>ULYL01010193.1_pt1 | contig 191544 bp, 181 predicted proteins | sample 1962211 | NCBI WGS metagenome assembly ULYL01 (sample SAMEA4835864, study PRJEB28245) | human gut metagenome | biome: gut microbiome; material: fecal sample | place: Denmark | collected 2008
GACCTCCCCACAGAAATTCTGTATAATAAAGTTACGGAACCTGTGGGGAGGTGATTTGCATGAGTATGGATGAGCTGCTTAAGAAACACAGGATCATTTCAAACGATCCATATATTCCTTTGCAGTCCAGCGAATCCGCCCCTGAAAGTCTTCTGGATGGGCCAAAACCCAGGAGACGTTCCGCAGAAGAATCTGTTGTACAGATTCCTCCTTGGATGCGGGAAGAAGTTCGCGCAAAAGGCAAACATCATCCTTCCCGCTGAAAGCGAATCTCTCGGCGTCGAGTTCGATCGCCGAGAATACATACTGTGCGGCGGCCAGCATATCGCGACCGTCGCACTTTTCTTGTGCTTCGGTCTGCCAATCCCGCCACCACTCCGTCAGATCTCTATTAAAATAGAGCTGCCAGACGTGACGGAACTCGTGTCTGCACTGATGAATCATCTCCATATTCGTGCGAGACCGCCCAATGTTGATGCAGACAGCTATGTTGCCCGTCTCAACATTGATGCCGGTAAAACCGCCCGACAGATGCTCTTCATCATTTTCGATGAAGATATCGATAGCGGATTTTACACCATACGCCTGCGCGAGATCCGTAATGACCTTTTTGCAGGCATCCTCCAATGAATAATATTTCATTGTTTTATCCTCCTTTCTTTTATATGCCTTCTTTGTGCTCTTAATAGCTGGGGAAGGACTAGACCCATAATGTATATCGTGGTAAAATGTCTGTAAGAAAGGAAGGCGAAAGAAAACCATGAAGCTATTAGATAGAATCATAGACACCTTCTTCCTTACAGACACCGAAGAAGAAATTACTGGCGGGCGGCCTTGCGAACCTTTTCCAGAACCGCCTCATGGTATTCTGGAGAAAATACGCTGGGTCTACCGTGGCTTCCCCGAGACACGGCAAACTCTACGGCATCAACCTCAAGAGCATTCTCAGGATGATGCTTGAGTTCTGGCTTCAACCATCTGAAATACCAGATCGGGTGATGCCAGAACTGCCAGCAATGCCGGAATTCATGTAGAGTCGTCCGTCTCACCTCTTCATATGAGCGACCATTTATCGCGACAAAAATGGCCACTCCGAAAAACGCTGCACCTTTGCGGGCAGCGGAAGCGGTGAAAAAATTCGGCATGGGGACAACGACGGGTGGAAACGCTTTGTCCCGGACAGCCAAGGCCAAAACCATAGCTTGGCAGGCCGCCCAGAGACGGAGAAATTGAATAACGGCAGTGATGGTCTTAATCATCTTGACCACTCCTTTCTTAACAGATAACCCCCTTCTTTTTACGGAAGGGGTTTTATTATGCGGCTATTAGAGGTCAAGTTTAACCTCCTTTCTGTTGACCTTTACCTTGTGGCTCTTGAAGGCCACCGAGACGACGTCGTCCTGGCCGTTCTCCCCATAAGAGGAGAACTTAATGTACGCCGTCTTTACAACGACGTTACTGAGGCTCTTTGTAGAGACCTCTTGGAAGTGGCGGATAATTTTATCCAGCCACTCGCCATGATCGTGCACGGCTTCTTCAAGGGCCATATCAGCTTTGGGATTAGAGGAGTACGGCTCCTTCTTTCCCTCGGCTTTAGCTACTTCAGTCTTGGTCTCTTTCTTGGCCGCCTCTTTTACAGGAACAGCCTTTTTAGAGGATTTCTCCGTCTTAGCCGGCTCAGTCTTGGCAGTCTTGGTCTTTGCGGCCTTCTTGGCACGAGCAGCTTCGAGAGCAGCTTTCATGCTGTTCTCCTCCTTAGCCTCTTCCGTCTTGGTCTCAGCCTTGACGGTCTCCTTGGCAGGAGCGGCGGCCTTCTTTGCAGGAGCAGCTGCTTTCTTAACAGGCTTCTTTGCCGGCTTCTCAGCCTTTGCTGGAGGAACAATGACGGAGAATGTCTTCTGCGCCATATCCGCAAAGATGGAGCAAAGAGTGCCGTCTGCACGGCGGATAGCATCAAACGCCGTAACGACGCCCTTGACACTTCCTTCGGCGCGGAAGCTTACTTTCGTAAACTCCTTACTGATGGCAACGGCAGCATTTGCGAACTCGTTGTGCTGCGCAACGAAGTCCGCGAGGGTCCAAGTCTTGTTGAACTGCTGCTTCGGGGCCTCGACCTTGGTCTCCTTCTTGGCCGGCTCTTCGCCTTTCAGCTTGGCAGCCTCGGCGAGGAATTCCTTGCCCTTTTCCGTGCAAGCCTCGCCAGCTGCGCGGGTGGCATCGACCACTTTCTGGCCAATATCAGCTGCCGTGTCGAGCACGGAGCCGATATTGCACAGGCCAGTGCCTGCCACCGTATAAGCACCTGATTTAAGGGCTGCTACTACAGAATTTCCTTTTACGGCTACATTTACAATTGTCGTTTTCATGATAAAGACCTCCTTCTTTGGTCGCCCCTTCTCTTATCCTCCTATGTGATAAGTTCATCAGGGAGCAGGCCCATGACAACCTGCAAATCAGGACGTACGTATTTGTCCTGTCCTCTGCATTTCTCATACGGGCTTGGAACCGTCAATGGCTGCATTACAGGAAAGGCGACTCTTTTGAGAGTCGCCTAAATATCACCTCCAATAATGATTGATGTTTTGTTGCTGGCGTGATAAAATGAGTATAGGTGTTAGCGATTCGTGTGATGAATCTCCCTAACGCTCACATCACGTACCAGGTCTCCCTTGTACAGGCGCAACTTGCCTAATACTTGGTTTCGAGCTGAGTTGCTGTCAGCTGCTTCAACCTGGACGCTGAAGCGGTGCGGCGTGTCATAGCGATCCACGACACAACCAGCAACTTCATACGTTGTTGTCTTCACGATACTCACCTCCCTGTTTGTTACAACTTGGTGGAGGGTGATCGTGGCATACAATTCAGTATGCGCACTGCTTTCCCCTGATTAAGAATCAGGGGTTTTTCTTTAGGTGTTTCAACCTGTCCTCTGCGTTTTTCAAGTGGGCTTGGAACCACCTTAGGCCGCATTACAGGAAAAATTTTGAATGTAGTTGACCCCGGGGGCGAGATTTTTCACCTCCCCTTTTTCTCATACATACCTAGTACGTCTCAAAATTTTTTATAAATTCGATTTCCATATAGGGAATTTTCTGACAATTTGCGTTCTGAAAATATATTTTTTATAATTTTTGAAATCCCTATAGGCGTCTTCATTCTGTAAAAGCCCTTTATCCGTGCAAAATCCCTCCCTACGTTCTGCAATACAAGTTTTGCGACTCGTAATAGTGAACATAAGGAGGGATTTGTTGTAATGTCTAAAATTCGTATTAATGACACAGACACGGTAAACGGCTCGTTTTCATTCCGCGTCTCTCTTGATAAGAGCGGCAAGATACCTGTTCTTGTGATCGAGGGCGTGCTTGAGTCACCAGATTATGTTTCTTCTGTTACCATGTTAGAGAATGATCGATATAAGCTTACTGGAGTCAAGCTCCAGAGTGAATCATATGGTTCAGAAGAAGATAAAGTGGTCTACGAGTTTATTGCGAGCAATTATGAGATCAAAATACGGAGATGATATAATTTGGCAGATACAGAAGATATGGATATTTCAGCAGATCTATTAGAGGATGAAGTATCTGAACGTGCCATAGCAAAGAGCGATCGAGAACGCTTTGAAAAAAGTCTGCTTGCTCGTGGTCCTTGGGGATATACTGAAAAAGCTCTCGAAGCGAAACGGGCGGCTATGACAATGCTTTCAACAAAAACAGGCATGTTCGCGAGAATTCCGATTCTCTGTAAAGCGGATTCGTGCCCGTATAATGAGACTTGTCCACTTCTTCCCTATGATCTTGCTCCGTTAGGCGAGAAATGTCCGATCGAGACGGCGCAGCTTGAAACGAACGCTGCAAAATATGCAGAAGAAATTGGATATGATGATTCTAGCTGGACAGATATCCAGCTTCTTAATAGCATTCTTGGTTACGATATCATGCTAGAACGCTGCCGTGCTCTTATGGCAAAAGAAGGTACTCCTGTCATCGAGATCGTAGCTGGTGTATCAGATAACGGCGATGAGATCAAGCAACCGGCTGTTTCGAAAGCATGGGAAGCCTACGAGAAGATTGTAAAGAAGCGTAATGAAGCGTATCAGCTCATGATGATGACACGCAAAGACAAGAAGAAGGATGGAGATGACGAAGCAGACAGTTTGCAGGAGATGCTTTCAAATGTCCTGAATTCAGATGACTTCCGAGAAGTGTCTGCAGAAGAATAATCACAATGTAGAATACAGAAGGTAGGTATAGACATGGGATCATTAGCTGAAATTGGAAACATTATCAAATCAAATATCCCGATCGGGAAAATTGGTAGAGGAATAAGAAGTAAGATCGATGAACGAATGGTCAGCTCCGGCGGTATTCGAAAGGCAATGGGCTTCAAGACAATTCATGCCGGCGAGGGTGTGTACGAACGAGGCGGCAAAATGTTGGATATGGGCGGTACAGGCAGCTTCGGAAGTGATGTATCCAATTTCGATCGTGCAAAATCGCTCTATTACAACAAAGATGGTTCGTATAACAAGACAATGATTGGCGGTACGATTGCCGGTGCATATATGGGCGTTTCGGCTGCTGGCAGAATTGCAACGGGCGGCGGCCTTTATAAAGATTCTGATGGCAATACCGATATTATTGGCGTTCCATTTATTTAATAGAAAGGATGACTTGTAAATGGCTGGATTAGCTTTAAAAGCACTCGCGATGGCAGATCGCGCAATTCAAAAAACGTACAACTCTATTGCTGGCTCAACATGGGGAAAGGCAGCTGTCAACGACATAAAAAATGTTACTTCTTATATCGGTGATGAAACTAACGGTGCATATAATAATGCAAAAAATATAGCCTCAAAGAGCAATCTTGTTGGGCTTGCTGCAGATGGAGCCCAAGGCATTGCAGAAGACGTTAGCAAGCGGGCAAATGAGCTCAAAGCTTATCGCACGGCCAAACAAAAAGCTGGCGATTTCTTTGACACACTTGGCGGCTCTGAAGAAATATTCAAGTCGAATGAGAATGTCTATAGGACTAGAATGGTGTTGCAGCAGCAAGCAATGAGAGACAATAAGTGGCTTTCTCCCCAAGATGCTCTTGCTGCAGCAAATGTAACAATCGACGAAGCAGCTCGCGCGGGTGAGAAAACTATTGACATGACGCTCCAAAATCGTCTTGATTGGAGATATCGTCGTCTCAATGGTAAGCTCAATACACATCGTATTGTCGCAGATGCAATTACTGGCACAGCTGCCGCAGGAGCCGTAGGCGCAGCTGGTTATGGAGCCGTATCCTATTTCGGAGATGAGTAAGCGTGGCTAACAATCCATATCCTAATCTTCGTCATGAATCAACCCGTATCAGTGATGCTTATAATAATGCAGAAGAAAAAGTAGTAGCTGGCGCGGCGAGTGCTGGATTATGGCTTGGAAAGAAAGCTGTGAATGGAGCATGGGGGCTGACAAAAGCGTCTGCCCCTATTGCTTTACGCGGAGCTTCTTTAATAGGATCAGCTGGCTATAATACAGCAAGTCTGTTAGGAGGAGCAGCCTATACTTCTCTGAACTCATCGAATCCAATATTGAATCCAGTTGGAACAGCCGTAAAAGGCATGTACAAGCTCGGACAAAAAATGGTGGATTATAGTCCAGGGGAACGTGTCTATAATACGACTAGAAAAAAGGTTGTCAATAAGGCGCCCAGCATGAAGCTTTCTAGATTTGGTGCAGGTGTTATCCTCGGTGCTTCTGTCTTATCTGGCGCTTCTGCTGCTTATGATAAATTCATGATGCAGAGACTTGGTACAGTCGATACACAAGCAACAACAAGTACTCCTGACTATACGCCGCAAGAATACACGCGGCAATTCGCTCCAGTAGATGACGGCGGTGCAACAGGAGATCTTGTTTTTGCATTATTTAAGAATCGTAGAGGGGGGTCACTGTTGTGACAGCATCAGGATCAATTGGGAAATTCCTGTTAAAGAATAAAGGCTCTGTCTTTAATGGCGTACTTGGCGTTACTAACGCTATGTCTACCTATCAGGACGAACGAGAACAAGGGGCTGGAGCATTATCAGCTACGGCATCTGCTGGTATGGATCTTGCTCTTCCTATGATGATGAGTGCCAAAAAATATATTGGCCTCCAGATTCTTCCAGAACTTCCTGGATTGGCTATGGACGCCTATACGACTGCGCAAAAATATCGCAGACAGCTCGCTCGCGAGAGAAATGGGCAAGCATTCGTCAATGCAAAGTTTGAAGACTCGGAACAAGCATATACGATGCGGCAAGCAGGTATGGCTATCGCAAAGCGTAGTAAATATAACACACAGCAAGCGATGCTCGGCAATGAAGCAAAATATATGATGAAATGAGGTGAAAGAATATGTCAAAAAGAAGCAAAAAGAAACTCGTTAAAGCTATCAAAAAAAGAAGAGCTGCTGCGGAAAAAGCATCATTGTCAAAAAAAACTCAAGGTCCTCTGTCTGCTCAAATAAAAGAAAAAGAAAGGCAGCCTACAGGTAAACCAACTGAAAATCAAGAGGTCGTCGGCGCTTCGCAGAGCGATTCCCAGACTGGAAATCAAAAGAAAGCTGGAACAACAACAGGTGGTGGTGCAACATCAAATCAAAAAAAAGCTGGCGTGCAAGCTAATGATTCTTATGATGCTAAATTAGCAGCACTCCGCAAGAAGGGACGCGCCGACAATTATGCAGCTGATCGTATTGAGCAAGAAAGAAAACAAGTCATTGATATGATCAATGAAGGCAACTACAAAGACGCCGCAAGCGCCATGGGTTATACTGGTGAATATACAGCAGAAAATGCGAACAAACTTCGTCAAGCTGCTGAAAAACATGCTATGGATGCTGTGAATGAAGGTGCTGGCATCATGGACTATGTTAATGCTTATCATGTTCCGGGAGCAATCGGTGGTGCAGCAATATTAGCGGGTACTGGTTCGGCTCTTATGAAAGATAATGGAAGAAAATCCAATGAAGAGCTGTATAGTAGCCCATTCTAAAGCAGGTGATAGATAATATATGGCCAAACAGTTATCGCCAGTAGAACAAGCAAAATTAGCAAAAATTATGGCCGACCCTGTTTATTGGGCAAAAGCATTCCTGATGACGAACAACCCAAAGACAAAACACTTAGAGCATTGGTCGGCCCGTGATTATCAAATGGAGATGCTTCGAGATAGCCATACCCGCGTCGTATACCGATGTGGTCGTCGTATCGGTAAAACAGAGACGATGGTCGTAGGCGGACTTCATAAAGCGGCCACAAATAAGAATTATCGTATTCTTTATGTTACTCCTTATGAAAACCAGGTTAATCTCATATTCATGCGTATGCGAGAACTTATTCAAGATTCTCCGCTATTAAAGAAACAAATCAAACGCATGAAGAACAGTCCGTATACGATTGAATTCACGAATGGATCTATCATTATGGGATTCACGACAGGTGCATCGTCTGGATCGGGCGCTGCATCCGTGCGTGGACAAAGGGCTGATTGAAATTGCAGTCCACCAAATATGGTGAATGAAGGTTAATTGCGGGAACCCCCTTAGAGCCTTATGTACCAACTGACGATGGCGACATACGTTAGGGCTGAACTAATTACTCAGGTATGGTAAAAAGCATAAGGATTGGGCAATCGACGCAGCAAAGCATCTTTTTAAGATGTGTGTTCAACGACTATCCCCACGGCTCGGCCCTTTAAAACATACGAGCAACAGGAGTACGGCCTAAGTAGGCGGGTGAAATCCCCTTAATCGGAAAAACCTTCCATTTTTGAATGAAGATATAGTCTGGCCTTGCAAGAAATTGCAAGAAGAGTGAAGTAACGAATCGCTTGTAACATAACGTGGATCTACCTTGACGAGGTGGACTATATGGGTGAGAACGATTATTCTACCGTCGCTGCTATTGCCGGCGAACGTGCGGAAATCGGAATCACAGCCTCCTCTACTCCAACAGGAAAACGTGGTACATTTTACAGAATGTGCAAAGATGAATCTTTTGGATAAGTAAAATCGTTTTTGAATAGCTTTTCCATCATTTCCATGCTATAATGTATCAAAAAGGAGACAATTAGTATGGAAAAGTACAAAGATAAACAATGGCTTCAAGAACACATGAAAAACAATACTGTATCTGAAATAGCAAAAGAAATTGGATGCGGAGAAATAACTATATATCGATGGATCGACAAGTTGGGGCTAAAAAAGACTCCTCCAAAATATAAAGACTCTCAATGGCTTATGTCTAAGTTAAAAATTTACGATGCAGAAGAGATTGCTAGACAAGAAGGCGTTTCATCTGCCACTATACGCCGTTGGGCAAAAAGATTCCGCCTTAATAGCAATGACAAGCTTGTAAATGATCGCCAATGGGTAGAAGAACAGTTAAAAATACATAAAGGATCATTAACGGAAATATGCAAGGAATATGGAATCAATAGATACACAATTGATGAACATTGTCGAAAATGGGGGTTAACAGCTTCTGTCAGAAAGCGCAGATATGCGTTAAATGAAAATTATTTTCATGATATCGACAATGAAGAAAAAGCTTACTTTTTAGGCTTACTAATGGCTGATGGATATGTTACTAGGAATCTAAATACGGTTACTATCACGTTACAAGAAAGCGACGTAAGTGTTCTAAGAAAACTTGCTGACGTATTAAACTATCAGAGAAATCTAAGCTACCGCAATAATGAAGATAAAAAATCTACATACAGTATTTCAATTTCTTCAAAAAGAATATGCCAAGATCTAGTGTACCATGGCGTGTCGCCTAAAAAATCAGGAAAAGAAATCCTGCCTGAAACAATCCCATCAAAATTAATAAAACATTTTATTAGAGGCTTTATGGATGGCGATGGACATTTAAGCTATATCAGATCTAATGAATTTACTCTTTGTAGTAAATCGATTAATATTCTATATTCAATTAGAGACTATCTTGAAGATGTCTTGAGTATACCCCATAAAGAAATATTAATATGGACCAATAAGAATACTAATCACAAACTGTTTTATTATAAATTATTTTCACAGAATGCTTATTTGACTTGTGAACACCTATATAACGAAGCCACGATTTATTTACCAAGAAAATATGAAATCTATTCAAAAATGAGTTGTCCCATGTCACAGAAATGTGGCAACGAAAAATCAACCTAACTGCGGGAACCCCCTTAGAGCCTTAACTACCACCTCGACATGGTGACATAGTCGAATGCAATGAGTAACGTCAAAGGAACGGTAAAAACGTTAAGGATTGGGAAATCGGCGCAGCGAAGCGTCTTGCTAAGACGTGAGTTCAACGACTATTCGAAAATTGTATTTATGCAATGAGTAGCCTAATAGGCAATAGAAGTACGGCCCAAGCGGGCGGGTGAGATTCCCTTAATTGGAAAAGGTTGATGTCTAAACCGTAAAAAGCAAAGATATTATCTTTGCCCATTTATATTGGTTCGGTAGACAGTGATATAGTCTGGTCTTGTAGGAAACTACAAGAAGGGCGTACATAAAAGCGTGTACGTTCGTAACACAAACGATAAAGAGCACTTTCACCCGAGCATGCATAACCCTAACTGGTGCAAGGAAATGGAAGATCGTTTCCATTCTGAATTCAGCGATATCCAGTATGAACACGAGATCCTCGCAGAATTCGGAACAGAAGAAGCTGGTGTATTCAATAAAGACCGTGTCGATGCTGCTATGCATCAGGAATTCTACGCTTACACACCTCTTAATAGCATACAGGAGAGAAATCTGGAAGGCGACCGCTTGCCGGCGATGTATCTTTATGATGAAGAGAATCGCGCCCCAGGCAATCCCTTCCGTTGTGTCGGAGTTGACTTCGATAAATATACGCTTTATTGCAATGCAGCATAAAGCAATGTCCTATCATTCAGAAATGAATGACTGAATCTGTGCTAATTGCGGGGAAATCCTTAGAGCTTGACATACTAAACGATAACGGTGACGTATATCGCGGCCAACGTAATAAACTGGGTATAGTAACAAGTGTCAAGATTGGATCATCGAACGCAGCAAAACATCTCTCTGAGATGCGAGTTCAACGACTATCCGAAAACTAGGTCTCCGTCATCAAAACCTAGTGAGTAGCCTTCAGAAGGCAACAGGAGTACGGCCCAAGCGTTTGGGGTGGGTGAGATTCCCTTAATTGGAAATGCCGCAGCTTAACAGTATGAAAGCTGATGATATAGTCTCGACTTCTAGTGAAAGCTAGAGCAGTTCCTATGAGAACGGGCGCAAATTAGCGACTTGCGCCGAAGATAACGAAATTCCAAGCTTCTTCTTCTATTGTAGTACTGGACTACGATATAAATAGACGTAAGTTTAAGGTAATGAAACGAATAGAGGTTCCCCGTAGCGAGTATACACTCGATAATGCGGTGAACTGGATCATTAAAGTCAATGAGATTTATAACCCGTCATGGATATTCTGTGACCGCGGCTATGGAGATTATCAGCTAGAAAGACTCCATATTTACGGTGATGAACATCCATTTACAGGTTTGAAGAATAAAGTCGTTGGTTGGCAATTCAAGAATACGATTGAGATAATGGATCCGGTCGAGAAGACTGCCGTGAAAGAACCGATGAAGCCATTTATGGTAAATCAGCTTGCTCTGGCATTCGAGCGCGACCGCATTATCCTCTCTCCTTTTGACGAAACGCTCCATAAGCAGCTGATTGACTACTGCGTCGATCACGTTTCTCAGAGCGGCCAGCCTGTCTATACCTCTAAAGACGAGCATTTTGTCGATGCACTCGGCCTTGCTTATTTGGCCTTCGTATTGAAGTTCCCAGATATCACGAAAGGCATCAAGCGTGTCGAAAATAGCTCCCGCATCGAGCACAGCTCTGCCCAGTTGGGCAATGCGCGTGCAAATGCGGCCCTTCGTGAAATCTCTATGACATCTTCCATGAATCCCTGGAAGAACCTGAAACAGATTGGAAAAGCCCCTGGTGAGCGTAAAGGAGACTACCAGAAATGGGTCAAGGTTCCGATGAAGGCCAATTTCGGCGGCAGCGTACGAAGTACCTGGGGCAGTCGAACAGGAAGAGGATTCACTGGACGATCTATGTGGTAATACCGGGTCTTTCTCCCGCCCGATATTATATATCCCCTACGGACGCCGAGTCTCCCCTCCTCTCGGCGTCCTATTTTTGTATAGAGGAAGAATAATGGCAGATAATAAAGAACATATTTTATATCGCCCTGTACTTGAACCGGAACGCAATTATCGTTCTGAAGCCGTATTCCAGGACAATAGCATCACGAATCCAGATCCTCCTACTCTACTAGACCAGAGTAAGGGATTGATTGATGATTTTGAAGAACTAAAGAATATCATCTCGATTGCGCCGCCCGCAATCCATCCTATTATACAGACGATAAATAAACTGATTCGCCGCCTGCAGGTTGCCTTCCCAAACGGGTACTATGGAGATGAGCCGGAGGCTCAGAAAGAGATTGTCTATAAGGGCGGCACGAATACCAAGAAGATTGATTCCATCAATTCTACGACTTACAAGAGTGTAAACAACTTTGGCGGTCTTCCTAATCTCTTCCCGAAACCGACAAATATTGCTATCGATGTTGTGAAGCCGCGCTCGATTGTCAATATTGCAATTGACAAGTATCGCAAAGATACGATCGATCTCCAGAAATATTATCTGAGCCAGCTCCAGACGGCTCTGCAGACCTATTTCCATCAGATGCTGATGATCATGGCTGAAGTGAATCTCCCCAACGTAGATTCCTTGACGTTCGACTTTGACGGCAAGGCTGTTAAGATCCCAGCCGGTCAAAATCTCGAACATCTCCGCGACTATATCGTCCGCTCACAGATTGTGCGTGAACAGAAGAGCCGGCTGTTCCGAAAGACGCATAATGTAGACCAGACGGTCATGCACATGCGTGCCTGGCATGTATCCGAGAAAGAGCGTGAACGATATTATACAGAACAATATGGTTCTAGCGCCACATATCTTGACTCTGAAGGTAACGCGATACTTCGCGAATGCCGCTCTACCTATGATAAGCAATACGCTCAGTCCCTTTACGATATGTACAAATATTTGAATTCATCCGTAATAGTGGTTAGTGACATACTGGATATGTCTCTGAAAGAAGCGAAAGCGAAAGGTGCGCTCTTAAAAGCGGGCGTTGACATTTTTGCTGTAACGGAGAAAAAGGTCGTCGTCAACGATGATGTGGCAAGTGCAGTCGGAAGTGGTAAGCTCGATGAGCCTACTGATACACAATCTGCAGATAACAAAGAGAAGACTACGACAGATACATCTAGCGGAAACAATTCTGAGAGCGAAGAAAAGACCGGCAGCTTCTTTGATATCTTCAAACCAGATAATTCTAAGAGTATCGAACAGATCAAAAAGGACGGAGAGGAACGCAAGAAACAGCAGAATGAAGCCAAGAAGAATGCCGAAACAGAAAAGAAGATTCAGAATCTCCGTAAGAAGAAATACAAGGTCGATGAACTTTGGAAGCGTTATGTGAAGCGCTGGAGAAAAGAAAAGACTTATGACGGTATTGATGGCCATTGGGTTCAGCTTAAAAATCTCGGCAAGCTCTCCGAAAAAGAGTATCAAGAATATATATCTGCAGAAAATGACTATACTGCTTATTCCAATCAGCTTAAGAATGAAGGCATTGATACTAGCAGCGTTAATTAATAATACGAACTAGGTGAAACATAGTGAAACTTTCCGACTTGATGTTCTGGCGCCCAAAACGTCGAACCAGCACACCGATAAAAGAAGCTGGTGGTTCGTCGGGCGGTCAGATCACGCAGGCGAACATGAATAATTTCGTTGTGAAAGCTGTAGGCTTTCAAGGCGACGGCTCTGATAACGACTTTTCATCACCTGATGTAGACTTCTCTGAGATTAAAGATGCGATCAACGGAGATTCCTACATTAAGATGGCGATCGCAAAATATAGCCAGCTGATCTTCAAAGCTGGATACAACATTGTCGGCTCGAACGATGCGGCGGCAGAATATCTGCGCGGAAGGCTTCGTATGATGTCGTTCATGACCAGCATTCCGATGGATGTCCTGTTCCAGCAAACAACAGATGATCTTGTCGCCTACTCCAACGCCTTTTGGGTCAAGAGCCGGCAACCAATGACAAATATCGGCGGCCTGCAGGCAAAAGGCGTGCTTGATACGAATCCCGTGTGCGGTTATTTCCGCATGGATCCGGCTACTGTCACGATCAAGCGAGATAAGAACGGTACGATCAAGCAGTATCAGCAGGAATCTGGCAACAACAAGAAAACGTTCAAGCCGACCGATGTCGTTCATTTCTATATCGACAAGGCGGGCGGCGCTGCTTTCGGTACGCCGCGCATCACAGCAGCACTTGAAGATGTTAAGTTGCTCCGCAAAATCGAGGGCAATGTCCTTAATCTGATCTACCGTTTTGCCATCCCGATCTATCAGATGAAAATCGGTATCCCGCAGGCAGGCTTCATGGCGACAGACAAGGAAATCAAAGAAGCCAAGACAGAAGTCGAGAAGATGGCAAGCGATGGCGTCCTTGTCACGAATGAACGCACGGACTTCAAGGCAATCGGCGCAGAAGGACAGGCACTCGATGCAACTGGCTATCTCTCCTACTTCGAGAAGCGCGTCTTCTCTGCTCTTAATATGAGTGAAGCAATGATGGGCCGCGGCGGCAGCAAGCAGGATGCCGATTCGATGGAAGAGCAGGTACATGATACCGTCAAGTACATCCAAAGCCGTTTCTCGATCTTCATGCGTGAGATGATCTTCAACGAACTGCTGTTAGAAGGTGGATATAACCCTATCATGAATGAAGCGGATATTGTTGAATTCCAGTTCAATGAGATCAATAACGAAACGCGCGTCAAGATGGAGACGCATGCGCTCAATCAGTTCCAGGGCAACACAATCACCTTTGAAGAGATGCGCCAGCGTATCGGTATGCGTGCAGATAACGTGGATGAGTCGAGACTCTACACGAATATGATCCAGCATACAGATGAGAAGATGCAGATGATAACAAGCGGCGTCAGTGGAACAGGTGGCAGTGCATCTTCCTCTTCTTCCGCAGCAAAGAACCCTAAAGATAATAGCGGCACGGTAAAAAATACGATGCAGCCGCAGAACCAAAACGGAAAAAGTTCGGCCCACATCAAGGAAATGACAGAATCTGCAGCAGATAAGCCCACAACTCAGCATATTGCAGATTACAAAAAAAAATTCCCGAAAGTGTACAAACGGTATAGTACGGTACGTAATGATGTATGTGAGCGAAACGGCAAATCCGCTTCAGTCCTGCCTTTGGCAAGAGACGGGATCATGAAAGACTTGAAGCAGTACGTTATCGCAGAATCGCAGGAAGGCATCCTGAAAGCTATTAAAGACAGCAAACAGCAGGATGTATCCTTGCGAAAGATCTCTCTCGTGCAGATCAATAATGAGATTGATAAAGTCGTGAAAGGGATTTTTAAAGACATTCACCGCAAACTCAAGGATGTGGAGAGTCGTCAAGAAAAAGAAGCGATATTTGATGCAATAGAATACCGTTTGCGGTTTCTGACGGAGCATATCGTTGCTAAGTCCTATAGTTTTGGCTATGCAAAGACCTGTCAGCAGCTCGGCATCCAGAAGATATACGTAGATTTCGGGAAGAGCGAGGACCGTAAAGAGCACGCTTCGATCATTGACACCTCTAAGTTTTCATTGGACGACCTCCCTCCTTTTCATGCATATTGTACATGTAAGGTGAATCAGACCGGAAAGGCAGGAGGTGAATAGTTAAGAAATGGCATTGGAAATCCAGGAATATGTCGGCGGCAGCTTCTCTGCAGAGCTTGTAGAGGATGATCATCTTCTTAATAGCATAAATCTGACAGAAGATGACTACGACAATACTCCGATTGCCCCCAATTCCCTGATGGTTGATGTAGAAGGCATCCATGCTTTCCCACATGCCACGCGGAATTTTACCCGCTATATGCCGAAGTGCTTGAAAAACAGCGTGCCGACATGGACGCATCCATACAACCGCCCGCTGATCAAGCACCACAATGAGAAGAACGGTAAAATCATTGGGCGTATTCTGAACGCAGAATATAAGACGAAGGGTACGTTTTCCAACACTCCTGCCTTACTCTTTACTGTCAACGTCCCTGGTGAGGACGCAAAAGAAGATATTTTGAATGGCACAGAGAGCACGGTATCTATTGGCGTAATTGCCAACGACGTGCGATGCAGCATCTGTGGCCAGCAGCTTGCTGGTGGAGAATCCTGCGGACACGAACGCGGTGTTGAATATGATGGCGAGACATGCTACTGGGATATCTATAGCATGGAAGCCAAAGAATTAAGCTATGTAGTCGTTCCGAGCGATATCTATGCGAAGAACCGCAAGATCTATCCAGCTACGGAAACGAAGTCGGGAGATAAAACTCAGATTACTGAAAGCCTCGACGAAACAATCAAAAAAGGAGAACAGCAAATGGCAGAAGACAATCAGAAAGAATTGACGGAAGCTAAAGCTACGATTTCGGATCTCGAAGCGAAAGTATCTGAGCTCACTGAAGCAAAGACGGCGTCCGAGAAGAAGGTAGCTGAGCTGACGGAAGCAAATCAGGCTCTTGAAGCACAGGTCACTGAGCTTACAGAAGCCAAAGCTACTCTTGAGGAGCAGGCCAAGCAAGAGACGGCTCTTAAAGAGGGGCTTGAGAGCGCTCTTGAAGAAGCCAAGGTTGCCCGCAAAGACAGCCTGATCGAAGCGATGCAGGCACTGCGCAAGGCTGCCGGCAAGCATGAGCTTTCCGCAGACGATGTGAAGAACCGCTGCGAAGAGTCGATCAGCGACGCAATCTTCGATCTCAAGGAAGAGCTTTCCGAGAAAGCTGCTGCAACACCAGTTGCAGAAACTCTCTCGCCGGGATCGGTACAAGATCCTTCCCTCTCAGAAGGTGAAGGAGAGGCCAAAGGCACGAAAAAGGTCAAAGAGTCGAACGAGTTCGACCACATCGACCTTCAAGCTGGCCTGAGTAATCTGTTCCAGAGCGTCGTCTCATATCATAAGTAATTCAGGAGGATGAATCCATAATGGCTTTACAACCAAGCAATACTTCTATGCAGGATCGCCTGCAGCCGGGTGCTCGCGGTGAGATTTTCAACGCTAATCTCCCTGGCTATCGTGATGGTGCTGACCGCATCAACCGTACCAATAACTTCATGAATGTCTCGGAGCACGACGTTCCGAACATTAAGTACGAGTTCGACTATCGTCTGCCGGTACTCTTCCGTTACGGCTTTGACTTCGGTTTCAACCAGCTCGTCGTACCGAAAGGCCGCCTCGTTGCTGCTGACCCTAACATGAATCTCGTTGATTTCGAGTCGCAGAAGGAGTTCAACACACTGACCCTCGCAAATGGTGGTGTCCCGGTTCGTCTCCGTAAGGATACGGATAAGTATAAGGATTCGAAGGGTTCTGCTACGGCTCTCGTCTCGACGGAAGCTCAGGGCAAGACGGTCGCGAACATTGGCAAAGACTGGGTTCCGGTCCGCGGCATGGAAGATGCTTATGCTGATGGCTGCTATCGTCCGTTCGCAAAGGCAGTTGCTGGTGTCGATACTGGCACGGCTGAGTTCTACGGCGCAGCAAAGCAGCTGACGGATGCAGGTTATGCGATTGATGCTACTAATACTGGTAAGGTCACGAAGGATGGTGCAACGGTCAAGGATGTCCGTCCGGGCAATATTCCGCTTGGTGTCCTGCAGCGTAACGAGTATACGCGCGATGATGATGCATTCAATGGCATCATGCCTGGCCCGATCCTCACGGATTCCATGATTGAGCTTCCGTGGTTCGCATATAAGGATAAGGCCGAGGAGAATATGTGGGGTAGCGCATACGGTGCTCTCACGGTCGGTTCTCTCGTCAAGTCGGATGAGAATGGCCGTTTCACGATTTCTCCGCTCTCTTCTGAGGCTGCTATCGCAACGATGAGCCCGGCAGAGATCGAGATCGAGCGTCAGCAGGTTGTTGGCCAGATCTACAGCGTCAATAAAGAGCTCGTACCGGAAGGTGCTGCTCGTTGGGCAGAGTGGGCTCTTGAAGATAAGCTCAATTATGAGGGCTTCAATCCGAGCGTTTACAGCCAGACGAACCGCCGTGGTGAGGATGCTGTCAGCAGCTCGCCGTTCAACAGCGAGGGCAAGTATCCGGGTTATCCGTATGACAAGAACTACCTCAACCATGACCTCCACATGCTTGCTTCGACGGGCCGTGGCGACAACTATGATCCGCGCATGAATCCGGAGTTCCGCCTTGGTGAGCTTGGCATTCCGGGCCTGACAGATGGTAAGAATGTTGCTATCCGCACGATCGAGCCGCAGAAGGCTGGTGTCATCCATGCTACGAGCAAGGAGTATGTTGAGCAGTTCTTCCGTACGCTGGATGTCGATATCGAGCCGAACTCGCTGCAGATTGCGATCGGCGACGATGCTTTCACGAACTGTGTTGAGGGTGCTGTCCTCCACGATGCATTCCGCGTTAAGTATGCTTCTGAGCTCCAGGGCATCGTAGTCGTTGAAGTCGTCGACAAGAAGAAAGCCGACGAGTTCCTTAAGAGCTACACGAGCGGTGCTGCTGTTAAGTTCAAGTATCAGAAGCGCGGCCTCACGGGCGTCCCGACGTTCATGGATTGGGATGGCTGCTGTGGTAGCGTCAAGATCCTGATGACGAAGTAATCAGGGGCTGTGAGAGAGGAGTTCATCTCCTCTCCTGCCTTAACCATATAAATTGTAGGAGGATTTAGAATGTCCGTTAGTATGACAGAAACCCTTAATAATATCGCAAAGCTGCGCGAAGCGGCTATTGCTCAGAAGAAGAAGTTTGAGGAAGGCGCTGAGGGCGCAAAGGCTCCGGCTGTTGCTCCTGAGACGTTCGACCTGATGGAGAAGATGGTTCGCAACATCAACGGTGATTATAGCGCAGGCCGTACAAGCATCCAGGAGTCCCTGATGTCGACGGATACGATCAAGCTGATCCCGAAAGTCATCGAGGGCCAGCTTCGTGAGGCTGCTGAGCCGGAGTATCTGGCTACGCGCTTCATGAACACGATCCATGTAGAGGGCGGCACGTCTTCTGTTTATGTTATCCCGGTTGTCGGTGAGCTCCGCGCCAGCGAAGTATCCGAGGGCGGCCGCTACAATGAGGACAGCGTAGATTTCAATACGCTGGAGAATGGTACGCTTGAGGTCCGTGTCAAGAAGATCGGTCTCAAGGTATCCATCACGGAAGAAGCAATTTCCGACTCCAGCTGGGATATCTACGGCATCAACGTCCGCAAGATGGGCCAGGCTATGGCACGCTATAAGGAAGAGTGGTGCTTTAACAGCTTCTCGAACCACGGCCATGTTATTTTCGATAACAACCTCCGCGAGCAGCTGCCGGAAGCCGGCACGACGGGCCGCGCACAGGATGGCTCGTTCAACGATACGCTTTCGATTGAAGACTTCCTCGATCTCGTCCTCGCTCTGATGGCGAACGACATGACGCCGACCGACATCATCATGCATCCGTTGACTTGGGTCATCTTTGCTCGTAACTCGATGATTGGTAACGGCATGACGTACGGCGCTTTCGGTGCTCAGCATGTTCATCCGTGGGGCGCTACGCAGGGTACGCCGGGCTTCGCCGGTCTCGCTGCTGATGAGGGTCCGCAGCAGTTCATCATGCGCCCGGAGCAGGTCCAGAACCGTCTCCCGATGCCGCTCACGATGAACTTCTCCCCGTTCGTCAACTTCGACAAGGTCAACAAGAAGTTCGACATGTACTGCGTCGATCGCGCAAACGTTGGTGTCATTGTCGAAAAAGAAGGTCTGTCCACGGACAACTGGACGGATCCGGAACGCGATATCCGTCTGCTCAAGGTCAAAGAGCGTTATGGCGTTGGTATCCTGAACAATGGTCGTGGCATTACGGTTGCCCGTAACCTTGCTGTCGCTCCGACGTACCCGGTTCCGCCGACGGTCAATATCCAGACTGCCATTCCTAATGCAAGACCGTAATTGAATTCTTAAGGGCGGCTTTCCCAAGCCGTCCTTTTATTTTTAAAAAATTGCAAAAAGTCCAGTTCTGGACTTTTCTAGATAGGAGAACAATTTATGAGTAAAAACGTTATTGCCGTTGTACGTCTTCAGCCGGGCGAAGCTGGTTATTATGATGAACTGAGTCGCATCCATCTGACAATCGGACATCCTGAAGCACGTATCTACGCTGGCACAAACTGTGAACAGCTGCGCCGCAGTGTCCAGTCTGGCCGTCTCCGTCTCGTCTCTGGTTCGTTTGGCGAGCCCGTGCAACCCTTCAAATTTGTTCGTAAAGGAGACTATCTTGTTCTGGCCCATAATACGGAAGCTGTAAAAGAAGAATCCGTAAAGGAAACAGAAGAGACTAAAAAGGTTGCAGAAGCTGTTAAAGAGGAAGTTCCTGCAGAAGAAGTCGTAGAAGAAACTGCAGAGGCAGAGACAGAAGAAGCTGTAGAAGAGGCCCAAGCAGAAGCAGAAAAAATTTCTGTAGAAGAGAAAAAGCCGACTCGCAAGAGACGCTCGCGTAAGACTGCTGCGAAAGAGTAAGGTGATCCATCATGGCAGAGATGCAATTCTCCGTCTTAGCGGTCTCCACTAGTCTAAAAACAAAAAGCATCTTCATTGAATGCAACTTTGACGTCGATGAAAACACAGTATCGAATTCCAGTATCGTTCTTCTGAATAAGACAGCCAACACGATCGAGCTATTTGAATCAGAAGTTGATGGTCATATTATTCAGGTCAAATTAAAGAGTGATCCTCAGCCAGGAGATTCGTACAGTATTCTGATTCAGAATGGCATCGAATCTGTTGTCGGCGACAAGCTCGACGGAGCAATGATGCGTAATCTCGTTTTCGAAAGTGAAGTTGTATCAGAAATTGAAATCATCTCCCCTGCTAATTTTGAAAAGATTGGAAAGCTGAAGCTCTCCTGGAAAGAAACTGGCAACTCTCTTACAAATAAATCGGAATGGCAGATTGCAAAAGAGAATGGCTTCTACAATATCTGCTATCAGACCAAAGTCCAAGATGCTACGTCTATAGAACTTCCACATCTTGAAGATGGCCAATATTATTTTCGAGGACGCGCTATTAAGGGTGAAGACTATGGCAGATGGAGTGAGGTTCGTACTTTCCTCTATCATGCGGAAGATGATATCTGTCCAGTGCTGCCCGGAGAGACAACGGATCCTGTCGATAAGGACCCGACAAAGATCGAAACGCCGATCGATAATGGCGATCCTCTTATCATTGTTGAGCAGGAAGATTTGACACTAGATGATTTTCCTAAAAGCGGCGTTACTCCAAAAGAAGCTTTTGCATTTGCATTCAATGAAGATATCGATCTTTCCAATGCAGAGATTCGTATGTATAGGAGTGATTTCTGAGTGGAAAAACTGACTGTAGAATCTACTGCTGTCGGCAATATCTTAGAGGTCAAGCCGACAGACGGTATTCTTGATAATTCAAAATACGTGATTCGTATCAAAGGCGTCACGAATCTTGATGGCACAAAGACATTCCCAGAACAAGTCTTTACCATAACGACAGCAATTTCTCCAATGTATTGCACATTGGACAGCTTAAAAGCGCTTGTCGATTCATTCGGCATTCCTGAACTCAACTTAATGTCGTATATCCGCAACGCTAGTAAGGAAGCAGATTTTATTGCGGGCGGGACTGCCGTAAAAGACGGTGCTGCGCCTAGCTACGAAGTAGAGCAATTCGTTCGAACAAAAGCGACGCTCGACTGCATGATTCGTGCTTGTATGGATCGTACAATGGATGGCGGCGGTACGTATAAACTTGGCGATGCAGAACTTACCGATTCAACGAACAGCACAATGTTCAAAAACATGATCAAGCTCTTGCAGGATGATCTTAAGAAATGGCAGGATGCAATCCGCGGTTACTACAACGAAGGTCGTGCCAAGCCGAAAGCTACGCGTATCGGTCTTAAGAGCTCTTCGAACTCGGATGTTAGTCAGATCACCGTCGATACGATCCTCAACGATCTCACTCGTACACCGCCACAATGGAGTTGATGACCTATGGAAAAATTCGACAATGCAATACGAAGAGATATCCAGAAATGGTCTTATCCGATATGGTTTGTCATCAAGGACAACGATATCGACTGTCCTTGTCGCGATGCAACGACGCATCAACCGGATCCGGACTGCAAGAAATGTTTTGGTACGGGAAAGAAAGTCAAAATCCGTCGCATGAACGCCGCGCATCAGAACAATCGTGTCTCTGTGCGCGGCGACAGCATGGCAATGGGCGAAATCGATGTCATCAGCGTTTACTATACCTTAAAAGATGTAGAAGCGACTGAAGAAGATCTTGTGCTGGATGGAGATACGCTTGACTCCATCCAGCACTACTATCCTATGCGTTCGGATCACTCTGATTCGATTTACTATAAATACGAGACAGCGCCTTTAAAAACAAATCGTGCGTTGATCCTCAAGAATTTGAAATCCGTATTGAGAGGAGCTGGTTATCACGTCTGATGTCGTAATCGATATCGAAGTCGATAAGCATTCGAATCTGCTATTAATCGGGCAGGCAGCCACAAATTACTCTCTGAAAAAGATTTCTTACGAAACAGACGTTAATGAGGTCTTGGAACGGTACGGCGACTCAGATATCTATCGCGCTTTCTCTCTTGCAAAAGAAATGGGCGTGCAAGACATCTTTGTCATGAATCTTCGTAATAGTTATGACTATTTCGATATCGCCGAGACAATCAAGCAGAATGATTTTACCTATATCGTTCCTGTCAGCGTCTACATGTCCGATACTTTTACGGACTCTCTCCGCAACGGCGCAAAGATATCGTATATCGCCTATCTCCTTTCTCTTGTCAGCGTTGATGATAATGAGTCCGTCATCATCACGACAGACAAGCATGCTTCTCTTTACGAAGATGTAGATGCTTTCATGGAAGGTATGAATTCTGCAGAAAGCCTATTCCGTCGTTCTTGTGGCGGCGGCATGAATATGGAGAACCTTATTTTTGTTGCCAATAACTTAGCAAAGAACGAGCTTGCTCATGTCGCACTCGCCAGTGCTCTCTGCGTCGTAGATATCCCAGAATACCCGACAGGAGACTTCGGGAAGGCTATTTTTGACATCGATCCTTTTGATAATCCAGGCAACTGGGCGTACTTCCGTAATCACACAGATGCAGAGACGAGTGTCGAGAATCTGATCAATTTCTTGCCGCGCAGCTCTGAAAAACTTGTGACGGTCAGCCGTATCTTGAAAATGATCAAACGCGAGATCGACTTCTCTGAGTTCTGCGGAAAATTCTATTCTGAATATCAGCGTATGCGCGTTGAGCAGAAATTGGATCTTTATTTATCTGGCCTCATGGATTATGTCATCTACAAATACAAGATCAATTCAGTCCAAGGGTTCCGCGATAAAGCTCATAAAGGTACAGTCGTGATCCGCTCTCTTTTTGATGTCTGGCCCGTGAACTGCTTAGATCGCTGCCATCTCGAGAAAGGATTAGAAGTATGAAGATTGATACCCTTGATGCCCTTCTCCAACAGAGACAGGATGCATATAATCGCGTTCTTCCTAACAGATACGAGACAGAGAAACCATCATATCCGCCAACAACGGCTGTTAAGAGTGCAACGCTTGATAGCTTCATGGAAATGGTTGGCATGCTTGTAGCCAAGACGATGAAGAAAATGAAGGTTGAATTTGTGCCAGATGAAGGTGCACGTATCGAAATGGATATGTCCGTACCGATTGATCATCCTTATGTCTACTATGAGGTCATTTCTCGCAAGCCTAAAGGCGAATTGAAACCACGTCCTCGTGAAGAAATTCATGAAATGACAGCAGACGACGGAAGCCGCAGACAAGGACGTGTCTGGGGGCAGAAATTTGAGTGTCATGTGCAATTTCACATCATTGCTAGTGATTATAGGCAGGCCAATAAAGTAATGAATGATTTTGAAAGCTTAATTTTCAACTACACAGCCTTCTTCAAGAAGAATGGTGTGGCTGAGATTCTTTTCGAAAAACATTTTACTGACCGTAATCTGGATCCGTTCCGGCAAAACTTGTCTATCCGCTCACTTCAGTACTATGTAGAGATTGAACGTCTCTTTACTGAGTTTGTGGCATCGGATATTGAGAAAGTCTCGATTGGTTAATTAAGCAAATTCTTTCTATAGGAGGAAAACACACAATGAGTACCGTTTTTAGTAACGAAGACAATCTGCCTGGCGTTATTACAGAAGTGGAAAACGACTACTCCCTTGGTTATGATACATCTGAGTTCGGAACGACTGATAGTGTCATGATCATCGGTACTGCATTCGACGGACCGGTCGGCACTCCGATGCCGGTATACAGCCCGGAGCATGCAAGCTACGTCTTTGGCAAGACGTATGACAGCACGAAGCGTCAGGAAGCAACCCTCGTAGCAGGTGTTCAGGACGCTTGGAACCGCGGTTGTCGCACGATTTACGCAGTCCGCGTTGGCGGTAAGGACCTCTATAAGGACTTCAAGCTCGCCATCGAGAACGGCTACCGTCTGCGCGTATCGTCTCGTTATCCGTCCAACCTTGGCAAGCAGGTCTACCTGCGTTATGACAACACGGTCGGCAATGAGACATTCACGCTTTATAAGCCGGCTGCTCGTGCAACGATCCAGCAGAAGAAGCGCGGTGAGGTTGTCAGCAGTAATGCCGTCATGAAAAAGGATCTGCACCTTGCACTGGACCTCGGTCTTGGCCGTGATGCAAACCTCGTCGATGTTATCTCGAAGTTCAATGAGATGGACGGCAACAACGTCCTTGAACTCTCGATCGTCGATGAGAATGGCGTAGATGTCACAAACTCCACGGAAGCTTATGCAATCCCGCTGGGTGCAATCTTTCCGGGTGTTTACTATATCGGCCGCGATAAGTCGAAATGCGAAGAGATCACGAAGTCGAAGATTGTTGTTGCGGATGGCGAAGCTGTTGCTCCGTATTCCAATTTCGATCATAAGTACTTCCGTCGCCTCGAACTCAATACGGATGTTGCACAGCCGTACCCAATCTTCTTCCAGGCAAAGGATAAAAAGAACTTTGCTGATATTCTGAAGAACGTCGGCATCACGATGGCTAAGGATTGGGACTTCCTCGAGACTGCAAAAGTTTCGGATCGTGCATTCGCTACGGATAAGGTTGACTATGAAGAGACGAAGCTCTCCTCGTTTGAGATGTACAAGCGTCTCGGTAACGGCTATGCTATCACGGCTAAGGCTGTTAATCGTGGCGAAGGCAAAGCTCCGCGTATTACGGAAACGCCGATGGAAGACGAAGAGAACCGCATCGTTCCGCTCCTTGGTGGACTGTATGACGCAATCCAGGATGCAGAGGTCAAGTACCGCGTCCTAACGTGCGTATCGGCTGATGATACGATCTCCAGCAAGCTTCCGCGCGCAAATGATTTCAAAACAACGGTTGCTAAGACATACCCTGTTCTTAAGGACACGATCGCTCTCACGACTAAAGTTGACGAGAATGATCGTACAGCTGCCCGCAAGTTCGACATTAAGTTTGATGAAGTCAAAGATGGCGTTTCGGATGCTCTCACGGATGTTTATACAGACGAGGTGTTCCCGGTTATTGCCAAGGCTGATAATGCTGATGCTGTTAAGAGCGCAAATGTTGCGGCTGGCACGTACATCATGATTGAAGACAATGGCAAGACCATGCTTCATCGTGTCAATGCTTCTGGCGACGTAGATATGATCACGGGTAGCGATTATATCGGTAAGCATTACATTGTCGGCGATCAGATCTATGTCGGCGCTGCAGATGTAGATAATGCAACGAAAGTTGTTTTTGCTCCAGTAGAGTTCACGACAACGGGCGAAAGTGATAAAGCTGTTACTAAGTTCAATGATAAGGAATATGTCCTTGGCGAGTCCATGAACGAAGTCTTTGTTTTCCAGCCGAAGGCAGATAACAAGGTAGAGTGTCTTGGCGATCTCAATACGATGGTTGGTGATACGCAGGACGAAAGTGCGGCACTCCTCGTTGTTGCTGCTCAGGATCTTCCGTTCGGCATGAACCATGTCGTTGTCAGCTCTTCCGCTTTCGACAGCATGACGGTTGGCGAACTCGTTGATGCCCTGAATGCTCATCCGGTTACGGGTCAACTCTTCACGGCAGCCCTTACGGAGTCTGGTGCTCAGTTCCGTGATTACATGGTTACTGACGCCATGACAGAAATCAAGGAAGAGACGAAGACGAAGGGTCTTGGTGAGCTTACGGAAATGGGTGACGATCGTGAGATTGCTTACGATTACAGCCGTTACATCCCGTACCGCACGACGGATAATTTTGCTCGTCAGCTTGCACAGCATTGCACGTACACGGAGCTCAAAACGGCCCCGACGCACGGTTTTATCGGTTGCGCACGCCAAACGGATGTCAGCCTCACGGCTATTGCAAGACGTGTAGCAGAACTGCAGGAAGTCAATTTTGACCTCTATGCAAAGAACAATTACGGTCGCAACATCCTCGACCGCAACAATTATCCGTATGCAATCGGCAAGAATATCTCGATTACCTTCGGCCAGTATTTCGTCAACATGGAGAATGAGAACTATCAGTTCCTCTCCAAGGGTGAAGCTGGTTATGCTGGCATGGTCTCGCTTCTGCCGCTCGATCAGAGCTCCACGAGTCAGACAATCGATCTCGATGCTATCACGTTCCGCCTTACGCCGTCGCAGCTCGTCAAGATGACGAAGGCAGGTATCGTTACGTTTAAGCAGTCCTTCACAAAGGGAATTGTCGTAACGGACGGTATCACGATGGCTCCGATTGATTCTGCATTCCGTCGCCTTGCTGCATGGCGCATCATGGGTGCGGTTGAGGACCTGATCCGTCAGGCTGCAGAGCCGTTCATCGGTAAGCAGAACCATGTGACGAACCGCAATTCTCTCTACACGGCTATTAAGAGTCGCCTGGAGAAGATCAAGGGTACGCTCATCGAGGCTTATGAGTTCAACATGATTGTTGATCCAAAGCTCCTGAAGTTCTCTTACATCAACATCGAGTACACGATTGTCCCGGTTTACGAGATCCGTGAGATCCGTAACCAGATTTCTGTCAAGGATTCCCTTGACGAAACAACGGCTGTCGTTGCTTAAGTTCATTAAGATTGGGGCGGCCATAAACCGCCCTTATCTTTAATAGACAATAAAATAGGAGTGATAGTAGATGGCAGTAGGTACTGTTGCTACTGAGTACACGAAAACCTACACAAGTTTTAGTGGCTGCGATATTGTTTGCACGTTTGGCGGAACCGTCATCGGCGAGCTGCAGGCCATTACTTATTCCGTACAACGTGAAAAAGCACCGCTTAACTAAAAAGGTATAGGGCGGTGTAAAATCTTGCTCAAATCGGTGAACGGTAGTACCCAACGCCGAGGGTAAATTTTACTATTGACTTTTTGACTTTTTGACTTTTTAAGTGTTAAAATAGTAAAGTAAAGCCTGTAGAGACTCGACCTAAAAAGGTCCTGGCAGTTTTTCCATTCCGTAATGCGGAAGTAAAGGAGCGACAAATGAATAAAGATTTTGCATGGTTACTTGGTTATTTGCTCTCAGACGGATATATTTCTAGACCAAAATATAGAGGTAAAGGAGACGAACGTCATCTTTCCTTTATCTGTAAATATGATGACCGAGAAATTCTTTACAAAGTAAAAACAATTCTTGGAACTAAATCAAATGTTTTAGAGTATCCTCAATACAAATCACCACAAGCAAGACTCGATGTGTACAAAGTAATTCCATTAATCGAAGAATACGATGACATAAAAACTAAAATACCAGACACAATAAAAGGTTTTGAACGTCATTTTATTCGTGGATTGTTCGATGGTGATGGTACTCTTTCCTCTCGTGTGCGAAAAGGGAAAACAAAAACCTTTAGGATCGGATTTATTGATGAGTATCAGCATATTACAGAATGGGTTGCGAACACAATCGTAGATACGTTGATGTTAGACAAAAAAATACCTCGGTTTGTTCCACAGAGCAATGTGTGGGAAGTTATGTGGGAAGGCAATATTGCTAGGCTAATAGCATTTTGGCTTTATCATGGCGACATAAAAACATGTTGTCTAGAAAGAAAAAGACAAAAATATGCTATAGATGTTCTAGATGGTGTTGAATTCAGTAGTAAAATCAGTGAGCTGCTTTATGCAGTAAAAGCTACTCTTGTGGATAATACGATTGAATTCAAGTTGCCAAATATTAGTACCCTACCGTGGTGTCATAGATTGCAAAACTTGTTACCATTTAATACAATTCCAGTGTTTCATAACAAAGGAAGACGTAAATACTATAATCTTTATATTCCTCCAAAAAGTCGTACTGCCAATATGCAAGACATCTCTGACGATATTCAGAGTAAAGGCATAGTCCAATAATGCTATACGATGGGCAGCGCAGAACCGCGTTCCTTCTCGAGAGGTAAGCGCGGTATCGCCGGCACGCTCGTATTCACGATCTTTGACCGCGATGCTCTTATCGCTGGTCTGAAAGAGCACGTTGAGCAGGAGAAGTCCTTCCAACGTATCGGTAAGAATCTTAACATGGAAGCTATGACGCTCGATGATTGGGATCAGAAGATGACGGCGCGCGCTATTAATGGCGTATCTGGCGTCGCATCCAAAGAGTCGGACAAGATCACGCAGAACGTTGCGGAGAAGGCAGATCTGCAGTATGCAGATGAAATTCCACCGTTCGACATCACGATTTCGTTTGCCAACGAGTATGGCCAGAAGGCTACACTCGTTATCTATGGCGTTGAAATCCTGAACGAGGGTTCCGGCTTCTCGATCGACAATGTAACAAGCGAGAAGGCTTGTACGTTCGTCGCTCGCAAGGTTGACTATATGCGCCCAGTCAAGTCCAATACGGACGCTGCCTAAGCATATACAAACTGAATAACCTCGGTAATAGGGAAGTTGAGATTTCGGTCTCAACTTCCCTATTTTTTATAATATTGAAAAAAGTCCAGAACTGGACTTTTTGGAAAGGAACCGATATGGCAGACGAAAAGAAGCAGCCTACCATGCGGGATATATATCGAGAACGATCCAAGCTCCTTGACAAAGAAGTCCAGGAACATATCAAGAATTCCGAGAAGAGCGGAAACACGCTGGACAGCAAGCACTTCGATACGTATCTCCGTGATACGGTTAATAGCATTATGAGTGCGCCGACCGGCCTCCCAGAAAACGATAACACAGTTGTCACGAATACGCTCTACAACCACGCGCAAATTGAATTGAAGAGCGACTATAAGGATTCTCTGCGTTTCAATCCTCGCACGCCAAACAACAAGATGCCAGTTGCTGTCAGCAAAGATTGGGAGAAAACAGCAAAAAATGAACTCAAAGAAGTGCGCGGTGGCATCCGTAAACGTGCAAGAGAGATTTTATCTCAGAGTGTCGATACTGGCCGTACACCATCCCAGCAGCAATATAAAGACTACTTAAAAGGGCAGCTTGGTCAAGTCATTTCTGCTATGCCGCAGGAATACCAAGATTACGTCCGCGCTTATACAGAAGAATGGATCGACACGACTGCGGGCGACATGTACGATACGGATCTCAAACTGAATCCACGTAATGTCACCAATGATTTCCCTTGGACGAAGCAGGAAGATAAACCGTCCAATAAAAGTAGCGGATTATCTTCTGCTATGGAAAAACAGGTCCTCGCCAAGGCTCTCTCTCAACCGATGACAGAGTACGGCGATACCTACCGTTCATTCTCAGGCCATGATATGGTCTGCACGATCGACATGCCGATGCCAGATGGAAGCAACATCGTGAAAGTCATCGGTGCTCTCCAGACTGTCACCTATTCCATCCATGACGAGAAAGTACCGATTCGTTGTATCGGCGACATGAATGCCAAAGGGTACGTATTTGGCCCGCGCACGATCGCCGGTACACTTATCTTCAGTGTCTTTGATAAACATTGGGCACATTTCATCATGAAGGAGTATCTGGCGAATAAGAGGCTTGCTGCTCACTTCCTTGCAGACGAGCTTCCACCATTCAACATGACGATTTCCTGTGCCAACGAATATGGCTATAATGCAAGACTTGCCATCTACGGAATTACGCTAGTAAATGAAGGACAGGTTATGTCCATCAATGATGTGTACACAGAAAATACTTACCAGTTCTATGCCCTGGATGTCGACTATCTTTCTGATGTTGTAAGCAAAGCTTCAAACAAAATAAGCAAGAGTGAGAATCTTCCTGTCACGACAAAAGATGGCAGTACTGGAAACAAGGTCATTTATCTGGATGCACTTGGAGATATGTCTGGCGATGTAAAGCCATCTGATAAAGTCAGCCAAAGTACCGACCCTGACAAACCTGTCATAAAAGATTCGAACTATTACTTCAAAACGCCAAAAGAGCTTATGTATTCTCAGATCGCTGAATCAAGAAATCAGACGAATGACGAGCTGTTAGAGAAATATAACTCTGATAAAATCGATGAGGCAGAATTCCGTCGTTTGATGACTAAGAATGAAGAGAACTACAAGAAGCGTATGGAAGATGCTGCCGCCTATTATGAAAAGAATTCCAAGAAAGACAACAAGGATAAAGATAAGAAAGGAGATGAGAAGAAAAAATGATATTGAATCCAATCTGCATGATTCGTCAATTCGGCCACACCTTGCAGATGCATGTCAACTCCTTTAATAGCGGCCATGATGTGATTTACTGGCAGTATGATGGTGAAGATACGATAAATCAGGCCAATATCCCCTCGGCTATGTTATATCTCGATGTATTCGAACGCGAAGGCGTCTACTGGCTCTGGACGAGCGGCAGTGATGGCGAATCAAGGAAGATGCGTGTCTATTTCCGTGCCGATGAGCCGTCGGCAATCATTGACCGTATTCTTGGTTATACGAATGTCGAGCAGAAGAAGAACTGGGCAAGAATCATCTTGACACGCCTGCGCCGTGACTTTGAGACAGATCCGAAAACGCCGATCATCGAATATCTGTATCGCTACATGATGGAGACAGTAAATCTGCAGGATTACGAGAGAGACTTCTTCTACGAACTCATCTTCATGGCAGAGCGTTACCAGAACCGCATGAATATTGCCATGAACAGCAGTCTCGAGGCGTTCCCCTCGCTAATATACGGCGGGCGGCTTCAACTTAAGACAGAGAAGAAGCTGACTTCTATACGTATCCTTCCAGTTGACACTACAGGAGAAATCCAACCATTCCCTACTATCTATAAAGACATCACGGATGACTCGGATACTTGCGTCTCGCTTCCAGAGGAGACGTTTGGCTATATCATACCGATGGCCGCCGAGCACGACTGGTTGAATTATTTCGTCCACTATCAGTTTGAGTATGATTACGCCTCTGAGTTCTGGGGAAAGACTGTAAATGAACTGGAACAGATCGATCATGTTATTGCTGACGATATCGAAATGACAACAAACGGCTCTGAGCTTACGGAAGACGATAAAGATATCTGGAAACTTGCTAAAGCAAAAACACCTTATGATTTTATCGTGCCACGTCCAATCTTCGAAGATACAGAGCCACTTTCTTACTGTATAGTATCAATCCCTGGCTGGAAGCTATTAGAAGCAACAAATCAGCAGTTCTATATCTCAACGCGAGAAGATGATCTCCTGCTGCATGATGATTTCGATACTCTGACTCCTATCGATAAAGAAACCGTAGTCGTCGATCGTATCCGTAAATATGTTGATGGCAAGCAGTTCTTCTACATCCAAGACAATAAGGGAAAGATTGTCAGCCGCCTTTCCTATCATAATTTCCAAGATGTATTCTCAGAAGAATACCGAGAGAAAGACCGGCAGCTCTACTTTGATCTCTATGAGAAGCGAATACGGAATGCACTTCGATATTATCTGCCGGCAGCAGAGCAATATGTCATGGACTTAATAGCCCGCTTCCGTACGATGCCAGAAGTCAATGTCGATGAGCTTTATAAATACATTCTTACAGAGGCCGTACGTTCCTATGCAGATCACGAGAACGTAGACAAGCTGATGTTTGTCATCCTGGAAGACTGGCACTCGAATTTCAATCAGGATGCCAACTTCTTCACAGATTCGATCTACTATTATTATGCAGAGAATCGATTCACATTCCCGCCGAGCGACGAAGATGAATATCTCCTCTGCGTTGAGACGATCAACTTTGACTCGCAAGATATGACGCCTAAAGTAGAATATTATCACTCTAATAGCAGTAGAGCGATCTCTTTCTATATCCGCAACATGAAGTACTACAGCATCTATGCGATCAATCTGACTACTTATCATCGCTCTGGCTTCCTCTTTATCGACACTTATGACCATGTAGATCCTATTATCTATCGAAACGGCATCACTTATGAAAGGGTGGTATAACGCATGTCATCGAAACCATTAGACCAGCGCCCGATTCATACGCCGTATCAGACAAGCTATCATCGTACGAAAACAGCAGATGGATTCAAGATTGATGGCGCATTCCTGAAACGATATTATTCCGTCATCGACGCAGAAGTCTTCTTCGGTAACGAATTCGTGGAAGATATCGCCTACATCGATTGGAACGTCAACCAAAATGTCTTGCCGCTCTTCGGCTACAACAGCTACACATACGATGAGCTTGCAAGAGGGAACCGTATCATCCAAGGCGTATTCGATATCAATTTTACGTCTCCGAACTACCTGTTCCAGATCTTGAAAGCCGCAAAAGACGATTCCATTACGACAATGAAATCTTATACGGTACATGTCCCGCAAGATTCTGTTGCAGCTATTAACACAAGTCTTCAGGGAAAAGGTATCGACGGCAATAATCGAGGGCCAATCTGGCCGGAGACATTCGATATTGATATTATCTATGGGCAGAACACGGGCATAGGCGATCCTGTCCATATCTTCCTGCAAGGCGTTGCGATTCAGTCTTGCCAACAAATGCTCTCTGGCAGCGCAACAGACAGCCCGCCGAGCATCCGTGAACGTTATACCTTCCTTGCAAAAGACATCAAGACTGTTGGTTAATAGCCTTACATCTTGTAATATACCGATTGTAAAATGCAATAAAAATCTACTACATAATGGGGGAAACTAATTATGGCTAACCAGGATACAGATATTCAGAAACAGGCAGCAGGTGCAGTCACTGCTGCTCAGATTGAGACATGGAAAGACAAATATCGTCACATCTATAAGACAACAATTGGCGATATCTCTGTCATCTGGCGCAAGCTCCGTCGTAAGGAATACGTTGAGACGATGACCGAGCAGATTGAGTCACAAGATACGAAAATCTTTGATCGTCAAGATGAAATTTGCCGTCTCTGTGTGCTTTTCCCGGAAAACATCAATGATGTCATCGAAGAGAATGGCGGCATCTCTGGTGCAATCGCTGATGAAATCCTTCTGAAATCCGGTTTCGACGTCTCTGAGACAGAAGAATTGTAAGGTGGTGACTTCATGATAAAGGTTTCCGAAGATCGGCCTATGCATGTCGATGATATCTTCGAGCTCATCATGGAGTTCAAGAAATCCTACCGAAATGTTTTTGTCTATCAGGTCGACGAGCAAGTATTCATCTATCGTACATTGTCGCGCAAGGAATACAAAGATATCTTGAACGATAAGCGATTTAATGATTTCGAGAAAGAAGAGATTATCTGTGATACCTGTCTCCTCTACCCTCATCCCGATAAGATTGACTGGGATGAGATAGATGCAGGAGTTCCTACGGAGCTCATGAAGCAGATCCGCAAGAATTCCTATCTCGATGGCAAGAAATCGCGGCAGCATATCCTGGATTACTATCGTTCTGAGATGTTCGATCTGGACAACCAGATTGTCTGTATCATCAACGAGGCATTCCCGCAGTTCGATATCGAAGAGATCGAGGATTGGGATGTCGACAAAATGACAAAATACTTGACACGGGCAGAGTGGAAACTTGTCAATCTGCGCGGCCTGGAATTTGTTGATCCAAAAGGTGAGATGTATGACGACAATCGAGAGGACGAAATGGACATGGCAGATTACCAAGCCCAAGAAAAAATCGTCCCAAAAACCGAAGAAATCAACGTGGACCGTTCAACAACTATTCGGGGCGGTTCGCGAGCGGATAAGCTCACCCCGGACAAGATAAAAGAACGCGAAGAATTCTTGAAGAAATTCCCGCAGTTTGCCAACGATGACGGCATGCGTGGAATTGACGGCCTGGAGCAGAGTGGCGTAGACGTTACTTCTCCGGCTCTCCGCCCAGGGTGGGGCTAAGAGTTTGAATTTTGAAAAAAGTCCAGTTCTGGACTTTTTCGTTTGAGGTGAAAACTTTTGACAGAAGAAGAGAAAAGACAACAAGCGAATAATCAGGACCGGACTGCCAGCCTGATAAGCCGAAAAAGCTTATTGGAAGGCACAGGAGTGGCTGCTGCAGCATTAGGCTCAGCAGCCATTTTGTATAGAACGGGTTCTGTCTCTCGATTTGCGAAATCCCTCGATAAAGGGTATCGCTTCGCAAAGAACACAGGAAAAACCTTTGGCAAGCTGTTGGGGACAGAGAACATGACGATTGATGATGTTCACCTGGCCGCTCACAAGATCAAGAAAGACTGGCGTACCATATCGAGAGAGGCAAGCAAGAAGCCTATCTCCTTAAGAGCGAATAATCCTGATACCATGTTTGCTCTGATCCATTCCATGGAAAGTGCCAAGACAAGTAGCGGGCATATTGCAAATAAATTATTCCAGGATAATGAGCTTGTCATGCCTGCCAAGGATATGTATTATCGGAATTATCATGATGGCAATCTGAATACAGAGCGCCGTTTCATGAAATTCATTCGAGAAGTATCGCAAGGTGTACACGATGAGGAAACTGTCCAGACAGCATACAAACGCGCTGGCTTCAACGAGAAGCAGATGCAGAATGCTGGCAAGCTTGTCAATCTTATGTGTGCCAACGATAATCAGACGGCTCGACAGAATTTCAATAAATCAGTACAGGAAGCTGCAAATTCTGCTTACGAGAAGCTGCATGATATTGCTTATCTTGAGAAGAGATGGGGCAATCAATCGCTTCTTAGCAAAGGATTCAGTGCGGTAACTGGTGATCAAGGAGCATCCGTACGAGACATTCTTGCAAATCGCGCAAAGATCCGTAAGAGCTCTACAAGTCTGCGGAAAAAACAAGACGGCATATATAGTCAGAATGAGACGTTGGATCTTCTTGAAGAACTTCGGCAGCATTATGCAAAACAAGGTAAAGAGTTTGAAGAGCGTTTCTTGAATCTGCGCCCTGACTCTGGAGCGCTTCGCGTAAATTCTAAAGGAGAACTCTATAGCTTCAACGTTCCGTCTGAGATTATGCAGGACGCCCTGCAGCTGGGCGCCCTTACGATTCCCGGTAAGATACTAAAGCTCCGTGACCTTGAGCAGGCCAAGAAAGCTCCTGTTATGAGTTTCATCGGAAGCGGAATCAAAGATCCGTCTCTTGCTGCTATCGTAAATCCTATTCATAAAGATGGAACAAAGAACAGGACGGTTGAAGGCAACTACGTCCGCATTCTTGATGAAGTCTACAGAATCGGAGATGACGGGCTTGAAGACAGCCCAGTTGCAACCGGTATCCGTGCGATGTCTTCTCGCTTTGGCTGGGCACAGCGTATGCAGCATCAGCTTGCTGGAGACACAGGATTCGAAGAAAGTTCCAACATTGCTTTTCGCATACTGGATATTGGTCAAGATCGCGATCATTTTTCTGGCAGCCCCTTCTCTGGAGTCACTGGCGTCGTCAAGAAATTCACAGACAAGAATTGGAGACAGAATGTCTTCAATCGGCTTCTTGATCCGAACGAAGAAGAACTGAAAGCTTTTAAGGAAGCAGCTACCGATGAGCAAGCAAATGTTGGCTACGCAATCTCATATCTTGACAATGCGAAGCGTGCGCAGAAATTCCTGAAAGAGAATACTTACTCTTTGACAGAAGACTCTCTCGTTCAGTTAGAAAAGAATTCAGATGGCCGCGCAAAAGATCTTTTTGTATCTCTCCGCAGGAAAGACGATCAGGAACTCTTGAGTGAGATCCTGAAAATGGAGCCAGAGGATTTTCAAAATCAGGATCTCAAACATCTCATAAGCCGCTACATCCATGATCCGATTGGTACACAGAATAATATGATGTACCTCCGCACAGATCGGTCAAGACTCAGTACAGGTGGCGGCAGCGTTGGAAATCTCTTTACGCAGGACTACGGCACAGAGTCTGCTGATTTCTGGGAGCTTCTCCGCACAGAAGTTGGAAAAGAAGCCTTTTTGCAGCACGCCGCAGAAAAGGGTGACAACAGCGTTCTTTCTCTTGTTGAGAGTGCTTCCTCGATTCTCCCTCAAAAAGAAGCAACAGAAACAAAACGTCTGGCGCAACTTGCGTTATTCCAGAAGCGGACAGGGCTTAATGACGAGATGCATGCGGCTGCCCGTTCCACAGATGAAATCTGGAATAAGGTACGTCGTATTGAAGGTGTCATGAACACCAATGTCGATATAGTTGATCAGGAATTCCGCAAAGAATTTCGCAACATGATGAACGAGAATATCTCAGTCACAGAAGCGCGTGAGGTTGATGAAGATATTTTCGCGCCAGAAGCCTACAATACTGTCATTCATACAAAAAAGATGGCTACGCCATTCGATATTATCCGTGGCTTAAATGAATCCATTAAGAGTGGCAGTACAAAACCTGTTGAAGATGCTACTTCGCTCTTCTTCAAACAGTTTGTAGCAGGCCGCGACGATATGGAGAATGTCACGTCTGCTACCTATATGCCATACTTCCTGCTCTCTCGTCTGTCGGATGATATGAATACATTCGGCCTCGGGTTCTCCCGTGAATCAATGGGCAGCGTTGGACAACTGGCAACCAGTATCTTCACGAAACGCATCCTTCCTGTAGTGATTGGTGCAACTTATCTTGAATGGGCCGATGATACATCTCAGGAAGTCACCGGCACATCCATAAGTGGCGCGCTCGCAAATGGTGTCGCGAATGTTGATCTTGCCGCACGTAAAACATTGGATTCTTTCGGTATAACGCCTTGGCTGAATGAGTTAAAGAGTGTCAACCCAATCATGCAGTACTGGGGCGACAAGACCAACTTCATGGGCTACGATGAGCGCAAGAAGTATTATGAATCCGGCTACGATCCGCAGCGCAAAGCTCCATGGTGGACATTCGGCGGCGTACAAGAAGCGCGCGGTGGAGAAATCGAGTACTGGACACCTTCTTTTGCTCGTCGTATTAATAGCGACTATAAAGACAAAGCCCTCTATGATGGTTATTTCGATAAGTGGTCACACAGTTGGCTCCCGACTCCATCTAATCCACTCTCTCCTATAAAGGCGCTCTTGGATCCATATTGGTTGGAAGAGAAGCATGCAGATGATCGTCCTTATGTGCTCAGTGCGCCAATGTTTGCAGAAGGTACTCCTTGGGGAGCTGTCCTGAATCCAACAGTCGGTGCAATCCTTAAACCACAGAAAGAACTGTATCCAGATCGTCTTCGCAACGGTGTCGACATCAAATCTGCTTTGCATGCTTTGAATGAAAACATCAAGGCAAGAGCTCGTGACCTTAGTGAAACAAACATGATCGAAGTCAAAGGCGATTCCGCAATCCCAGTACGTTTTACATCATTCGACGCGCCAACAGAAGATACGAAAGCGATGTCTGTACAATATAATCCATCTGCAGGTGGACTATATAAAAGCTCCGACACGTATGGCGTCTATAGTCCGCAAGAAAATATATCTGCTGGCTTTACGAAATTCTCATCTAGTGGCGGATCTAGTGGCGGATCTAGCAGCGGATCCGGTGGAGGATCTGGTTCCGGTTCTGGAAACAACGGCGGATCTGCTGCTAAAACGCTTCTTGACGATTATGGACCTATCAGCTTGTCAGCACTCGTTAAAAATGCTTTATTCTCCAATGAGAAATTCCATCGAGATGGCGAAATTATGCAGACCTCAGATGGCCAGCTCGGTGTTTATCACGCACCTACGAATAAAGCAAGAACAACACGAGAATTAAAGAAGACATCTGACCTCTCTCTTGAAGAGAGCCTGAAACTCGATGCTTATATCAATGGTGACGATGGCTCAAAACTGGAACTTGCTAATCTTATCCACAGTTTCAACCCAAAGAATCTGTTGCGTCAACAGAATGAAGCAATCAAGGGCAAGGCGCAAAACTCAGATTCCTTTGATGAATCAGAAGGTATTATAACACCAGAGCGACTTGCACATTTTCGCCCATCACAAGGTATGGAATTACTGAGTGATCCGGATACCATCCAGGAACTCATTCACGCTGGCAAAGGTGCAGACTTTGTAAAAGAAGCAACAACTTCGGCTCGCCTAATCACAGGTATCTATGGTTATATGGGGTCGGAAGCATTCGATTTTGGCAACTACAACGAGAAATTCCTTGCCAATGCATCTGACATGACGAGTCTTTCTCGTGCTTTCTGGGATTCCAGTATTGGTGGCGCTGGTGGTGAAACGGCTGATATCATCCGTCGCTTTATCCCAGACTATAAACGCGGCAATCGATTGAATCCGCTCATGAACAATATGCCTGACTGGCTCCCTGATCGCTTCAGATATGGAGACCCTTTCACAATTGTAAAAAATGGAGAAATGCGTCTGCCAGGTAAAGGATGGGAATCCTTGAATGAATTGCACCCTGATCAGTACGATGATTATGGTGCGTTTGACCGTTTCAAGATCCTTGCCGACATCGCGCCATTCTCTCCTGAATATAAGATGTGGCGCGAAATCGCTAAAAAGACTGTCACGGATCCAGCTCTTAAAGAAGAAATGGCCGAGATCCGCAGCCGTGTCTCTCAGCAGGGGCGCAAGCATGATTTCTACAACTACAATGTCGTCGGCAAGAGCTTGGATTATGAGAATGTAACTGTGTCCGAGGTACTTGGCTACGGTAAATTCCGTTCAGGCTCTACAATCTACAAGATTGCCGGCGCACGAGTCCTCTCGAATGAAAACCAGTCTATGTCGGATGTCTTGGGCAAATATCTTCACGAGGGCATGACGGTTACGATTGCAAAAGACAGCGATGAAGCATACCAGACCAACAACGATGCTGACCATACAACAAACGTTGCGGTCTACATTGATGGTAACAATCTTGCGGAAGAGATGATTCAGAACGGTGACGCTGCTCGAAAGAAAGGCGACACATCTGCACCAGCTGTCCTTGGACGGCTCTCGACAACGCAACGCATGATTGGCTATCTTTCAGAACTTGTAGCACATGCCGATCTTCCGTGGATCTCAGACCAGTGGCTGCGTGTCCGCACTCCTCTGGAATCTTATCAAGCAGAGCAGGTATATGGTACGCCATACCAAAGCTGGGATCATCCGATTGATTCTTTCTTACTGCCAGCATGGGAACGCGCAATTCATCAGACTGGATACGTAAAGACAGCGATGCGTATGCTGTTTGAGAACGTCAAGGATATGGATGGTATCAGCAAGACGAAGAAACATATGGCTATGATGGGCTATGTATTCGCAGATCGTGGCGCGTTCATTGGAGGTGCTATTGCTAACTTAATAGCGCCTGGCAAAGCAAAGCTCGCTTATCCAGCTATGCGTATTGCAAGTCATCTGTCTACAGCGGCTCACTTCATGACAGGCGGCAACGACATGTTCGATGAAGTGACAAGTGGTGCTTCGATCGGTATGGAAGTTGCTCGTTTCTTCAAGAAAGAACGCGCTGTTGGAGTAGCAGCAGGTGCAGCTGTCGGTGCAGCCTACCGATTGCTTTTTGGCGATAAAGGGGATTGGATCCCTGAACGTACGAAAAAGAAATGGGAGATGGAAGATTACTTTGACCGTCTCACCTATCTCAAGTACATGGGGCTCTATCATGAAGCCGCCCGTCGTGCAAAAGATGAAGAAGGCGTCGATGTTGAAGACCTTTCCGACCGTCTAGAAGAAAAAGAGAGCAAGATCCAACAAGCTGTTGAAAGACTGAAGAAACTCAAGGACGCCCTTCGTTCGTCAAATGACCATATCATGAATGACGACAAGAAGGGCTTGATGAAAGCGCTCAACAAGAAGATCAATGCGCTTGGTGATAATACAACTATCATTGAAGGTGGCAAATGGACGCATACTGCATTGATCTATAAGCAAGCTGCTGAAAGTACAATGTATGGCATCGGACAGAACTCTTCCTGGGCGCAAATCATCACGGCTCTTCCGACATCCGACAAAGAGTACTTCATGGAGTTTGTCAAAGAACGCGATCCAGGCAAGCGTGAAGAGATCCTGCGCTTTGCTTCGCCAGCACTTCAGAAGGCACTCTCTCTTGCATGGGGGACAGACGCGCCGAAGACAGAAAGTAATCAGGAGTATTTCAAGAAGCATAATCTGCCAACATCGGATTGGACAGGCTGGGCGCCAAACGTTGATCTGAAGAATGTTGAGATCAAAACCATTAATAATGAAGGCATGCTGCTTTCAGACTTTGGTTATTATGAATCACAGCTCCGCGATCCCGACGTAGCTAACGCTCCAGATCTTAATATTCGCAGTCAAAAAAATACATCTTCTGTTAAAAGCAACATTGAGAAGATCTTGAAAGGGCGCGGCCTGAGAGATATTGATATTAACGTAACTAGCAACACAGATACCGATACGCATCGCATCATCTCAGATATCGCTATTTATACAGGCTCGAAAAGACTACAAAGGATGGTTGATGACTCGATCGATCAACAGACAAGCTGATCTATTAATAGCCCCATACCATGCGGGGCTTTTTATTATCTTTGGATTTCTCGGTAATTCTGATATTAGTAGATTACAAATTGCAAAAAGTCCAGAACTGGACTAATCTGACAATTCTCGGAAATAGATAAGGATGGATAGATAAATGGCATTACCATACGACGAGAGCGGGCGCAATATCAATCAGCAGGGCATCCGCGAACGGATGAAAAAAGTCGCGGAATATTATGCAGAAGAAAAAGCAAGGATATATCTCCAAGACAATTCTGTTCATGGTCTGACAGCCAGAGAAAGAGAATCGCGCAAACAGGAATATCTTGAAAAGCAGAAAAAGTATTTTCAGCATACAGTAGCTCTTGCAGAATGGAATCGTATCAATAATTTCCAGACAAGCGCATCTTCTTCTCGTGTGCTATTAAGCTATAACGGCTTACGTTCTGCTAGGCAGCGCGTTCAATATCCAGAATTGGAACGCCAAGTCGCGCAGGTGTACCAAAGAGCAGGAACAAAGCTTTTCCATGGTATCACGATCAATAATCAAAAGGGGAGCCAATTTTTCGGCAGCAAAGAGGAATCCACAGATCTTCGCTATCAGCGTTCTGATACACCGCAGATCATGCAGAGCACAGAAGACATGACTGCCGCCTACAGGAATATCAAGAAGCAAGGAAAATTTGTTTACTGGGATACCGAGACATTTTCTGGCAACAACCGTTATGGTCAGATGCAGACAGATGCCCTGACTGAGTTCAACTTCCGTATTGTATCCCGTAAGAGCAATGGAACCTGGGATCTTGATAAGAGTACGGATCGCACGAGGATTCATAAATCTGTCATCGGTAGTTCACAGAGAGAATACGATAAGAGCATGAATCTTATTGCCAGATACCGTGCTGGTGATAAAACACTCTCGGAAGGTGAACGAGTTCAGGTCCAGCGTCTTGCTCTCACAGGTCACGAAAAAACAACATATGAGATCGGCAAGGATGGCGTCATCAACTTCAAGACATTTGCTGGCAAAGAAGATGTTCGCAGCAATGTGGCAAAACTTGCTGAAGTAGGCGCGCGTCGTATGCGCGAATTCGGCATTGCACAGGAAACTGCTCCTCTCGTTGATTATAATGGCTTCAGGATGAAAGGCTGGGAACGTGAAATGCTTTCCGGTCTTAAGCCAATCCTTGAACAAGGCGTAACAGCAGTTGGTTATAACACAGCAGGATTCGACTGGCCAACACTTGCCACCTTCTTGAAACGCGCTGATACGACTGATGGGTTCAAAGCGGCTCTTAAGAAAATAACGGGCGGCAATAATTCTGTCTTGCCAAAGCATCAACTTGATACTTTAGCAGCTATCCGTAATGCAAACATCAATCGTCGTGATCTCTATACAGATGAAGAATGGGGCGAGCTCAGTAAAGACGGGCTCACTTCTCTGCAGCAGGAAGCGTTGACATTTCGTCACGGCGGCAGAGCGGCGCATGATAAGATCTATGCGGGTCTTGAAGCTCACATGGCTGATACAGATACATATGTCGGTGCGCATCTTCTCATTAATTCCGACATGATGGATCTCATCGATCTGCCGGAACAAGAAGCAAGAGCTGGTAAGGCAATCGCTCTCAAGGGCGGCGATCAGCAGCTTTTTATGTCGAGCACGGGTCGTCACGTCAGCGGTTTCGGTCTTTGGGGCTTCCGCAAAGATAACTTTACAGGAGAATATCGTACAACAGATGGCTATGCGATTTCTCGGACGGATGACGGTGAAACGAAAGTCCGCAAAGAGATCATGGATCAATGGCTCTTCAAAAAAGAAGCCGCATACTCCATCTCTAGCATCAAGAAATTCAATGAAGATGACGAGTTTGGCAATCTCCTCGGTGACATTAACCCAGACTGGAATAAAAATGGTCTGTATTCTGTTACATTTAACCCTGTTGTCAACAAAGGACAGGAAACGATCATGTCACAGTCTCCTATCACGATTGTTGGCTCGAAAGACAAACTGCAGCAGTATATCTCTTCCACAATGTACCATGTGGCCGATAAAGATGCTCAAGATGAATGGCAACTTGCAGACGATGAAAAGATGCGTCATGATCTTGGCGTTGTAGCAATTGATGAAACAGACTCCGATGATGTCGTAGAAGCTTTTACAAAAAACACAGAGAAAGATAAGAAAGCTCAGCTGCAATATATCCTCAACAATGCAACACTTCGCATGAAGTACGAATCTGCCGCCCGCGATTCTCGTGAATTCAGCTACAAGAAAGACACTGGCATCATGTCGTACCTCAATGACAGGAACGCTTATGCGACAGACAGCAAGGGCAACTTCAGCGAGAAAAAAGCTCGGGAATTTGACAAGATGGTCAACGAGAACTCTCGCAAGCTAGAAAAGAAGCTGTTAAACATGAAGCCGGGCGACACGATAAGCGACGCCGACAAAGATCTCACATATCACAGTTATTTCGGCTATACGGATTTCTCGGACAAGAACCGTCCGAATGTCTTCTCGGAAACCATCTCCAAGCAGCTCGCCCGCATTGAGCAAGTTGGCAAGAACCGTTACTTCTATGAGACAGCCATGCGGCATGCTCGTATCCGTGCCGGCCTCACTGCCGTACCAGAGAAATTGGTTCAAGGCCAGAATTCTTATATGGAAGATGTACCGAACAGTAAACGTACGGTCGTAGAGTCTTACTATAAGCACTATCTGCAAGCAATGGAAAACGCTGCTATCGAGAAACATGGCGAACACATTGCTCGCAATATGCAGAATCTCGGTGCATATCGTTATACGAAAGACGGATTCGAAGTCAACTTGAAAGGATATCGCGGGATAGAAGAAGACAAGTTTGTCCGCTTCAATCTTAATAGCTCTGGTCTTGGTTATGCCAACCAGATTTATCGTGCTCTCGGTATCGACCCGGATATTCGTCATTATAGTGACCATGACAAGACTGGCGAACTCAAGAATTTTCAGCAATGGTTCCTCGCGCAAGGAAGAGTTCAAGGTGCTGATGGTACTGTTAATGACAAGCCAATATATGAACGCATCAAGTCTACGCATAGTAGCGAAGAAGCAGCACAGATCCTAGTCAGCAATTTCAAGACAGCTCGTGCAGCAAATCCATATGCTGGTATGTCAAAAGACACATATCGCTATAACATCACGTCTGGCTTGATGAATCAAGGTGTCCTCTCGGTTGCAGATGTCGATGAGATTGCCAAAAAAGCAGACACAACGATCCCTGAGATCATGATCAAACGCGGCGATGATCTTAAACAGCATGCACAGAATATTTCCGATAAGATCCTCTTTGGTGGCCAGAGCGAAAAAGAAGTTCGGAAAACGCTTTCAAAAGCTGGCTATAATAAAGAGCAGATCGACCTGCAGATGATGGCACGCCGTCAAAGATATGCTGATACTGTTGACTTCATGACAGACTACTTATCTGCTTCTTTAAAAGCTGGTGCAGATATTGGCTATGATGAGTCTGCAGGTAAGGTGTGGTTTGCATATCAGGGCAAAACACTCATGCTCGACAAATTCTTGCCGAAAGATTCTTTTGAAAATGGCATGTTCTTCACAGAGCTTGGCAAAACGAAGACGGCAACACCGATTGGCCTTTATGATGTCAACGGAAAGCTCCAGTACTCAAGCTTGATTCGCAAAGCTGCTCCGTCAAGAGGATTCATGCAAAGTGTCATTCGACGCGGCCTCGAGGGAAGTGACCTTCTTGGTCAGCTGGAATATCTCGGTAAAAAATTCGCCGGCACACTTCGAGAAAGTGCTTCTGTAGCAGGTCTTGATGCGCAAGATCGTAAAGCTGGCATGTATTTCAACTTTGCCGATGTTATCCAACATCTTAACGAGATTGGCTTAGATGATTTCTCTACTGGCAATGAAGCAATCGACAGTATCCTTAACGAGTTGATCCATCGAGATAGATCTGAGGATATGCCAACTGGCGATACCGTCACAACAGCACAGCGTATTGCTGTTAATGAAGAACGTCAGAAAATCTTGAAGACAGCGATTGCAGCTGTCAATGCGCCAAAAGATGTACAGGAGCAGGTTGGTAAACTTCAGTTTAGTACAAAGCATGCAGGTGAATTCGTTGCGACAATGGATCCAATGCTGGATGCTTTTGAATCGCTTACATCAACAAAACGCGGTATTCACAACCAAGCTTCTCGCGCAATCCACTTCAACCTTGACTTGGCAAAGCAATATCTCTCTGGAGATGATGTAAAGTTCGGTCAAATGATTTCATCTGCAGCACGCTCGTATGCCAGTACGAATCTTACGAGTGACGTTGGTTATGAAGTTGAAACAGCTGCCCGCATCAATCGATTGGCAATGTCGACGAAAGACGTTCGCCGTGTCGTCAATGATTATGTTGCCGAAAATGATGCAAATCCTTACGTTGTTGATCTTCTTTCATCAATTCATACAGATGAAGGTGCTGGAGCATTTGATCCGAAAGTCGCCGACCGCCTCTTCTCATATCGCACATCGATGCAGAAGGTTTCTTATGATAATGTTTATTCTCGTAATCCTGGCATCGGGAATGTTATTGAAAACCTATCTAGAAGAGATGTAAATATCATTGACAACGAAGCAGCTGCAGCATTCCGGTTCATTCAAGACGGCGATCATCTAAAAGTCCAATATGGTATGGGCCGCTATGTTGAAGCAGGATCTGCTTTCCTTTTAAAAGCCGCTTCTGACAATGAAGATGAACCTTCTGCCATCATCGCAAAAGAGTCTGGTGTCCTGCGCCTTGGCGTATTCAGTAAAGATGGCAAGCATCTTGCTACGGAACAGGCGATTGCTGAAGCGATCAAGAGCGTACAGGTGAGGCCAAATGCCACAGAAGAAGAGCTCCAGCGGGCAAAAGAAACCGCAATGGATATTCTTCAGAAGAAATTCGATATCAGCTACTACATTAAGGGAGCGAATGCAGCTACCAACTTGAAGCTCGCAGAAATGGGCGTCGAGAAAGGTATGATGCGTTCGATGGCAGCATCGATCGGCTCGATCGATAAACGCGTCAATGATTTCCTTGATGATGTTGGACTCAGCCATATCAAAGGCAGAGTCCTGGATATCGAATATCTGGATTCTTTGCAATCGGCTCGCCCTTTTGAAGAGACAATGTTTGGTCAGTTTGCCATGCATGAATCTGGTTATTCTGCCGGTAAGATCGAACAAAACATTGCCAAACATTTTGGCACCGTCTCCGCATTCCACGATGCCCTTGTTGAAGAGCGTTATAAACCATGGCAGGTCCTGCAAGAAGGATTGAAAGCTGCCGGATTGCAGAATAATGGCGAAAAAGTCCATATGATTTCCAACGCTTTTAAAGCGGAGAAGAAACATCAGGACGCAAAAGCCCTTTTCAATCGAGTCGCTAACGCTCTCATGGACAAGTACGACGATGACGTGACAAAAGTCAAAGATATCATGTCGAAGAGCGTTTCCGGTCTTGAGATTCGTGATGGTCATATCGTTATCAGTAATGATGACTATCAAGCGTCTCTTGGAGCATTGAAAGAGATCAGCGATTCACTTGGAACAACGCGCCGCGCCGGAAAAGATGGCATCGAAGCTGATTTTGCACGTACCGACGTAGAACTTGAGCCGAATGTTGACCGTGGACGTATCTATGTATCTGGCGGTTCTATGCAGAAAGCAATTAAGCTGAATCATCGTGCACAGGCAATCCTCGGCAGTCAGCGTATGAGTGATAATCGCAAACAGCGTATCCAGAAAGCGTTGACCAGTTCTCTTGGCGAAGAACGAGGCAATGAGATCTATCAGAACTATATTGACCCATACAAGGAAGGGGATGTTGTCTCGAGCGCTGCTCAGCAGTTCATCAAGGATAATATCTATACACGCCCCGGCGATGAGATGGATCCGATGCTCGAAGGTGCTGCAGAGCATAACAAGGCTCATATTGCCACAATGGATGGCGGAAATATCCATATCAGCGACGAGATGCGGGAAGGTCTTGCACAAGACGGCATCAAAGACGAGAAAATCGTCAACAGTATCGTTGCGACTGCTGCAGACCGTGGTGCTCGCAAGATCAGCCGCCGCGTCATTGAAGAGCGTTATGCCGCACAGTCTTCGGCTCAAGCCATGCGCTTCAATAAAAAGGGCGGCGGCACAGAAGACATGGCTAATATTGTCCTCGAAAAGTTGCCTGATATGCAGCGCCTCAGCATCGAAGAAGTCACGATGCCGAAGAATGGCAAATCTGCGGTAGAATTCATGGATGCTCCGTACGGTAAAGAGATCATGCTCGATACGCATCTGAGCTTCATGGACGACCAGATTTATTCGACATCGACTGGCGAAGGTCGTTTTGTCTACGTACCGTATGCGCCGCCAAAAGTCATGCCGAATGGCGAACTTGCTCTAACTTCTTCACAGAAGACGCTCGGACGCATCCATAATCTCGTTCAGCGCCATCAAGAAGACATTGCAGCTGGCAGGGCATCGAGCTCCGACAAAGAAGAGTTCATGACGCAGTATAAGTTGGCAATCGATCAGCTGCAGCAGGATATCCGCGTCGATCTCACTTCAAAGACTGGCTATCTTGCAAATCTTTCACGTGCTCATATCGAAGACTCCGGTATTTTTACTGCTTACGGTAACTCGCTGTTTGGCGGTGAGAAATCACAATTCTTCAGCCAGCTAAACTTCCAGGGAATCAATCTCTCGGAACAAGCAAAGAAAGCCGGCCTGGATTTCGACTACACGATCCTGAGTCGCGAGGCCATGCATGATTTCTACGACACCAAGGCAGATGAGATCTTCCAGTCTCTCGGCATCCAAGGAGATAAGACACAATTCAAACAGGGGCTGTATGACCGCTTGAGCACAGATGGTACTCTTGCGCTCAATATCCGTGAGCCGCAAGGGTATGCAAAATCAACATCGATCAGTGCAACTTATTTCTCGGACGTTGTCCGAGGCGACGAAGCGATCGTCGGTGCAGTACAACACAATTCTAAGAAAGGTGACTATGACTCCGATAAAGTAGAAGCCGCTCTCTTAAAAGCGCGTGCTGTCATCACAGGAGACAATGGCAATACGATTGAACGCGAGATTGACTATGCCATGTTCAATCAGCTGCAGTCAGCTGCTCAGAGTAAAGGAAGTGGCATCACTTCTGTTTCATGGGCAAATGAAGACGAAGCGGCAAAGATGGAAAACCACATCGCTTCACTGTATGTCAATGCCGAAAGCAACAAGCTCTGGCGTGTAAAGAACAACATGCTGTTAGACAACGTAGATTCGTTCTCTGGCCAGCATCTTGCAAATTACACAATTGAAGGTCGCGCAGATGGCACGCTTGCCAGCCGCATGCATGTCACAGATCCTGATGAGATAAATGGACTTCGCGGACGCTACAACACACTTGAGGCTGCTGCCCGTCAGAAATATGGCGACGCTTTCGATACAGTGACAGCAGAAGAAGATAAGATCGGCATCGGCAAAGAGGCACATCAGCGTAGCATGATCGTGCAAATGCTGGAAGGAGACAGTAGTGGCATCCAGGCAGATGACTGGAAAGCCATGCGTTTCCATCTTTCTGAAAAGCTCAATACAATGGAAGCAACAACAGACAGCTTAAAGCTCGGTGCTGGTGAAATGAACTATAACCTGTTCGGCTATTTGAAAGTCGCACAGGAAGCAGATGGTCTCGGCAAGGATGACTTCGCCAAGGTCATGCAGGTCCATACAGCGTTGGGTGAGGCATTCCTCTCTCCGAAGAACGAGACGGGTCTTGATCCGAAGCAGATCGATAAGCTTGGCGACGCTATGCGCAATGCCTACAAAGCAATGCAGGGACGTTATGATCGCGAGCAGGCCGCTACTGAATTCGCGGATGTCATCAAAGATACGCTCCACAGCCGACTTAGCAAAGAAATGTCGGCACTCCCTGGCGTCCTTGATGAAGAGAACTGGGCAACGATGGAAAGCGGCGATAAGGCAGCAACCAATAAGATGCTGACCAGTCTCACGGACGATGCGATCGAAACGTATACGAAGAAAGTCATTATGACAACAAATCTTCGCGGTACAGATCCGAAGATGCTCGACATCGGTGTCACGAAAGGCTTGACGAACGAGAACCGCAATCTTGAGACCGATATGAAAAGTTCAGACATGCTCCAAGAAACCATGCAGGATATCAACAAGCAGGCAAAACTTCAGGGTGTTGAAGCGCCTGTCGCAGAAAGTCGCGGTATCCGCTCAATCAAGTATACTCCTAACGAAGCGCCAACTCCTTCTACGAAACTCCTGAGCGATCGTGAAGAAATGAAGCTGGATTCTGATGATATTCGTATCAATGCAACTAGTATTGGAAAGGATCTTGCCAATGCACTTGAGCACATGCATCTCCCAAAAAGCGGTGCTGCTGGCACAATTGCAGCTGTTGCGGGTGGATTACTTGTTTCTGGTTATGCAAGTAATCCAACGCAGCCTGCTCCTGCAGCAACGCAAGCCGACGGCGCGCAGCAAGAATACGCAGATATGTATTCCGAAGCAGAAGTTCCTAGTTTCTCAGATACTGGCATGAACACGATGCGCGGCGGCCCGAAGCAGGGATACGTCATCAATATCAGTGCTCGTACAGAAGATGGACGCCAGCATGCTGTTGATGCTATTAATAGCGTGATCGGCTCTGCTGTGCCGGCTGCTTCTTCTATCAACGTAGCTATGAATACAAGCTACCAGGACAAAATCTCTCAATTCCAGATCGATAAGATGGTCCAGAACGCATTCTGATCATCAAAAAAGCAAGAGTCTCACAACCATTTTCTACGGTTTTGACTCTTGCTTTTTTTGTGTGCAAGCAATCCCATACGTCTTAGTACAAAAATAGAACCGTAGTCCATCGTTGTGACGGCAACATGATGTAAAGTTGCTGTGGATAACTAAGAAAAATAATCCACAATGTTATCCACACACTCTGTGGATTCTGTGGATTGTACAACCTTTTTCTACGGTTCTCACAACCATCTCCTACGGTTTAGGATAAAACGCACAACCATCTCCTACGGTTTAGGGTGTCACGTTTTTTCGTCTCAATGTGCCGTGAAGTCGCGTCGTTACTAGGTTTTTACTTTGAAAAATAGTCTACTACGGTTTCACGTTTTACCTCTACAACTGTGACCTACGGTTTTATGTTTTGCGTTTATTCACGTTTTCTTAGGAATATCAAGGCTTCACGGTTTTTCGCCTCACAACGATTCCCTACGGTTTTCAACCAAGACCTACGGTTTCGCTGATCTTGATGTCTTATGCAAATCCTCGCGAAGCCCCGTTACACAAAGGGTTTCGGCGTCCACAACCATCTCCTACGGTTCCGTGGCTACTATATAGTACTTATACTAAATATATAGCAAGCATAGAAACGTAAAACCGTAGGAGAAAGTTGTGAAACTCCCTTGCACTTTGAAATCGAGCAATCGTATAATAAGAACAGGTATAAACAGGAAGAGGAGACGCCATCATGTCGGAGAATAACACGTTACCGCAAAAATACATATACGCAAGAGACAACGGCATGTTGAAGATCGCTCAAGAATTTGCAGCTGCTCAGTACCGCCTTACTGTGAACGAGCTGAAAGCATGGATTCTCTTCATTGCCTCTGTCGATCAGCCTGTTGAAGAGGGTGTTGATTGCATCTACGTCTTCGATGCATTGGATTTTGCAGATAAGCTAGGAATCGACCCTAGGAAAGCACGAGGCAAGATCATAGCTGACTTGTTTATTCGCCTATCCAAAAATTCAGTCGATATGCGTTCGCGGACGAAAGAGAATGGAGAACAAGATATCTTTCATTCAAACTTCATCAGCTACGTTGAATATCGCTCTGACACTTACCGGCTGGAGATCGGTATCCCTAAAAAACTTAAACCATATCTCTCCGCTCTTAAGGCAGGCACATTCATCAATCTCGATGTTCAGGATATTCTGGCACTCGACTCGGCCTCATCCATGCGCATTTTCATCTACTGCAAAAACTTAGAACGTCTCGGGACAAGCACAGTTGAAATCAAGAAGTTCCGTCAAGATCTCGGTTTTGACAAGGTGTACTCAGAGTATTATGAATTCAAGCGTAACATTCTGAAACCAGCAATCCGTGAAATCCGTAAGCATACGGACTACAAAGAATTCTATATCGAAGACAATGGGCGGCGTGGTGTTCCTGCAACATATCTTCATTTTGGCTTCCAGAAGACATTTGACGCAGACAACGTTGTATTCAAGACGGACTCGGCCACGGCAGAGCTTATGCGACAGAAGTTTTCCCCACAGGTCCAGGTTGTTATCAGTATTGCAACGGACAACGGATTCAATCCTCGTTATATCCGTGACGCTTTTGACAATGTACCGGATGAAGTCATCATCGCCAATTTCCGATACGTCTTCGACATCATCCATCGGGAAGAGAAGACAGCAGAAAAGAAAGACAAGAGTGTGTATGGCAGATATTTCCTCAAGGCGGTCAAGGAGAACTGGGCCGGCAAGAATCATGCAACAGATAAGATGCTGAAGAAGCAGAAGGACTACGAGAATAATCAGAAATTACAGCAGCAGATGCAAGATATTCAAGATCGTGAGCGAATGGCTCTAAAGACTGAAGACTATCGTCAGAAGGCCATAAAATATCTTGCTGAGATGGACTTCACTGAGCTTGACCACTTCATCCAGAAGAATCAGGCGGCACTTGACCGCCTGGCTGGCAAGAGGCCGTTCGACGTGAATCATGCGCTTACGAAGAAGCGGAACTACCGTGAGTACCGCTTCTTGCTGCAGATCGTTACAGGACAGATGATCTCGGGTATCATCGACGTACCGCGCTCTCCGACTCTTTTCGGCTGACAGCCGCATATCCTTTTCTCGGTTCGTAATATACAGATAGTATATTTTACAGATTACGAGGAAGGGGATAGCCGCTTGGCAACGACCGAAACTTTGACTGATACACAGAAAGAACAACAAGCAGCTGCTGACGATGCCAAACAGCATGCCCAGCAGGATGACCGCATCGACTTCCTGGTGGATCCAGAGCGATTTGCAACGCCGACAATGGGAGACTTTTATCTCGGCGCAGTCGATGGCGTCTACCTGAAGATGATTGATAAACTTGCCAACACGAAAGAGGAAGGCAAAGAAGATGATAGAGACGCGGCTTTCTATACAGAAGAGCCGCCTGTAAAAGAATCCAGTCACGAGGAAGGCATCTACGCTTTAAAAGCCCATGTCTCTATCAGCGATGACGATATTGACCAGGGCTTTGCGGATGGCCGCACCCTCAATATCAACATCACGGATGTTTCAGGAAAAGATGAAGCCGTGGCTGATCTCAAGAAACAGCTTACCGAGACAATGAACAACTACGGCTCTCTTGCAGACAATGCAGAGGGGAATACGTATTTCACGCTTCGCCTTGTCGGTCTCGGCTGTCCGGCTACACCGAAATGGGCCTTTGAATATGGCTATAAGAACAACATGCTGAACCAGAAGACTGTCAAGGTCAGTGAAGCTGCAGAAAGTTCTCAGTATGTGTTCGTGAGTGGTCTCCATGATGAAGAAGAAGAACTCAACTTCGTGAAAATTGCTGGCAAGTGGAGAGAAGTCACGTTTTACGATCAAGGAGAAGAGACTTCTTCTTTTCGTTGGCTCATGGATCCCGGTGACGAAGCGAACGAGAAGGCACGGCAGGCAGCAAAGAATCTTCAGGCGCTGTTAAACAAGAACGGCAACGAGATCTACTTCCTAGCCGACGACAAGGCTATCAGCCGTGATAGCGCTATGTCGGCGGCAGAAATGGGTAGCGCCGCGTCTGATGCATCCATTATGGGAGAGCTTAGCTATTCCGTCAAGAATGCGCCGGCAGGCTGCGCTTACAAGACAGGTTATGCCCGCACACACCAAGAAGCGTATCGTCGTTTCAGTGGCACGGCATACGTCAAGGTAGATGGTAAGTACTGCAACCTCGCAAAGCTTGCTCTGACAGATTCGACAAACGAAGAACTTTACCCGGACAAAAATTATGATGGCAAGCACTCAGATGTTTTTAAACCGAATCATTACGACAAAGAAAAGCAGAAATTTGCAGATGCCTATTTCGAAGTCTTGTCTGAACTCGATGACCGTCGCAAGATCCAGAAGGAGCTCTTCAATCAGGAATGGACGGATCTCCATAAATGGACTGTGACGATCGGCGACGTGACTTGTTTTGTGCCTCCGACAAATATCACGTGTATTTCTGCTGTGCAGAACGAGTCGCAACCGATGATTCGCACAAAAGGCAGCGCGACAAAGGGTGGCCACCGTGTCACACGCCGACTTCAACTTGAGCTCTATTTCAACGAAGATCGTGGCATCAACGGTTTCAAGAAGGATATCAAGCTGCCGAACGACGCAACGCTTACATACAAGCTAAACGGTCTCCGCCAGATGGTGGCGCAGTTCAAATTTACGCCATTCCTGCCAATCGAGAATGACTATATCAACGACACGCTCGGTATCGAAGCAGTCCTTTTTGAGTCCATGCAGATCGGGCATGTCGTTAATTATCCGAAACTCTATCGGGTACAGCTTACGCTTGCAGAATTCGATTATGCTGCATATATGCCAGAACTTATCACGTTTGCCATGGAAAGTGGATACGAAGGGAATATCTTTTCTAGCAGCATCAACTGGGCAGTCATGCGCTATTACTATCAGCGCTGCATCCGTAAGGGCGATATGGTGGCAGCAAGCGGCTATAAGTTCAATACGGACGAATACAACAGTCTGCTCACTGGAAACCGCACGACGCTCATCCCGATGGCTTTCAACAGTAATGAGATCAAATTCTATCTTGCGAACCGTGAATATCTTGACCAGATGGTAGCTGCCCGTATGGAAATGCTGAACGGTAGTGGTAAATCTGCAATTGATTTTGGCAAAGATGAACTTTCTGCTATGAAGAAGCTTGGTGTACTCTCGAAAGCTATTAAAGAAGCAGCCGGTTCTGAAGACTTCTTATCTGCATTGAAGAATGCTAATGAAAACAGTCAGGGCGACATCAATCTCTTGATGATCGGTGATCCAAATAATACGTATCGTTACTTTGCTGGCCGCATCGAGAAAGGCGACTCTGCTCCTTCTGCTAATAGCTTCTACGGTACAGGTGTCACATACGGTATCGGCAATAAGATCGACAAAGACAAGAATTTTGATTACTACATCAACGCTCCGGTCTCCGCGATCCAGAACTACGTCGATGCTGTCAATGAGACGCTTGGCGACCAGGGGTATCTTGTCGGCGATACAAAACTTTCCTTTGATACAAAAGACGCAGGAGACGGCAAAGATGTATATGTCGGTATCTCTATTGAGGTTAGTACGGATTATCTTTCAAAAGATGACAACTTCCAGGATCTCAAACAGGATGCCAGCAATTATATTGGCGTCGACAAAGATGAGTTCTTCAAGGACTACCATATCAATATCCCCTTAAAAGCACATTTCACTAGAGACTCAAATGCTATCTATCATAACACGACCGGCTTTGAACTCGATAAAGACAGTCCTGACATGAAGTTCCTCGAGTTCTGCGAACAGGCAGAGGAACTTGAGAAAGAAGCGAAGGATGTAAAGAAGCGCAAAAGCGGCACGGATTTGAACGCTCTTGACAATATTGTCTATGATGAGTATAAGATTGGTACATCTTATATTCAAGATTTCAATGCTGTCCTCTCAAATCATGTCTCTGCAGTCTTTGTCAATAATATCAGCGGCACTTCTTCCCAGTATCTTGGTGGCGAGGATACGTCTTTCACATTCGTCATCCGTACAACAAGTCGAGAAGCTGCAGCAAAACTCAGTGCTCTGCCGAAGATTGCTGCGAAGTATGCGCGCGATTATCACGCTATCCTGCCATACTATCCCCTTCGTGTTGATAGCGAGTTCACTAACTTCCTTGGTGTCAATGAGATTGTCATTGAATCTGCTCAAGTTGATACGAGCAATGATGCGACGGGCGTCTATACAGTGCAACTTGCAATGCGTTCTGTGGACCGTACGCTTCGTGATCGTGAATCTATGCAGCGGGCGGAACTCCATAATGATGGCTACAACCGTGGCGAAGCTCGTGTCAAGAATCACATCAAGACATTCTTCGAGATTCAAGACATCTTAAACAAGGCAGAGCTTTACCCAGACCTTGAACTTCCGACTCTTAAGGAAATGAAAAAAGTCGGCTATGAATTCGTTCGCTACAAATTCCAGGATGGCCGCCAGTATGTAGACCCTGATTTCTATTTCGTTTATCCACAAGTCCTGATGTCTCAGGTCATTCGTGAGCTTGTCGTCAATGGTGTCAACGCTGGACTTGGCGATCGCAAACTTACGGATAAGACCGGTGCACAGATTAATATCACACCGGCAGAGAAGAAGGGCTTTACAGTAAGCAACGGTAACGATCTCTACACGAACCAGAAAGAGATCATTAAGAAGACAAGTTCTGCTTCAGAGAGTCAGCAGCGCAAGGTCTCAAAAGAGAACCTTCGCGAAGGCGATCTTCTTGTTCTGCATGGTGAACGTGAACAGTGGGCGGTATGCGACGACATCACGCCGATGTTCTTAGAGCAGAACTACCGTAAAGAATATGAAGCCTTTGAGGCACACTGCTCCAATCAAGGGCTCAGCATGGAAGATGGCATTGCTAAGGCAGAAGAAGAACAGGCTAAAGAAGAAGCAGCAAAAGAGACAGAAGGCGAAGGTGCACCAGCTGAAACTGTCGATAAAAAAGATCCCGCAGAAAAGAAAGCTAATAACACATCTACCGATGCTGCAGAAAATAAGCAGGGTGATAATACCTCCTCTAATAGCGCACAAGATTCTTCATCTACTTCGCAGCAGTCTAGCACGGATTCACAAGAAGAGAAAAAAGACGATCAATCTTCTTCTGATGCAGAAAACAAATCTGGAGAAGAAAAGAAAGCTGCTGATCCAACGTCAGATGTACAAGCTCAGAAAAATGCCAAGGAATTGGCACAAGAAGGCCAGTGGGTTGCAACCAAGATGCAAGATGCTCGCGATGCTTCTAGTTTGATTATGCAGTACCTTGCTCAAAAGCCTATCAATAAAGATGCCACTAAATCAACAAAAGAAAAACAACAGCAAAAAGAAGATGCAAAATCTTTTACTAACTCTGACGGACAAAGTACGCCAAAGAACCAAAGTACGGGAATGACAAGTGGCGGCCTCAATCAAGATAAAGACAAAGATATGGATTCTACAGAAGTAGAACTTAAGTCTGTAATCAATAAGTTCCTTGATGATGGAGATATCCAAGAAATATTTTCAAAACTCGATATCGATTATTCGAATGAACAATTCAAAGATGTCTTCAAAGATATAGTTTACGCTGCAGCATGCGCATCCACTGGAGAAAAAGAGTATGCTGGCAAAAAGTCGCAAAAAGACTGGCGACCAGATAAAACGTATATCGCTACAATCAACCACAACGAAGGACAAGACATTACTGGCAATGATCTTGCGACTTCTATTGATGAAGGCGTTGAAAAAGGAATCCGTTTTGGCATATATAACATTCGTATGTACACGCGCTCAGAACTTCTTCGTTTAACTAATGAAGATGTTGAAGATAAAAATGGCGAAACGATCAATGAAAAGCTGTATCTTCTTGATCCATATTATCGTATTGATCCAGAGCGTATTGAAGAATACAAACGAAATTGTATCAACAGCAATGAATATTGTGCTTGGGCATTCCTCCGCATCATGCTTTATTGGATGAGCCGACTCATCGATGAGAAGGCTATTCCAACTGTCACGAACGATGTCTTGAGAGGCGCTGTTAAAAACGAAATCAATATTCAATACAAACAAGCTGAAGCCGGCGCAGCGGATTATAGCAAGACGACACAGACACTGAATGACAATATCACATTCTTCAATAAGCGTACTTATGCTATCGATTCTGGCAAGATTTTTTCGTCAACCATTATGGCCCTTACGGATGGCAACGGGATGCTTCTTGGCTATATCAAGAAAAATAACTACCGCGCTCTGAACGCCTATATTCAGAGCTGTTCAAGTCCAAAGACACTCGTTAAGCCATCAGAGACAAATATCATGCCGACCCGTAAGCTGGTTCTTGCTCTTGTCGGTACAGGACGCATTACGGATATGAGTGCAATCGGAAGCAGTCCTGTCACGCCGGCAACAAAATATTATCAGCAGATGATGGAGCGTAAATATATCGCGGCAGCAGAAGATCCGAAACAGTTCATCCCGCATTCTTGTCACGATATGGTTGTTGCAGACGCACGAGGACGAATGCTTCGTGCCTTCCCTACGTTCTATATGGTCTTTGTTGACGAAGGACGGGAGATCGGACAATGGCGCTTGCACGACAACTTCTATACAACATCAGCGCTATTAGATATGCAGATCGTCAAGTCGCGTAAGATTGCTGCCGATACTGCGACTATCACGATGTCGAACTTTTATCAGTCTTATACAACTGAGACTGATGATTACCAAAAACAGATGGGCGCTGAGAAATCATCACAAGGCGGCGATGGATTCTTTGAGACAGTCTTCGATGATAATATTGTCAGCTCCATTTTCAGCCCGAACGAATACGCACAGAAAGTTGAAGCACAGCGTCGAGCAACACCGAAGCAGACGCGTATAAGGCTTCGTGAAGGTGCTCGCATGCATATTCGTCTTGGGTATGGTGCAAGTGCAAATATGCTGCCGATTGTATTCAATGGCATTGTTACAGAAGTCAGCGCAGAAGATACAGTAAAATTAATTGCCCAAGGCGATGGTATCGAACTCTTAAATCCAATCACAGACCTTGAAGAAGCCCATGAGGCCAATCCAGGTTGGAGCTTTAAAGATTTTGACATCTTTCGTAATGCCGCAACGACAAAAGAAATTATGACGTGGATCCTTACTCGCAAAGGCGGATGGATGAGCGATCTTGCTTCTGGAACAAAGCTGGAGGGTATTATAAACTGTAATCCATATGGCTTATATCACTTCGGTAGTCCAGATTTAAAACAGATTCATAAGTCTGGCGAAATTTGTCAAAATATCTTTGATTCATGGGATACTCCAATCTGGGGCGATCTGCAGCAAGCAGATAACGATACGCCACGTATCAACATTCAGATGTTCCAGAAGACTGTATGGGATGTTGCTAATATTTGCAAAAGTGTAAAACCGGACTATATCTGCGGTGTTGCTCCTTTTAGTTTTCGTTCGACTCTTTTTATTGGTGATCCTCGTTACTATTATGCTTACGACTATGACCAGGCTTCAGGCGGTAGCATAGTGGAAAAACGCAAACCATATCAACAGTATCATATCTACACATCGTATTCTGATATCATTGGTAACGGCATGCGCGCTTCTTCTCGTAAAATGAAAACAAATGCCATTGGACTATATTCAGTCGATCTTGGTACTGGAAGCAGTCAACAAAAAACAGATCCAATCATGGCCGATATCGACATCTACCCAGAATATCAAAAAACTATGATAGTCGATACAAGACTGTTTGCAAAAGGTGTTCCTATCATTTCTGGTGTCGAGGCTTATGCTGCAGATTTATTTGACCGAACTACGAAGATAGGCGATGAAAAAGGGCATATTGTCAATAACGAGAAGATAGCTCGTTCAATGGCACTCAGCGCCTTAATAGACAGCATGCGCGACATGTATTGCGGCGACATCATTGTCTTAGGCGATGCGTCGGTCAAACCGCATGACCGTATCTATATCAATGATACTTATGAAGGATTCAAAGGGCAGGCTACTGTCAAGGAAGTCGTGCATAGCTTCAATGTCAACGACGGCTTTACGACAGCAATCTCGCCAGACTGTATTGTTAAAGCAGACGGTCGATTTGAATCTGTCGTCAACGGTGCGTTTAACTCCATGGCTACGGCAGCCACAGCTATCGCAGCAGTTGGTGTTTACAATGCCGGTGCGATGATGATGAAGAATGTGCCGAGCATCAGCGGCCTTTATAAAAACTTGATGGATACGGACCTCGCCAAAAAGGCGGCAGGTAAAGTCGGCGACTTGAAGGGGAATGCAAAAGACCTTATCGGGAAATACACGCCAGACAAGATCAAAGGTAGTTCCGCTGCAAAGTTGGCTGGCAAAGCACTTTCAAAGGGCAAGGCTATTAAGAATGGCATTACAGCCGCCCGCTTTGCTCTCAGTTCTACCGGCTGGGGTCTTGTACTTGTTGCCACAGAAATGGCTATCAGCTACGTAGTAACATCGGCTGTCAGTTCTATTGTTGAAGAGAAACTCAAGAACATGAATGCCGTCAAAGTATATCCTGTTGAGCGTTTCTGCATTCCTTACACAGCTGGTATTGCCGGCAGCAAAGGTCTGGTTATCAGTGAGCACTCCAGGCCAGACGGTACTGGAATCAAAGCTGCTCTTGCGAAATTGCTCACAGGTGGCCCCGTTATGTCCGTGCTTTCAGATCTTATGCTCAGTGATGAAGCAAAGGCGGCAGTCGAAAAGATGAAACGAGACGTTGGCATCATCGATAGCTCTGGAAATCCAACAACAACCATGACTCGCTTCGGACAAAAGTATATGACAACCGTCGGCAACACGATGGATGAAAGCGACTATCGCTCCATGATGATCACGCCGCGTGTCGATCTCGGCAAAGCCTGGGATTATGCGAATACGGATGCAAGCTCTTTGGATGAAGAAAAGACTGCAGAGCGCGACACATTGGCAAGCGATATTAAAGCATCATACGACAAATACGCTATGCTGGATACTGAACGCTGGTTTACAAATCCAAAGCTCAAGAACAATGTCAACGTCAGTGACGATGATCGCCTAAAGCCATATATGGATGAACAGTTCTTCTATATCATTCATGAGCAGCCGACTCTCAATAAGCAAGAAAAGCGTGTCGAGACGCAAGTCATCACGACTACTTCCGGCGACGAAGACTACGTCAAGACGATCGTCGAGAATACAGCAAACGGCCCTGTCTATGATGTCGCTATGCTGAATCCTGATGCGATGAATGTCCTCTACGAGATTGTTCGTCGCGCTAAGAACCGCATGCCAGCAGCAAAAGCAAGCGACCAAGTCGAAGCGTATGAGAAAACAAAGGGAAGTTATATCATCCTGAAATCAGCTCTGCGCATCGGAGATAAGACTTCTTATGCGCCGACTGGCTTCAGCTTTATTCTGCAGGGTACTGGCGATGCTTATGAGCCAATCATCAAGGCTGCCGAAGAGCTGACGCAGGAAACAAAGGAAGACCACGACAGCAGTGATGGCTTCACGAACGAGACCATCTTCTCCTATACGTATGGTGCAGATCAAGGAATCGAGAATAATGAAGTTCTTTTTACGGTATACATGCCGAAGGCGACGGTTGAGAATACAGGTGACGACACATCGGGTGAATAATAATGTATGATTTCAAAGCGCAGATGCGCAATACGTTGATCAACTCTGTGGCCCGTCTGACAGACCGTATTGTTACCATCGGAAAAGTCACGAAATCCGATGAGATAAACAACATGGTCAGTGTACAATATGTAGACAAAAACGGGAAGAGTCGTAATAAAGATAATGTACCTGTGAGACTATACGGCAACGGCGGGGACTGGTTTCCTTCCGTTGGCGATTTAGTCATCATAGAAGAATCAAATGATGACATGTCCGTCATTGCGCGCCATGTCGGTAACTATAACATGGATGTCCGTTCCAAAATGCTGTTAAAGCAAGATATCTATTCAGACAGCGGGGGTGGCACATCGGGAGGATATATCTTCTAATAGCCGGAGGGAAATATGGCCAAAGAAGAAAAGCAAGAAGAACAAACGGTATCATCGGAAACTTCATCCGACACATCAGCAGGATCATCTACTGATGCTTCCGCAGAAAACGAGAAGAAGAAAGACGAGAGCTCGTCTGTATCAAATGATACCATTAACATGAAGCTGGAGCCTGATGAGCCAGAAAGCAATAATCCGACTCTCAAGGAACTCCAGAAGAAAAGTGAGCATATCAGCCGCATGACAGACAAAGCTCTGATCAACGAAAAATCGGGTGCTTCTGTATCTGTCCGTGAAAACGGACAGATTAATCTGTCTGCCGGTATGTATGCGCAATACAAATTGAATCCGTCGGGTAAATCCATTGAACATTCAATGGAGAGCATTACAATGACAAATCGTAAACGCATCTTAGCCGATGAGATTGTCATTAATGAACATAAACTGAATCCGCGCCTCTATGAGTTTACGGATTTCAAGAAGGTAGAGTTAACAACGAATCAAGAAGCTCTTGTCGGCAACTTTTGTGTATACGGGAGCGTACTGGTAAAAGCGTGGGAGAATGACTTGAAACGTTATGTCATGATTCGCCGCCCGGCCCGTATGCCGATGTTCTCGCCACTTTTGAATCTTCCGAAGATCATGCCGGAACTCGGTATCACAGATCCGCTGGAGTTCGAGGAAGATATTTTGGCGAAGTCGGATAAGGGTTATCAGGTCAATGCGCTTATCTCAGATGCGAAGAGTCTTATTGGCAAAGAAGGCGTCGACCGTCCTGGAATCGATCGAAAGCATAAGATCGTTATCGGTAGCGCATCTTTCTCAAGTGGAAGCACTAGTGCTTCTGGAAAGCAAGGCTCTGGTACAGCAAGTTCTGAGATTGTAGAAAAGGGCATTCAGATCGCTCTGCAGATTGCTAACGATGATTCACATGGGTATTCGCAAGCAAATCGTACAGGCAACCCTGATTACGACTGTACATCCTTTATTTCATTGTCTCTCGACAAAGCAGGACTTGGATGCGGCTGTCTCGGAGGAAGCTCATTTGATAGTGACCTGCAAGGCTATGGTTTTGAATTGATTCCTTGGAGCGATGGACGCATGGCTGAACTTCAACGCGGTGACATCTTATCGAATCCTGATCATGTCGAGTGGTATATCGGCGGCGGCCAGGTAGTTGGTGCTCATTCTGCAAGCAAGCCACAAGCAGATCAGATTTGTGTAGAAGCTTACTACGATTATAATTGGAGTAACATTCTCAGATGTACACAAACATCAAATAAAAATCAGGACAATAGTAAGAGCGACAATAAAAAATAAAGAATAAAAAGTCCAGAACTGGATTAATCCAATAATTTCGAGGTGAGACATGTTTGATTTAAAAAGGGCGTATCAGAAAGAGAAAAATCGAGTGACCGGAAAAATAAAGAACAATTTCAGTTCTTCTACTTTGAAGGCTCGATATACGCCAAATTCTATTAAAAACAAGGCTGACACGTCCACCATGAAATTCTCAATTCCTACGGTGGACAAATCTAGAAATGTGCTTAAAACTCTTGGCAAGCAGATGTTTGAGAATTCTGGGATTAAACAGTCTGCTGCAGCGAAGAAGGAAAAGATGCAGCGCGATAAGGATATGAAGACGACAAAAGAGAAGGGGTATCCTATTGCTCCAAATGGTCTTCCATATGAATCGAATGACATCAAATATCTAACAAAGCATGGCTATACGCTGGAAGCTGCATTCACAGAACTCTCGAAGCAGCAAAAATATACGCGCACGATTGTATACGCCCCAAATGGTATTCCTTATACTGATAACGATATCAAGTATCTTACAGATCATGGTTACACAAGAGATCAGGCACTCGACTATCTTTCCAAATGTCCTAAATATAAAAAAGTGACGCCTGGAGATATCAAAGCTCAGAATAAGAAAGTCATCCATGATGCAGCAAAAGATTTTGTCGAAGGACAGACAGAGGCTCTATTGGCAACCGACGTTGCTGGCATTGCTGCTCATTATGGGATCAAGACTCGTTGGGATGAAGAGACAAAAGAGAAAATCCGCGCCATTATTCGCGGTGATCAGAATGTCGTCTTTGCAAATGATAAGATCATCAAGAACGCAGTCTTGGCTACAGAGAAAGAGATAACCAGGTTCTTCGATAAGCGTGTAGCTGTTAAAACAGCAGAAACGTTTGATCAGGGCGATAGCCTTTTATCAGACGGTATACAATATATCAAACGGTTTGATACACAGCGTATGCTCCTGACAGAAGAAGATATTTCCAAGGCACTTGTCGGTGATGTCGAAAAAACACTTAAGACAAGGGTGAAAGGCATCAATAAGGTTGGCAACAAGCTTGCGAATCTCGACAACAAGATGGGGAAATTTGGCATGAGCCTTGGTCTTGGCGAGCAATACAATGGCATGCTCAAGAATATATCGCAAGCGATTAGCGACGATTTGGCTAGACGTTTAAAGCCCAAGCTCACGAAACAGTATAAGATCACAGAGAATATCTCAAAGCGTCTGAAGTACTATCAGGATAACCTGAAGATCATGAAGCAAAAAGCTTTGGCCCGCGTCGAAGAGTGGAAAGAGGAAGCCAAGAAGAAGATTGCTAAAGAAGAGCAGAAGCTGATTAAAAACGCTCTTGGCTCTCTTACGAAGAATCTCAACAAGATTAAGTTCAAATTCTAAATATTACAAAAAGTCCAGTTCTGGACTTTTTCGTCTATTGGAGGTCAAAACATGATTGATTTCAAGATCAGCAATAGCGGCGATCTTGTTCTCCATAACAGCGAAGTATTCCCGAGGATGAAAGTCAGCTTTGCCGCTTCTGAATATCCTGTTGCCCGTGTCACGTTCCTGCAAGAGGGCGAGGCGCGAGACCCAAAAACTGTCGGCACGCAACTGCTGATTCGATTCCATACGCGGGAAAAAGCATTCTCGGATGGCAAGAGTGTATCGATCATCAATGAGGTAGAAGAAATACGTCAGCGTATCATGCTTGCTTTGCGTACAGAGTATGGCGATATCATCACGAAAAAGGATTTCGGCAGCGAAGTGTTTCGGGCAAAACATCTGGACATCAATTCTGCTGCCGTGCAGAAGCAGATTGAAGATGCTGTCTTAATAGCGATCAACGGTATTCTTGAAGAGCCGAACGTTATCGTGAAACCAGAGTACTATGATGGCACATTCTTCTGCCAGAATATCAATATCTATGTCTTAGACGGGAACAGTATTGTCTATGACTTCAATATAACGGGGTGAAATAATTGAGATCTGCTGCAGAAATCTTTGCGGACCTAAAGGAGCGGTTCGAGAAACGCATCCAGGATACTATCGCATCTGGTACAGTCCTGGATTTCTTCATGACATCTACGAGTGAGACGCTTGGCGATGTCTACAAAGAGATTGAAGCGAACAAGAATCCGCACCTATGGTCCAGCCTTTATGGAGATAAGCTTGACGACATGGGTGTCATGCTGAATATCCCACGCAAGACAAATGAAGACGACAATTCTTACAGATATCGCATCATGAACTGGGTCCTGGCGAATGAAGCAAGCAATCGTACAGCAATCAATGATGCCTTGCTGAATCCAACGTATGCTTCGAATATCGACTTCCAGGAATTTACAAAGGGCAGTGGCACAGCTACTTGCTACATCATCCCGAACGATTACAGCCTTGATACGATTGAGAAAGCTGTTAATGAAGCAAAAGAAATCATCAACCGTGTCGCTGACCCGATGGGGTACGTCGAATACGTCATCCCGACGGTACGCGCGGTACAGCTGCAGATCTATATCTCGGTCTCAGATGATGCAGATCTTGATCTCATCGAATCTAATATCCGTTCTGCTGTTATGGAATACATCAATAGGATTCCACCGAAGCAGTATCTAGAAGTCGGCGAGATCAACCGTATCGGCATCACGCAGCCGAACGTCAAATACTTCAATGTACTCTCAATGATGATTGATGGTGAAGTGGATGACAGCATCCGTCTGGTGCAGGGGCTTGATTCGAAGTTCCTATTCGATGAGATTATCTGGACTACAGAAGAGGATTAATAAATGGATACAGCAAGAATTGCTTTTCTGAAAGCGATAAAGAACTTCCCGCGCTGGATGGATATTCGGAAGCGTCCGCAGAAGGCGACGGGAAGCAAGCTGCTCCAAGCCATCATGGACGAGCAGGATAATTTCAAGGTCGCTCTGGATAAATTCAAGAGCGACTTCTTTTTACTCAGCTATGTTGGACGTGAAGATACGATCCTGAGTGAAGTCTATGTCTACCAGGTCGGTGAAGTCGATGCATCTACAATCGAGATGGTCGAGCCTGCACTTCCTGTCACAGAAGAACCGCGCACATTCATGGATAAGCCGGATGCCTATGTTTTCTATCAGGACGGTTACATCATGCTGTCAACAAAAGCAAAAGGCAAGCTCAAGAATGTACTGCTGACGATCAACGACTATCGGTATGGTGGCAAGCTGACGCGCATGCCGGTCTGGAATATCTTTGATGAATTTGCGATGTTCCTGAGCCTCGAACGTTTTGATGAAGAATCGAACAAAGAGCTCATGCATCGCTGCTTTGCGGCATTCAAGAATCCGACAAATAGCACAGAGCAGGGGCTCAAGAATGCGATCATTAATACGGTCACGAATATCTACCCGCTTTCGACAGATGATATTTCCATTGAGAAGCCGTCTCTTCAGAATGTCTATGAGCAGGATTCGACTGGTGAAGAGATCTATGAGAAGCTGGCGCAGCTCAACCAGGATATCTTCCGTACAAAGAAATGGGATATGGATACCTGGGAGCATGGCTTCAAGCAACTGGATTTTTTCCCACATGTATGGGACGCGCCGATTGAGATTTATCAGGATGGCGTCGGCCAGATGGATGATCTCAAGGTCACGATGTCAAACGACCTTGCTGATACGGAAAAGACAGACGTTGAAGTCACAGGATATGAAGCCGATACAGTTGCTATCAACAGTTATATCCTCGGCCAGAACATCAAGAAAGAGATTCCTCTGAAACTCGAAAAATATAAGAATGAGCTCAAGCCGAAGAAGGTACAGTACAAGATCACGGCGACGCCGGTCAAGAAAATTGAGAAGCCACAGAGTGTCTATCTTAAGAGCATGTCGATGACAAACGGCGAGTCAGAGCAATATCTTGAAGATATCGTGACATCCCCAGAGAAAGCGACAATTATAGACCGCGGCAAACTGGTAGATGGGCATTCTTATAAATTGACGTTCCACGCCCGCACACCATATTCGGATATGACGATCGACCGCATCAGCTTGACTTCGGGCGGTAAGGAACAGGATCTCATCAAAGAGACTGAAGGATTCAAGAAAGTAGACGGTACGCTTAAGAGCGTAGATGTTCTCTGCCATGTCGATGAAATCAAGGAACTGCATTCCTCTACAAATATCATCAACAACCGTAATGGTCTGCAGCTTGATACAGCTCAGCCAGTCGGCGACATGTATGTTGACGTGACAGGTATGGGCGGCAACTATGTCACGATCGGTCACTCCTGCGATACAGAAGACATCACGTTGAATCGAAGCTGCGTCAAGTCGAATGGCTTTGTAAGTACAGCAAGCGGCACGCTGTTAGATCAGACAAACAGTACAGCCAGCACAATCCAGATTGATGTTGAAGGCTGTTATCTTTCTTTTGATTATCGCAACCCTACCAATATGGGAAGCTGTGCTGTGCAGATTCTTGTAAATGGTAAGCCGGATCTCGTGAACTCGGGCCTTTGGACGAGTGCCCGTTCTTTCGCGGCAGAATATGATCGCTTCTCAAAGATCAGCGTCCGCATCGCAAAAGCCGGTATTCATCCTATTGAGATCGCCAATGTAAAAGCCAAGCGTTATAAGATCGAGACAGATCTCCAGAATAACGAGAACCAGACAGAGCTTATCTATTCGACTTACGGCACGATTCTTCCGAGTCTCAATAAGGATACGAAGAATCTCCTGCATGTACGTTTGACGAATCTCGGCACGAAGACGCCGGTCATCAATTATATCCATGTCGGTTCTCCGATGGATTATGTCTCGTATACAGTCGATCCTATCCAAGCAGGTGCAAATACCTCTCTTGATATCCGTACGAATTGCCGCGTCGAATTATACGATAAGACAGATGAACGCATCGTAAACGATGACTATACGACAAGAGCTCTGTACCGGAACAACACGTCTGAAGATGTCTACATCGGCATCGACACGAGCAATTTTGTCAGCATCAAAGGTTCTAGCCGCAAGATCGAAAATACGACGAAGAATGGCCGGAGCATCAAATGCATCCGTTTGCGCCCCGGCGAAGAAGCAGAGTCTATCGTCATCACAGGCACGGCATACAAGCTCATAAGCGCGGCAAAACTTTCCGTCCTTCTGAACCTCAAGAGCACAGATGAAGTATATGCGTGTCGCAGTGCGAAAGGTTTTGTTGTCCGTAATACTTCTACAAAGGAAGAGAAGCTTGTCACGATTCCGAGAAATAAATTCTCTAGCGCATCTGAGACGATCGTGTGGGAAGGTCTTTCGTCAGATCTTACTGGCGTATTTGTGATTGACGAAGCTGCCGGCAAGCTTGCAACTGGTTCACGCTTCGATCGTAACTTTGAGTGTTTATATGCTGTCGTTAATAGCGATGAAGAATATACGGCTTACAACGATGTGACGATGTTTCAGAATACACTCCAGCATGTCGAGCTAATCAACACATTTGCACCGCTTCTTGATATCACAAAGCTCATGTACTACGAAATCGCAGATGTCGTGAAGGGGAATGACAAAAGCACGTCCGTCAAATTCATGAAACCAGTAGGAGAGCCGACAAACTGGTCTCTCGGCATCAAGTCGGAAGGATTACAGATTCAGACGGATATGGGGTATGACAATAGCGCAAGTTACGGCACAGACATGAGCCGTTTGAATGAAGCCTTCACGATCTCGAATCATATCGACCTCCCGCATGCGGTACTCATCAATGGAGAAGAGATGGATCTCGCCCGTTACATCGTAACGCCGCCCGACGATATGGATATCATCTACGAGGATGAAATCGCTGGCGAGAACGGAGTCATCATTGAAACAGACGGGTTCAACAAGCTTTACTATTCCAATGTAAAGCGAATTGAAGACGTGCGGCAGAATGGTGTCTCGCTATTAAAAGGCAAATATAAGCTTCTCATGGATGATACGAGTGGCATCAGCAAAGAAGGTATCATTTTATGGCTTGATCCTACGCTCAAAGGGCAGAGCGTTGATATCATCTATACCTATAAGCGGCCCATCGCCATAACCTACAAATCCTTGTCGTCACTCTATGATCTTGTCGGCTATAGCGTTGATGCATACCGCAAGATTAACAGTGTGCCGCTTCATCTTCTGGATCTCCACGACGGTGACAAGAAGCGCATCGAGTTCGGCGACCACAAGGGCAAAGTCGATAAAATCCTGGTGCGCTGCAGCAATCCGAACTTTCAGGCTGTTATCGAGAGTAATGATTCCAGCTATTCCATCAAGGTGAAACGTGTCTCAAAGGATAATGTAGCAATTGTCAATACGGGTTACTACTATGATGATGGCACGGAATATTATTTCTTCAATAATCTCCACACGGAGAATATCGACCGCATGAGCGGTGTCGAGCTCTTCCACGTCAAACGCTATGGTGATACTTTAGTATTCACACGTCGTTCGACGAACTATCTGAAAGACAGCGCTTTCAGCGGTAAGAGAGAAGAGATCCTTTGTGACATAGAGTGTAAAAACAATCTACGTATCGACGGCGTCAGTCAGCTGCAATCTATCACAGCATGCGATTCTTATAACATGTGGCAGGCATTCAATATGAAAGTCGAGCTCAAGGATAGCGTTCATAATCTCGGCATTCATTTCGAACCGACAAATGAGCCGGCCTATGCGATCATGGATATTTCTTCTATCGTATATCCTGGCGCGCAGCTCTCGTTTGCTGCTACAAGTTCTCTCAAGACTTTCATTATGAAAGAGCATCTTGCGGATGGCGACTCTCTGCAAAAATCAACGTTTGCAGATCCAGTAGAAGAAATCAAGGGCAGTGATGGCTATCGCTCTTATCGTTTTCCTGACAAAGTTGATGATGTACGATACTACTTGATGGCGCAGGGGGCTGGCCTTATTGATGATATCGTAGCAAGACCATATGACGAGGATACCCGCGTCTCAGATCTTCACAAGAAGAATATCGAAGCGATTGGTTTCTCGATTGATGAGCCGATGGAACCGAAGACGAAAGTCTACATGGGCTTTGATACGCTCGGCAACGTCCTTAATGGACTGGATATCACGAAAGCCGGCAACATCATTACAGGCTCCAACGTTGATTGGGGACTCACCAAGATTTATGATGTCTCGGATGATATGGAGCGCTGCTGGACGAAGAACGTAAAACTGCAGCATGGTGCGTTCTATTCAGAAGAGAAAACTGGTACGGTACGCACACTCCCGATATTCATCGAGAATCAGACTGCTCTGCGTGACCTCTACATCAAGGTGAATGATGTTCTGATCGATAAGATGACGGACTACACGATCCGCGCCTATACCGCCTCTAATAGCGTGAGTGCTTATCAGCAGGTACAGGAAGAGTACAAGACAAATCTCATGATGATATCAGGCGCAAGATTGACTCCCTATCTACAAATTGAAGTAGATATTCCAGTGGGCAGCGTAATAAACACAATAGAGATTTACGCAAGGTATGCCGAGACCGAGGATACCACGCCGCGCGTCATCCCGAACAACCGCGGTACGATCATCACGAAGGTATACGACACCGCTTATGCTGCCAACTATAAGCTTGCCCAGATCGATGGCTCCATCTCCAGCCTGGAAGATGTCGAGCTCTATGTGCGTGGCTGCCGCCGTGACACATCCCATGAAGTCTGGACCAAGTGGTATCAGGAGAAGCTGAACGAAGATCTCACGGCAGATATGCCGCACCTCTTCGAGAACTATCAGCTCTTCCAATTCAAGTTCATATTGAAAGACAGCAAAGCAGAATGCTCAATCAAGAATTTTGTATTAGAGGTGGTCTGATTGCTTTTTGAACCGAACAGCAGAATTGAGAAAATCGATAGTGGCATACGGTTCTATGAGCAGGACATCATCTTTTCGGACTATGTTTTTGAAGGGGATGCGGAAGTCAATCTTCATCTTGACTATCTGCATCCTGGCTTCGGCATTGTGATTGCTGAGAAGTATAAAGGTGGGCCTCGCAACTCGGAGAAGGCCCACCTTTTTAAACTGGGACGATATGTATTCCAGGTTATAGAGAAAACGCTATTAGCACAAGCAGTCCGCAAAGAGAATTCCTGTGTGTTGGCTCCCGATATCCAGCATGAGAATATCAATCTGGTCTTCCATATCGAAGGCCGCAATGTAAAGCTGCTGCTTCGAACAAAAGAAGGCAGCACAGAACGGGCCGATAATGAAGAACTTGGCACATACAAGTTCCAAAAAGACCTTGGCGAATACTACATCGGTTTCTATTCGAACTACGGCAATATCATCCGCTCTGCAAAGTATATCCAGGGCGTACCGGAGAACTGGGTGACGAGCATCCATAACACAAATGGTGGCCGTATTTCCTTCATCAAAGATGGCTTCCGCTTCGAGAAGTGCGAGCATGATGCAGAACTGGAACAGGACAACATCATCCTGGATGCTGGCACATATTATGTGAAATTCGATACGGAAGAAGTCAATGGACGATTCGACATCGACTGTTATGTTTTTCCATCTGATATCCAGAAGTACGTCGACAAGAACCTTGAGGACGAAGCGAAGAATATCCTCCATGATGGCAGATTTACGCTCAAAGAGAAGACTTCTGTAGACATGAAGTTCAACGGCACAGATGGCATTGTCAAGAATGTCTGCATCATCGATGACCCGGAAAGCTCTTTTGTTGAGACCTTCGACGAGCCGGTTACGATTGACGGAAGCTATATCCGCATCGATCTCAGCAACGTATCGAAGATTGACTGGGATGGTGTCATCACTTCTGTACCAGCATGGGAAGATTTTACAAAACCATGTCCGTATGCGATCATCGAGACGATGCAAAAAAAACTGATTCTTGAAGATCTCGGTGTCCATATCGGCGATTCCTGCCGCTATGTATTTGACGCCTCCACAAAGAAGATTGCTGTCTTTAATAGCAAAGAACAAGTTGGTTCGTATACTATACCATTCATACAGGAAGACCAGAACAAGATCACGATCTTTCGCAACATGAATGCCCGCATCACACGTTTGATCATCACAGACCGTCAGGGTAAGGAAATCGACGTAATCCATCAGAAAACATTCAAGGCTTACGTTACGAATGAAATATCCGGTCCGATCCTTGTGCGTACAGCAGAAGGCGAACCGTTAGATCTTTCTCCTTCCTACCGTGAAGTTGTAGAGCAGCAGCCTGTGATTGAATTCTTCAAGAAAGATTATGAAATCGCTTTGAAATCCCGTCCTGTCGATGAAGATATTCGTGTCTACGGTATCCCGTTCGGTGCGACCATCAAGAGGAAAGAGACGGAAATCAAAGAGTACGCTACGAATTATGTAGAGATTGCCGCCCGCTCTTATACGATCAAAGGGCGCGTCGTAACAGTCGACCCGGCTGTTAAAGAGAAATATCAGGGCGTTGCTATTCGATATCTCAGTGCAGAAGATTATTCCTATTACTTCACGAACTATGAACGAGAGTATTTTGAAGCAGGAGAGCGCATCGTTCTGGATAAGCCGATTGCTGATGTCAGCGGTGGCGTCCTTGTCTATGGCTGCCTAGAGAAACCGGATCTTGATTATCTTTATCGCGTGCCGTCCGAGATGATGGCAAACAGCATCGACATCTGCTGCGGGCTCTATGATATCATCCCAGAAACATCTATGGAGATCACGACAAGCGAAGTCAAACTTTCAGACGATCTTCGCAAACGTTATCCATATATTATTGTAGATTATCTCAAATCCAACAGCTATGCGATCAACTACCGCCCGGATCTCGTGCAGTATGAAATCGATATCTCGATGGAGTCATCGATTGCAGAACTTGGCTATGAGATGAATGAGGACGGCTCGATGGATGACCGCATCCGTACAACGATCGTCCCAGACCACAGCAAATATATCATCCTGCAAAGAAAGGCTGGTGAATTCGCTTGAAGATCTATGCACAGAAACATAGGATACGAGAGACCGAAAGTATCGGCCTGAAAGATATCCCATTGGCATTCCTGGATACTGAAGACAACGAGTACGATGTCTCGGTCCAGTTGAATCCAGCTTTTGCCTGTGAGACAAGCAAGCGTGTCTGGCCTTACGATATCTTCTTGGATGATAATCCGTACTTCTTCACGAAGGATGGAGAGATCCTTAATGATATCCAGCTGAAGCGCAAGAATGGTCGCTTCATCTATGAGCCGCACTCGATGCATGAATACGCTCTTAACGAAGCAAATTCAACCTTTGGCTGTACGGTGCTTATCAAGCGCACGATGAAGTACAATAACCGCACGCCGTATAATCTCCGTATCGGCGTAGCAGAAGAAGGAAACGATCTCGCTTTCAGCAACAAGCTGATCTCGATTTTCGGCGATGCGAACAAGCGTGGCAAATGCCCGGCTAATATCACGGTAAACAACGGCAACCTTCTACCGCAGTCCTTGATCGCGAACAGTATGAAGAATAATGACTTCTTTATTGCTCATTCAATCGATGGTACGCACATCGTAAAAGATGGCAGTCAGGCTGATCTGCAAATTGATGCTCTGCTGGACCAGCATATCAATATCTGGCTCAGTGTAGACTCCTTTGGAGAGCTATTAAAGTCAGAGCCATTCGAAAGCGGCGTCAATACGTATGTGCATGAGCTGATGGATCCACAGCTCTATACGAAGAAAGCTTATGAGCTTGACGGCAAGACGTACTATTCTTTCGATACAACAAAAGAGCATCCGTCTTTCCCGAAGAGTAAATATCGCTACAGTCAGCTGCATGCATCGATCCTTCTCCTGGAAAAGCCGAACGCCGGCTACATTATTGTGACCCCCGCTGCCTTCTTTAATAGCTTCGATAATATTCGCAACAATGCATCACTCATCTACGAAGTCTTGATGAAGGTTTACCTGCAGTCCTACTATGAATCACCAGAAGTCACATCCTGGATCACGGATGAACCGGTAGATTATATTGCCGGCCAGCAGAATAAAGCCCGCATTCGTCATAAGCGCATCAACCTCGATGCGATGCTTGCAGGCTCCAATTCTGGTATGGACTATACGATTGCTGCTGTCAATACAACGAACCCCTATGTCATGTTCGGTGGCCTTACGGAGACGCGCGATATGCTCTTCTATAAGATCGCGAACCATACGGATATCCCAAAAGAAGAGAATGAGATCGCATATCTTACGACTAGCATGACCGTCGTGAATTATATAGAGGAAAATGTATGGACAGGAACGAGTAAGGTCAAGATCGATACGACCGTGCTCAATAATGAGATCCATGTCACGCTTCATCCATTCCATAGCTCAGACTACAAGATCCATATTGCATCGGACTGGAATTTCCGTCTGCCGGACAATACGAAGAGCTACTGTCTCTGCACAAAAGAGAGTTCTCCTGATATACAGAATGTCATCTCTCTAATAGCTCTCGAGGAGTACGAGATCGATTCGTCTCAGTATGGTACACGTATCGCAACGATACAGCCTATCGTAAAACCGGCTGTTAAGACGTGTGACATCCGTGTGGGCGGCGGCGGTCTTCCGACTGACCAACCAGATAATTATGATATGGTGGATATCGGGCATGTAGATGGACGCCCTTACCGAGTCGGCGGCAGCATGGTCGTAAGGCTTCCGAAAGCCCTGAAGCCACACGAAGACAAGATCATGTTCACACTCAAGCAGCATGTCACAGCCGGTACATACCCCGTGCTGTTATTCAAATGATGGGAGAGAACTAAATGGAAATCCAGATGCTGAAAGACCTGAACTTCGCGCCAGGTATCAAGGCAAAAGATATCAACGACAATTTCAATCTGATCCATGACTGGCTTCGCCGTGAACGTCTGCGTACAGGCGGCTGGGGTCTTGTCGAAGGATTTGACCTCCATGCAGAAATCCCTGATGATTCGAAGCAGATGATGCGTGTAACGGTTGGCAATGGCATCATGGTCAATCAGGATGGCGAAGAAGTGACGGTTCCAGGCAAAGAATTTGAAGTGCCAGCAATCGACATCATCAAAGTAGAGGATACTGTAACGGAGCTACAGGAAGGCGGTTACATCAAGCTGAAGCATCGCCCGTATTCCGTGTCGCAACGCGGCTTCTTCCAGTTCACGCAGAACGTCGATACGTTGTATCCGAAGAAAGAAGAGTTTCTGATCACCAGCACTGTAGACGGCCATCGTCATCATGTTGTACAGATCGATGGAGATAAAGTATATGTCAACGTAGAAGAAGCACAGGGCAAGGAGCTTGTCATCTCATACTATACGGCAGCAGACCGTGTAGACTCCATCATGCTCTATAAAGATGGCGCATACAAATACGAAGTCAGCATTAATTCTACTTCGCCGTCACATGTCGAGCTTGGTGACTATGATTCCTGCTATATGATCGGTGTTGTCTATTGGCATATCGATACAGAGACAGAAGCGCAATTCTTTACAGATCATCGCACCTATCGTAAAGTATATGTCGATGAACAGAATCGCCTCTGGTTAAATGGTAAGCTCTACAAAGAGGCACAGATCATCTATATGGAAGAGCCCGAAGATCCGCAGCCAAATGATATCTGGTACGATGGCAAGAACAACTGTCTGATGATTTGGCGTGAAAAAGACGGTATCTATGGTTGGGTGCTCATGAATCAAGATGCGTCAATCGAAGAGCGCCAAGTAAAGATCTTCTATCCAGGCACAAAAGAATATCCGGCAGACAATCAGCACTTCCGTTTCCGCGAAGATGAAATGAATTTCCATTTTGTTCCGGGCCAGCATGCTCTGGAGATCGTTATCGACAATGTGCCGGTCATGCGTGATCAGTTTGATGAATATGTACCTGCTGCAACAGATAAGCGATATATGGCTTTAGGAAAAGGCTTTGATTTAAAAGATCCGCTTGACCGTGCAACGCCAGTTGAGGTATTGGTTCGCCACACTGTTAAGGAAGCACCGGTGCGTGAGACATTCCAGCGGGCGGCAATTTTTATCGTAGAAGGTTACGACCATTATGTGCCGACAAATACGAAGAAGATCTTCGAGACTACCTCTGCATATGTTATCAATGACAATCAGCTGGAAGTCTTCCTCGATGGCCGCCGCCTCACGAAAGGCGTAGACTATGTCGAGATGAAAGACGATAAAGTAGATGCAGCTGCCGGCGACAAAGGAAGCATGTCGACACACTTCCGTGTCTTAATAGCGGTTGCGAATGGACAGCTTGTCACACATAAGATCAGCAAGCATGTCTGGAGCTTCGACCAGGTTAACCAAATGATGAAAGACATCGAAGGCAAAGCAGACCAGGCGCTGTTAAAGACAGCACAGCTTCAGACCGACCTTGATACGCTAAATCATAATACGACTGAGCAAATCCAGACAACGAAGACGAGTGTGGCGAATCTCGAGCGTAAGATCGGCGATCCGAGTACTTACGTCAAGAAGACAGATACGATCGCCTACGATAAGCTACCACAGGAACTTAAGGACCGTTTGATGGGTGAGCAGATCAATATGACCGCACCGGCAAAAGGGACAATCACGATCCCGAATACGAAGATCACGGATTTCTTCATCGTGAACTACGTCAGCGCCAATATGAACCGCGCCCTCATAAAAGGCTCGGAATATACGCCGGTGCAGGTAGGCAACAATATACGTATTGACCTCAAGCCGAATTATGCAGTATCTGAAGCAAGTGTTTATATCACGGGCATCAAGATGGGAGTGTAAGATATGGAAGACGCAAAAATTGAATGGTATTCAAAAGTCGGCTCCGATGAAAAGTTTGCCCTGGATAACGACATCTATGCCGGCACGTATACGGACGGACACCCGATCGTCGTGACGCTGCAGCTCTGGAACAACCGCTGGGGTACAGCAGATGTCCTGCCTTTAAAAGATTTCTTCGTGAACATGTACTTCAAGGACAGAGAAGATAAGAACCTCTTTGAATACTGCTCTGTACGCATGGGCAATGAGATTCTGAGCTTTATCGACAACGGAGCATATGTTACCTTGGAATTTCCAAAAGCAGTTGAAATCAGCGGTATCAAGAACAACGGTATTGCAAAAGACAATCCGAAGAATTTTATTGAACTGGAATTTACATTTCGCGCAGACGGAATAAATCTCAAGGAACACGACCTTAAGTCACTGTTTTTCGAGATCAAAAAAAACAGCTAACATATTCTTATAGACCTTCTGACAAGGTAATCTGTAGTTGAGATCCTTCATTAGAAGGTCTATATTTTTTATTTTTTTACAGCAGAGTTTTGTTACGTCGATTTCAGAACTCCAACGACAAATATAATCTGTTGGATATTGCTGATATATTGAAAACGTACAAACAGAATTGAATCTGTTTGTATAGGTAGTTATTCTTAGGAGGCCAATCTATGGCAAGAGTGCTGCATTTTACACTTGACGAAAAAACCAAAAACCAGGCTCATGAAATTATTCAGAAGGTATACTTGAGTAGCGGTTCTTTGAAGACAGGCCGTGCAGATAGCCTTCCTGACAGTGAGTCAGAGAGTACGTTTATCTTCACAGAAGATACAAATGAGCTCTTTATGGGCGGCGGCAGTGGAAAAAAGCTCCAGAAGGTGTCAGATGTCATCAGTGTCGCAACGGAGACAGAGTTGCCAGCAAAAGGCGTAGTCGATCGTCTTTATACTGTCCTTGACACGAAAGCTCTTAAGATTTGGAACGGTAGTGAATATGTTGTACTCAGTCAAGGTGTCGAAGAAGCTGCTGTTACGGCAGCTGTCGATAAGGCATTGACTGAGAAAAATGTCCCAACTGCAGAGTCATTTAAAGAGCTTCATGATCTCCTCCTTGATGGCAATAGTAGTGAGCGTTATGTCAGCCGTAGCGATCTTGATAAAAAGTTTGCTGAGATCGATACGACAGATAAGAATATCGAGGTTAAGCTTGAAGGTTATGCTACAAAGACAGAAGTTAGCAATAAGGCTGAAAAATCGTATGTTGATGAAGAGCTCGCGAAGAAAGCTAATATCGATGCCATCTACACAAAAGAAGAAGTAGAAAACAAGATTGCAGCTGTTCAGACTATTAAGGGTGACAAAGGCGATAAGGGTGATACTGGTGCTGTTGGCCCGCAGGGTCCGAAGGGCGACACTGGCGCCACTGGCACGAACGGTAAATCTGCTTACGAAATCGCTGTTGCCAATGGATTCTCAGGTAAAGAATCTGCATGGCTCGCATCACTCAAGGGTGAAAAAGGCGAGCAGGGTCCTCAAGGCATTCAGGGCGTAGCCGGAACAAACGGTGCGGATGGCACTCCTGGCAAAGACGGTGCTAATGGTAAATCAGCATATGAGCTTGCCAAAGAAGCCGATTCCAGCATTGGCACGCTGCAAGAATGGCTTGCTTCCCTTAAAGGTGCAGACGGAAAGGCTGGCCCGCAAGGTCTGAAAGGAGATACTGGCGAAAAAGGTGAAACAGGAGAGACGGGTCCACAAGGTCCGGCTGGTAAGAATGGTAAAGATGCCGATATCAGCAATCTTGTAACGCTTGAAGCATTTAATGCACTTGTGAAACGAGTCGAGGCACTTGAGGGCGGTAGCGCAGCTACTGCTACGAATGCCGACAACCTCAAGCAATAAAATGATTTTTATCCTCCTCTTTATGAGGAGGATTTTTTATTACTTAGAGCCACGCAGCTTTACGCCGTTTGAACACTTTGTAAAAGTGTACGACTTGTGTTCTACATCGTAATAAATCTAACAGATTTTTATTGCATAGGTAGAGGTGATGTATATTGGATATCCTGAAACCGATGATGGCTGCCGTTGGTTCGATGGAGCCCATGCAGATGATCGTCATGGTCATCATCCTCGCCGCCATTATGATGGGCTGGTATTATCTTACAAAGATACGCCCACGTGAAATGGATCGACAGGAAGCGCATGACACCCGTATGCTTGAGATTGAAGACCGTAGAAGTCAAGATCAAGAAAGCACGAATATGTATCTACGTAAAGCATCTAACAACCAACAAGTGCTCTTAACGCAGAATACGGAGGCTGTTAAAGACTTGAAAGAAATCATGCGGATCATGTCTGAAACCTTCAAAGAAGTATCTGAGAAGCTGTCAAAACATGATGCGCATAGTCAAGAAGCTAACCAGACAGTCAAAGAGATTTATCATGATATGTCGACAAAAGATGATGTTAGCGAAGTACATCAAGATGTGCGCACAATCTTTAACGACATGGCCAGCAAGGAAGATTCCCATGCTATCATAGAGAGGCTGGATGATCTGAAAGCGGATATGATTATTGTTAAAGCAAGAATCGATCAGCTTTGATCTGTCTGGCAGCCGCCCGTAATCTGGGCGGCTTTTCTATTAGAGCAGAGATTTGCACCGTAATATACAGATTGAAAATAGTGCACAACAGAAGGAGCGGCGCTTGCTGCTTCATTAAGAATCATAGTAGCGAGAGGCAGGAATATCAATATGACACAAACTCGCGGCGTCAAGAAAGTTAATGAGAACGTCCTCTCTCCGGGGCGTGCGATTATCGTCACAGAGAAGGACAAGAACCAGTACAAGTGGAGTGAGATCCCTGTCGGTTCAAAATTCATTGATACGAAGACGGGCATCGAGCTAGTCAAACTTGAAGGAGAGACCGACTGGGTTCCCGCAGGCACGAAGAATGACGGTACAGTCTGTATCGCTAAAGACGCCATCCTGGCAGTTGAGATTTTCACGATCAAGAACCTCGATGACGGGGACGGTAAATTCACATACGAGACGGCAGACGGGCAACTCCGTCATCTCCCGAAGACAGAAGAAGGTTATGTCTTTGAACTGGAAAAAGGCACATATGCCATTGCCCGCAATCATCTGGAAGTCTACATCGACGATGTGCTTCGCCGTACAGCAAGCACGGGCGGTGTGATCGAGCTCTCTGACCGACGTTTCATCCTCCAGGACAAGCTGAAAGTTGGTCAGGAGATCACGGCTTCTTATTACAAAGTCTTCCGCATTGGCAATCCGTATCCGCGTATCTTCATCAATTCGAATGACCCAGAAGAGTCTGAAACTGGTGATATTTGGATTGACATGAATGCGACGCTTGCCGAGAGTGACTATCTCGGTGAAGGTGACTTTGAGACGAACAAGATGCTTCCTTGGGATCGCATCTCCGGCAAACCGACAACGACGACAGAATATAAGATCTACGATGAGATCAAGGAAATGATCGATCAGCATCGCGTCGATGCAAGCATGATCGACAATCTTCCGAAGCTGCCGGACCATATTGATGCATATTCCATTCAAGGGAAGGTTCCGGGTACGCAACCGAACAATCTCTTCGTCGTACCGGCGAATGGCCGCATTCCTAATAGCATGCTGCCGATGAATACGCCAACTCGTTCGGAGATTCCGGACATTCGTATCGGATCTGCAACACCGAGTAATCCGGTAGAGGGCAAGACTGTCTGGCTCTGCACTGCGTATGGCGATACATGCGTCAAAGCATATGTCGGTGGTAAATGGATGAAGTTTGGAGCAGTTTGGAGTTAACCATGGCAAAACAGATAAAAATGATCAACGAGGACGTTATCGAGCCGAATCTCTTATCGAAGATCCTTGGCTACAAGAACGTTACACAGAAAGAATTCGTCGATCAAGTGAACAACAGGCTCACAACGCTCGACAATAAAAAGCAGAACGCTGCTGACATGAAGAAGTATTTCTCAAAATCAGACATCGTGCCGAAGGCGAATCTCGATCAGACGTACGTTCAGCAGCTGGATGCCCATCTGGCTCACAAGATTGAGTTTGCGGATCTTGGCTCTACGCTCTCCAGTCGTATTTCAGGGTATGAGAATGACGCAAGAGAAGCAACATCGAACGTCAAGAACCTGAATACGCTCGTCACGAATATGGATGCTGGTTTGACAAATGCAAAGACAGATATTTCGAATATCTACAATCAACTTGCAACGCTTCAGACATTCTCAAATTCTAGTGGCGGCGGCAATGGCGGCTCAGGCGACAATGACACAAATGTACAAAATCAAATCACCTCTCTCACGAATCGTGTTGCATCTCTCGACAATACAATCAATGCGATGAGTGCGCAGCTTACCGGTTTTGCAACTCAGAACGATATTATCGGCATGCAGACATCTGTCTCTACATTGACAAAAAGAGTTGACAGCATCAATGTCGACCCGCCTGCAGGTATCCAGGGCGAGTCCGTTGTACTTGGCGATAATGCTTTTGTCGCTTCTCGTATGCTATTAACGGGTCATGTCATTAACGGAAATGGTCAGGCATCCACGACTTGTGAAGCAGAGATTGCAAAGAATGCACAAAATTCGTATTTTGATTTTGTAAACAATATCGCATATGTCTTGAAGACAAGCTCTAGTGGTGACTCTTATTACGAGAAGTGGATGGATCCAGCAATAGCTAGTACGAAACAGCTGAACGGCAGCACTTATGCGATCGTTCAGAACGCTTTCACGACTTGGTTCGGTAACAATAAGTTTGTCATCGACTATTCAACAGGCATCTTCGGTATTTCCGTTGATGGTGAGTATACAGAAGTGTCACGTAGTACGACAACAACATCTCTTGAACGGTTGACAACAGACTTGAATGCTGCAAACGAAAAAATCGTCACGGCAAACAACACGATTGCGGATCTTGTCGCACGTGTGAAAGCAGCAGAAGTAAACATCGCTTCGCTTCAAAAGAAAGTCATAGCTCTTGAATCGAAGCCTACTACACCTCCCACTGATGAAATGAGGACTTCATAATATGGCATTTATCAAATTCAAGCGCGGCGAAGGTAAATGGGAAACGCTTTACGTCGAAGCGATTCGCAATCGCTTGCGCCGCGATAAGCATCTGTCTGACCTTATTGATATTGCGGCTGCACGCGAGACGCTTGGCCTGACAGGCGATAACAATAAGACGCATTACCATGATGACCGCTATCTCCCAAAGATTGATGCGATCAAGAATACAGTCAACAACACGTTTGCAACATCAAAGTTCGCGATTAATGGACGAGGTACAGCAGATGCTGTTTCTTTTCAGAATGGCGACACGACAACGCTGAATATCAAGAACATCCATGCAGATGATGTTGTTATTGGACGTACGACTGGCGCAAATAATATGCTTCTTACTAGCGACAAGCTCGGCAACGCCGTTCCACTTGCTACAGAGAAATGTTATTTCGATGCAACAAAGAATGCAATCCATCTGCCAGCTATCCTTGCTGACTCAGTAGCTGCAACAAAAGAAATTACTGCTGATACGGTTCGCGCAAACCGCGTCTACAATGCAGTCTGGAATGATTATGCAGAACTCTTCCCGCGTGGCGAAGAGACAGAGCCGGGTGATGTGATTGCCCTAGATCTCAACTCAATCGAAGAGCGTTATGTCAAAGCTGGCGGGATGAATCCGCCCGTCGGTGTTCACACGGAAGAGTTTGGCATTCTGATTGGTGGCGAACAGCCGCCTAAAGGTAAATCTGTTCTTGAACATAATATCAAGAATTATATCCCTGTTTCACTTGCTGGCCGTGTTCACGTTAAATTTGTCGGTCCGTCTTCGAAAGGATCCTGGGTAGTCCCCAGCGATATCCGCGGCGTCGCTCGTATATACGATCCAAAGATCGATTCAAGAGACCGCGTCATCGGCATGCTAGTAGAAGAGGACGACAAAAAGGATATCCGCAAACTGAAGATCAAGCTCAAGAACTGTTAAGAAAGAAGGTATTCCATGGATCTGATCATCAAGCCAACACAAGCCTGCAATTTTGCCTGTAGCTTCTGCTCATCTAGCAATATTGATACATCGCATGCGTCTCTCCCTTTGAAGAAGCTGTTTACATTCTTAGATCAGAATCCTGTTGATACCATCATTGTAAATGGCGGCGATCCCTTGATGATGCCGCCATCTTACTATGAATCGATCCTTCAATATATAGAGGAGCATGGGCAGAAGACATCACTGTCTTTCACAACAAACCTCTGGGACTTCTATCAGCATCCAGAGAAATGGGAAACACTTTTCAAGCAGCCGAATGTCTACGTTATGACATCCTTCCAGTACGGCGGCGAACGGAAACTCCGCAATGGCCGCCCGCTGGATGAATCCTTGTTCTGCAATATCATGGATTACTTTAAGGGAAAAATCGGCTATATGCCGATGTTCATCAGCGTCATCACAAAGAAAAATGAGAAAGACGTACTCAAGACAGTAGAGCTTGCAAAGAAACTCCATACAACATGCAAGATCAATCCGGCTCTGCAGTCTGGCAGAAGCAAGATCTTCTATCCACTCTATAAAGCGATTAAGTGGTATCTCGATATCATCGATGCAGGTTTATCTCAATATGAGCATAATGCATCTATTCTTTCTGACGTGATGCATGATCGCCACACGATCTGTCCGATGAATCGTGATTGCTATCGCACGATCCGTTGTATGGGGCCGCAAGGAGAACTCTATACTTGCGGAGCACTCCATGACAATCACATCGTGCGAGAAGAAGAAGGTAAGAAGACCTATGATTTAGCCGTCTATCCGCAACGTGAAATCCGTAAGGATTATGGCGTGTTGAAGGCAGAATGCTTTGCCTGCAGTATGTTCAAGATCTGTAATGGCTGCTACAAGACAATCATGGATATCAAAGACAGCAACTCTGTAGAAAAACATTGCGCTGGTATGCAAGGATTAAAGGAGAGACTGCAAGCATTATGATTGACACGATGTATTTGAAGATCACAGAGAACTGTAATCTCTCTTGTCCATTCTGCTATGTAAAGCAGAAGCAGAATGTTATATCTTTCGAGACCGCTGTTAGTGCAATAGAAGCATACCAGCCAAAGGAAGTCATCTTTCATGGCGGCGAGCCTTTATTGCATCCAAAACGCACTTTAGAGATCATAGATCGTTTTCCGAGTCAGGTATTCTCGATCACGAGTAACCTGACTTTGCCGCTCACGGATGAACGTATGGAGATCCTAGAACGCTGTTATGTAGCGACAAGTTACTCGGCAGACCGTTTCTCTAATAGCGAGCTGGAGCAAATCTTCAAAAAGAATGTTGCAAAAGTACGAGAGACAGAAGACGTTACGCTTCTCGTGACATTATCGGAAAAGCAGCTGGAGATGCCGCCCGTAGAGCTCATTAGGAAACTCGACGAGATCGGCTATGATAGCATCCTGTTCGAGCGCATGTATGCTGCCGGCTTGGATAAAGCATTTGCCGAAAAGATGGACATGTATCTTTTAGAGCTCATGAAAGCACTGCCTGATGCAAGGAAGAATTATCTGTATGACCAGATGATGGAATCCATCATCTCGTACACCTACCTATTCCCGCTCACATGTGATCGCAATGTTGTTACGGTGAATCCAGATGGCAGTATCCTAAGCTGTCCCAATCTATGTCATCGTGCAGAACGGAAGAAGCGCCGCGAATGCCTGGAGTGTAATTTCTATCAGTATTGTCGCGGTGACTGCTTATCCTTCCAGGATTGCTGCATGTTCCCGAAGAAGACCATAACATACCTCAAGGAGGAAATTTTAGGATGGCAATAAAAGAGAACGACATCGTCGTTATCCAAGATGTCGTGAATTATATTAACTCATACCTGAAACAGAAGATCGAGAGTAAGATTCAGTGGAACAAGGAGAACTTGCCGCCGAACTTCGATCCGATTGATGCTGTTTATTTTGCTTCCGGCAATTCACTCCCGAATATGCCGACACCGAACAGCAAAGGCAAGATCATTGATCTGCAAGCGCTCTACAACAGTATCAATGCGATCTTTGTGTCGTGGGGCATGGTTCGCAAAGTAACGTTCCATTATCGTAGTGCTGGCTATAACAATGGCGGCCCGATTCCTTGGACAGATCAGTATTTCGAAGGCTATGGCTATCTGTCCTTCATCTCTCCGAACAATGTGCAGGGTATCATGGACAATACAGCATCGACCGGTGATATCATCCGCCCACTTACGCTGCAGCAGATCTGTGACAGGCTCTATTCGAAATGGGAGGAGTGGAGTTCACAGTTTGAATACCAGCCGTACCGCGCCGTCTGCCACAAGAACTGCCATGGAAGCTGCCATGGTTCTGGCGGTCGCCGTTAACTGATTATCTAAGGAGAGGGGAACCAACATGGAGCTGAAACATATCAAGACAACACTACCGTTCACAGATGAAGAACTCGATACCTACTTCGACGATATCGAATCTTATTTCTTCCATGTCCATCTGGACAACAGTAAGTATGGCGGTCGTCAGTTGCTTACCTACATCTATAATTCCGGCATGAAAGCCAACATCGAATCAGATCATTTCTCGGAGAAACTGGAAGAGCTTCTTATTGAATATATCAAGACCAGCAAGCTCGTGAATATCCAGTCGCTGAATGACATCTGGGTCACGATCCTCCTGAACCGTCTTGGCGTCCAGGAGTACAACGGCAAAGACGCTGACTATATCTCCTTCATCCGTTCGTTCATCGAAAAACATGCAAGTATCGTTGATGAACTTCTGAAGGATTTTACGGCGCTCAAGAAATTCCTCATGATTACTGTTATTTCAGACGAGGAAGATCTTCCGAATGAAGAAGAATGTACGTATACTTTTAATGAGATCGGCCAGAATATCGTTTCCCTGCGGAACTCAGTTTTGTTCTGGGACTTCTTCGCAAAGCTTAAAGACACAGATGAATACTACTACGAAGAGTTCGTAACGAATTCATTTGACGGTAGGAAGATTGCTTATTTCTTTTTCAGTGAGTTCAATCCTCTTGGTATTCTCTATATGGCAAAGCGTGCTCCTAAAGAAATTGAGATAAGCGAATGATCGTATACATCAAGACCACAGAACGCTGCAACTTTCATTGTACGCACTGCTATAATCCGCCAGCCAAACAAGATCTTGATTTCAAAGCAGCAAAGAAATTCCTGCAGGAAGTCAGAGAGATCGATCCGCACCCCACTTTTGTCTTACACGGTGGGGAACCGCTTCTTGGCGATACAAATAAGATTCTGGCTTTTATCGAAGCATTCTCGGATGTGTACTGGCGCATCTCTACGAATCTTGGCTATGAGCTGACGGAAGAGCGCAAGAAGATTCTCCTGCACATGCAGGAGATCCGCGTCTCTTTCGATGTCGGCATCCGCTTCCATACGATGCAGAATCTCCTGCGCTGGAGACGCAATATGGAATGGCTCACGAAACAGCGCACGGTATTCTGCAATATCTGTCTTTCTAAGAGCCTGCTTCGCCATCCGGTACATCAGCTGTTGAAGATGCTCGATCACTTCCACATCAAGGAATATGCTTTCGAGCGCATCGCTCTTGCCGGTAACGCAAAGCTCCATGAAGAAATCGTGCCGACTTATGAAGATGTCGATAAATGGCTCTGTAAGATCCATGCCCTGGAAGAGCAGGATGTATATGCATGCCGCTGCAAAGATATCCTGAGCGTCAAGCTCGGTATGCAGGGACATCATGAACAGTGCTATGGGAAACAGTGCTGCATGGCTGCCATGACGATCAACGCAGATGGCTCGATCGGCAACTGTCCGAATGATGCCAGAGTGAATCCTGTTGCCCGGATGGAAGACGGCGCAAGAGAAGCTATCAGGAGAATCCATCAGAAGAAGCATACGCCGAAGAAGGAATGTCTTCTCTGTAAATGGTTCCCTTACTGCCGCAGTGGATGTGAACAGCTGGAATGGCAAGGCAATACATGCCCATATCCGAAACAACTCGCAGAAATCATCTGGAGGAATATGAATGAGTAACAAAACAATCAAGATCCAAGAGATACTGGTTGATAGATCGCTGTTAGAGTGGGCGCCTTTCTGCCTGGTCACAGGCCTCCATGAGCATTCCGGCTACTATGTCGTTGCAGCGAATGGCCAGGTATTCGTTGAGAAGTCCTGGTGGGATAATAAAGACGAGACAGAGACGCTGGCGCTCGTGAACGATACCGACCTGAATCGTGAAGCGAAGAGAAAAACAACGATCTCTTTTGATGTTGATAAGGTAGAAGAGAAAGACATCCCTGTCTTCGGTATCACGATTGATGACAACTATAGTATCCAGCAGTTCAATCTGTCCGCCGAAGCGATCGCAGATGACGCAGCACTCAATTCCCTTTTTAACAGCGCACAGAAGCCTGTCTACTGGGATATCAACAAGAACCTGCATGTCGGGCAGAACCAATACTCGGAAAAACAATTCAAAAAATACATCGACGCCGTGAAGACGCAGGGATATGCGAACCCGGTCGTTCTCTACGTTGACAGTAGCTTTGTTCGCACATACTATTATGATCTCATCCCGTATCTCTATCACTTCCTCGGTTGCAAGACGCTGCCGATCCGTGTGATTACGTACAAGGATTTCAAATACGTAGAAGCAATTAGTCCGGCCATCTATAATGCTATTAAGAGTGTACCGGCCAATCCATATTATGCGCCAGAGAATAAAGAGGATGTCTCTTCGTTCATGGTTAGCAACTTCAGCGATAAGCGTGATATCATCAAATCGTTCATGAAGAATGATGTGCTTGATATGAATCAAAAGATTATCTTGATGGATATAGACAAACTCGATGAAATCTTGCCGTATCTTTTTGCCGGGAACATGGCAAGTAAGAATAAAGAATTTATCGAAAAGCTCTTTGCTCACAAATATCCAACAGCAAATGCTTTTGAAGAAGATCATTTTATGGACAGCATGTCAATCAACGAAAGTCTATATCATTATATGAATGGCTATGCTGCTATCAAAGAATCAGTCGGTACAGAAAATGTGGATTTTGCGTCTTGTAAGATCATCGAAGAGAAAGACTTTGATCCTTCCTTATATCCATTTGATTCATTTGATTATCTTGACTATGCTGATGCCGATATACAGAAGATCGTTAAAATAGTATCAGATAAGTTTGGTCCTCTTTGCGTCCATAAAGATTGTCCTACGCAAATCATTGATGTTCATAACATTCATGAAGCCATCAAAGATAAAAATGCAAAAGTAAGGGTATTGGGAGAAAAATAATATGACAATCGTACCAACATATGAATGCAATTTTCATTGCGATTTTTGTTTTTTTAATATGTATCGCGAAAAAAAAGACAAAAAAAATCTACTGTTAGACCTAAATGCATTCAAAGAATTTTTAGATACGACGGATAATATCACAGACTTAGTTGTCATCGGGGGAGAGCCATTTATGCTCCCCCCTGGTTATCTGAAACGTCTTGTAGACATCTGCTATGATCATGTCAAAGAAAAGATTGATGTTTATACCAATTTCACGTTACCAATACCGCCAGATCTTGATTTCTCGAAGATGCGCCTGATTGTCAGTTACGATCCATGCAACCGCATCTTACAATCGAAAGTCTTAAATCGTATGCTGGAGTTTCAAGAAGATTTTGCAATTTTTATGATTGTCACGAAAGAACTTATCCATGATTGGGGCGCGCAGAAAGTCATTGCTTTTGCCAATAAGATCAAAAAGAAAATATATATGTGCAATTACGAGCTTGTTCCTGGGAATGAGTGGTCGCACCGTCCCGAACCAGAAGAATTAGCTGCTTTTACAATTGCTCTTGCTAAGAGCGAAAATCCATATTTTGCATTCAAAGAAATTAACGCATATAAAAAAATTTGCTTTGAGGACGAAAAAGAACATCGTTTTGAGACCCACGTTGTTATGACTCCACAGATGACATTTTCTTATCAAACTGCTGGCGTCAACAAATTACATCGTTTCGGAAATACGTACGAGGAAGCACGGAAAGGCTTCCATAGCACATATAAGAACAATAACATTTGCCTTGGCTGCGAGTACAATGATTTTTGCGGAAAAATGTACGCCAAGAACAATAAGTGCGAATACGACAAAATTGTCATGGATTTGTTTGAAGAAGAACATAGGAGATGTGCCAATGGATATCATACCAACATATAAATGCAATCTGCGCTGCCCATTCTGCTTCAATAAAGATAATTGGAAGACGCAGGGTCTTCTTGATCTAGAAGTCTTGAGGAAGGAACTTAGGGAAAACCCGGAGATCCGAGAGCTCGCCATCATCGGTGGCGAGCCTTCGCTTCTCCCAAAAGACTATCTACTGGAGCTCATCAAGATCTGCAGAGAGTATCTTAACAGCGGCAAACCTGATTTTTATACAAATCTGACAATCATCCCTGACAAAGAAATCCTCGACAGTATCGAGCTTCATGTAAGTTATGATCCTTGTGATCGTGAATTACAGGATAAGGTGCTCGGTAATATGATGTTGCTTGACTGTGATTTCTCGGTCAATATGATCATCACGAAGAAGCTTGTGACAGACTATGGCGTGCCGAAGATCGTGCGCCTTGCGAATCGTCTGCGTAAACCGCTGTATCTCTCGAAAATCAATGTCGTCACGACAAACGGCATCAAGTATATGCAGCCAACGCCTCAGGAGCTCGTGGATTTCACGCTGGAACTTGCGAAGTATCAGAATCCATATATCAGGAGTTCCTTACTGCGCGTTTTAGCTGGGACCTATCAGCATAACAAGCCGACGGTAGAACGTTTTGATTACAACGTCTCTATCAATCCGGACGGACGCTTCCAGACATCTGGCCTGCATGGCATCGAGAAGATCTATCGTGATACATACAAAGAATGTCTTGAAGCATACAAAGAAGTATTCCATACGCCAGAGAAATGCCAGTCCTGCAAATTCAATGATTACTGCATCGACGAATATCGCCACGGTGACGACTGCGCCGATGATTATGCAATCATGGAAAGTTTTGAGCAATATCATAGATGAATCTATATGCAAGTTATCTGTGTAACTTCCATTGTCGGTTCTGCTCGATCCGGCAGGATGAGAGTCCAATGCTTGATCTCGCATGGGTAAGGGAAGAGCTTGCCGCACATCCTGAATTATGTTCAAATATCAACATTCTAGGCGGCGAGCCATCTATCCTTCCACTGCCTTATCAAGAAGAACTGATCGATATCTGCACAAGAGCTGCGGATGAAAAGCCGTATTATATCACCAACTTATTCAAGATGTCTTCGCTGTTAGAGAAATGCCGGCCCATCGTGAGTTATGACTTCAGCTTGCGAGAACATCATCAGGCGGTATTTCAGAACATGCTGAACCTCGAGATAGACTTCAGCATATCGACAGTTCTAACGAGACATCTCGTAGAAGAAGTAGGGGCGAAGAAATATCTACGACTTATTCGTTCTCTCAAGAATTGTAAGCGGGCCGATCTCGATCTCTATTATAAAGGGAAACAAGATAAAGAAGATCATACCCCAGACAATGCTTCCTTAATAGCGTTCGTCAAAGAAATCATGATCGAAGAGAAAGTGAATCTAGCACCTCTTTCGGCCATGCGTCATCATATCGACGCTTCATTTGATAACGTCAGTGATTACTTCGCTTTCATGCCTGGGAATAAATATGGCGTACGCCTTGATTACGAGAATGGGCCGTATAAGATATTTGATACTTATGATGAAGCGTATGGATACTTCAAGAGCAGAATAGAGAATAACAGATGCAAATCCTGCGAATTCTTGAATACATGTTGGTATCCTTGTTCGGATGATATCTGCAGAGGGAATCGTCCTATGCTGGAGGAGTTTAAGAAGTATGTTCTTTCATCTCGCGGATAAGCTTTATATCGTAAATCTCTTATCTATGCCGACAAAAGAGTCAGATGGAATTAAGCACGCCTATTATAATGAGAACACATTCAAGGAAGATCTTGAGGCATATCCGACATTCAGCCATTACGTGAAAGCAATGGTAGACCGATACGTCAAGAATCGTATGGTGACACTACTCTGTGTCGAAGAATGGATCCTTCAGGATCTCATGCGTCTCTGGTGCGGGCGGCTTGGCCTTGGCGAAGATGGATTCCAGAAACTCGTAGAGCATGCCAGCTTCTGTGAAACCTATATTGAAGATGTACAAAGCACAATCAGCTTCACCTTCGATCCGAGAATGCCACATTATAAGCCTGAGAGAAAAGAAAAGATCCGCTTCAAGGAAATGTGGCCAGCAGAGCTCTGCATCAATCAATTAGACGAAGACTGGGCACGCGAGAAGTATGAATACTTTCGCATGTATGATCTTTATGCAAGGATCAAAGAAAACCAATATAAACTGTATCGCAAGGGAATCATCAAAGAATCCTTGATTAAAGAGAATGATCAGGCTATTAAAGGATTATATCGCGATGCCGACTTCTTAAAAGCAGTTGGTAAAGAGATCGACCTTTCTTTTCTTGATGTGGATATCAAGGATTATGTGCTGGAGAATCCAACGCTTGGATATAATCGGTTCAACACATGGAAATTCAACTGGGCGCTCGCGCATCACATACAAGAGACAGGATATAAGTTAGGGGGATAACGGTGAAAAAGATACGGGAGATTATGGAATTCAATATGCGTGCACTTGGCGCGCCAGATCTTGTTGATAAAAATTGTTTAGGAGATACTTTCTTCTACGATAACAACAAAGATCACATTGTTGAATATGCAGTAAGTTATTTCAGTGAAGAGCCAGAACGATGGAGCATGCCGGCAAAGAACTACTTCGTACGTATCTGTCTGGCATATTATCTATCCAAGAAATTCAACTGTGATTTTGAGCGGCTGATGGACTCAAATGACATTCTTCCGTATGATGACCAATTCTCTCCTGCCTATTCAAAAGACAAAGAGATATACGATCGTATCTTGTCTGCTGCCTCTAGCGACCATCCGTATTGGGAAGAGCCTGGATATCTCAAGACGATCGAGGTGTTTGGCTATCTCTATGAACCAGTACTCAAGCCAGTAACGATTGGCTACAACGGAGATGGACAAGCATTCTTCGACTTGATCTCATTCAAGAAGAAACATATTATCGAATACTATATGTCACTCTTCCACAAGATGCGCCAAATGCCTCTTGATCCGAAAGAAGAGCTCCGGACGCTTGCCTCTTGCAACACATACGGGATTCCTGCTAACCTTCTCTTGAACACGCCGTACGAGAATAAGCAGGCGATCTCCTTGGTTCGAAAAGTAAAAGAAACAATTAATCTTCGCTCGGTATCCGTTCTTTCTTTCAAGGAAGCTCGAGCTATTAAGGAAAAATATCCTGAGCTCATTGTCCATCTTTCGACACATGGGTCATTCAATTTACGCCCAGAAGATTATGCTTCTGGCTATATCGATGTATTGAATGTATCCGAGCCGTGGTATCTTAAACAGAAAGAGATCATCGCAGCAGCAAAAGAAAATGGGGTCAAGATCAAGTATATCGTGAATCGTGGATGTCTCATCAATAAGTGGGAGAACATGAGCGAACTTATTGGTAAGACAATCCACTGCAACGATTTTGGTACAGGAGACGGAACTGGCGGCAGTCTCTCTGGATGCGAGCATGTCTGTTACAAGCTCATGGAGAAATACCCTTGGCTGGCCCTGTCCTATGTGAATCTGCAGAAAGAGCACCTCCTCTTCAATAAGGATATCGACATCATCAAGATCTCGACGCGTGACAACCCGCTGCAGGAAGTAAAAGATCTTCTGGATTACTGGACGACATACAAGCCGACCGAAAAGATCATCGGCTTGCCGATCAAGGACTATGCTGAATTCATAAAGTGGTGCAAGATCCGCATGGAGATCTGTATCGGCAGCTGCCGCGACTGCAAATTATGCAAGGTGCTCTATCATAAAATCATTGCTTAATAGCTTGAGAGGGGATACACAATGGAGAACTATATAACAGGATACGATCTGAAGAGATACGACTATGTACCGTATCGTACAAGAGTGGAGGACCGCAACGAGAATTTCTTCTCGACGAAAAACGAGCCATGGTTTGTCAACAACGAATATGGCTGGTATCCAGATATGGCAAAGATGTATGACGACTTCTCGAAAGCATTCAATATCGAGAAGAAGAATTTCATCCTGACGAACGGCTGCGAGAATGCGATGCGCCTTGCGTTGGAGTTCTACAACTTCAAGTTCGGCAATCAGATCCTCTATACGGAGAATCCTGGCTGGAAGATGGCAGATGTCCTGGGCGCAGCTCTCGGGTATGAAGTCCACCACTATGATTATCTGTATGATGGCTACAGCAGGGAATTCTACCCAGAACAATCATTTGATCCGCAGAGCGATCTCGTCTACACGACAGACATCTATAACAATCTCTTCAAGCATGGCAACCTTAATATGGACGCATTCTATATCCTTGATGAGACCTACACGATGCACCAGCTCATGAGCGGATACGAGAAACCGGATCAAGATATTATCGTGATTGGTTCTTTCTCAAAAGCGTATGGCCCTGGGTATCGTCTTGGCTATATTCTTTTCCATGAGGATCATAATGATATTTTCCAGCTGCTCCGCGAACAATATCTAAGCCCAGCAGCAGGCAAGCTCCTGAAACAGTTTCGTCGTGATGATTTTGCGATAGACCCCCTTGGATCAGGAATTTATTCTACAGAGATAAGCGATGAATATGACGGGCCGCCGATTGTTACGGCACACCCTGTCTATACGACATTTCAGGCAGATGCCGTTCCGATGCCGCATAAGAAATTCGAAATATCAGGCATACCATTCTGCCGTGTCGGCAATACACCGAATTTCCTGAAGATGATTCATGGAGGTATGGCTTGAGCTATCTTGAGGAAATAAAACAAGTAACGGTTCCTAAAAAGATTCGTCATGAATTAGACTGCCTAACCACAATATCTTTGAATGTCGGCGACTATTGCAATAAGTCTTGTTCTTATTGTCCACATGGGCAGGGATATAAACCTGCTCTTAATAGCGTGATGAGTACGGCAACAGCAAAAAAGATCCGCGACAGGTTGCAAGAACTGAAAGATAAAGGTGTTACGCCACGTCTCACGATATCTGGGATGGGAGAGCCGTTTCTGAATCCAGACCTGCAAGAGATCCTATTCATCCTGAAAGACTTCCATCCAACCATACTGACAAATGGTACGGTACAGCCAGCCTGGGCAAAAGAGCTTCCTGTCATCATATCCGTACATGACAAGAAGGAAGAATCAGAACTGCGGGCGGCATGGCCGAATGCGAGGTTCCGTGATCATGATCCAGAATCTCCTGGCTTTGAGCTTCATGTTACGAATCGCAATGATTACAAAGGCGACTTCGCCATCTACACAGGGACATGCTACTGTCCATTCTACAAGATGATCATTGACTGGGATGGCAGTTACCTGAAATGCGCTGAAGACTGGTTACGTGAAAGTAAAGCAATGTATCACGATGTCTACTATGAATCTATAGAGAACTGGTTCTGTCATCGCCTTGCTGAGCTTAAGAAGACATTTGTGAAGTTCGGCAGAGAGTGCGAGCCGACTTGCTGCCACTGTAATATCGAGGGAACTATGATGGGAGGAGAAGCATATGACTGGTATGCCAAGCACTGTAAAGGCTAGAGTAGATGCTATTGCAAAAAATGACTGCATCACGATGGAGACGCAGCCGACAACCGTAAAGCTGGAACTTACTGGCTGCTGCACACTGGATTGCATATTCTGCGCGCATCATGAGATGGCTGAGAAGAAGATCCGCCAGAAGCTGTTAACGCAGGAAGAATTCGACCTGGCGTATGCTTACATCAAGAGCTTTCCTTCTATTAAAGAGATCGGGCTCTTCTATATGGGTGAGTCCAGTCTGCATCCAAGACTTGCTGAGTTCTACAAGACGATCAAGGAAGACGGCTATTTCACGTACCTGACGACGAATGCAACGAAAATCGATACGGTTATCCAGGCCATCCCGTATATCGACAGTCTCAAGGTGTCTTGGAACTACAAAAGTCCTGAAGATTTTGCAGAGAAGACGCGCCACCCGAAAGAACTTTATTATAGATACTTCGACAACATTATCACGCTTGTTGGAATCTGCCATTTAAACGGGAAGAAACTTGCCGTCTCCACTGTATTGGATGATGCAAGAGAAGCTTATGCTGAAGCAAGATCTATGATGCTTGCCATTGCGGATGAGCATTATTTCATCCCGTTACAGACGCAGGGTGGTACATTCGATAACGGATCGGATGGTGTAATCGGCGAAGCAGACAATCCCGTAAAGCCGATGCCATGCTGGAGCCTTTTTAAGGGTCTCTATATCGACTGCGACCTTAATGTACGTGCCTGCTGCTATGGGCATGATGACCGTCATATCATCTTGAACCTAAAAGATAAGACAGTAGACAATAGAGCCTTGTTCTTAAAAACAAAGGACGCCCAGCTGCAGGGCATCGTTCCTTCCATGTGTCAAAATTGCATACGAAGTTAAGAAGAAGCCGTGCCGACGAGCATGGCTTTCCTTATCTGCAGGCCGTAATAAGAGAGTAGTGAATTTTACAGGGTGGTGGAATTTTGTCCAAGAAGAACTTAGGTGTTCGCAAGGTCAACGAGAACATCTTCAAGATAGGCCGCTCTCTTATCTATACAGAGCAGGACCTTAACAACATAAATTACGCACAAGTGCCAGATGGTTCGCTTTGGGTCAACACGACAACCGGCGAGATCCGTATTAAACTGGCCGGCTCATCTGCCTGGTCAAAGATCCCGGTGCAAGGATCATATGAAGCAGTTGACACGAAGCAATTCGAGAAGGCGCTCTCAGATCTTTCTTCAAGCATCACAGCAGCGACAGCAGACCTTAATGCTCTGGCGAGCAAGTCAGACGCGCATGTAAAAGATGCCAGCAAAGTAAAGCAGGATCTTCAAGAACTGCAGGATAGCATCAAGCTCATCAAGATGGATGTGCAGGAACAGCTTTTCACGATGGAGAACCGCATCGGCAGCTTGCGCGATTTGATTCTCAATGAACCGGTCAAAGTCATCAACGAAGATTTCTCGTTAGATCCTGGCGACTTTCACTCGTATGCACCGAACGGCATTAACTTCATGAATTATGATATCAAGCTCTTAGTCTATGATTCCAAGCAGGACTCTCTTACCTACAATAATTATATCGATGCGATGGCTGTCGGCTATATGCGCATCAGTCCCGACAACATCACTGTCGGCAACGACGCAGACGAGCGATTGAAGTTCCGCATCCAGATAACAACGAAGCGAGAGCGCCGCTATTAATAGAGGAGGAAATACATTTTGAGATCCCTTACCCTATCGTCTATCCTCAAGGATCTTCTGAACAGCATGAAGCTTGCGCTGGATTCCATCAAGAACCATACTGCCGCAATTGCTTCGCAGGAAGAAGTCGTGACGAAGCTGCAGAACTACCAAAACGGTATCGACAAGAAATTGGAAGATGCGAAGACGCAGGCCGCTACTGCATTGAACCAGCACAATTCTTCTACGAGTGCTCACCAAGATATCCGCAATCAGATGGCTACACTCAACCAGAAGTATACAGATGATATGGTAGCCCTGAGACAAGACCTCTCTACGGTCTATCATTATAAGAGCTCCGTTAATTCCTATAACGATCTCCCTAAGAGCGGGATGAAAGTTGGCGACACTTACAACATCCAGACGAAAGATGATATGCACGGAATCCGACCAGGTGATAACGTAAGTTGGAACGGCACGGATTGGGATAACCTTTCAGGTATCGTAGACCTTAGTCGGCTCCTTCCGAAGTCGGGCGGCGTCATTACAGGCGATTTGAGTGTGCAAGGTAAACTTCACGCCAATGCTGATACTGCCACAAAAGTAACAGCAACTGCTCCTGTAAATGGGAGCGCAGATCTTGTATATGGAACGATGGCTGGTACGGACGCAGCACGTATCCATATTTCCGACGCAAATGATAGGGGTGAGCTGGAACTTGCGACGAGTGATAATGGTGATGAGACGATCGTTGTACGTCAGTATTATCATGGCGGCGCAGGTACTTTTACGGATGTAGCAAGAGAAGCTTATATCCTTAATAGCGAAGGCAATACTTCTTTTCCAGGAACCGTGACTGCACCACGTTTTTCTGGTGTTCTTAATGGCAACGCTGCTACTGCATCGAAACTGGCAACACCGAGAACGATCACTCTGGCGGGCGGCGTAACAGGAAGCACGACATTTGACGGCAGTTCCAACGTAATAATCAATGCTACAATCACGCAGTCTGCAAATGCAGCTACAGCAGATGCCGCTACCACGATCAAAAATTTTGAGCAAGGTACAGCAAATGCCTTCCGTAATGTATGGTTCTCGGATAATACGAATAATGCAAAGCCAGTATATAACGAAAGCATCCAGTACAACCCGTCAACGAATGTCCTGAAGGCCGGCACATTCCAGGGTGCGTTAAATGGAAATGCAGATACTGCGACCGACGCGGACAAGCTGGATGGATATCATGAAAATGCTTTCTTGAGAGCACGAGAAGATGCTAGTAGTAATCAAGAGAATACTCTCTGGGATCAGATCGGCATCAAACAGTATGCGAATAAACTTCCTGATAGTCTTGCCGATGTTTATAATTATGGTGCTACAGTTTCGTTCCCTGCCGTTAATGCGCGTTTTGATCTTTGGTACAGTAATGCTTCTGAAGCATCGAAGGATGGAATTCGCTATAGAACTGGCTGGGATGACCGGAAAAATGAATGGCGCGAAATTTTGGATTCCATAACCTACAACAAATATGCTCCGAAACTTGACGGTACGGGCGCAAAAGGAACATGGAATATCAATATCTCTGGCACTTCTGAAAGAAGCAACCATATCAATACGCAGGAAGTCGAACATACAGATAACACTGAGCGTCGCGTATTTGTATCTGGCAGTGGAGATAATACGATACAGTGCTATGATCCAAGTATGACTTATAACTCTGCTACTCAGACTCTGACAGTTAAGGCTATTAATGGCACAGCTGCAAAGGCAGCGCAGGATGCTGCCGGCAACGTGATTGCTGATACCTATGAGACTAAAGCTAACGTAAATGAGTTCATGGATAACTGTACAGAAGACGAAATTAAAAAGTTGTGGGTAGTTATGCTTCCTACGCCAGATCCAGAACCAGAACCTCCTGTTCCAGAACCAGAACCTCCTGTATCTACTAAAATCGTAAAAACATTTGATGCTAACGTATTCTTGTCTGAAGACAGAATCATAATTTCTAACGAGACAACAGATCAATACATCAATGACGCAGCGTTTAAAGTTGCTTTCTTAGATGATCGAGATTCATTTTATAAAAAAAATCTATATAGAATATTAGAAAAAGATAATTTTTATGATATTGGAGATAACACATATAAAGTAAGCATAAAGATCGGAAATCCACCTTCAACTCATGATACGGAAATGGCATTTTCTAATACTTTAAATAGTGCATCTCGATTTATATCTGAAAACTATCCGTGGTCAGACTATAAAGAAAGAAATATTTTAAGTTTGTTATTCAACGGCAATCCGACATTCAAAAGTATTAATAATTCAAAAGTCTTGTCAGATGAATGTATTGACGATGTGTTTACCGCATTAGGCGTTTTTATTGACTATACGCCATATTACATTGGTTCTTCAGAATCAAATAAAATTAGTTATTCAACGTTTGTTGATAATTTAGAGAAAAATATCAGTAGCGACATACAAACTAACTTCCAATATTTTTCTTCATTGCATAATGAATATTATACAATCATAGATACATTGACCAATAGTAATACAATACAAGCATTTGATTTCATGAGCCTATTCAATAAAAATAAACCTATTTTAGGTCAAGACGGACTTGATTATGCGTTTCATGATATTGTTGAAACTAAATATCATACAGTTGGTAGTATGGACCCAAAATTCTTTCCTATTATTGAAAATACTAGCAATATTGACTATACCAAAATCAATTCGCCAATGGGCGTATGGCTGATATATCTGATGGATTTTTATATGTACTACAATCATATTGATTTTGAAACCACGCCGTTGGCTATAAATACAATACCTGTTACTGTTACCCTTAAACCAGTTGATTCGGATACAACAGCATAACAAATGCTATACGGAGGTAAAAAATGAGCTTTACTACAAAGTTGCTTGATATACTTTCTATCAATGCAACAGCAGCAAAAGATTATATCGATAAGCTTTTAGAAACAAAGCAAAATAAACTGACCTTTGATGACGCGCCAAAAAAAGGTTCTACGAATCCTGTAACATCAGATGGTATCCGTAAAGCTATAGATACAGCCACTCCTAATGTAGACTTCTCAAACTATCCCACTAAGAATGGCACGGGTGCTACAGGTACTTGGCCGATTAGTATCAGTGGTGCAGCAACAAAAGCATCACAAGATAGCAACGGCAAAGTCATTACAGACACATATCTTAAAAAGATGGGGGATACGGCTACGGGTGATATTACTGCACCTAATTTCATTGGCCATCTAAAAGGAAATGCGGACACTGCCACAAAAGCAACGCAGGATGCCGATGGTAATGCTATTGCAGACACTTATCTTAAGAAAAGTGGCGGAACCATGACTGGCGAAATCATTTTTAGTAATGAGAAAGGCATTGCTTCTGCGAATGGTAACGCTCTTATTGAGTTTTTTGACGATAGTCAAGCTGCTATAATTATAGGAACAAGTAATGGTGCGCCTATTTATTTTGCTGGGGATAGCTCCTTTAGTTACATTGACACATCGGCAGGTGCATTTCATGGCGATGTCGTTGGTACGGCTACTAAAGCGAAACAAGATGCTTCCGGCAATGTTATTGCAGATACGTACGCAACGAAAACAGAGCTGTCAGGGAAGCAGGATAAGCTCATCTTTGATACAAATCCTACAGCTAATAGTACAAACCCAGTTACTTCAGATGGTATTAAGAAAGCGATCGATGCAAAGACAGTCGATCTCTCTGGTTATCAGACCAAGTTAACGTTTGACTCGACGCCGACAGTTAATTCTACCAATCCTATTACAAGTGGCGGAGTAAAGACTTATGTCGATAATGCTCTTGCTTCTCTCATAGATGGCGATACTAAAAGCTATTGATGAATCGAAAAGGAGGATATCAGTTTGAGTAAAATAATCGTATCCGAGAATTATTTAACGGATATCGCTAATAGTATCCGAAATAAGAATGGAGCATCAACAACAAAATACAAACCATCTGAGATGTCACCAGCTATCGATGCATTACAGATGAAAGACGACAGTCAGCTCATCGGGTTATTAAACGGTTCATTAACGACATTTACTGTCCCGGACTCTGTAACAAGCATCCGTAGTAATGCCTTTATAAATATGTCGAATTTAAAGACAATCAATATCAACAAAGATTATAACGGTATATCCGGTATAAATTGGGGTGCTACGAATGCTACCGTCAATTGGTTGAAAGGCACGAAATATCCGATTACGATTATACAATCTCCTAATGAAACTATCACCGTTACGGTAGACGGGAAGAGCTACACATCTTCTTTCGAGTATTATAAAGGGGCAACTCTTACGGCTACGGTAACTGCTGATAAGTGGTATAAAGCAGGCGCACTTTCCGCTTCCTCTGTCACGGTATCCGGTCCCGTCACATTCACGGTCGGAGAGGCTACTAAAGAAGAGCGGGGTACAAAATTTACGTTTAATAAGAATAATAATATGGGGCCGATTGGCTTAATTGTAGACAGTACGACCTATATCCTAAACGGATATAATGCATCTAGTTATCCATTATTCGCTGTTATTTCTAGTACTGGAATTTTTAATATTATCGCAAAATATGATTCATCTGTTACTCCGGCTATCACCACTGATTTATTTAGTAGTGACGGAGCATTATATAATTTCTTTAATAACCATGAAATAAAATTAACGATAGAAAGTAGCGGTTTTGGCCTTCTTTGGTCCTCTCCGAACGACGTCGCCGGCGGCGCCGTCTATGGTCGCGCGTACTGGCGTCGGCTGAGCGCTTCCGCGGCGTCCATGATTGGCGATTGGACAACTACATCGTCTAATTCTGCAGATATAATAGCAACATGGAATAAACTTGTGACGGCATACAGTAATGGCGACAATCTTGTTGTTGAATTCCTTCCTAAATCTTGATTTTATCCACTTATAAATCATAAGGAGTGAAATAGTCTTTGAAACTTTTTGATATATTAACAACAAATGCCGTATTCGCAGTTACGGTGAATACGCAAAGCTCACGAAAGCTGCCGCCCGCTATGATTCTGGTGTTGATGTAGCTACGATTGTTGTGCAGACGTTTGGCATCGGACGCTCCAGTGTCTTCTTCTATCAGCGTCTTAACAATCTCATCGATCCTATTCTTGACATGTACTGCGAAGGTAAGATCCGCCGCGTGGATGTACAAGAAATCTGTATCCTTTCAAAAGAGCTGCAGGATTATCTTTACCAGGGCGGCTACATCGAAGACTTTGATGAAGCGCAATTTAAAGCGCTGCGTCACGCAAAAACAAAAGAAGATCTCGACAATATTTATCTTGACGCAAAGGAAGCAGAGATTCCTGTGCGTAAGTATACCGTCAAAATCCCGATCAAGAAACCAGATGATGCAGAGGTCGTTGGATTGTGCGTCCCATCAGAACAGAAAGAGATTTGTCAAGAGTTCATCCGCAAGGCATTCGAGAATAGCAGTATCGACGAAAAGACGAAAGCTTTCATCCTGTCTCAGTTCAACCAGGGATAAGCAACGTAATATCCTTCCTAGAAGGATGTGATATCACGTGTCAATTTTAGACGTAAAGAAATTAGCAGAAGCGGATGGCCGCTCTAAACGTAATGAGACACTGGTCCAGGACTGCTACGATAAGACAGAGCAGTATGCGGAGTCTGTCAATCTTGCCATCGAAACTTATAAAGAAGTACGCGAGCTCCTGCAGGGGTTCCGCGAGACGCTGTTAACGGAAACGAATAACCGCAAGCTGAATATCGGCAAGCTGGAAGATAAGTTCAACGTGCTGCAGCAGCGTTTCGAGAATTTTGGGCGCGAGTTCGATAAGCTTACGATCAACAACGATCGTTTCGAAGAATTGCAGGAGCAAGTTCGTGAGATCGCTACCCGTGTGCCAGCTAATATTCCACAACAGATTCATAATGAGCTCCTGGAACAGCTTTCCATCATCAACAATAATACAAAGAGTATTGAGCAATTAAGCGCACGCATCGAGCAGATTGCGAATCTCGTCACCTCTCATTAACAGCAAGAGCAGTCAAATATGGCTGCTCTTCTTTTGTTTACAGACATACCCTGCGTAATATACATCAAGAAGAAAAATCTTAAAGAAAGTTGGTGTACTCCTTGACGTTACCGTATAGTCGCAAATTCAATGCAGGACGGCAGTCTGAGCAGTTCTACAATGAAGAGCTCCATAAGATATACGAGTCAACTAAGCACCTGACCGATACACCTCCTCTGCATGAGGAGCCTGTCGCGAAGATGCATCGGTCGATCTGGCACGATGAGCAAAATAATCAGCTCAAGTGGTGGGATCAGCCGGCGCATAAATGGCGACGCTATTACGAGAATGAATTCAAGATCACTGAGAGTATCACCTCGATCTTGCCGCCTGATGATCCTGTACAGGGTCAGCTCTGGATCCATAACGGTGTTCTCTGCTACTTCGATGGTACAGCATGGCAGCCGATTAAGGCTCTCCTACAAGACGGCAGCCAGTTCTCGCTTGACGTATTCAAGAACTACCTTCTCCTGAGTCCGCTTTGGAAAATCGGTAATACGGTCGTTGACGACTTAGACATCGAAGCTTTTAAAGAAGAGGAACGCAAATATCTGCAGGGTAAGCTCGATGCGCATACTGATTCAGATGTCACAGGCGACGGCACGAAATATGAGATCGACGTGCATCAGTGCTTGCAGGAGCCGCCGCAGCTTCCGACGCTGCCGAATGATTCCAAGGCACAGCTCCTGATTCCGAATCTGGATACTGCCCGCATCTTCCTCAACCACGAGCTCGATACAGAGAAGTACGAGGAAGTCTCGAAGGTCTGTATTCAGTACAAGCGCAACGATCTCTTGAATGCTGTCCCGAGTCTCATCCATATCAATCCGGGACGCCTGACACAGATCACGAAGCGCATCGTCAAGATCGATCGCAACAACCCGCGCATCCAGATCTCTGCCGCCAATACGGAGTTCTACGGATTTCATAAGGACAGCTACCTTGGCGACTTCCTCCTGCCGGATCAGGAAAAGCAGACAGACGATGGTTCATATGCCGCCCAGATCGAAGATTATACGATCGTAGAAGATGGTATTCTTCTCTCGTACAACGCATCGCAGAACTATGATTTCGTCCTGGCTATCACGTATGAGTTCAGCTGGATGAAGTCAACAGGTAAACTGGACACCTCTTCGACGCAGGACGCAACGAACGCCTACTACGTCGATAAGTTTAGCGGCCCATTCAATATCTTTGTCGATGGCTACAACTACGAGGATCCGTATTATTCAACAGATGGTATCTCACAGACTATCACGACAAAGGAAGACACGAGCAGTTACGATGTCACGCTCATGCATGTACCAAAGCGTGAATATGGTTACATCCGCCAGATCGATATCAACGGACGCGGTATCATCCGTACGCTCCGTGATTATAAGAATCCGCTCGTCTTCGTCAATGGTGAAGCGATGAGTGAGCTTAATGGTGATGTCACGCTGGATCCGAATGGCCTTATCTACGTACAGAATGCCAAGCAGGATATGGCATGGTGCGTCATCGATCTCCACGAAGAGCCGAATGACCGCAACAACTATACGGCTTATGATGCCCAGCTGTTAAACGGAACGGTGGGGCAGGACAACCTCATTAATTATTCATCCAAGAATATTGACAGTGACGAATCTGTTGTTCTTTTTGTCGACGGTCTCCTCGTTAAGAAAGAAGATCTTATCTTCGACCGTGCTAACAAGAAGCTCAATGTTGCAGGCGGTCTTGCTGCCGGTCAGTCTTTTACGCTTGTCGAGGATAAGTATAATTGGCTCTATGATGAAACAGCTTTGCAGCCAGCTCTTTCTGTCGGTAAATTCTCAGAGTCTCTTGTCTATTTCAACCGTCACCTCATCTGCAATAGCACGGCAATCGATACGCTCGATGACCCGTATACCGTTCGCATCAACCCGGACAGCTCAACGACGAATGTTCCGTATGAAGGCGTATTCAACGAAGTCAAGAACTTCAAGGTTGTCTACGACGAAGTACAAGAGCTGCCGAATATGCAAGCGCTCGAGCAGCTGATCCAGCAGAACCGTGGCAAACGTACGTCAGACCTCGAAAAAGAGATCGACAAGGCATATCGTCAGCAGCATGCAGATGATATTGCATCGGGCCGCATCACAGAGGACGCAGCTGCTCTTGCAATCTCGAAAGAGCAGCGCAAACGCATCGTCCGAGATGGTGTTCTTTACTACATCACAGATACGAAGAACGGCTACGTCGGCAAGAAGGATGACAATGCCAATGGCTACCCGTGCTCATATGAGCCGGCATTTCTTGCCAATGACAAGACGACGATCCGCGACTTCCATCGTGATAATGCCGGTACGCTCGTACAGGTCACGAATAATGCTTACCGCATCTACGACAATGTGCAGGAACTTTGGGCTCCGATGACGGAAGCGGATATCAAGGGCGTTCAGTTCTTCAGCTATTCTTACGAGAACATGCCGCGTAGTATCCGTTTGCTGCTCCCGTACACGAAAGAGGATGTCATCCGCACGTATGCGTTCAATATGGCAAATGCGATCGAGCACCCTCTTGCTATTAATAGTGTGGATGTACAGGAGAGCGATACAGTACAGGTATCCGGCCAGTATCTCTACGGAGCCAACACACTCCGTGTCTGGTGCAACGGTATCCGCCAGTATCCCAATACTGCTCCAGAAGGAGAACCGCTGAATGGCATCCAGGAATCCATCGATGGCAAATCCTTCAAGTTGCCAGAAGTATTTACGGGCAAAGTTACATACGTCATAGAACTGCCTGAAAATAACCAGTCGCAGGCATGTTCGATGGAAGTGCTCGGTGAATCCAATATCTTGAGCGGCTACATCAATATGTATCATACAACGCAGCCGATGTTCCCAGGACGTGTCACAGTATATGTGAACGGTATCCGTCAACCGGCAGATGCTTTCACTGTATTCGATAATTACACGCTCCTCATCAATGGCGATACGCCGCTCATCGGCAGTACGACGAATTTCCCGACTGAGCGTACACTGGTCGGCGATAAGATCTACGAGCGTCATCATTCTGTTGCTGATAAGATTCTCGTTGAAGTACGGCAAGATGATCGCCAAGAAAAGACAATCAAGCTTTCTGGCCACCCGACCTACGAGATCAGTGTCGACAAATACAATCTGCCGATCGACATCCTTGAGGCATCGGATGAAATCATGATTTTTGCAGACGGCCTTTATTATGGCGGCACATTGAATGGTGACAAGTTGAATGGCGGCTACACGAAGAATCCGGCACGCGGCTGCATCACGATCAACCAGGAAGAGATCTTGGATGCTATTAACCAGGATGAAGAATATCTTTTCCTGACGGCGAGCCCGACTGAGAATATTCGCTATCTCAAGAACCATGAGAACCAGCCGTATGAACGATATAATGCAACCCTTACGTTTGAATGGAGATAACAATAGATGAGTCTGATCAAACCGGGCCATACGAGCCTGAATATGGAAGATGTTTCGGATGACCTCGTTGTCGTCCGTCATCACCTGAAAAAACTGCCGCCCGAGAAGCGCATCGATAGCAGCATGGATAAGCCAGTACAGGTCAAGTACTACGGCGAGATCATGAAAGCTGATGATACGGATCTCGTTGCAGGTGTCGAAGCGAAACGCACAGCTATCGCTGTTGATCCGCAGAACCGTGAGACTGTCAAGAATGCGATCACGATCAACGGTCACCAGTGGGATGAGATTATGACGAAGCAGGGTGGCAACAGCTTGAAAGAGAGCACGAATGATGCCATTTTGAATTATCGTCAGGATATTAAAGAGCTTCGCGATGAAGTCTACCAGCTCCGTGCTGAGATGGCAAAGAATGGTATGGCTACGGCATACAAGCCGTATGCTGGATTCTATGATGTGTTCCGCGCACAGCAGCCGCGTCATGAAGACAAGCCGCTTGCGGTTGCGTTCAAAGACTCGGACGATAAGAATAACAGCACGATCTACCTGAATGACGAAGAGCTCAAGCAATTCCAGGTCGGCGATCATGTCTTTGTCAAGTCGTTGGAGAGCGAGCAGTCTTTCCTTGCAACGATTCTCGATAAGAAGGTATCTTCTATCGTCCTTGATACGAGTTCCAGCTTCCGTCTGGATAAAGATAAGGCTGCTGTCTATAAGTCCAAGGGCAATATCATCAACAACACATTCACCTTCGGCGAGATCACGCCGGAGCGTCCGGGTCAGAAAGAATTCTATTCTTCTCTCGATGACGATACGTACCGCATCACGCGTGACATTAAGAAGAGCCATACAGGATTTGCGTATACGTTCCGCATCCCAGAACGTCTGCAGAAGAATTACCTTGCCCGTTTGGATATCATGGTTCACAAAATCGGCAACCCGGGCAAGCTCATGTGCTACATCATCGATGAGCGTGATATCCCGCGTTGGCGCAATGCTGCTCAGGCTATTAGCGATAACGAGAAGGACAGCTTGATCAAGTACAACTTCTTCGCAAAATCGCAGCCTCTCGATGTCGATCCGGCAAAAGATTTCTACATGGCAGAGTTCTCGTTCTACGATCCGACTGCTGTTGATATGGATACCACAAATGAGAATCCTGATTCTACAGCTTATAAGAGCAACCAGAATTCTTATCCGCTCCTTCGTGAGACGGATGGCGACGGCCATGTCATCCGTTACTGCATGATCATCGAAGCGTCTGACGCCGATGAAGCAAACTACTACCAGATGAAGTTCCTGCAGACAAGACGTGAAGATGGTTCTTATGACGACCTGCAGCTCAACAACACAACGTATCTCTACGAAGAGAAGGACACGGATTCTTCTGAGAGCCCGTTCACGACGGACAAGAAGATCGATTCTGCAGATCTCTACTATGGCGTCATGCTAATTGAAGCCGTGCATGAAGCTTTCACGCCGTACGATGATGGTCTTTATTCTGCACGCTTCCAGCTGCATGAGCCGATCCGCGCAAATACCGCCCGCCTGATGCTCCGCATCTCACGTGAAGGCATGTTCAAGCTCCCAACTAATACGGTAGAAAAAGACGTACAGAATGGCACAATGCTGTTAGTGAAAGGCGTTACCCATGATGATGTGGACGGCTTCGTAACGGACGGCACGGTAGTCATCGGCACAGAGATCCGTCAGACTGGCAAGGTCAGCGGTGAGAATATCCAGGTCACGAAGGGTCTGCATATTGCGCCGGATGATATCGTCTACCCGGTTGGCTACACAGTACGCCTGAATGCCCGCCTCAAGAAGTGGAATGCAGATGCCTGCCAGACGGAGTACTCGAACGAGATGAGTTTCGACCTTCCGCTTGTCACGATTATGCCGGATCAGTATAAGGTCAGCAATAAGATCTCGGACCGCCTAATCTTCGAAGCCGACCTCCGTAACATCAAGGACAAGCTGGATGAGTTCAATGACTTCGAGCTGCAGATCAGCTGGAAGAAAACGTGCGCACATATGGCAACGAACTTTGCAGGCCGTATCTTCGACCTTGCTCTGAGCTTCGACCGTGCAGCAGATCTCGCGAAGGACGCTTGACTCTCCTTGTTTCCTGAAGTATAATAGAGACAAGAAAAGACCACCGATAGACGGTTCTTATCCTCGCTCGATGGTTAACTCAATAAGAGATTTAACCGCCGGAGCTGGATACTAGGGCGGTTATTTCTTTTTGACTTCAATGAGAATGAGAAGAATCAACAAAAATTGAATCGTATCATGATCCATTGACATCACTCGCTTTCAGGTGTATTTCGACCTTTCTGCGAGGAAAGAACCGCCTACCGTTTTAGGGTGGCCTTCCACCATTATAGCACGACCTGTACTGCAAGAAAAGCAGCTGGGCCGTGCTATTTTTATATTCTCGTGCGTAATATGGTCTACGAGGTGTTATCTACAAAATGATAAAAACATCAGAAGACATGCAGGCCGCACTGGAGCTCTTAACAGCGGATACCGAGATCGAATTCTCAGGTGCGAAACGAGCCATGGACTCGCAAGAGTTCAATGCGATCCTGTATCAGATAGAGACAGACCTGAATAAGCTATACGAGAATATCCGTCTCCTCAATGATGTCTATGACTATAGCAAGAACTATATCGTGACAAGCGTAGAGGAACGCCGGCAGAAGTTCATCGAGAAACTGAAGGTCATCGAACAGCTTACGGACAGCTATAGGGACAAGAGCTATGTGACGCAGCTCGTCCCGTTCCAGATGAATCAGGAACATGTCACGAACCGCAGCGGAAAAGAAGTCCCGGTCATGCAGATCAACAGCGGCGCACTGGAGATGAATAGCGCAACCGTGCATGCTGCAACAATCGATACAATATTTCAGAAGACATCGAACGGACAGTACGGCTGCACGGCAGAGAACCTATCGAAAGGCGAACCGAGCCGGTCCATCTATGAATCGGAAGAACCGATTGATCAGGGTGTGCAGGAAGAATACGAAGTCCGTTTCAAGCAGCCGGCCTCTTTCAATTATGTCGATATCGATACAGTCGGTTGCGATCTTAAAGAAGTACAAGCTATTAATACAGAAGGAGAGGTTGTCGGCATGGAGACCGTTGGCGCTTTCCTTAAGCCAATGGAACTTTCCGGCATCCGCTTCCGCGTGCAGGATAAAGATTTCCGTCCTGTGCTTGCGCCAGACTATATGCTCTCCACAACAAAGACCTTGACGGTAACGAAAGACGGGCATAGAGATAATGCGGCAACACTTGAAAAAGACGAGCAGCAGCTTCGCAGTCTGAAACAGTTGGCGAACCTTGGTGTATACCGTGGCAATTATGCAAAATGGTCTGACGCGGCAGACAAAGTCGCACAACAGAATGCATTGAATGATGAGAATGCTGTAGAGTCGTACAGCTCATCCATTGAGTCCCGAGACTTTGATGCAGATTCCATTCGTCTGCCGGATGGTTCTGTCCTTGAGACATTATCGGAAACAGGCTATCGCTATACGCCGAGCAGTGAAGTGGCTGTCGAGAACGTAGCCTATGATGGTAAATATGTAACAGAGAGCAAGCCTTCTCTTAATAGCGTCGCGTCTGAGTCAAGATACTATATCTATCAGTATGAGCTCGGTATCGACCACATCACGGTAGAGCAGAGAGAGATGCAGGAAGAGAGTGGCTACGTCTCTGACCCGGTCACAGTAAAAGACTGCAGCTATATCGAGCTCTCGTCCGTCGAAGTTGGCAATAATCCAGTCGAATATTATATCCTGGATGGCATCCGTGAGATTCCGCTCCTTCCTGTCGAGAAGACGCAAGTCGAGCATGAGGAACTGCTATATCAGATGAATACGCGCTTTGCTATATCCGATAGTTTTCCTGCCACGGTTTACGAAGATGGTGTTGAGACGAACCTTTCGCTCTCGGATAAAGATTCATTTGATTATACAGAGCACGATTACACTGTGTCATACACGCCGGCTGCTCCGTATCAGTATGTACCGCAGAATCAGACCGTACGCGTGAAGATCCTGCAGAAGAAAGCGACGCTGCCGACGACGATCAAGGCAGTCAGTATCCGTAAACATGGAGGTGGAGTCGATTGGACTATATTGGACTGAGCAGCATGAAGAATGCTTACATTGAAGAACTGACAGCGGGCGGTGAGATTGACCGTGCAGCAGAAGCGCTGGATTCAAAGATCACGGATCCGATCTTTGCCGGCTATACGGTGCACCCAGAAGCAGAACCTGATATCACGGCAATCGATGAAGCTCTCCGCGATATCGCAATCGATATCTATGCCGCCCGTAACGAGCTCTCGAATGCAGCGACTTCATACAGCACGCTCATGCAATCAGTCAATTCTGTGCTTAATGGCGCGGATGAAGTCCTGACGATGGAAGAGGACCGTATCAAGGACATGAATATCGTCTGCGGAAATTATCCAGAATTTACGATGGTCAAGACGTTAAAGCAGGATGACTTCGCCGGCACGTTCAGCATCAGCAGGAATGATATCAGCACGTTCACCTGCCCGACTGCTGCTTCGGAGAATGCAGATCTTACGGTCCTCGCTATTAGCGGGAATGGTTATGAAGGGAACGCCTACGTCAAGAATGGCGCAGATTCCTACCTCTCGGAAAGCGTTTATGCTTCTGAGCGCAATAATATGATTGATGGCAGTGCGTACACGTACTATGAATATTCTCGGCTCACGGCGACGGAAGAGAAGGAATATCCGTCCGATGTCAATTTTGATAAAGAAGAAGCGTCTTGCAGCATCACACTCTTAGGGAGCACTCCGTTCTCTGCCATCAAGATCAACAGCGCGCAAGATAATCTCAAGATCATCGACGTTCTGACATCAAGTGACAACGGCGCATCTTTCCAGTCGCACATGAGCCGCTCACTTGCTATCAATAATCGTGACGACAAGTACACGAACAGCGAGTATATCTATAATTCCGGCGTCCTGGCATTCCCGGCAACGCAGATCGTCCGCATCGTCCTGCAGTCGGGCGGCACGACATCTGAGAAGCTGGCTTATACGAAAGTCGATACGAGTGATGAGAATAACCCGAAAGACCAGATGATCGAGCTTGAGAGCACGAAACGCCATGTGATCCGCATCAACGAGATTGAGGCGATCAGTGATACATATAGCAGTACGGCGCAGATGCGCACGGGTGAGTTGATCTCTGATCCTGTTAATAGCATCGCAATATTCGCCAGTGAGTATATCCCGGAATACTACCCAGATGAGGAAGGCTATATCCAGTACATCCTCACGGTCAATGGCGTAGACTATGAAGTCGTTCCTATCAATACATGGAAGTCGGGGACAAAAATCATCCGCTTCACAGAGCACAGCGTCATGGATCATTATGTCCAGAAGATATCGGAGAACATCAAGTCAGCAAAACTTACGGTCATTATGAAAACACCGGAGGAGAATTCGACGCCGTATATCTCGAACCTTAAGATTTGTCTCGGAAAGGCGGAGCTGAAACCATGAGCCAATACATCGACGAGATCGCCAAAATCCGCTATTATAAGCAGCGCATCATGCAGGAGCTGACACGCGTCGGCATTTATCCGAATACGGTTGCCGTCAACGAGAGGCTGGAAGATTTTGACGCCAAGCTCGCACTCTTCACGCATGCCTATATCGCCGCCGGCGAGACATTCGACACAGACCAGTTCAATGAAGAGTTCCAGTTGATCCGTGAAGACCTCAAGATCATCTATCAATTGGTCTACGAGCTTGCTGTTGAGCGGTATGAAGAGCTGCGGAAGTATGCCAACACGCATATGGCAGAGTTCAATAACATGGCAAACAAATATCTCTACAAGACAAAGCTCGAGATCGATTCGACTGCCCTCGGCGATACGGCATACTTTCAGACGAGTGGCTACGACATCACAACAGAGAAGTCGACAGCACATATCGATCTCGGCCCCCTGGAAGTCCACAGCGGCTCGCGCCTTGCCTGCATCTTTGATGCAGATAGTATCGAACCGCAGAACGTTGTCTTCAGTTTCGATAAACAGAACTGCTCTCCGTATAGTTTGAACCACGACTTTCTGACGGTTCCGGGTGCTATTAAGTACAACAAGTATACCTACGATATGCCGGACGAGGAGACTGTGAATGCCATGCGCATCATGAACCTCACAGGTTTCACGCCGAGCATTGAGAACCGCTACATCATCTATGGCGGCCGCAATCAGATTGCCACAGACTCTTCCTATTACGAGAAAGAGAACGGCGTAGCCTTATCATTCTCGGATGCAGGACGCATCACATTCTACGTCGTGGGCGGTACGTTCATCAACTTCACGTTCAACAAGAAGCCGCTCAGTCAGAATTTCACGGGCACGTCGATCGAACAGATTGACAAGCACCAGAAATTCACGATGGAGTATGATGTTGGATTCGTCATAGATTTTGCGACAGACGGCGTGGTCTATGCGACACGTGAGAATGGTATCGTCCGTAACGGCATGCTCTATTATCCGACAAGCAGCTCAGTGCAGACCTTCTATATCGAGGAATACCTGATGGAGAACAAGACATCATACAAAGATGTATCTGTCACGATCAGCAACCTCAAAGACAACAGGCCGCTCATGATCAATACGATCGCAATAAAAGAACTGACTTCTCTGGAGGTGGCCGGTTTATGAGCATGATTCTTTACAATATCCGGCATCGCGGGCCATATGAATACGACAAGTTCGTCTTGAACATCCTGCAGGCATCGAATGAAGTAAAGCGTCTCCTGAAGACGTTCCGCTCTGAGTCTAATAGCGAAATCATCCAGAAGAAGGAGAGCCTGCGTAGTTATATCGACGCCCTCTCGAACGAAGATGGCGTCCTCGAGAATATCCTGCTTGCACAGAAGCAGTTCGATTGATAAGGGGAGACATAATGATTCAGAAGATGAATTCCAAGCAGCTGATGGACGTGCTCCATAATTCCGAGCAGTCTATCCGCGACCTGGAAGACGAAATCAACATCATGAACAACGAGCTGGTGCAGCATCTGGAAGTCGTATCGAACGCTCAGGAATTCGCCCTGCGCCAGACTAACGAGCTGCAGCAATTCGTTAAAGACGGATACGACAACAACGCCAAGGCAAAGATTGTGTTCTCGCGCTCCGATATTGTGGGCGGCACGTTCGATGTCTATGGCAGTATCATTCATCCGGCCTTCATCAAGGAGCCGACCAATATCTTCAACTTCAGCACGACATCGGGTAAGGTATTCAAGAATAACGCCAATGTCTATATCAACGATGTGCCGAAGGAGAGCTACAAGAACATGCTCATGGACGACACTATCCTTGATAAGGGGATCATGTTCGAAGAATTTGATGACCCGTCCCTCACGCTGACGGTAGAGATCAACCCGGACAATCTGTTAGGAGCAACGGAATTCAATGTCATTGAGATGCTTCCATACCTTCCTGGCAGTTTCGATATCTCGCAGGTCCGCATCTACACCATGCAGGACTATCATCAGCAGTCCCTCTCGCCGAGTTTCCTGTTCTTTCCCGAGACAGGAGACAGCTCGGCAGCCATCGAGGATTTCGGCGCGAGCCGCATCTTCATGAACAAGACGCGCAAGCTTTGGAAGGCAGAGTTTGATATCACGCTGAAATTCATGAACTCTGCCGGTAAGTTCCCGTTCGGCCTCAAACACCTCTACTTCTTAAAAGCAAACTACGATTCCGATTCCCATGCTATCGTGAGAGTGAGCCGTGACAAGTTTGTAGACTGGATCAGCGAAGACATCATCATTCATAATCAGGCTGGTGTCTTCCAGACAACCTGTAAGGAGATGGGGATCAAGCTCTACATGTCCTACATAGGAGATGTCCTAAGCCTTGAGATCGCGACCTCTCTGGGGCTCGGGCAAAATCCGCTCCCGAAGAACCTCAAGGAGTTCTACGTCAGAGTGCCGCTCTCTGTCAGCATGCTGAGCATGAAATTCGACCATATCGAAGACCGCTGAGTACAACCGCCCACTTCCGGGCGGCTTTTTCTTTTGCAACTTTTATATAACTTATAAAAGAAAATCGTTGACTTTAATGACTTATGATGATACAATCATGGTGAATTAGCACGCATTGAGGTGATTTTACACATGAGCAGCATCGACTTTGTAGATTTTTACTACAGCAACGTCTGCGGCTATACGCCGGATGAAGACGAGCAGCGTGTCACAGCAAGTACTATTGCTTACCTGAAGGATAACGGCTATACAGATAAAGAGATCGCGCGCATCCTACTGGAATGTGGCGAAGCGCCTACGCTGTTCCCATCAGGTCTTCCTGTTTCTTTGTGGGAGCCATACCTGACGAAACCAGGGCAGTTCTACTATCATCATGTCTTGCAGATGACTTCAAAGCCTCCGCACTACGACATGAAGCTCAAGAAAGAGATCATGGAGCCATACTACATGGAGATGAAGATCCGCTTCGGCATGGATGACCTCATTGCTTACTTCTATCGAGAGCTTGCGATTGACTTAGAACTCATAGATAAGAGACGTGACTCGGTCCGCTTCGCATCGCTCTTAAAGAAGTACGAGAGGTTGTCTTTTGTCGACAGCCTGGATTTCGTTCTTTCTCTCATCGACTTTGCCAAGTTTGCACATCAGCGCATCATGAGCGTCTTCGATATCGAGAGGAATGAGGCTGATGTCTTTGAAGAGTTGAAACGGAAGGCGGCAGAAGCCAGCTTCCACGGAAAGAACAGGATCGTATGGCGGCAGTAACTCTGGACGGTTTCATCACGGAGTTCGGCGGCGTCCGCAATGGGTATTTCCATCGCAAGGAATACTACAGACGTGACGACTCCTTCGTTAACAACGTCCTGCACTTCATTGACTTGCACAACAACACAGACATTTACTACTGTGTCTACAACTACGAGAACGATGATATCAATCATTGCAAAATGCTCGGATCTCCTTACCTGGACTTCGACGGTTCCCTTGATTCCGAAGAGAGCTTCGACGAGGTCAGGAAGGAAGTGCGCATGGCGATTCATTATTTTAGCACCTACTGGGGCATCCCGGTCGACATGATCGAGATCTTCTTCAGCGGGAGCAAAGGATTCCATGTCATCATACCCTACGAGATACTGGGGCTCAAGCCGGACAGCGAGCTCAACCTGAAGTTCAAGCAGATTGCCCAGCTTGTCGCGAAGCAGTGCAACGCGATGCATATCGACATGGGTATCTATGACCGCAAGCGTCTCTTCCGTATCCCGGGTTCGATTAACCATAAGAGCGGCCTCTATAAAGTACCTCTCACGTATCAGCAGCTTACAGAGTATTCTTTGGCAGAGATACGTGAGTGGGCATCAGAAGACCGGGATTATCCATTCGCAGAGCCAACATACGTCAAGAAGAGCGCAGATCACTATCATGAACTGTTCTTGAAAAAGAAGCCCAAGAATCTGGCTATTAAGAAGAGAGAGGTAATTATCCCGAACAAGAGGAAGCCGCTCCTCCCTTGTGCGCTGCGCGTCCTGAAAGAAGACGTTATGCAGGGCAGCCGCAACAACACGACGGTCGCTCTGGCGTCCAGCCTGATGCAATCTGGAGTATCCCGCAAGGATACAGAAACTATTCTGATGGACTGGAATGAGAGCAATACGCCTCCGCTGAGCGAATTAGAGCTCATTACGACAGTATCCAGTGCATACCGTTCATTAGAGAGCGGCCTCACGTATGGATGCTCGAGCTTCCGAGACCTAGGATATTGTGTCGGCAAAGAATGCCGTGTTTTGAAGAAATAGGAGGAATCATGTCGGTATATTACGATCAGCCGTATGACCACAAATTTGATGCATCCAGTGATGTGAAGGTCGTATTCTTCGACAAGACTCTGTATGAAGGAACGGTCTGGAATGTGACGCCTTATGATGCAGATGGCAATATCATCCCTGAGCCGCCCGAGAAAGAGTGCACAGAGCCTGGCTCGAAAGGAGCTATCACGAAATGGAACTGGCTCAAAAAAGCAGCCGTACTGAAACTGGAGTTGCACAAGACTGAGGAGAAGTGATCGAGATGGCCGAAGAGAAGAAATCTGCAAAAGAGAAACTGTTGGAAGAAAACGAGCTTATTGAACGTCAGTACAGTGTCGAGATGGAAGACTTCTTCGGTACGACAGATGCGCAGTACGATGAGTTCGATGATGCAGCCTGGGCAACCGGCCACGGTTATGAGAGCCCTGGATTCCCGATATTCGATGAATACATGGAAGGTCTTACATCCGGTTTGTACTTCATCGCCGGAGAATCCAATTCTGGTAAGTCTGCCCTGCTCATGAATCTCATCTTCGACTTCTGCACGCATACAGACAATAATCTCTTCGGCATCTACTTTTCCCTTGATGATACAAAGCAAGAGATCATCCCTCGCTTAATAGCGATGCACGAACAGATCCCGATCTCAGTCGGCTCGAAGCCACAGCGCTACCAGGAAGCGATCGATCAAGGTCTTGAAGGATCTTCCATGTATGAAGAGTATATGGAGAAGCGTCAGCATGGTATCGAATACCTGAGAAGCTTGAATCAGCAGTTCAAAATTGAAGACAGCAACAAGATCACGTGCGGTGAACAGATCCTCGACTATCTGCGCAAGTTGAAAGTCTATCTAGATACCAATGCGCCGGGCAAGAAGATCATCGCTGCCATTGACTCGATCTCTGATATCCAGTTTGCTGATCCAATCTTTGCAAAGATGAACGACAAGCAGAAAGGCGATTATATCGCTATTAACGTAAAGAAGTGGACCGTGGAGCTCGATATCCCGATCCTCGGTTCCATCCATCTGCGCAAGATTGAGCAGAACCGTCGCCCGACAATCGCGGATCTTAAGGACTCTGGACGTTATGTCTATGAAGCATCTTGGGTTGGCCTGGTCTATAATGACGTGAGCCGCAACAAGCAGTCGGCTACGATTTACAGCACCAGCGACAATGGAGAGAAGATGCCGATCATCGAATTAGACTGGGCAAAGAACAAGAAATCCAGTTTCAAGGGGAAGACCTACCACTACTTTGAACCAAACTACTCTCTTGTTACAGAGTGTTCACAGGAAGCATGCAAGCGCTTTGACGCTTTAATCTATACCAACTAATCAGTAAAGAGGAGAATATAAATGATCACGACCAATCTTAATGCAATGAATGAACATCATGTCGGCTATGGCAATGCAGACGATGTCTGTCTGCTCTGCGCCTATGAATACGCACTCAAGACAAAAGGCACGCTGACGCAGGCTGATCGTGCACTACGTGGCCAGTTCGAGGGCAAGAAGATGCTGCGTATGCCCCTGAGCGGCATCCGTGCTACGATCTGCATGGATCACATTCATCGCATTGCCGACGCAAATCCGGCAGATGTAGAAGAGGAAGAGGAGAGCATGGAGGACAACGCTGAATGATGCATCCATCTAAAGTCAACGTCTTTACGAACAAGAACTTTGGTGATATCCGTACTATCATGATCGAGCAAGAACCTTGGTTCGCTGGTGTCGATATCGCCAATGCCCTCGGTTATGCAAAAGCGCGCAACGCCATCCACACACATGTCGATGAAGAAGATCTCCGCAAAGAGACGATCCAGACGAATGGTGGCCCGCAGGAGATGACGGTCATCAATGAATCTGGCATGTACAGCATGATCCTGGGTTCCCGTATCCCTGCTGCCAAACAGTTCAAACGCTGGGTCACTTCTGAGGTGCTTCCGAAGATCCGTCAGAACGGCATCTATTCTTCTCTTCCTGACTTCAGCAATCCTGTCATCGCCGCCCGCGCATGGGCCGATGAACTGGAGAATCGCCAGAAGGCAGAAGCAGAAGCAAAGCGCCTTGCTGAGAGCAATGCAAAGAAAACGGCTCTCTTAAAAGAGCAGGAGCCGAAAGTCGAATATTACGACACAATCGCAAAAGGCAATCATGAGAACCTTGTTTCCATCCGTGATGCTTGCAAGCTTATCGGAGCGAGAGAAAAAGATACGATCTTACTTCTCCTCGCAAGGAGGTATCTTTATCACAAGAAAACTAAGAGCGGTAAAAAAGGCCCTCTCATGCCTTATGCGAAACATGCAGAGAATGGCGATGGCATGTTCGCTGTCAAAGAATATTGCTACGACGAATACGTCAACAAGTACGGACACGTCAAAAAACTCGTGACACCATCTCTGAGAGTCACGGTAGAAGGTCGTGCCAAACTTGCAAAGTTTTGCAGAAACAATGGTTTGATGAAAGAGACTGTATGACCCTTACAGAGTATCTGACGGAGCTCGGGCTCTATACGCCTCCTCCGAAACCAGAACCTGCATTACCTTCATTCCTGCGCGACTGTTCTTATCCAGGAGCAGAGATCAAGCTCATCATCAATGGAGAAGCCTGCATCGAAGTGACTGGCACGCTGAATGCTGTTGATGTCACGCAGAGCTGCAACATGTTTTCCCTGAACTCATGTCACTCATTCGATTCGTTTGATAACCAGATGAATCAGCCGCCAATCGTAGATATGAATTTCTTGCTGAAAGAGGTGCGAGTCGTAGGCCGATGAAACAGAAAAGTCCGCATGATGTATATGGATGGCAGCATGACTGCCCGAATTTCCAGCAGTGCCCAGTCTGTTATGGCTGCCGCAATTATGACCCGAGTGTCGTGAAATGCTATGAACGCTGTGGTGGCAGCATGAAGAAGAACGTCTGCAATACGCAGCGCCACAAAGATAATCTGATCGCCAAGCTATTAACCAAAGAGACGATTCGCATATAAGGAGAGACGAATTTGTTTATCACAGAAGAACTTTTAAATGATGAGATGGGGCATAATATCGTAGCGATCCATACGCCGGAGCTTCAGGACTTCGTGAAGAAGGCGCTGGATGCATACAGTGATACGAACAAACTGAACATCGCAAATCAGGTTGCCGACATCCTGCTCGCCATGCTGAAGAAACGTAAACAGATTACTGACGGTGAGAATTATAAACCGTGGGTAGAGGTCATGATCGCTGCAGCACTTCTTCATAATCTGTTCTATGACGCAACACTCACGAGTCTCTTCATGGCACGTGAGAAGCTGCAGCCGTTTGCTGACGAGTGCAATGTCCCTCAGAATGCATCGTACTCTATCTTCCAGGCAATCGAGTGCCAGCTTGGCGATGATACGCCGATTGAGAGCTGCCGCCCGATTCCGTCTACGCCGAACGAGCTCTTTGCTTGGTCCTGCTGGTTCGTCGAAGAACTACATGGCTGGAAGGAAGTGCTGTGATGCAGGTTATCTACAACTGGGAACGCAATATGATGGCTCTGCAATATGCTCTGCGTGTCAACTCTATACTCTCTGGTATGTTTGCCGCCATGCATGTGCCTTGTCCGAAAGAATGTCTTTGTGGCTGGTATCCCGCAGGAGAACGTGGCACAGATCATTTCAGCCGTGTTCTCTCTCTGGATGGTGGTGAGATCACATTCCTGATCCCCGATGATTTCCATGTCGGCAATCTGCCGAAGATCGAACCGAATGGTCAGGACCGTACTGATTATGAGCAATGGAATCAGATTGCAGAGAACGCAGGCTTCAAGATTGATTGGAGGGAATTTGCATGATCGATGGCATCATCAAGAAATATCAGCGTGACGGCTATATCATTGAGGCAATACCTTACGCAGATGACATGGCTGGTCTTGCAGCGGCACAGGAATTCTACAGATCAAAGTTTATCTCAGTAACATTTCGCAAAGACTGCCGCCCGATGCTTGTCATCCTTGCGTCAAATGACGAGGTCTACGAGATCCCTGTCGGTAGCTATATCGTTCGCTTCAAAGCTTACGAAGGCTATGAGGATGAATACGAGTATGGTGTCAACACTATTCTTTATTTTGGGAGAGAGAATTTCCACAAGCTCTTTGAGCCGGTGTTGAACGAATCAAAGTTTGACCAATATGTGCCGAAAGAAGTGGTAGAGTCATGGGAGATCTAAGCAGCGAACAGACCCAGATCATGTTCATCTTCGCTGCTATTGGCGTATTCATCATCGCATTTCCACTGTATGACTATTATACGACGAAAAAACAGTGTGAGCAGGCGCACAGAGAATGGATTCGTGAACAGGAAGAACGAAAAAGAGAACGCATGGAAGACAAGATATTGCGCAGTAAAACCATAATCCCTAAACGCATAAGAATCATTTCTTGCAACAAATTGAACTACACACCAAAGAAGAAGACAAAGGAAGAGTACATACAGAGTGTGCCGTCGATGGATTATCCATCTGTCTCTTTCGTAGGAGCATCATACTCCGACACAGACTCATCGTCAAGCTCCAGCAGTTTTGGCGGCAGCTTTGATGGAGGCGGCAGTGACAGTTCTTTTTGAGATACTGGTTGTGCTGATCCTTATCCTGATCCTGCTTTACCTTATCGGTGGCGGGATTCTTTGGTTTCACAACCGTTACACGATCACATTCAGAATACAGAAACGACATGAGTTCTCAGACTGGTCCAGGCTCCCGGGCGGCGGCATGAACGATCTCTCACAGGATGACCTCTATCTTATGATGGATAATCCAGTCGAAGAAGATAAATCAGCATCTGTCCGTGAGACGATCAATCAGATTCCAGATATATTTCGCAACAGGAGACAATCCAGATGATCTACAGCTTATTCGAATCCATACTTAATTTCTGCTACGCCATCTTCTTTATCACGTATCTTACGTGCGGCACGCTTGGCGTCGTGCTTCTTGGCTTTCTTGCGATCACGTTGTTAGGAGCAACAGCTTTCGCATTCTGCTTTTTTACAGCGCCATATGTTCATATTCTTTTTAAAAAGATAAGAGGACAAAGACGATATGAGTGGTAAGCTTCGCTGCACCGAAGAAGAATTCTTCCATTATATCAGATGCCCCATCCATTACGACACCATCTACCGAAGACGATTCTCTCCAACTGCTCAGATTACGCTGGCCTCATGCCTACAGAGAGTAGAACGTCGTTTCTATGCCTCGATTATCGATCTGAACCTCATGACAACAGGCCAGATCAAGAAATGCTGGGACGGCATCTGCGAGAAGAACCAAGATATTCTGACGCCGCAGAAATGCATCGACGGGTTCGGACAGCTCATGAAGATGTACCGTTGGGCAGAGAAGGAAGAGCTCATCGTCATCGACCAGAGTGTTCCATATACGATCGGCATCCCTGCAAAAAACGGGCGGCGCATCGAGTTCTCTGGCCATATCGATACGATCGCGGTAGACAAGAAGAAGCAGCCGTACCTTCTCTGGATGGATTTCTCGAACCGATATCCTTTGCAAAGTTTTCTCGATATGAAATTGAAAATAACGCTTGACATCATGGGTATGTATGAGGTATATAATAGACAGGTGGGTGCTAAAATCCACCATGTCAAACATGATAAAGACTTCTTCACTTTTCGAAAAGAAGAAGATTTCAATCGTGTAAAGACTTCTATCGCGAACGTAGTCTTTGCCATTGAGAATAACGTATTCTATCCAAGAGAATCGACTTTCTGCACATCATGCGATATGCTGAACTACTGCAGGGCATGGCCTTGATACTTGCATAAGAAATATGCAAAAGAAGGATGATTCCCATGAGAAGAATCAAAAATTTCTTTATCGGCGTCGCATTCTGGCTGATGCCGAAGCGCCATCTACGAGAGGGGTTATACATCTAAATGGCAATCGAGATCAACGAGTATGTTGGCAACGACAACATCAAACATGTCAAAGAAGACCGCACAGTAAAGAAGGGTACGAAGAAAGTAGAGAAAGCTTCTGCTCTTAATAGCAAGAAAGGCGGCAAGAAGAAATGATCCAGCCAGTCGGCAGTAGAATCCTTGTAGAACCGAAACTGGTAGAAGATAAGACGGCGGAAGGTATCCTGCTCCCTACCGTGAAGAATCAGACGCAGCAGGTCGGCACGGTCACGGCACTTGGTACAGGCCGTATCCTCGAGAACGGCGAGCATCTTGCTCCTGTCGTACAGGTGGGCGATGAAATCATCTTCGCGAAGTTCGCCGGTACACCTGTCCAGTACGAAGGCCAGAATTACTTCATCCTGGATGAGCGCGACATCCTTGCGAGAGTTCCGCGATGATGGTCAAGAGCGGCGACATTCTTTGGCGCGAAGATGATGAGCCTAACACCTGCTGGATTGTCGAGAATGCAGATGAGAAGTTCTTTGTCGCGGCAAAGTACCGCCCGCGGGATGAGAAGAGCCTTGAACGCATCTCGATTTCGAGGGTCGGGATCAACCGAGAAGATGTCGAACCCCTGCAGGAGCAGGGGTTTCATAGAGCAAATTGAGGAGTGACAGATATGGCATTTGCAAGATGCAGAAGATTCGGTGGCAACAAGACTGCCACGGTGAAACAGCCGAAAGTCCATACGGTAGACGGCATCACATACAAATCAAAAGCACTTGCAGTGCTCCATGAAGCGCTGAAGGGGGATGCGCTTGTCACTTCTTTCCATCTGCCAAGCGTGCAGGAAGAAAAGGAGAACAAGAACCGGAAGTACGGAGCTAAGAAATGCATGATCAATGATATCATCTTCGACTCCATCATGGAGGGCCGGTTCTATGTCTACCTCCTGCACTTGAAGCAGGATGGCCAGGTCAAGTCCTTCACCATGCAGACGCCCTACGTCCTGCAGGACAAGTATAGAGACAAGTTCACGGGGAAGGCCGTACCGGCCATCAAATACATTGCAGATTTCGTCATGACGATGCCAGATGACATAGAGGTTGTCATTGACGTGAAAGGCAAGGAAACCGCCGATTTCAAGCTCAAGAAGAAGATGTTCGGCTATCGCTACAGGGATATCCAGTTCATGTGTGTCCAGTGGTCCGAGAGCAAGAAAGAATGGCGTGACCTCTCTGACATCGAGAAAGAGAGACGGGAGAAACGTAAGACTAAAAAGGAAAAAGCTGCATAGTCTCATTACCGAAAAGGAGATACGCTGACAGTTGCGCAGTAATAACGCACCATCAGCACATGCAGAAAAGATAAAGATTGAGAAGGGTTTCTTTACCCGTCTCGAAGAGTGGAATGCGATTGAAGAACTGGTCATGCGGTACAAGCGTCAATTCGACGCTGACTGTACACCGGCAGAGAAGCAGGATGCGCAGCAGGCGGTCACAGAGCTTCTTCATAGCTTCAATCCGTTATTCAAGAAATATTTGCTGCTCATTAAGAGCGCACAAGTTGATTTCAATGACAAAGAAATGAAGCGCTTCGTCCTGAGCTTCATCGGAGATCCGAGCCTGAAAGCCGCTCTTAAGAGAGACAGGCAGTCGGCAGAGTTCCGTCATCTGATCATGAGCCGCTTCAATTTCGTCAAAGAGACGTATGGCGCGCAGCCGGAGGAATCGATCCTCATCGACCTGCAGATGCTCATGCTGACGCTTGCGAAGCGTTACAAGCAGATGGGCCGCAATTTCTGTGCGTATGTCTACAATGCATACTCGCATGAAGTAAGCCGGCACATTAAGAAGTTCATCAAGAATCCGTCGAATATCCATTATAAGAGCTGCGAGTATGAAGACTACATGCAGAGCTGTACGGACCAGCTTGTGGATGACGGTCTGCTTGATAAGACGTATGAGAACAACATTGGTATCCCAGACTCCAGTTGGATCAGTGGATCGAACTGCTCGGATATTTTCTCGGAGCTGAAGCCGCTGGAACGTAAGATCTTGATCAAATACTACATGGAAGACTACAACGACCGCCAGATTGGTGAGCTCCTGGGGCTCCATATCAATACAGTCAACCAGAAACGTCGCCATGCCGTGTCGGTTCTGGCCCGCATTCTTGACGTAGACGAAAGCCAGATCAAAAGAAGCCGCAACAGTGGCAAGAAAGCATTATTTGGACTTTAAGAAATACAAGGGAGAACAACAGCAATATGATACACATTCGCCTGATCGCAATGATCGATGGAAGCACTTACGAGAATGTTTATTTTGACGGCTCTATCAATGAGCTGAACGGCTGCCTTGAGGAAGACATATTCCTGCCAATCGAATATGAAGGAGAAGACGGCGACGAATATGATACGTATCTCAACTGCGGAAATATTATCTCACTCTCAGCACCGCGCCATGTAAAGCACAAGAACGCTATTAAGCGCGAGAAGGAGAAGCTGGAACTCAAAGAAGACGACAGCCTCGCAAAGCTCTTCGATCTTGATTCGTTCCGCAACGCAGTGAAAGAAGCAGATACTGCGGATACTACTGAGGAAAAGATGGATGGCGTAAAGAAGGCGGCACCGAAGTATACGTTCAATATCTTTGACCATCTCGAAGATATCCAGAACGAGCTCAACAAGCTGGCACTCAATAACGATCTCGATAAGGTAATGGCAAAGAAAGATGTCGATCCTGATGTGAAAGGCATCACGTATTCCAAGTATTGCGCCTTCGACAACGGCTGCTACCTCTGCCTGAACCGCAATGGGCTGAGCCGTTTCATGGAGCTACTGAATAAGAATAGTGCTTTCCATAACGCAAAGATCACGCTCACAGACGTATATCCTTACCTGTCCCGCTTCGATGAAGAATGCATCCTAGAACTCTTTGAAGCATATCATGAAGATGGCATCCTTGATACCAGAAAACCGTTCCCGTACGATCAGATTGTCGAGCTGGTATTTGATTATCTGGTAGACTACCTTGCCGCCTGCTATCTTGAGGACCTTGAGCTCCCAGAAAATAAAGTCGAGATGGATGAGTCGTATTACTTCATGCACAGGAGCATCCTCGAAGATCGCACCGATCTTCTGAAGGACTGTAAAGAAGCAGAAGTAAAATAAGAATAGTAGATACAGACACCTCTCCTAATAGCAGGAGAGGTTTTTCTTTTACAAGTTTGCATTGCTCTTTTACAAGTTATAGTGTATAATGTAGACATAACAAAGAGAAGAGGTACAGACATGAAATGGAATATCAAGAGGGTCAACCCATTGAAGGTTGTCGCCTATAAGAAGCGTCTTGGCGTCACTGAGCTCATGGCGAAGGTGCTGATCAACCGCAATATCGATATCGACACGGCAGCAAAAGAGCTGCATGACCCGATTGCTCTCATCGAAGACCCTTGTGAGATCAAGGGCGCAATAGAAACTGCTACGGCTATTTCAAATGAGTTTGACAAATCAAAGAAGTTCTTCGTCTTTGCTGACTATGATGTAGACGGTATCGCAAGTGGTTACATTATGACCGATTTCCTCCGTTCCATCGGAGAGAACGCAGAAGTCTATTATCCGCAGCGCAGCGAGGGTTATGGTCTCAGCATGGATTTCGTAAACCTTGCCGTCATGAATCCCGATATCGTCGTCATCACGGTAGATAATGGCATCACGAAGATCAAGGAAGTTGCTGCTCTGAAAGAAGCTGGCATCCCTGTCATCGTGACAGACCATCATGAGCCGCAGGAAGAGCTTCCTGACTGCTCGCTCTGCGATGCATGGGTAGAAGGGAATACGGCAGGCCGTCATCTCTGTGGTGCAGGGATTGCCTGGAAGATCTGCATGATCTTAGAAGACATGCAGTCGAAGGAAGGACTCATAGAGAAGTATCTTCCACATGTCGCTCTAGCTACTGTCACGGATGTTATGCCGATGACGCCAGAGAATATCGCTCTCGTGAATCTTGGCCTGCAGGCTATTAATGACAAAGAGTCACGCGTCTTTAATCTCTTGATGGAACTCTTGGATATCAAGAAGATGACGGCAGAAGATTTTGGTTGGAAGATCGGCCCGAAAATCAATGCATGTGGCCGCATGGAGCGCATCGACCTTGCCGGAGAGCTTTTCTTCATGGAAGAAGCTGGCAAGGACGCCATAAAAGATCAGATCCGTGACATCATCGAGACGGATGATGAACGCGTCAAATATACGAAGCATGCGCAGAAAGCGATCGAGAAGCTGGATTACAGCAACGACAGCATCTGCCTGTTCAATGCAACAGAATATCCACACGGCATTGCAGGTATTATCGCAGGCAAGATTGCAAATCGATTCAATAAGCCAGCCTTTGTCTATACGGAGCATGACGGGGTCTGTATTGCATCCGCAAGAAGTGTTGGCAGCATTGATCTTGGTGTACTTCTTTCCAATGAATCACAGGCTGGTCATATTCTTTCATGGGGTGGCCATGCAGAAGCATGTGGATGCGCATGGAACTATGAGAAGATGCCGGATTTTCTTCATAGTATGAATCAGCAGATCACTTCTTTAATAGAGAATGGCAGCATCAATGTCGCAGAGCCAGAGCTTACGATCGATACAGAGATTTCTTTTGTAGACCTTTCAGACAAGGCTATGGATGATATTCAATCGATTGCTTACGACAAGTCATCCTGCATAGAGCCGATATTCTGCTTAAAGGATGTCAAAGTAAAAGCCATGCAGCCATACTCCAATAAAGATCATATTGTCCTGCAGTGTACAGATAAGCATCAGAAGGAGCTCACCTTGGTTCTTTGGGGCGGCTATCCACAATATGAATCGATTGGCAAACCTGCTGTCATGGATATCGCTGGTACGATTGGCACAGTAGGATTCCCTGATCGTACGACGAAGAGACGAGCAACAGACATCACCATCAAAATTATAGACATGAAGCCGGCGGCCTGATCCGCTGGCTATCTTATTCAAAGAAAGAAGGAATCGTATGTTCACGCACCTGCACTTCCATACTTCATACAGTTTCCTTGATGGATTCAACTCCATACAGAAAGCTGTAGCACGTGTGAAGGAGCTCGGCATGACAGCCTGCGCTATCACAGACCATAATGTCTTGTGCGGCTGTCCAGAGTTTCAGGAAGAGTGCGAAGCAAACGGCGTGAAGCCTATCCTTGGCTATGAAGGCTATTTCACACCAAGCATAACAGAAGCATCCAAGCCTGTAGAAGAACGAAACCAAGACGCTATTAATAGAGCGATTGAGGCGGGCGTCATCGATGATCCGGCCCATCCAGAGAATATCCGTGTTGAGGTGGCTCAAAAATATATCGAAGACCATCACCTAAATAGTCAGGCATGCCATGATTTCGCGAAAGAGGATCCCTTCTATGATTACGTGCCGAGCAGCAAGAAGACCTTGCAGAAGCTCCACAAGCTGTTCGGCTACGATATGCGGCAGTACCACATCCTGTTCCTGGCTAAGAACCAGAGAGGATGGGAGAACCTTGTGAAGCTGCAGAGTGAATCCGCCCGCCTGTGTACGTATAATGGCCGCTTCTTATGTGACATGGAACTTATCGATAAATACCATGAAGGCATCATCTGTACGAATGCCTGCATCGGTTCTTACTCCGCTAAATGCATCGAGCGCGGCGATGAGAAGAGTGCTGAGAATTATATCCTTGCCATGCAGGAGATCTTCGGAGATGACTTCTATCTAGAGATCCAGCCGCTCAATATCAAGAAGCAGCACAAAGTGAACCTCTTCTATATGGAGATGGCTAAGAAGCATGGCATCAAGACCGTCGCCACCAATGACGTGCATTATACACGTAAGGAGGACTATGATGACCATGATACGCTCCTCTGCATCGGAACAGGCAAGAAGAAGAGCGATGTCGATCGCATGCGTTATTCCCATGATTTCTGGATCAAGTCAGAAGAAGAGATGTACGAGAGCTTCGTGCAGCAGCAGATCTCGATGGAAGAAAAGAGCAAAATTGACCTGAAAGAATATCAACTGTTCTATACAGAGGCACTACGGAATACTTCTTTAATAGCGGACAAGGTAGAGACTGGTATCCGGCTTGGAAGCGAGAAGCCGCTCTTCTCCAATGTGAGAGTCCCGCACGGCCTGACGCCAGAGAAATGGCTCACGATCCTTGCTTACAAGGGTATGTACAAGTACCTTGCCAAGCATCCAGAGTATAATGTACATGAATATGAGAATCGCATGGTAGAAGAGCTTGCTATCATCAACGGCAAGGGGTTTGCTCCTTACATGCTTGCCGTTAAGGAATATGTAACATGGGCAAACGAGAACAACTGCCCGACAGGTCCTGGCCGTGGATCAGCAGCCGGCAGCTTAGCGCTCTTCTCGATCGGCGTCACGAAGAATATCGACCCGATACAGAATCAGTTGCTGTTCTCACGCTTCCTTACAGCTGATCGTAAGGACCCACCAGATTGGAAGCAGATCGATATCTGCCTTAACAGTCGTGTTACGCCGAAAGGCGTAGCTTAAAGAGCTCTAAATTGCTGAGAAATCCTAAAGCTTATCTTGCTACAACGCAGTCAGTAAAGACAAACGTGAAGGCGGACGAAAGTCAGAAAGAAATAGATAAGATGATCTATGCTGAGAGAAAAGCCATCCACAATGGTGCTAAAGATCAATGCAATGGATAATCAGCAGCCAAGCTTCCGTCAGGAAGAAGGTTCAACGACTAGTGCAAAGGCACGTAGCCTAGCTTTATAGTGATGGCGAAATGGAGCAGCCCTACCTCGGCTCATTTGTCGGGCGGGTGAAGATATAGTCTATGCCCCCAATAAATATCTCGAAAGAGAGGGTATAACAGATCGATATCGACTTCGAGTATACGCATCGAGATGATGTCATTGAACACTTAAAAGATTACTACGGTGAATCGAACGTTGCTCATATCGGCACATATACGCTCATGGGCGTCAAGAGCGGTATCAAGGATGTGGGCCGTGTACTGGAAGTCGATTATAAGATTGTGGACAGCATCACGAAGAAGATTGATGAAATTAATGATGCGCCAGGAGCGAAATTCAAGGACTTCGATGCGATGAAAGAAGGAGACGAGAATGAGAGAAAAGCTTGGGAGACTTTTCATGAGCTTGAAGAGAATCATCAGGAACTGTTTCGACTTGCTCGAACTTTTGAAGGCACTCCGCGAGGTATGGGTGTTCATGCATCCGGCATCTTGGTTACGCCGATGCCTGTCTCCGATATTTTCCCAGTACGTTATAAAGATGGTGTTGCCGTAACGCTTTATACAGGCCCACAGCTTGAGCATTATAACTCAATTAAGTACGATTTCTTGGGGCTTAAAACGATAAGTGTTATCACTAAAGCTATCGCTCATATTGACGACATCAAAGATATTAATGATCTTTATGAAAAAGCAGATATTGGTGATAAGAATATCTGGAAATACGTCTCAGAAAAACAAACGGAGGGTGTCTTCCAGGTTGAGTCCGATATGATGAAAGGCATCATTGAGATGATTCAGCCGACTAGTTTCGATGACTTAGGCGCTATTAATGCGCTCGGAAGACCTGGACCTTTGGCTGCCAATATGCCGCAGGATTACGGTGGACGCAAGAATGGCGATGATGTCATCACATATCCGATTCGTGGATGCGAAGATATCCTTGATAATACATTCGGTACGATCCCTTATCAGGAACAACTTATGATGATCTCTAAGCGCATTGCTGGCTTTGATGATATGCAGGCAGATTCATTGACGCGCAAGACGATTGCGAAGAAAAAACAATCGATGATGCCTATGCTGATTCGTTGTCATATCTTCGGAAAAAAGAATTGTGAAGGACCTGCTGGTTGGGAAGACGATATGCATGCTCCTTGGTACGATCCAAAAGAGAAATATGGCGGCGAAATTGAAGGCGCTATTTCTCGTGGGTACACAGAAGAAGAAGTCTTAGATTACTTCCATACGATCGAGAAGTTCAGTAGCTATTGCTTCAACAAGTCGCACAGTGCTTGCTATGCATATATTGGATTCTTGACTGCTTGGCTCAAATATTATTATCCTGCTGAATTCATGGCGGCAGTCCTTTCTATGCAGGATACGCCGGAGAAGATTGCAAAATATGTAGACGTATGCGAGAGCAAGCTGAAGATCGCAATCAAGACGCCAGATATCAATATCTCTGGTATCGACTTTACGCCAGATGGCAACAGCATCCTCTATGGTCTTGGCAGTGTCAAGAGTGTCGGTACTGCAGCTGTGCCAGTTATTATCGAGCATCGTCCTTATGCAAATGTAGCAGATGCAGTAGCGCGTCTGCCAAAGAAAGCTTTTAATAAGCGAATTGGCGAGAATCTTATCAAGGCAGGCGCTTTTGACTTTGAGGATGAGAACAGATTCTTTCTCCTTAACAGCTTTTATGATGCCCGTAAAGACAAAAAAGTACAGCGTTATGCTGTTGATGCTTATACAAAAGATGACGTAATAGAGATGGAGAAAGAAGCTCTTGGCAGTCCGATCACTTATAAACCGTGGTGGGATGGTGTCGCTCCGAACAGTAGAGTTGTTGTACGTGGTTCGATTCGCGAGACGCACGAACGGACAGACCGTCGCGGGCGGCTCATGGCTTTCCCGAACCTCGTCATCAACAAATGCGAAGTCAGCGGCTTGATCTTTGCCAGCAACTACGCAAAATGCGCACTGGAGATCGATGCACATTATCTGCAGCAGTATGATTATGAATTTGAATTCGTCGGCAAGAAGGACGACAAGGGGAAATTTATCATTAACAGTGTACAGGCTGTCCGCAAAGAAAAAGATGCCGCTTAATACAGAAAGGAATTGACGAACACAACATGATCTGGTTACTCTATATGCCACTCAACATCGTGTGCATGATCCTTGGATACCTGACCAACCCAATTGTCTGCCTGTTTGCCGATGAAAAGGGGGAGCTTCCTGGCTTCCTCCACTATTGGCAGACGTGGGACGATTCTTTGAACCCGAGATTCTATGTCTTGGAACACGCACCCAAGATCTTCCGTTATGACTACGACAAGCATTATAAGGAGTACTGGGGAACGACACCGAAGCTCGCAGCACTTGGTCGCAAGAGATGCTTCGTTCACATCATAGACCCCAATTTCACAATGAAAGAACGTATCCAGCGTTATTTCTGCCGTGTACTCTGGCTCTACCGCAACTGCGCTTATGGCTTCGCTTTCTATGCGTTCGGGCGTTTTGCCAACGGTACAACTTGCAAGGGTTTCGACAAGAGAGATAACGCCGGCCATCGATTCTATGCAATCTGGGATACTTACGAGTCAATCCTTACGCGAGCATGGTCTGTGAAGAGCAGCATGCCGATCACGAAGCATATTCGCTGGGAAGTATATCTTGGTTGGAAGATCGACCCGTCTGTCGATGAAGACCGTCAGTGCATGATCGCGAACCGCATTGCCTTCCGTTTCATGGAGTAAGGCCGTAGTGTGGATAATAACCAACCTGCTTATTGCTGATTAAGCAAGCACAGCCTTACTCTAATAGTTTCTTTCTCAAAGTAAAAATATTATGTGCACATGGCTAAGAAGACGGGGTTTAAAGCCTACATTATCATAAAAGGGAGAATATAACATGAGACAACTCGCAACTATCCAGAAGATCAAGAAGATTGAGCCGATCGAAGGCGCAGACCGTATCGTGAAAGCGACTGTCCTCGGCTGGCATGTCGTAGTAGGAAAGAACGAATTCTGTGAAGGAGAGTTCGTTGTCTACTGCGAGATTGACTCGGTATTCCCAGACTGGTTGAAAAAGAAGATCGGATTCACGGATAAGTTCCTCAAGACGCGCCGCTTCAAGGGCGTCTATTCACAGGGCTTCTGCCTGCCGCTCTCTATCCTTCAGGATGTCAACGTCAAGAAGCCGGTTGCTATGGAAGAGGGCAAAGATGTCACGGAGAATCTTGGCATCACAAAATACGAGCCGGATATGCGCAATAGCAATGAGTGGTGGAAGTGTCGTGACAAAGTCCAGTACCCGAAGAACTGGTTTATGCGCTTTAAGATCTGCCGCCACATCTGGAAAAAACTCTTCTATAAACCGGCCTACGGAATATTCCCGACTGATTTGATCCCTAAAACAGATGAGACCCGTGTTCAGGTCCTTACGGATGTACTGGGTGAATATAAGGATACAAAATGCCAGTATACGGAGAAAATTGACGGAAGCAGCATCACGTTCTGGAAGGACAAGAAACTGCATGTCTGCAGTCGCAACCGTGAGATCTACATACATGATGATTTCATGTATGCAACTGCTGCTGAATTAGAAGATAAATTGGAGAAGGGGTACATCTACCAGGGCGAGATCATCGGCCCCAATATCCAGGGCAACAAATATGGTGTCGATGATTATCATATCCTCGTCTATCAGATGTTTGATCCGAAGAAGAAAGAGTATCTTGCTCCAAAAGATCTCCAGCATCATCTCAGCATGGCTGGCATCGAGCAAGTACCAGTCCTCGGTGAGCTCTCGATTGTCGATAATGTCGATACGCTCGTAGAGATTGCAGAAGGTCCTTCTGTGCTGTCTATCCGTCAGAAGGATACGCAGCGCGAAGGCATCGTAATCCGTCCGCTGGAGAATATTGATGGCCTCCATGACCAACGATTCGTTGGCGGCCGCCTCTCCTTCAAAGTAATCAATCCGAAATTCTTGGTGAAATACAACCTCTAATAGTAAAGGACGCCTTTTCAAGGGGCGTCCTTTTTGGTATAATCGTAGAAAGAAGCGTTACTCGTTTTCCAGAAAGGACGATGTAGTTATGGCAAGAACAGCTAATTATGAAGCAAAGATTGCAACCCTTACGGAGAAGGTCGAGAAGAAGACGGCTGAGCTCAAGAAGTTGAAAGAAGAGTTAAGCGAAATTAAATCTAAGAAAGCAAAGGAAGACTACAAAGTCCTGTTCGATTACATGCAGGAAAATGATATTTCTGCTGATGATGTACTTGGAGTTATTAAAGAATGAGCATCTACTTGAAGTGTAATAACGTAATCCGTACTTCATTCGACCCATCAAAACACACCTTCAAGTATTTCATGGATAGAATGAAAGAAATACTTGAAGATATGGATGAGCAACTTGACTATGCAACATTCTTTAACAACCGTTATCTGGAAATTCGTTACAATGTATACGATCACGAAATGCGTGTCGGCAATTACATAACACGCGCCGCCGTCATCTTGGAAAAAGAGTGCACAGATGAAGAACTGATCTATGCCGCGGCTGATGCAATGAATGAAATGTTCGCGAATCCAAATGAGGAAGCATCAAAGCTAAAAAAGTATCGGTTCGTATTTTCTGGCGATGTAAAAGCAATTGGACACTCAAAAGGAAATTCCTCCATCTTGAGTGCGATGGATAAGCCTACCTTTGGTTTATTTAACGATCTGGATGCGGTCAGAAGACTCTTGTTAGACCAAGAGAAACAGTCGAATAAACTGAAGAAAACGTTCCACGCTCTAGAAGAGGAAGCCAAAAATAAAGACAAAGAAGAATAGAGATTAGAGTAAACCGCCTTGGTAATTTGTACACTGACGATGCAATTCCGCATCAGACAGTTATGAGGTGGTTTTATGGCACAGACAGCTGAAACCAAGTTTGACGCAATCGAGTCTTCTCTTACGGCCCTTAAGGCAATCAATGATCCTGCTGTACAGGCAGAAGCAGAGAAGCTTGAGAAGAACGTCAAGGAGATCATTTCTATCAACAAACCGATGGTCGTAAGCTATGCGGAGCAGATGAAGGCATTCGACGCCGGCATCGTTGTGAAGTATGGCGTACCAGTCGCCCGTCTTATCGAGTTCGGTCTTGTCGTTGCCGTGGCAGCTAAGATCTACTTCCTCGGCTGACACATTCTCCCTTTCCCTTAATAGCCAGACATCACGTCTGGCTTATTTTTTTACGTTCTGTATAAAACGGGGACCTGTTTCCGTAATATGACAATAGACTGAATCACGGAAAGGGGATATTTTCCATGAAGTACATCACGATTCACGACGACGCTATGCCGGGTCTCCTGAAGGATGCCTCATTCCATATCGACGGCATGCGCATTGAAGAGATTCTGGAAGAAGTGAGACAGATGCTCCTGTTCCAGGAGAGCTGTATCAAGGATCCCAGCAAAGTAGAAGAATTGTATGGAGACGGAGAGTAAGAGTTGGAACTGACAACAAAAGAAAAACTGAACTTCATCAAGAACGCTATCATCAAGACGATCAAGACGCCGGTCAATGCCTATAAAGAGCAAGTCGCTCTTAAGAAGTTCAATATGTGCGACGTAGAGAAAGATTATCTCAACACCAATACAGGTTTTGATCTACCCGATCGCGAGCATACGATAACGATCGGGCCTTCGTCTGACAGCAAGGCTGATACTTCTGAAATTAAGGCCTATACGTTCCGCGAAGCACTCGTCCCGCCGTTCAAGACGTATAACTCTTTTAATACGATCATTACAGCAGATGGTATAGAACTCCTGGATGTCGAGCATATTTCCTATTCAACCTCGCGAGATAAAGAAGGCCAATATCATCATGATGTCTCAATGACTCGATGCCTTCTTTCAAATAATGATATTCCAAGAGACCTTTCGGGGCAAACGGTACTCATCATCTTCTCCAATAAATACGGAGACATGGCGTATTATGCATTCCCAGATCTCGTACTCGATTACATCATCGGAGACTCTCGCGCCAATAAAATCAGTGCGTTAGATGAGGATTACCTCTACAAGACTTCGATGAGCATTATGAACGCTAGACCTGATAAACGTGCTTTCGATATCAGCATGAAACATTTGCACGGCATCCTGGATCTCAGCGGTCTCGATAATAACTTCATCAAGAATCTCAGAGAGCAGCTTGATACGCCGATGCTTCGTTGTCATATCGACTATATCGTCAAGCAATACCTTGGAGGCTGGGAGAATGTCAAAATCGAAGGAGAAGAAGAATAAGAGATATGAGCAAAGAAACCGGCAGGAAGCGCGGAAGGCCAAGGAAGCTCAATCTCTACGAGAAGAACGATGGATGGTATACCGGACAATTACTGCACGGTAAGGCCTTCCAGATTGACGAGGAGGACTACGAGAAAGTTCGCCTTTATACTTGGCGGTGTGATCGCAAAGGATATGTCTATACGATCATCACGAAGAATAGAGTACGCAGAAGAATCGATCTGCACCGCCTGCTGATGCACATTGCTTCTGTTGTTGACTGGAAGACGATGCAGATCGACCATATCGACAGCAATCCGCTGAATAACCGCAGGGAAAATCTACGATATGCCAGTGCCGCCGAGAACCAGATCAACAAGAAGAAGCCGCGCATTGACAGTACGACGCATGTGACGGGCGTGACGTATGACAAATCGAAAAAGAAATATATTGCTTCTATCGGGTATGGCCGCCATAGAGAATATCTTGGTGCTTTTAATAGCCTGAAAGAAGCCATGAAGATACGACAGGAGGCAGAAGAATTGCTGTATGGAGAGTTCAGTAACCGAGAAGCAAGAGAAGATCATTGAAAAAGAGCGCGTCTACATCTATCCGCACGATGTACGCCCGGGAGAAGTAATACTTACGCCATTCGTTGATGTCGTACGCGTAGATGTGCAGGAAGACGGTTCGCATATCGTCTATACTGCTAATGGCCATAGCCAATATGTCGGCAGAGGATTTATCAATATCCAGGCAATCCCTGCTGATGACAAAGAGGAGAAATAAATGCTGAAACTACTTTTAAAATATCGTAAGCACTATATGTTCCTGATCCTATTTCTCGGCTTCACGGTAACAACACTAGTGAACGTGATCTATATTCCGAATAGCATGCCGATGGAAAAGATCAGCCTGTTCATCACGTCGTTCATATGGCTCTGGGCGATGGGATTCATGATCATCACAGAGATGCTAGAGAAACTGCAGAATACAATCGAGGGGATAAAAAATGATCAAAGAAATGATGACAAAGGAAGTACTGGCGAAAATCATCCTGTCTGACCGTCGTGAATGGTTCACGGTAAAAGACTTGGAGAATCTGTATCTCCTGTATGCTGACAAATACGATACCGAGACGAAAGAGCTGACGATCAATAAACGTATGGATGAAGAGTCGATTGCGACAAGCAATGATAAGCGCATCCCGCTCCGCTCGTTCGGCATTGACTTTGTCTATAAGAAAGAGCCGTTCACTGTGCCGTTCTCAGATGACCCATATAAAAACCTCAAGAACGTATAAAAAGAGAGCCGCCAATATACTTGGCGGCTTTTACAGTATGCATGATGATGATGCTAAATTTATCAGGGTAGTCGCCCGCGCAGTGTGCCTTAGAAGGAATCTTGACAAGGTTGGATAGCTGGGCGACCGATATCATTATACCACATATACCAGATGAGAGCAATTTCCTTATGTGCGAGCAGAGCGAGCAAGGGGGAGAAGAAGTGGAATAAGTGGAAGCTGCTAGTAATATGGGGATAGGGACCTGATGGTGGTTCTAATAGCGAAAAAATAAAAAAGTGTTTGGAAGGGGAATTTATATTGGTAGAAGCTGCTGAGTATAACCAGCTGCCAGAGGAGAGCCTTGCAGATTGGAAGTATCGTATCATCCTTGGCAAGGCACGGAAACAAGTAAAAATGAGTTGGCAGGAGATCAGTGATATGCTCTGCCTCGGCTGCAGCAATGAATATCTGCGCAAGCTGGCCTATGGCGTTCTGGAATACGACAACTACCTGAAAGCACGTCGGGAAGAAGCTATCGCGAATGACCGCGAAGACAACGCTTTCACAGAGCTTGAGAATAAAGAATTTGAACTGCGCCGTGAGAAGATGCGCATGCAGGACCAGAAGAGAGAGCTCAACAAGAAGCTGCGTGAGTGGGCAAGAGCAGAACATCTTCAGGAAGAGATCCTGAAAGCTATTAGAGAGACAGCCTCTGTAGAGCGGGCGCGTAAAAAGCCTGTCTTTAATAGCGGCTCTGAAAAAGAAGCAGCTCTTCTCCTTTCAGACTGGCATGTCGGCATGCGCACAGCGAACATGGTCAATACCTTCAATGACAGTGTGCTTGAACAGCGTATCCAGGAACTCCTTTCAAAAGCCATTCAGCACGGCCATGAGCAGGATATCCGCTGCGTCCATGTCTTTGCCCTGGGAGATCTCGTAAACGGTCTCATCCATGTGACGACGCGCATCAACAACGAAGAGAATGTCATCAAGCAGAGCATGAAGGCTGCTGAGATCCTTGCTCATATCATCAATGAGCTCTCGGAAGAATTCCCGGAAGTGAAAGTCTACTTCAGCCGCGGCAATCATGACCGCGTAACCGCTAATAAAAAAGAAAGCATCTGCGGCGAATCCTTCTCTGATATCATCTGGTGGTATCTCAAAGCCCGTACAGAAGGCATCGACAACATCGTGTTCGTCGACAACGAGATCGACGATGAAATTGTAATGGCAGACATCTGCGGTAATAAGATTTTTGCAGTACATGGACACAAGGACAAAATCAATCATGTTGTCCCGAATCTTTCCCTGCTGCTCAAAACTTTCCCCGATTATATCTTCATGGGGCATTACCATAGCAATGCAGAGTCCGAAATCCATGGAGCTGAGGTTATCGTGAACAGCGCACTTTGCGGTACGGATGACTATGCCGTATCCTTGCGCCGCAGTTCACATCCAGCTCAGAAATTCATTGTATTTGACAAGAAAGGACGTGTCTGCACCTATGATATCCACTTGGATTGATATTGCCCGTAATACGATCTGCGAATTTGTCTTGAAGCGTATCGTGCTTTTTGTCATCAGTAAAAGATTGAAACTCAAAGGTTATCCTGTTAAGAGCACGCATGTCATCTGCATGAATGATTATGTGATGCTTCGCATTGATTTTGCAGACGGTATCACGGAACTGCCCTTGTCGCTTAAAGGATGGTCTGAATTCCGTTACGACAAAGGCATACATCTTTGCTGGTGGCTGAAAGAAGATACCGAGAAAAAAGACCCATTCAAAGAAGCATTCGATGATCCTATCAGGAGTGCATTGGAATCCTTATTCCGTTATGTTGACGAACTTCCAAAGAAAGATAGTCTCGTATACCGTATGCTTATGAAGAGAGCCGAAGGGAAGGCCGAGGTGGTGTAAATGCTGAACAAGATGCAACAGTATATGATTGAAGCCCTGATGATGAGTTTCCTGATCCTGTTCCTGCTCTGGGCAATCGGATATGTCTGTAATGCCGTTTATGGTATGCATTTCGAATTGCAGAGCTGCTGGGGAGGATTTCAGGCAATCGGTGGCGCCGGCACATTGGCTGCAATCAAATACATCATGGATTCCTGGAAGAACAGTCCGAATGGCGAAAGTCCGATGACAACGATCGTCAGTGCCGTCACCCCGAACGGCGAAAGAAAAGCTTAACGAAATACGAAATCCTGACAAGGGGAGAGATACAAAAATGGAACGCAGTCTGAAACACGAATTATGATTACTTCAGAACAAATTACCGAAGGCTTGGAAATACATCAAAGAAAAGAACGGATGTTGCCCGCCTACTGTTGCGTCTCTGACAGACGATGAGATGGACGTAGTCTGCTTCAATGGCTGTAATCTCTGTTGGGAAGAATATTTCAAGAATGATTTTGCTGAAATCAAAGGAGCATGTGAAGAATGAAAGTTTATCTAAATCCTGGCCATGACCAGCTGCATGATTCTGGAGCAGTCAATCCGAACAACGGTCTTCGTGAAGCCGATGTCGTTGCTCAGGTGGGCGAGCTCGTCAAAGGGTATCTCGAGGCAGCTGGCTGCGAGGTCATGATGCGTCAGAGTGACAACCTCTGTTGGGACAGCAGCTATGCAGACCGTCAGGATGCTGCTGTATGCCCGGAAGCAAATGACTGGGGCGCAGACATCTTTGTCTCGCTGCACTGCAATGCCGCCAATACCTATGCGCAGGGTACGGAAGTCGAGATCTATAGCGCTGGTACGAAATCCGAGCAGCTTGCTACGTGCATCCAGAACCAAATCATTAATAGCCTTGGCACAGTAGACCGTGGTGTTAAAGAGATGCCGTACCTTCTCGTCCTCAAACATACGGCTATGCCTGCAGCTCTCGTAGAGCTTGCCTTTATTGACAATGATGAAGACTGCACTCTTTTACAGACTCACATGGATGAGTTTGCTGCGGCTGTTGCACGCGGCATTACGGATTATGAACTGCTCTGAAAGGATGCTGTTAAGATGAGTGTCTATGATCTTTCGAAGTATCAACCGGCAGGACGCATCGAAGCGCTCGTGAATAGCGGTAAGTGCGATGGCGTCATTCTCAAGCTTGGTGAACGGAAAGAAACAACAGGCGAGATCGAACTTGATCCGATGTTCATCACGCATGTCAACGAAGCGGTTCGATTCAATCTACCGTATGGCATCTACATCATGAGCCGTGCGAATAATGCAGAAGAGATGCTACAAGAAGCGCAGTGGGTCAATGACCGCATCTACGAACTCCTGAATTCCCGACTGCCTGCACTCGGCGCCTGGATTGACCTGGAGCGTCCAGAGGTCCAGCGTGATGATGTATGGGAAGACACGCATTATGTAATCCAGCAGATGCGCTCCTGGTGGACAACGGACCGCGTCGGCATCTATGCAAGCCGGAGTTATTTCACGGGCCGTCTGGATCTTGATGCGATAGCCGTCGAAAAGATTCCTGTTTGGACAGCAGATTATCATAGCGATTATGATATCCTGAAGACAGATTATCCAGATCTTCGAGTTGTCCTATGGCAGTTCACGACGAACGGCAACACGCAGGACGAGAACGTCTGGTACGGTTTCTAATAGCAAAGCACCCGTTCGGGTGCTTTCTTTCTATAAATAAATAAAAGAGGTGATTCTTATGTATATTGAAATTAAGAAATTCTATGCAGTATGCGTGCTTATTCTTGTTCTTATTATCGGTGGCATCTGGTATTATCTGCATCAAGAAAAAGCCCCGGAAATCGTGTCTGTCCCGAATACAACAACACAAGATATCCGTCCAGTATTCCCGAAAGAATCTGAGAGTACTGTAAAGGACATCAGCCATCAAATTACGCGCGTAAAAGAAATAGAAGTACCAAAATATAAATATTATACGATCACGCAGGAAGCTGCTGATGCGCAGGCTGAGACTATCGCAAAAAAGCAGAAAGCCGATAAGGTTATCAAAGAGACAAACGTTGTTGCTGTAAAAGATGCAGCAGGAAAGGACACGGAACAATCTGCCATCGAGAATGCATACTATGGTATTAATCTTGACCGTAAACACAAGATCAAGATTGGCGGCGCAAGCATTGATGGTATAACATATTTGAGTGCCGGCTATCAAAACCGTGATATTGATTATAAAGCATATTATTCTCCTGAAAAGAAAGTTGCTGGACTCGGCGTTGACGTGACTATCGCTAAATGGTAAAAATAAAAAGGGTAGCTATTACAGCTACCCTTTTTATACTAATCCTGACTGAAGTGAGAAGATTCCTGACCGTATTTTAATTGAAAATAATCAATAACTTCCGATAATCATAATTTATCGGAAGTATTAATTTTATTTATATTTTAGAGTACGCACGCAAAAAACGACCTCTCAGATTGCGCTGTAAGGCCCTTCCATTTATCACGCGATAGATTTATTGCGCAGGAAACAGGCGCTCTCAGAGAGGCTCCTGCGGCTTCTGACGGCATATCTCTGATATTGACCTATTATAAGATCATTTTGTGAATTTTAGATAGGCCCGCAGATCTTTTTTGATGCAGGCATTCCTTTGTCAAGTTGCAAAAGACATTATTGAACGACGAGATTGTAGCTATGGCGTAATCGTCATCTTCTCAGTGATTTGCTAGTTAGCTGTTGCCTTCGTTTTTAGCTGTGGATAAATTTCTTCTTTTTAGTTTCCATAATTCCCCTTATCTGCTATAAAGAATCCAACAAAAATAGCCGCCCTTGCCGGAGCGGCTATTCATAAATTCTGATCAAATTTCAGAATATCGAACGATTTGTTGAATGGCATGCAGCAGGATCAAGAGCATTTGTATATCGCTTGGACATGCGCTGCTGAACATGCGCATAACGGGCGGCCATCTTCGGGTCTCTCTGCCGAAGCGTCTCCTGTACGATGCGGAGATCTTTTGTTACAGCATACAGATTCGTGCCGCAGCTGTGCCGGAAAACGTGGCAGCTGATTCCCTTCGCTTTATAGTTTGTCAAGCGCAGCGCCTTGTTCATGACGGTACGGATACCGTTACGCGTGATCCTCTTATGATATTTGCGGTGTGAGTTCGAAATGAATGTCGGCGTCAGCAGCCCCTCTTTTTTCGGCTCAGGACGGCAGACAATATATTCCTTCATTATATTCATTGTAGACTCAGACGGATAAATGACGCCATCGTGTCCTTTGCCTCGGATATGGATCGTCTGCATGGTCCAGTCGATATCCTCATCGTTCATACGCATCAGCTCTACGTTACGCAGGCCCTCTACACTCATCAAATAGAGCATAGCCCGGTTACGCGTTCGTATGAAATCGTTTTTTTCATTATCGAATGTCTTCAGGATCTCTTGCACCTGATCAACAGTAAAGAACTTGAACTCCTCATCCAGTCGGTATGGCTGTGACACATGGATATAAGCACAAGGATTCTCCTTTATCAGTCCAATCCGTTTTGCCACCATGAAGAAAGCGCGAATCGCTATTAGAGACAGGGCTACTGTTGAGTCCTTGTGCGAGTTGATCAAGCTATCCATATAGATACGCATCTGATAGTCGTGCATCGTAAGCGGATGACGTTGATTCTCTCTACACCAGTCGATGAACAAACTGATCCTGCGGTGATACGTATGAAGTGTATCTGGGCGCGGCCTCCCCTTCGAGATATAACGAGGAAGGAATTCCATATAGTGCTGAACATAGTAGTCTGGCGTGATCGCTTCCGTATCCATGATCTTAATAGCGCCTTGTGCTGGAACGATATTGTTTTCCATACAATTTCCCTCCTCTACCAGTAGACATCTTTATCTTTCATTATAGCACGGATGGATTCTCTTGTCGAAATCTTGCAAGAGGAAAATATTCGTGCTATGATAAACATGTAGCGCTACAGGATACAGTTCAAACGACACATGAAAAAGGAGAGTGCATTATTATGTTATGCCCAAAATGCAGTTCTAATCATGTGGCACGTACATTTGATGATGACACGACGATTGATATTGCTTTTCGTTGCCACGATTGCGGATTCGAGTATTTTATTCTAGCTATTCCAGATCTAAAGATGGAGAGTCGCTATGACCGAGAACGTAATGATGAACCGGCTCCTGACTGCATCACAAGTCATACTTGAGATGACAGATAACCGAGACGGCGAAATGCTGTTCTTGTATAAGCTCCGTATCCAGAGATACCAGTATGGGCTGCGTGGTCTCCCCGTCACTGAGATTGAGATGGCCTTGAAGCGAGAGAATGATAATTGGCTTCGTTGGGCCGTCCCTGCAGGAAGAGATAGTTATGACCGCAAAGCCTGGGATCGTATCTTCAAGAGCCGTAGTGAGGAAGATATTCTCTACTATTTGAAGCACATATACGAGAAGCTTACAATGATAGCAGAACTGCGTGGCCTAACCCGTTTCAGGGGGCAGGTATTTCAGCTGCCAACGGGTACGCATTAGCACAAAAAATAAAGGAGATTACTTTTAAGTAATCTCCTTTTGCTTATGCAATACCGTCCCACTTGAATGTCTGATGAACTGCTGCTGTTGATACTTCATTGAATAATGTCAATGCATTTGTATCCGATATAACATCAGCTTCGGGATTATCTCCATGCCCGAATTCGAGATGCAGGTGAACCGGGTATGTATCTGGGCCATTGGCGCCCGTACCACCTGTAAGCGCGATGATGTCGCCCTTATTGACCTGTTGTCCTTTCTGCACTTTGACTTCACTGCAATGCAAATATCTTGCATAAGTGCCATCGCCATGCGCGATATTAACAGCATTGCAGGCGCTGCCCCATCCATCACCGGCAGCTGTAACTGTGCCGGAATGGATTGCATGGATTGGCACAAAGTTACCAGCACCTGTCGCCAAGTCGACACCACGATGAATATGAGTGCTTCGAGGCTCTCCATATGCGCCAGAATATTCAACGCCATCACAGGACTTCAGATCCTCTTCTGTGTACGGGAATGCATAGTCCGCTGTATCGTAACGGCTGCCACGAATATATTTCTCCAATGACTTATAGAGATATACAACGCGAGCAAACAGCGCTGCATCTTCCTCGCTCTTACCATTCTCTTTTGCATTGTAGATAAGAGCTGGAGCATATTCTACCCAGAGCCATTCTTCCATCTTAGAAGTATCCAGCTTCGGCAGATCCTTTGCACTAGCATCATAGTGTGAAGAAGCAGAAGAGTTACTGCTATTATCACTTCCGCTGGAAGAAGCCGCGCACTTGCCGACCTCCTCGATCTTATGGATCTTGTCGCCTTCACCACGGATTGCATTGTTGCCGCAGGCAATACCGGAGACAATCAGGCCGACGTTCTTGACGCCAAGACCGCCAAGCATATCAGCGTACTTGGTTACAACTTCTGCAATATCCATCTTCGTAAGGAAATGGATGCAGGCAACCACAAGTGTATCAATAGATTGACTTCCTACTGCCTGGCGCGCCTGATCGATAATGCCGCTCTTAATAGCGGAGATGGCTTCGTCTGCATTCTGAGCACTCTGTGTAGCAGTCTGCAGCAATCCCTTGAGATCTTCTCTAGAATTGCTTTGCATGGCCTGGTACTCTTTGTCAATGATAGACTGCGAAGAGTTTGTTGCTGCAGTAAGGATTGAACCAGATTCAATCTCGTCTTTCGGGAAAGAAGCAAGACGCTGTAGATTCGAACCGTCGTCATTAATTGATTGACGCCAGTTGATATGGCATTTCTGATCTTCCTTTGCAACTGGCTGCCAATTCATCTTGATGCCTTCGCCCCATACTTCTTCGAAGCCGACATCATCAGCCGCCCGCGTCAGCACTTCTGAAAGATCGTATTCGCCGCGTTCTTTCGCCTTAATGAAACGTTCGGTTCTAGCAAGATCAACATAATCATCCATATCGGCATAGCCCATCTGGTTATCATCAAGGATTGCTGCGACATTTGCGCCAAGATCATTCATAATTTCATAAACTTGCAATTTGTTATCGATAGGCTGTTTATCCTATCTTCTGGAGCATTACGCTCATTTTAACGGTTGGTCAATTCCAACCCAGTTCAGAGTAGCTTTTTACGTGATTCTTTAAAGAATTTCTTTCACAACGTAGGGCGGCCTCTTGGAGGATTATTTCACCTCTACTCGTTGCCCCTGGCCAAGCGAGTTCGCTTGCGATTCATGTCACCACAAACCGTCTAGTTTAGTCTCTAGAGCCTTCGGTTCTGGTTGCCTGCTTTATAGCTTTACGGTTTCCCAGCTTAATTCCACCCTCATTATCTTAAGACTTCTGTGAACTTGTCTTAAGACGGCCATTTATCATTTCAAATTTTTCCTTTTTACGATTGAGATAAATTGTAGCATTTTTGTATAAAAACTTATATATTTTATTCAATTGAGAATTCCCTCCTAGAGCAAGCGTTTTTATTTTTTGCGAGGAAGTATTTTCGAATAAAACATTATTTTTCTTATCGATATTATCAAATAAAATGTTTTTATACTCAGTGATAAAATTAATATTTCCAACTACAGTAAAGCGGTTGACACCATTGATGTTGTTTCTAAGATATACACACCCGTCTCCATCAAAATACCCACGCATAAAATGATGTTGCATTTTTTTAGGTACTTGATTAACTGTAGGAAATCTTAATGTAAAAGTCTTTTTAGCTGTGCAGCCTAATCTTTGTAAATCATTCACCATTTTTACGGAATTTACATATGCTTGATAAGAATTTACATCTTTTCTATATCGTAATTTTTTATCATACGCTTCAATTGCCGTTAAAAATTTATTGATATGTTCTTTATCGTTAGCCTGTAACTCTATTTTTACACATTTAGACGTTATACATCCATCTGCATACAAAAAACCAAGCCAATAAGCTTTTTCTTCTGTATCAATAACTTCAAAGAATTTCTCATTAAGATTATATTTCCTATGACGAATTAAATTATCTTTTTCAATATCAATAGAATATTGTGTTGGAGTATTATCAATATAATTGTGAACAGTATACTCTACCGTTGTATGTCCTATATTGATCTCTTTTGCAATATCTCTAAAAGACATTCCAGCTTTATATAGCTTTATAATTTTTTCGTTTCTATTAATTTTATCCTGATTAAGTCTGTTTTTAGCTTTTCTTTCATCATAGATTTCATATTTTTTCAAAACTCTTGTGACAGTATGCCTATCTATGGAAAGTTCTTTTGCAATTTCACCTACCAATTTATTCTGTTTATACATAGAACAAATTTGTTTATCTCGAATCTCTTTATTGTTAGCCATATCTTGCACCTCAAATAAAATTATACTTAAAAACTTTATTACTGGCAAGATATACTTGTACAATCTTTGGTCAAAAAATTAAAATGATAAGTTTACCATATACAGGTTCGTATCTTGTGCAGTTCATGCACTGATCAATCTGTACCAATTCACCATCAGAAATACGGTCGTCATGCATGCATCTAATGCATTTATATTTTTGAAAAGGAGTAGTACCGCCCCAATACTGACAATTTATGTGTACGCGAGAACCGAGACGGAAGATATAACGCATCAATGTCGCCGTGATATTCTCCAGATGGATCAATCGCTTTTCTGCCGTATCGCTGCAGATCATAGCAGCTGCTGCAGCTGCCTCTGCGTGTATGTGCGTCGTAACCTGATGAATCTTGACATCCGGCTTATGCGCCTCGAGCTCCTCAATCTTCAAGTCGACTGGGTATGGGTCTTTGTTGTTCGGGAACTTGCCAGGATTTGGCTTTTTGACATCTTCTTCATAATCCGTCGGATCGAGAAGATGCTGACGCTGCTGCACGAGTTCTGCGTTACCGAGGATTGCATCCATCTCGATGCCGCCCACGGTCATGCGCATCTGGTCTGCCGTGACATCATTGCCAGGACCGTACAGCGCCTCGTTGATTCGATTTGCCGCTTCCTGACGTTTCTCCTCTTTCTCCTTGACCTCGATGCGCGCCTGTTTCAGTGCTTCTTCTTTCTTTTTCTCGTAAGCTTTCTTGGCTTCTTCCAGAGCCTTATCATCTTCATAGTATTTACCATCGACGACACGCTCTGGATGTTCTTTCATCTTGGACTCATTGTACTGATCGACAACATTGGACTGGGCCTGTCCGTCCTTTTTCTCCTCTTGCTTTGCCGTATCAATCTTAGTCTCTTCTTGCTTCTGTTCCTCTGCCAATTATGATTCCCCTTGCTGCTTGGCTTCTGTTTCGGAAGAAGACGTAGTCTCTTCTTTCTTCGCCTCAGAACTGCCGGCTTCTTTACTAGCCGTTTCATCCTTCTTATCAGTAGACTTCTTCTCGACCTTAGTCTTACGCTTCTTCTCTTTCTCCAGGTGATCCTGGAGTGTCTTCTTGAGTGTTGCATCACCAGCATAATAGATGCCTTCGAGGAATTTTGAGCCGTCATCTTCCTTGGCGGCTTGTTCATAAAGCGCAAGGCACTGTTTGTATGTTTCTTCAGTTCCATCAAAGCCATGGCCATTATCGACAAGCCATTTTGCGAACTGTTCGTCTTTGAATTTTGCGAAATCCTCTGCGTCTTTTTTGTCTCGAGAGATTTCAAGGCTATTAATACCGGCCTGCTTATTACGATACTCTTCCTCAGCCTGCTTATTCGCCGCAACAATCGTAGCGTCAAGAACCCATTCTGGAACAGTATCCGACACAGTAATGAGATCTGGATATACTGGTTCGCATGGCATTGTCTTATCAAGAGGCAATTTTGTCAAAGTAACCATATCGCCCATCTGATTTCGTTTGAATCCAAGACCAGCGATGCCGAGTGTGCTTCCACCGCCGCCGCCCGAGACGTGGCTGGATGTCATGACACCCTTTCCCTGCTTTTCGAAGATCTCACGAGAATCTGAAATGCGGTTACCGCTTACACCACAGCCTTCAAAATCATCAGACCAAATCTGTGCGGCTTCTTCTGGCGTATTGGCAGCAGCTACCTTTGTCCAGCAACCACGTTCCTGCGCCTCTTTTTCCATGAATTCAAGCTGTGTCTCAAGATCACCAGAATGCTTTCCCTTTGCAGCTGCAAAAGCAACAAGATTCTTAGAGCGAGATCCTGTCCATTGGCAAAGACCATAACCAACTGCACCTTCTGGACCGTCATAACTTGACGCAGGGCAGTCATCAGCAAGCTCGCCGCCCTGGATGATACGTGGTTCAAAACCAGACTCCTGTTTCATGTTGCCCATGATACCAGCAGCAGCCTGATTTGACATACCTTGTCCTACCAGCCAGTTCCATATCTGTTCAGCATTATCCGAACCTTTTAATGGCATCAGGAATTCACCTCTCTCTCATAGTTCTGGGAATCCTGTCCGAACACCTTGCGATCAAGAATCGATGATTCGAACAATTCCTGTTCAGCCTTCTTCAGCTCATCCTGATACTCTTTCTGACTCGTAGCATTATTGAGCGTCGTATAATCGAAGCTGTCTTCCTTTCTTTTCTTCTTCAAGTCATGATAGTATTTTGCGCTGACAATAAGGCCATCCTCATCGTCCTCGTAGTAGAAGTCACCGTACATCATGATCTCGTCCGACACTTGACAGCGGATAAACTCATTGAAATGCGTGATACGTTTTAGATACAGCATTATTCTGGAAGCTTGCGGACATCCTGCAGATAGAAATGATATCGCCACTTAGAATTCGACGGGTCGTTCGGATCCGTGAAGAACAGATTGTATACAAAAATATGATTATCACGACTCAGGAGATATGCACTGGGGAACCAATCGCGCCCTTGCGCATGGATGATCTTCTCAACACTGGCATGGTATTTATTCTTGATACGCTTCCTTACGGCCTCCGTATCTCTCCAGTACTGGAAGTCAATCAGTTTGTCTTCCAGCGACAACATTTCAATAAAATGGGAAACTCGCACAAGCACCCTCCTTTCTATTGTACTCATTTACCATATTACGAACTGGGACCTGTTTTATCACGTTAATCATTTATTTAACTAACTTCTCTTCTTGATCTTTCTTCTGTTCAAAGTAGAAAAGCTCATATTTCCTATCAAAATCGCAACTACGATCTTTTCTGCATTTGACGAATCGATATTCTTCTTCGTCTGATTCTTCAAATACAATATTGAGGTCTTCTCCACAATCTCTACAATTGCATGCAAAATCCTCAACACCAAGCTCATCGACATTTTTGATAATCATTTGTCTATCATCAAGAATGTCTGAGCAATGTCCATTATCATCTAATCTTATGCTGACAATAGGAGAAGCAAAAACTGCAATATTGCTACTTCCACAATACGGGCAACAATGATTTTTATTCGTAATATTATTCTTTGTCGTAAAATCCATTTTATTTTCCTTCTTCCAATTTTTTATATTTTACAAGTCGATCAGAGTTCTGTAAAATCCTGATAAAAAACATCAGGATTCTGAGAGCTCTGATCAGAGTACTTTTAAAAGGAGCATTGGGTTTTTATGAATCGCTACAGTTGTTACATCGGCATCAAAAAGATGCTTTCCGCGCTTCTTACTCTCCATATAATGTTTACGATAATTGAGATGTCGATACGGCTGCATCTTTTCTACCATCGTCGGACCGATATGCACAGCTTCGGATTTACGGCTGGCAACCGAAGTTTTCTCGAATACCTGAACATCAACAGTTTCTTTGATGCCGTCCGTGACAGAGGAAGCGATCTTCGTCAGTATATCCGTGCTGTCACTCATCGCATTGAGACCTTCTTCGCTGAACTTACCCTCGATCGCCATCGAAGCCTTCTGCTTGCTTGCCATCAGGGAGAGCGTCTGTTCCTGCACGGTATCCTTGTAGAACATGAAATAGACTTCAACATCATGCTCCTGCGAGAGTCGCCAGGAACGACGACTGGACTGACGCATCGTGAAGAGATTGTATCCAATCTGATAATAGATGATCGTCGTGAAATCCAGAAGATCCAGACCCGTTTCGACAAGCGTCGGATTGCAGATCAAGACATCGATTTTATCGCGTTCCAACTTCTGGCGGATCCACTCCTCACGATCTTTTGCCTTAATAGCCGCCGTCATGGTTGTCGCTTTGATGTCATTTTCTTTCAGCATATCTCTGATACGCTTCATAACCACAGTACGGTTTGTCCAGTGGCAATAGATCAGGACTTTCTCACCGGCTTCTTTCTTTGCCTTAACAATCTCCAGTAGTTTCTCCTCTTTCGGGAAGACCTGATCTGAATCCATATCCATTGGCATAGCAATCGTATCTCCAGTCTTTGGATCGATGACTGCTGGCTGATCGAATGGCTGATCTGGATAAACGGCAAGCGCCTGTACCATCTGCGCCATATAACGCATGCCACCCTTATAGGCATTGCACTTATCCGAGTGGAATGTATTTGCCAGCATGTTGTATTTATTGCGCATTTCGAATGTCATATCGACTGGTACAGGGATTTCCTTGTATCCTGGGAGCCCCGATGCGATATCTTCCTGTGAGATGAATGCGGCATTCTCAAGCAGGAATTTCGTGAAGACAATCGGCGACACGCCCGGCAGGAACTTCGTTTTAGAAGCACCACGCTTCTTGCCCTGTGTCCCATCTTCCCATTCAAAGGAAGACTCTGTCTTAACTACACCGTACTCACGGGCAAACGTGTCTGGGCTATTATAATCGTAGCCTTCGCGCTTCATCTGACCGGCAAAGAGTCGATACAAGATATAGTAGATGCCAGAAGCATAACCATTCAGGAGTGTACCCGTAAGACCAAGCGTCTTCTTGGCGGCAGAAGCAATATCACCGAGTGCTTCACCCTGTGCCGTATCGCCGCCCTTCATGAGATGAATTTCATCACAGATGAAGTAGTCAAGATACGGCTTCAGATAACGATGGATATATTTAGCGATCGGATACTTGCGCGGTGCGCGGACGATATTCTTTTCGTCTTCATCTGTTGCCACGAGCATAGCTTCGAGCCAGTTCTTGTCTTCCTTCTCAACGTCAACGCCAATATCGAGCTTGTTCTGGATGCGTTCGATCTCTTCTGGGACGCGAGCTTTCTCGATCCAGCCCATCGAAGTCTTGATCCATTCTTTAGCGTCATTACCGTTCTTATAGTCAACATCTTTCGTGAAGGCTTCCCAGAGCTTCGTATTGCAAGGGACTTCCTCATACATCATCGTATCAGGGTTCCATTTCCGTACGGTATTCATGCATACGGCATTGCGCGCATTCTTCTTCGCGAAGTCAAGCGCTTTTAAGCGATGCGATACCGGGAACTTATTTTTTCCGTGCCCCTCATATGTGGTATAGAAGAGCGGCTTGCCGCAATGCGGGCAGGTATAAGCAGCATCATGATGATAATGCGATATCTTGCTCTCATTCCATACAGCAGCCGGACGTTCTTCATAACCGAACTTTGCCGTCTCTTTCGAAAGGATCAGCCAGAGGTTGCGCTTACGCTTCTTGTCTGTAATGCGATCCTTGATCTTTAACAACGACGAGAAGTCATCGATGATGACCGCATCAGAGAGCGGAGCAAGACGCTCAATCTCGCTCTTCCATTTCAGGACGATATGCGCCGGACACATGACGACGATTGTCAGGCCGCGTTTGCCCTTCGCCTGCGTCAAGATCGTCTCGATACCCATAGCGGTCTTACCAGAACCGCATTCACCGACGATGAACGCAGATTTCTTTTTATCAAGGGCGTTACTTACAGCCTGGCAGACTGCTTTCTGCGCGTCATAGAGCTTCAGATGTCCATGATAGGCAGCATAGTCGCAGAGATCATTGAGTGTCTGACTGTAGGAATCCTGGCCCGGAATGAAATATGGGCGGAAGGCATTATGGATACGGTGTGCAAGCGTCTCCGAGAATTCATTCAGGTAGCCATCAATACCACTCATCTCATCCATACGAATCGACGTGGCGTTGCTGCCATTGATATTGACACTACCGCTCTGAAGACCTTCTGTGATCGTAGAGGTTAGAGCATTCACGGATACGCTGACATGGAATGCAGACATCTTGTGTGGTAGATCCTCGCTCTGCGTGCAGCGCAGCAGATGGACGCTGTACTGACGGCAAAGCGAACGGAAGAGATACGGGATCCATTCTTTCAAGACAGGAGCCGGTGACATCTTATAGAACTTGTCGTACAATGCATCCTGCAGAGCCTGCGGGACCTCCACGGCATCATCATTAGCACTGAGTCTTACATTCTCTTCATCTATATCATAGACGTAGACGAAGAACGACATCATCTCGATTTCTGTATCCGTCTTATATAGACGGTCTTTCTTACTGATAATAATATGAGAGAAATCGGAATTCGGGATCTTCGAAGTGAAGATGTCATAGAGTCCCGGCTCCAGCGTATAATAGCGGCTCCAAAACGATACGTTACACTTCTTATGCATATCCCGTTCGGCCTGCTTGATATTGCTCGAATAGCCGAATGCCGAAGTGAAAACAAATCCTTCTCCATATGAATTATCTGTAACCGTGATATTCGCAGAGAGCGCTCTGCCATTCGCAATAGTCAATCTATCAGCCATAAATATCCTTATCTCCTTTTTCTATTAAGCAAGGCGTTTATACGTCCCGTCAGCCAAGAACACATTGATCTCGACACGGTTGGATTCCACCTTCGTTACATCGACTCGCCCCCTTTCTGCAGAAACATCGTGCGATACATCGTTCTTCTTGACGACGCGCCCTTTTACGACGTGGTAATAACCATCACCTTCATCGATCACACCATCCAGGCAGCCTGATGTCAGGATCAAGCCAAGCTGGCCAACGTTGAACGGCAAGAGAGGGGTTTTTGTATTCTCAGAAAGCTTCTCTACTTTCTGACTGTCCAGGAAGCTCTGCGTTGCATTGGACTCAGCATACATCTTCGGGAATTCGCTCTCATCGATCTTGCTACCACGGAACATCTTGACTTCCATCGCAGCAAGCGGCAGTGTGAGTGCCTTGAGAGGGGTTTTGTTATAATCATATTTCTCATCATCCAGATTCAGGATCAGCGTGCGAAGCGCAAGATGAGCCGCGCGGTCTACCGTGCGTTCTTTATCCATATTACGATAGCCGCAAATGAAGGCAATCTTCTTATCGAGAAGACGGATTTGGATATCCTTGAGATTCTTCGCAAGATACTGGCACATCTCTTTGTAGAGATGCGTCACAGGAATAGCGAAAGCAAATACGCCGTCATCCCTCACATAGCTCAAAGAACGCTGCAGATAGTCTCGTTCGATCTTCTCGATATAGCTCTTGCCTTTGCGGTCCAAAGACATGGGGGGCGCAGTTAGGACGACATCGAATACATCATGCGAGATTGTCGCTCCTTTAAGATCTCCGATAACCAACCTATGGAACTCCTGCTTCTCTGTATTTCTGAGAGCCTGCTTCACATCTACCGCATACAAGTTCATCGGCTCGCAATAGGCATCCTTGATGACAAGCGCAGAATCGTAAGTACCAATATACGGATTCAGCACAGTGATCGGGCGGGTCATCCCCTTGAATCCTTCTGTCAGCTGTCTCAGATATTCATATGAGAAGCTTGTCGGGAATTCATCGCGGTTCGAACGTGCCGAGATCTTGCAGTTCCATAGCTCATAAAAGCTATATCTATCATATTCACTGAACAGAGAGATGATCGATGCCATCGCCTGCTTCATCTCATCGAAGTCTTTTGCTTTCATCAAGCTGGATTCAACGAGATCCATCATGGTCTTCGCTGTTAAGAGCGTAGGATCTGGCTCCGCAATCAGGAAAGTTGCCTCAAGGACGGCACTCTTGTAGTCAATGAACGCCTGCAGCGTATTGCCGCGCACCGTCGTAAAATCCAGAGTGCTTTTCTCTTTCTTCTTGTCTTCCTCAATCGTCTTCGCGATGTTTCCAAGTCTCCGCACGGAGTCGTTCAAGTAATACATTGACATCAACATGCTGCTGATTCCCCTCCTCAATCATCTGCTTCTGCTTTCGGTTTGCACATGCCATTGCGATATCATGCCAGCAGTTTAGCATACCGCTGAATGAGTTGGCAAAGAAACCGACAATGACAAAACCAAGCCCGACCATAAGACATCCATCGTATCGCTGGATGAACGGCTTATGGACCGGGCCTATCTGAAATAATATAGAAAACACGTAATTCTTCTCCTTATGCTGCATCACCATCTTCAAGCGCTATTAAGACGCAGCTTTCTTCATTCTCTTTCCTGGCCTGAAAGGCACAGAACTGTTTCTTCTTTAATAGTTTCTTCAATATCTGCTTATACGTATTCGGGAAGACCGTGCATTCAATCATGCCATCCCCTGTGGTCATCTGAACAAATGCCATCTGGTCACCCTTCTTCGTCTTGATCTTCTTGACTTTCTTAATATAGCCAAAAGTCTCAAAGACAGCTTTTGGCTTTACGTCCTGCCAGCCGAAGCTTTCCAGCTCATTAGCAGGATCTGCCGTATAGTCGCCGCCCAAGATTTCTTCTTCAAAATCTGAGATCGTGCCAAGCGTATTGATGCAGAATCCCTTACTGATCTTGAGCTCTTCTTCTGGTTCTTCATCACGAAGCTCCATGAAGTGCTCATACGTCTCGCGACGTTCCTGCTCTGTAAGAGAGTCGAACAAGCCGGCAAAGATACCTACATTCGTAACTTTCTTATTGAATGAACGTTTCTCAACACGATCCAGAAGATCCTCCATCGATACGAAGGGACGGTTCTCAATGACTTGTTGAGCAGCCTTCTCGCCAAACCCCTTAATGGCGCACATGCCGACTCGGATGCATCCATCTTCCATTGTGAACCCCCAGTCCGATTTATTGACATCGGGCGGCAAGAACTTGATGCCGAGACGCCGGCAGTCTTCCAGTACGGATTCATACAGTTCTTTCTCGCCACGCTCATATGTGTTGGTCAGGAGATTTTTCATGAATGCCAATGGATAATGAACCTTGAGATAAGCTGATACATACGTGATCAGAGCATAACTGGTGGCATGCGCCCGATTGACAATTGTTATGATGAGCTCTTTATCTCATCCTCGGCCATTGCAGCCGAGTATCGGACTATATCTTCACCCTCGTTTTTACGTTAGGCAGCTGATTAGCAAAGTCAGCCGAATATCCTATAGATATCGTGCGGGATGTTCGTGTCAGGTTTATTGATGTGGAATCTCACCTGTTAGTCTCTACACCTTCTAAAGTCCTCTAATCCACAACTTTAGCTTGGCACGGTATTAGCTGCTATCCCTTGCGGGACCGTAGCATCTCTTACGAAGCGCATTCGCCTATGGACACACTTATTAAAGCGTGAGTTGTGATTGTCACACAACTAGTCTTATATAACTTCTACCGTTAGCTTACTTTTTCAAGTAAACCCTCTTGCGAGTTTATCCCGTTTTCAATTGGCGCTTTTACGCCAATGTCCCCCAATATTTGTAACATCTTATTGTATTTTCTAAGAGAACAGAACGTCGCATTATCATATAAGTAATGCGCTAAGGGCTCCATACTTGCATTATGCCATATATAAAGATATTTCATTTCTTCTGTATGAGAGTCTACAAATACCGTCTTACACAGTAAAAGCTCGGCTATTTTTTTTAAGAACGGTTTTGTTCCTATCATAGAAACGCGATGTGCATATTTTTTTTTACCATTAGCATATACGTGTCTTACGCTTCTAGATATTGATCCATCTCCATCAAGATATCCTCTGACAAAATGCCTCATTAAGTCTTCTTTGATTGGAGGTAGATCTTTCATGGTTGTTGATTTGCATGTTTCCATCTTTAATGCTTTTAAATCGTTAGCCATTTGTTTACTAGAAAAATTAATAACTAATTGATGCTGCCCTTCAAAACCGCCAGAACTCTTAGTTCTTCTTAACTCTCCAGTAAAATTGATATCATTAGCAAATTGTTTAACGATATAGCCATCAGACTCTTTTTGAGCGAATACAATATTATTGTAATGCTCATCACCAACAAATCCGTCTGCATATAAATAGCCTAACCAGTATGCTTTCCTTTCGGTGTCAACATTTGAAAAATATTTTTCATTTAAAGTATATCTGTTTTTTCGAAAAGAGTTGATGCCTCTCTCTTTAAAAATTAATGGCATTGTCCTTTTTGTTAAATTAAAATACTTTCTAATTTCTTCTACAGACATGCTTCTTTCAAAATATTTTTCGATAATTATATCTTTTTCTTGTTCTGTTAACTCTTTAAAATTTTTTGCACCTTCAGCCTTTTTTGCCATAATGAATGCTCCTTATTAAAAGTTGTCACAACCATTCATTACGTAAGAGGTAAAAGGCTTTTAACAATAACCATTACAATTTTTCGTTAAGGAATATTTGCCAGCATCAACTACCATGTTGAAGATCTTATTTGCTGCATCTTCATCGCAGTCATTCTTTGATGCCTGTTCTATGAACTTCGAACGAAAATCTTTCAACTTCTCGACTTTCTTCTTTTGCGCCCATTTCATAACGGTATATCCTGTCGGTAAGTCAAAACCGAACGCTACGATCAGCTTGATGATCTGCTCCTGGAAGATCATGATACCATTCGTCTGAGCCATAACCTTATCATAGATCGGATGAATTCTACGAGGTTCTTGCTTCCCCTCAATAATCTGCATATACAGTTCATCCATTTTATTGGAAATACAGGGGCCTCGAACTAGTGCTAAGCATGCCGCAAGTTCATTGATACTATGCGGCCTGAGTCTTGGCATGCGATCCTTGTATGTCTTACTGGACACCTGAAAAACGCCAGTTGTATTTCTTGAACTGATCAGATCCCATACGGCATCGTCTTCCAAAAGCGTGTCGTCCTGATAGTCAAAATCCCATCCAACATCATTCTCGGTATTCTTCAATACACTAATGCAAGCAAGGCCGAGATAATCGAATTTGACAAAATTCTTTTCTGCATCATCAAGATTCAGCGACGTTGCAAGAACACCTTCCTTATTCGGCTTGATCAGCGGCGCGCGATCTGTTAATGGAATCGGACTGATCAGGATGCCGGCTGCATGGATGCCAGAAGAAGAAGGAAGACCTTCTAACTTCTCGGCAAGATCGATAATATCTCCATACTTCTTTTCCAACTCCTGCAGTTCGGGTACAACGCTGATTGCTTCTTTAATAGCAAGATCCGTCATTTTATCGCCATCGTCACCATAGACAACCTGTGGGATGAGCTTTGCAATCTCATCGCCGATGGCGGGCTCATAGCCAAGGACGCGAGTGGCATCGCGAATTGCTCCTTTTGCTTTACGTATATGAAGTGTCGATACGAGTGCACAATGATCGTATCCATATCGTTTGACAGCATACAGGAACATATCATCTCGCTTGCTGCAGTCAAAATCTACATCGATGTCGGGAATGGCTGCACGGCATGGATCCAGGAATCGTTCGAACATCAACTCATACTTGATAGGATCTGGCTGTGAGATACCTAGCACATTTGATACTAGACTACCTGCAGCAGATCCTCTTCCTGGTCCTACTGGGATGCCATGATCTCTTGCCCAGTTGATATAATCCTGGACAACTAAGAAGTACCCACAGAACCCTTTCTGCTTAATGACTTCCAGTTCTCGGAGCAACCTGTCTACATACACCTCTGGATTCGGCTTGTTCTGGATAATCTTATTGAGACGTTCGAAACACATCTCATACAGGGTCTCTTCTTCACTCTTACCGTCTTTTGTCGGATAAGCAGGCATATGCATTTCAGAAGACAACTCTGTCTTACAAGATTCAGCCACAACAATTGTATTGTCTAGTGCCTTCTCTACAACATCTTGCGTTACAATATCGGTATAAATAAAGTTCATACGCATAGCATGACGATCCATAAACCAATAACAGGTATCTGGATAGATGAGTTTGTCTGTAATCTCTTTCTTGCTATCGTTGCTGCGTCCGAGCTTCACATGATAGTCGTGTACGCGATAATCTTCTGGATTTAGATAATGGATGTCGTTTGTCGCTATTAGAGGAGTATTGGTCTCCTGCCCTAACAGCACAAGGCCGTCATTCACGATGATCTGCTCTTTGAAGCGCCCCGGCTGGATCTCCAGATAGAACGAATCAAAGAACTCTTTATATTGCTGGACTAGTGAAATCGCCTTGTTCAAGTCATCGTGCAGGATAGCCTGCGGGATCGTGCCAGCAATACAGGCTGACATGCCAATTAATCCTCTACCGTATTTTTCCAAATCCTTTTTATCCGTACGAGGCTTGTAATAGAATCCTTCTATGGCAGCGTGATTATGAATCTGGAACAAATTCTGCATACCTTCCCAGTTCTTCGCCAATAAGATCAGATGATTATACTCTCTATGGTCTTTATCTTTTAAAGACTTGTCTTCGCATTCGTATGCCTCCATGCCGACTATCGGCTCTATGCCTTGCTTCTGGCATTCATCACAGAAAGCGTACATCGCCGATAAGCTGCCATGGTCGGTCATAGTCAAATGTTTCAGACCATACTCTTTTGCGCGCCTCACATAATCCGGGATTCGTAGAATGGAATCTCCTATGCTTCCCGACGCAAGATGCGCATGATGCGGATAATATAGTCTAGACTCCATTCATCGAGTCCCCTTTCTTTATTTTGTTTTCTTTTCTTCGAGCTGGATCACATTGCACTCAAAGTGCCTATTGTTAATCGTGATCGTATCAAGTACTCTTGGGATGTAGACACGATTCTCTTGAGCGTTTGCAGCCTTTTCAATCTCATTCAGCACGCGTTTCACACTGCTGCGCAGGTTGCGGTTGTTCCTTGCGAAATCACGGAGCGGAGCCAGAAGCTCGATCGTGTTCTTTGCCGCCCGCCGTTCCTGACGGATAGCCTGCATATGACGTGCTTTACGGTGTCCTTCTGTACGATAGAATTTGTCAAATTCCAGATCATGCAGCATATCATTAGTCTCTTTGTCTAACTCCCCTACACGGTCATAGAGCTGTTTATACATCTTTTCTGCATTCTCTAACAGCGTGACAAATTCCATAAGTGGCTTAAAGTTCTCCATATAATTCTTGTCATACTTGCATTTTTTCATCTAAATGTGGGCGAGGATGCCCCGACCTCTTAGGTCGAGGAGGAACGCCCATTCCCTCCTTTTAAAAGTAAAACAATAGATTTTCAATACAAAATATGTTATAATTTTTGTAGTGAAGTAATATATATTTAGAAAGGCAGGTGGAAAAGTGTTCAACCTAACCAAAACAATAAAACTTCGTATACATGTTACTCCTGAACAAGAGATATTGTTCAGCCGAATGACCGAACAATATCGTCAAGCTTGTAACTTTATATCTCAGTACATTTTTGATAATGGCTTTGAACTAAATTCAAACGCCATACAAAAAGCCCTGTATAAAGATGTTCGTTCGTTGTTCGGATTAAAATCCCAGTTAACAACTTCTTCCTTTAAAACAGTTACGGCCAAATATAAGGCTGTCAAAACACAAATATCTCAGAATCCTTATAGATACAAGGATGAAAATGGTGACTGGCAGTGTATTGCCAGAACTTTAGAATGGCTTTGGAAGCCTGTGTTCTTTAGCCGCCCACAAGCGGACTTGGTCCGTAACCGAGATTACAGTTTCGTTGATGATGGTCAAATCCTATCGATCAATACACTCGGAAAAAGAACCAAATGCACTTTTGAGGGCGAACATTTTGCTGAATACCTTGATGGCACTTATGACCTTGGAACAGCAAAGCTGGTCGAGCTCAAAGGTTTATGGTATCTCCACATTCCCGTAACCAAAGTTGTCGAAGATTTTCGGAAAGAAAACGTCCGTCACGTTGTCGGTATTGACCGTGGATTACGTTTTTTGACCGTTAGCTATGACGAGCAGGGCAAAACTGAATTCATCTCTGGTAGAAAGATTGCCACTAAGCGTCATAAGTTCCAGGAGGTCTGCCGCCAGCTCCAGTCTAAAGGTACAAAATCAGCAAAGCGTAAACTCAAAGCCATTTCTGGACGAGAGAACCGTTGGATGTCTGATGTAAACCATCAGATTTCTAAGACACTTGTACAGAAATACGGCAATGATACGCTTTTCGTGCTGGAAGATTTGACCGGCGTCAGCTTCGAGGAAAGTAACCTTTCCAGAACCGCGAAACAAAACTACGATTTGCGGAGCTGGGCATTCTATCAGTTGGAACAATTCTTGACTTACAAAGCTCATGAGAACCGCTCAGAAGTGCTGAAGGTGTCTGCCAGGTATACGTCGCAACGCTGCCCAAAGTGTGGTACTATCCACAAAGAAAACCGTAACCATCACAAACACTTATATCGTTGCCAGTGTGGTTACAGATCTAACGATGACCGTATCGGAGCTATGAATATCCAACTCCTCGGAACTATGTGGATTTCCGGAGATAACCATCCTCGTTACAAAAGAATAACAACTGCTTCGGAGTAAACTCCTTAGCAAAGCGGGTGTTGTCAGCCACCCGATGATGTAGGCGGATTTAGGAAGACATCTTTTAAATGCCATTAGCACCTATGCAATTCCGACTTACAAGCCGCCACTTCTATAAGTGGCGGTAGTTGACTCGTGTTTTCTCCTTTTGTCAGATAAGTCCAGTTTTGGACTTTTTCGTTTTTTATTGTGCATTCTTTCTGCAAGTGCTATAATTTTGGTATGAAGGTTTTGTGCTAAAGCATCTAGAAGGTACGAAACCATCACACGCATGTAGAAGAGGAGGATTTGCTTTTCATGTCCAGAAACAATCCTCGTACCAGATTCTCATCGACGGTATCCAAGGTCCTCTACGACAAGATGTGCGTCATATCTGACGTGCTGGATGTCCCGCGGACTACCTTGCTTGATGCCGCGCTGCAGCTTCTGGTTCAAAAGTACAGGAACCGCGTCTTAGAGAGCGGGAAAGAAGGAGTGTCTGTATTTATGGCTAAGACAATCGCATTCTGTTCACACAAAGGCGGCGTCGGCAAGACAACATCTGCTGCTGCTTTTGCCGATCTCCTGGGCAAACGCGAATACCGCGTACTGCTCATTGACACTGACCCTCAGGGAAATCTTTCGAAACGCTTTGGCTACAACCCGAAGACGTATCGTGGAGATATTCAACTGAGTTCGGCTGTCCTCAATGTCCTCTCGGATAATCCGAAGCCCATGAAAGACTTCACACTGCCAACACAGAATTCCAACGTCGATATCATCCCGAACGATGATCGCTATACGGCCACGACAAAAGCATTGCTGGATGCAGTCATGCTCGGCATCAACGCTTACAAGGTCATTGTCCAGGAGCTTTCCGGCATCTATGACTACATTATCTTCGACTGCCGCCCGGCTGTCGACAATGAGACCTCTCAGGTCATGCAGGCAGTCCAATACCTCATGATCCCTGTAAATGCAGCAGATGACTCTGTTGATGGCGTTGATACCGTGCTCAACTATGCAATGAAGATTCGTAATGCTAATCCAGAACTCTCGATTGCAGGCATCTTCTTTGAAGCTATTAATATGAGGACTGCTGTCGCACATGACTATGTGCCGCAGATCCGCAAGAAATACGAGCCATTAATTCTTGATACTATAATCCCTCATTCAGAAGATGCTCATAAAGCAGAGAGTCGTCATCTTCCTGTTACGGAAGCATATTCTTCCGGCAAGGCAACCCGCGCTTATGTAAAGCTTTTAGAGGAGGTATTGAATCGAATTGGCTAAGCGAAAATCTTTCTTCATATCGGCGCAAGAGACGCCGCAGTTCGAAGATGTCGGTGCGATGTCTTCGATCTCTGCCCCGAATGCAACGGGCAGTATGTCAGCAGAACGCATTGCGCAGCTCAAAGCTCTTATGGCAAAACCCGTATCTGCTGCAGCAAAAGAATCACAGAACAATGAAGATGACCGTGTCGATACGCTTCTCCCCGCTCATCATGAAGAGCTCATCGCTCTCGACAAACTACAGGCAGCTCCAGATCAGTGGAATTTCTTCCCGATGCCGAAGCCGGAACAGTACGCGTTGATCTTTCAGTCCATCTACAAATATGGTCTTTGGCATCCTTGCACCGTCTGGGAACAGGAGGACGGCAGCTACATGATCCTCGGTGGTCATACTCGTGCAAATGTCTTCCGCGAACTCTACGAGATCACGAAGGACAAAAAGTATCGTGCGATACCATGCAAGGTCTATAAGTATGACCAGATCACAGAGCCAACCGCCCGCCGTATCGTTATCCTAACGAACATCGCACAGCGGGCAAAAGAGAGCTCTGCTGTACGCATCCGCTGCTACAGCGAGATGGCCCGCCTTGAGAAAGAGGAATCCTTCTACGGATCCGGCGTCGATGTCAATACGGCAGTCGCTAAGATCTTCGGCGTCAGCCGTTCAGCAGTATTCTTCTTCCGCAAACTTGAGAAGCTGATTCCAGAACTCCTGGATGCCTATGATGAGCGCAAGATTACGCAGGCCATGGCAGGGCTCCTTGCAGATATCCGCCCAGATCTGCAGAAGTACATCTATGAGCAAAACCTGCATCTCACTCTAACAGCTCCTGTCGCCAAGAAACTGGCATTTGCCGAAACGATCGACGAACTCAAGAGCATTATCGAGACGCAGAAAAAACCAGCGGAGAAATACGAGTATGTCTTCTCTACAAAGGTACGTAAGCCAAGCGACTTTGATTTTGTACCGATTGCAGTTAGTCACAAGGATGTACAAGCATTCAAAGATTTCCTGATTCAGTCTCTTGATCTTGCAGATGGATTATCTGACGAAAGCAAGCGCTTCATCCGTGAGATGTTCCAGGTCAAAAAATGATATCGTCGACTTGATTGCATTTCCGCATATAAATCTTCGCTAACGAAAGCAAGACATCCCCTAGTTTCTCTGGATCTTGTACTTTCACACGGCACACTTTTACTAATGCCTCATCCAGAGCCTTCACGGCGAATGTCTTGTAGTTTTCTTCAAATTTATCCAATTGTAGTCACTCCTTCAAGTATATGGGAGCCCCACCACGGGGCTCCCCTTTTTATTTTCTTTTACCAACTGCTGTCTGAACCGCCGCCATCAAAGAAGCCGCCGCTGCTGCCTCCGTCGAATCCACCACCGGATACACAGTCAATAGCTCCATCAGCGAAATTTAGATGCCAGTCAATCAACTTAATGAGCGCTGATGTGATGACATCAATACATAACAGCGAGAATAGGAAGTTTGCCCCCGTATCATCGTGATATTTCTTTGCTTGAATACTCCAAGAAACAAGCAGGGCAAGAAGCTCGAGTGTGAGCAAGATTAGCAGAGCGACCTTGGCGTTCTTCATCGTATTTGCTTCCTTCTGCGCTTCCCTTGCCTTCATGGCAGAATCAATTGCTTCAGAATGCTGGATGCGTGCGCCTGTAGCATCCACGATTTTGACAAAGCCAGCACCATATTCATTCTTGCGGAATGCTGGTTGTGCATTATCAAGGATCTCGCCGGCAGCACCATCAGTGATAACTCCTTCTAGTCCGCGGCCTACTTCTATGCGCATCTTATGGTCCTGTTTCGCTATTAAGACGATAAGGCCATTATCAACATCTTTCTTGCCTGGCTTCCATTTCTCAGCGATCTGCATGGTGTACTCTGATATCGGGATATCTCCTACGGAGTCAACCATGACCAGATACATCTCGGCTTCTCCACTACTGTGGAATGCCTGCAGTTTTTCTTCCAGTACAGATTTCTCGTCCTTCGTCAGCGTATTCGTGGTATCCACGACATAACTGTTTGGCTGATCTGGGATCTCTGTAGCAGTCTTCTTGCCGCCGCAGCCTGTCATCGCAATCAGCGTGACAAGAGCCATCAGGAGGACGACCCATTTCTTCTTCAAAAATGACTCTCCCCAGAAATTCATTGATGGACGCCTGTGTTCATCTGTTTGCCAGACTCATCAAGCCTTGGATAGATCACACTAGTGATAGAAGCAGAATCGCAATTATTTCCATAATATTGGAGAATATAGACATATTCTGCACCACTCAGGCGATCTGCCAAGATCATCAGCGTACCATCTTCCATGTCTTCTTTTGAAAGTACAACGAAGCTGCTTGGTACTTCTGCCTTAACCTGCTTGGCCTGGCCGCCTATCGTGTAGACAGCCATTCCAATCAGGACGGCGACGAAGAAAGCAGTAAGAGCTTTTTCTATCGCCTTATTCATCAGAACTTCACTTCCGGGTTCTTCTTCTCATCAGCAGTAGCCTCTAAGAGGTCCTTCTGCTGAAAACCGCAGATACCAGCGACAACGTTCGTCGGGAATCGCTTCGTAGAAGCATTGTAGTCCGCAACGGCATTGTTGTAACGTGTACGTGCTACCGTCACACGGTTCTCCGTACCAGAAAGCTCACGCATGAGCTCCGTGAAATGCTGGTCTGCCTTGAGCTGCGGATAATTCTCCTGTACCATCATCAGACGGTTAAGAGCGCTTGTCAGTTCACCATCAGCAGCTGCTTTGTCTTTCAGCGTAGCATTCGGATCTTGCAGCTTTGCGCGGGCCTCCGTAATCTTCGTCAGTGTCTCTTTCTCGTGGCTGGCATAGCCCTTGACGGTGTTGACGAGATTTGGGATCAGCTCTGCACGACGCTGCAGCTGTACATCAATCTGACTAGATGCCTGATCGACAACGACTTCTTTATTCGTGAGAGAGTTGTATGTACCGATACCCATCAGCGCAAAGACTGCGATAACCGCAACAACAATCCATTTCGTATACTGCTTCATAAAATTCATTTAGATTTGCCCCTCCAATAATTTAGGTGTTATCAAGCCTTATACATGCTTGACGCGATCTGCTTCTTCAGCGCGCTTTGCATCATTCCAGCGATCAACTGTGCCGACGAGATACACTCGTTAAAGTGGACTATTTCTTGCCCCGTAAGGCGAGCGTGTATAGTCTCTGCATCCCATGAATTCATTTTATGAATATTGAATATCGAATTCATAAATATGTGATCTCCGTTTCTTTAATTTGTAACGAAAATGCTCAACTTTTTTGTGATATCGTTCTGTCATCCATCTAGCACATGCTGCTATTGATTCAAAAGTCTCTGAAACCGGTCCAGATACTATAACAGGCTTTTTTATAGACTCTATCCATTTTAAACAGTTTTGTGTACCTTGAATAGAAATACTGCTATGGTCACGATTTTTCATCTGCTGACTTTTTGTGACATACCGCAAATTTCTATAATCATTATTGTGACTATCGCGATCGATATGATCGATTTCATATCCATCTGGCTTATCTCCAAGCCAACATTCTGCAACTAAACTATGAACAGATTTACGATACAGTTTTCCTTTTACATGTGGCCAAACAAAATAATATCCTTTTTTAGAATGATGAAAATCAAGTGCTATTTTCAATTGCTTCTTTGATTTCACATTCCTAAAGATAGTTCCGTTTTGGTTGATCTCATATAAGAATTCGAGTGATTTTATCTTTCTGAATTCATCTGACTCAAGATTTGAATGAGTAACTGGCACATTTTCACTCTTCATCCCTTGATGCCTCCTTAGTTATTATTTTACTTCTGCACCTTATTCAGGTATCTGGCTAAGGAAACTCTTGTATAAAACAAGATTTACGCTACTTTGCGGGCATCTCTACCCGTGATACGGCGAATACGCTCAAACTTCTGCTCATGAAGGACGTAATCAAGCGTCACGGAATCATTGGACTTAAGCGTGAGTCGAAGCGTCTCGATATCGCTCTCTTTGCAATCATGCTTCTTCATGATGTACGCAACATACTTCGCAATCTCATCTTCTGTCGGCTGGAAACCTTTGGTGATAACTTTGATATCTTTATAGATCATAATCGTTCCTCTTTCTAATAGCTATTAATGGAGACGTGCAATCGTCTCTACGCAATGCTCGACTTCCTTGCGATGGCAATGCGGACATTCATTCTCGATGACACCTGTATAGCCGCAGATTGGATCGCGGTCAACTGGGTGGTTGATGGAGAAATAGCCCATATTCGCATCATGCATCGCACGGACGATCCGTTCAAACGCTTTAACGTTCTTCGACGGATTGCCATCCATCTCGATATAAGCAATATGTCCTGCATTCTCCAGCGCGTGGTACGGCGCCTCAATGCGGATCTTATCGAATGCCTTAATCGGATAGTAGACCGGCACATGGCTGGAATTCGTCATGTACTCGCGGTCCGTCACGCCTTCTATGATGCCAAACTCTTTCTGGTTCGCACGCTGGAAGCTGCCTGCTGTTGACTCAGCCGGTGTTCCGAACGTCGACCAATTCATATGCGTCTCTTCCGTGTACTTATCTGTCATTTCACGTAAGTGACCAACGATTTTGAGGCCCAGTTTCTGAGCGTCTTCTGACTCTCCGTGATGATGACCGGTAAGAGCAACAAGACACTCCGCAAGGCCGCAAAAGCCAATCGAAATACTCGCATGTTTCAACACCTCTCGAATCTCATCATCTTTTTTCAGCTTCTCACTGTCCATCCATACGCCCTGCCCCATAAGGAACGGGAAATTGTAGACATGCTTCTTGGCGATGACTTCATAACGATGCTCCAGATAACTTTTAGAGAGAGCAATATAATGATCATACAGATTCCAGAACTCTTCCATACGTTTCTTCTGGTCATCTGGATACTTATTGCGTGCTACAAGAGCAAGCTTCGGAAGATTAATCGTCGTAAACGAAAAGTTGCCGCGGCTGCCCGACTCCTCCGGGCCGTTGACATTGCTCATGACTCTTGTTCTACACATTCTGTTTTTTCGCATACCGTTTCCGTATGCGACCTGCATTTCTGCAGGTGTCGGACTATATCATTGCGACAAGGATTTTTTCTTATCGCACTCCCTTTTTGGGCCGCACTTGCGGCCTACTCTACTTTTGCTTCTTCAACAATTTTGATAGTCTCTGAACCTTCTTTAAGGAGTTCATCGAATTGTTTTTATGCAATTCGAAGAACTTCTTAAGCTTGGCTGCTGATTGCCTTGCAATGTATTTTCATCGAATAAATTACGTTCAAATATCATCTGTTGATAAAAATATTGTTTAGGTTTCCAGCAATTTAAGGAGTTTTACATGGGCTGTAGAAAATCGTGTAACTTTTTCAGTTAACCCATCGTCGCGACAACGCTGTTGTAGTCGCCCGGCTTGTAGTACTGCAGGTTGTACGGCGCATCGATGTTGACGAAGTTCGGGAATAAACGTTTAGCGCTTACTTCGCATGCTCGATGAAAAAGATCATAATTCGGATCTTCTTCATTGTAATTGATACCCTCTTTTAACTGGAACACAGAAATTGGAAAAATCGGAGTTTCGCCATTTCCAAGGCCGTTCCAAATTGCGTCAAGAACCTTGCTGATGATAAGTCTTCCTGCAGGAGTCGTATCCAGTCCATAATTAATGGATGAAAACGGAACCTGAGCCAAATATGTTATCGCATCAGCTTTTTATCTGATGCATCTGGAGGTTTCCCTCATGAAAGATGCTTCCGTTACACATCTTTTACGACCAGTCATTTCTGATCCAGTTCAGCGTACATTTTCACCCTCGTTTTACGTTAGGCCCTACCATAGATTGGCTCTCTATTCGGGGTATGACTATATCATACGTGTCGAAGTCTCTTGGAGGTATTTTTGCTACCATAATGCTCAACCTCTACGCGTTACACAGACAGATGGTTCTCTGCCCGCTCGATATTAGCTTGGAAGAATTGTTCAAACTCGTTTTTTGCGTTCTAAACAAGTTCATCTTATTCTTCTTTAGCCTTCATCGATTTACCTCGATTCTCTTACTTGTATTTCTACAAGCTCAGGCACACATTTTACCTGCTCGGCTATGAAGCGTGTTGAAATTATGAATCAGCGCTTCCATTGCCTGCATCGTCTCATCATCAACATTTTTCTTTGCGATGAGATAAATACGATCTGCGTCGATGCTCTTAGCCTTGAGATCATCTACATTGATATTTTCAAAGATGATCTTACGCGCCTCTTCAATCGGCATACCATATTTCATCTTGGAGAAATCCATCGGATGACTTGCGTATCCGTTGAACTCCATCCATTCTTCCGTTGTGTTTTTAATAGCTTTTACGAAGCTCTTATCTACATACGGAGCAAGGCATACGTCAAGCGCATTAATACTCTGACCGCCCAGCCATGAATTTCTTCATGACCCGAATACATCTCAGTCTGTACGCGTTCAAGCGCAAGACCCCACATTTTCTAACGCCGTATCAATAGGCGCTATACTCTACTTGGTTACTCCTGGTTAATCGGTGATAAACCCGAACCCCTTTAGCGGCCAGTATCCGTTCGATACTCTGTTGACTTCTTTGCTGTTAATAGCAAAGGTAGCACAGGATTTTCTGATGCGCGGCATTATTTTATGCATCAGCGTTCCCTGTTAGCCGAAATATTAATCGTCATTTCCTACGATTCCTAACCGTTATTTCGACACCCTGCGATAACAGGTCTACGTGGAGTTTGTTCTAGTATGTCACCATACTAGTGTTCAGTAGCTCTGATTGAGCTTAAACATATCATTCTGGTTCGATTGGATTGCAATGCATGCTAAAGACGCAGCAGCGCGGATACTGTTTGGCTCACGGAGGAACCCGTGGCCAGTAGAAAAGCCGCCCTTAAACAACTTGCCCAGGTCAATCTGGCAGCAATTGAACGTAATAAGCGAAAAATCCTTATCGTGGATGTGGATATAATTTTCTTTATCCGCCTTAGCATACTCTTCAGGAATTGCATAGTGATCCGCATATGTTTTTGCCCCTTCCGCTCCGAGCTTGAGCATGATGCCCATCGGCGCGTCCGAGTCGATATTTGCGTTATCACGTTTGAGATCCATATCGCCCGCATCCGTGAACAGGAGATTCGTATATTCCTTCATGAGCTTCATCGAAGCTTCACGCTGTTCGTGATGACGTTGCCGATACAGGATATACGCTTTAGCGGTATGGTGGAATCCATTTTCTGCCAGTTTCATTTCTACCGTATCCTGGACAGTCTCAATCTGGACATTATCCAGGGGCGAGAGATCTGCAACGACTTCCAGCACTACCTGGTTCACGTCATTTGTCGTCATCTCTCCGGTTTCTTTTGCGGCGGCCTCAATCGCTGCATAGATCTTTTTCGCGTTGAATGGGACAGTCTGCCCAGATCGTTTCGTAATTGTTCTTGCCATAGAATCCTCTTAGATAAAAATCTTGTCGAACGCGTGCGTCACGTAAAGATGATCGATAATGTGGCGCGCCCAGCTTTCGAAACGGCTATATTCTGCGATAAGCTCTTCCAGCTTCATCCACTGCCCTCTCAGATTCTCTGTCTCTTTTACAGAGACAGAGTCTGCTACAGCTACGAAGACCAGACCGAGATGATCATTCGTCTCGCTTGCCATATCACGAATATAGCCTGTGAAATAGGGAGCTTTACCATGATGCAGTTTGATGTCGAGCTCTTCATTCATCTCACGCATCGCTGCATTCATGATAACATTCCCTGTATCCACCGGGTTGATATGTCCGCCACATCCAAGAGCAAGGCTTCCGCGGAGACGTTCTTCTCCTGCGATGCGTTCTGTTACATAGACAGAATCGTTCTTGGCATTTACGACAACGATATAAGGGATCAGCTGCTGCAGAGTCGCATTATACTCTGCATCATAACGGAACACGAATGTTCCGTCTGATTCCCAACGGTTTGTCGGGATCTTCAAGTTCTCTGCCGGCGTGAACTTATCTGGAATCCGCTTCGTCTTGTTGTAAGGGACGACAAATACTTGTTCGTCCCCATACTTTTTTACCAGTTCTGCTTTTGCTTTCGTGCTCAACAAGTACTTTTACCTGTCTTATGCGTTAACAGCGTCTTTCAGTGCCTTGCCTGCCTTGAAGGACGGGTTCTTCGATGCCGGGATCGTGATCTCCTCGCCCGTCTTCGGATTGCGCCCCTTACGTGCAGCGCGGTCCTTTACCTCAAACGTGCCAAAGCCAACGAGCTGAACCTTCTCCTGCTTCTCCAGCGCATGCGTAATGGTCTCGAACGTAGCCGTAATGGCCTTCTCTGCTTCGACCTTCTTGATGCCTGCGTTCTCTGCTACTGCTGCAATAAGTTCCTGTTTCGTCATAATGATTTTGTCTCCTTTTTTACTTACGTTTGATTGTTCCTGACTTTGCATCTATATAAGCCATGCACATGAGATGACATTGTATGCATTCCATACGCGATAAACGGTTTGTGCCTAATGCTTTCCTCGCTGCATTGCAGCGGATGAGCGGGCTCTTGCTCCCGCATCGCACGATGTCCTCTTCATTTGCTGGTTTGTAGTAATGGTCTACACATTTGATGATCTTATTGTTGGACAGGATGATGGAACCATTATCCATTTCCCTAGCTGTCACATCGGTGTTGCCCAATAAGATCTGTTTCAGCCTGTCCGGCTCTATGCCGGCGATCAGCCTCTTCTTGTAATAATCAATGAATCGCATGTCCTCACCTCTTTCGTGATGTCGGCAGCGATGCATATTCAGTTATACATGTGCCGGTGTCAGCTTATCATAGCAAGCTTCGCAATACTCTTTCCCAGTTGAGAGGTCAGTCGTTGCACAGGCCCCGCAAACAGGAGCTCCGCACGAAGCGCATGTCTTATTCGTCGGCTCACCGCATATGCTGCAGACTCTCGTTGCTTCATGGGTTTCTTTCTTTGCCATGAGATTCCGTATCTTGTCTGCAGTCCCAGCAATATCGCTTGCCGATCGAATGCGGGCTGCTTCCTGTTTAACAGCGAGCGGCTGAATCTCTCCAACTTGAATATAATGTTTGCATTTCTGGACGTAAGACTCTACGCCTTCCACGTCCATAAGCTTTTTCAGATAACACATCTCTTTGCAGCCACAAGAGCTGCAGATATTGACATACATCATAAGAGGATGCCTGTCTTCTCCTTCAGATAGCTCTTAAGGAGCAGATTCTCTTCATCAGATTTCACGCCAGCGCATGCTTCCTGTATAGAGGGAAGCATCTTGGCTCGCATATCATTCACTCTTGCATCGAATTCTGCTACCTTATCTTGTAACACATATTGCCAATATGGAAGTGAGTTGGCCTCGATATACGCTTCCAGCCCATCCTTGTACTTGTTGGCCATGTCAGCCATGTCCATACCATCTGGCAGGATTAGGACTTTGGAATAGATGCCCATCTCAGCCAGCATCGTGACTTTCTTCTTCGTTGCCTTCTGGCCGGCAGCATCGCCGTCTAGGCAGAAGCATGGTATCTTTTGCTCTCTCTTGATGAACTTTGCATGCTCTTCCCCAAAAGAAGTCCCGAGCGGAGCCATCAGATTATGGACGCCATACTTATGGCCGAGGATCACATCCATCTGTCCTTCCGTGATACGGATCTCATCAAAGGATGGATCATAGCGATGAATCCCATACAGATACTCCCTCTTATGGAAGTAATCGCTGTTCGATGAGTTCCAGTACTTCGGGATCGACTTGTCATCCGCATATCCAAACTTCCTACGGGATGACCCAAGGATATCACCATAGCGTCCAATCAACGGGAATACGATGCGTTCGATCGTCTCCTTACTTTTCTTGCCGTCGACATAGCGAGTCTCCTCGAATGTGCCAAAGCCGATCATCCATTCATTGATGTCTTTGTCGTTGAGTCCTCGACTATAGAGATAATCTTTGACAAAGGGAAACAGATTCTTATGATATCCGATTGCTCGATGCATCATGATTTGACGGATCTCTCGATACCGATCTGTTTCCATGGGAATGTTGGCACGCTTCGCGAGCAGATAGACTGCTTCTGGCCAAGAGACTTTGTGCTTAGACCCTTTATAGTCCGACATCCACATCAAGAAGGCAAAACAATCTGAGCCATATGCTCCATGCTTCACGTTCTTCTTCTCGGCATTGCAGCCGAAGCAGCACCAGGACCATGTCTTATCCTTGTTGTAGAACACAGTAAACGACGATGTAGAGTCATCATGATCTGGATGCGGGCATCTTCCTTGCCAGACATTGTGTCCAGCCGGCTGCAGGTCTGTATACTCTCCAGCGAGTTCTTTCAGATCTGTAGCTGCTTTCACTTTTGCCTTAAAAGCATCAGATATCATATTCTATTTTCCTTTTTCAAGTTTATCAACTTGCCTTCTTCAAGTAAGTATTCTCTTTGAAACATTTGCAAGATTCCATCTTGGGCTTCTTCCGTCTTGCGACATACGTATCTGCCTTGCAGTATACGGACATCTCACTACGGATCTCGCTGCAATGGTAGCATCTTGCACAAAGGCAATTTTCCATATTACGCAATCTTGAAGGTATCCGGCATATGCTCTACCTCAATACCTTCTACTTCCATGCCATTCAGATACATATGGCCTTCCTGCTCCTGGCACGCCTTCTTCAGACCGGCTTTGTCGATCTTCGGCTGCTGCGCTTTCAAGAACTTCGGCTCCGTCCTCTCAAGGAAAGTACGTAGTGTATCCTCATCATAATGCGTCACGCTCTTCTTCGAGAACTTCAGCGAACCATTCGGAAGGCTCAGCGACTTGCGCTTGCTCCCCTCAAGCTGCTGCTCTGCATATGCTCTTAAACGGGCAGCGAGCCAGTTCATCGAAGATTCACGGCGGCGGATCTCTGCCTCACGCCATGCATTGATCTTATCCGTATAGCTCTTGAGAGCTTCGGCACAGGTCTTGTCGATCTCATCGATCTCATTCTGAAGCTTGAGATACTGGCCTGTCAGATAATCTGCCTGGCGTCGGTCATGAATAGAGAAAGTATCTTCCGTACTGATCTCAAGTTCTTCGACTTCTTGATTGTCGATGAATGCAAGGAGATCGTCCAGCATGTCTGCCTTCTCTGCAGTTTTCTGTTCCATGAGTGCTTCTTCTGCCATAGATATACCCCTTTCTTCTTTTGTCTTTGTCACGATTAATATAGTAACATAATTCGTTAAAGAATGTCAACGTATCTTTTATAACTTTGCAAAGAAAAACCGTCCGAGAAATCGGACGGTTTTTGTGTGGCCTTGTCAGTCGTTCAAATCTTTATAGAGCGACAAGACCAGCAGGATAATGCCGAGTGGCGGCACGATCCCGATCAGCCAGATGATGAACAGATACCAAAGCAGATTTGCAACTCCCAGCATATATTCACCTTCTTTCTTCTTATTCCTGTGCTAACAGCGTCTCTAGTTCTTCTGGACTGATGAGCTTCGTCCCGAGCTTCCTCGCTTTCTCTGCCTTCGTGCTCGTGCTATTAACGTCAGCAATGACCAGGTAGTCCGTATTCTTGGATACAGAACCGGCAACTGTGCCGCCCGCCTGTCTGATCATCGTTTCATACTCCGAACGCTTTTTCGGCATCTTGCCGGTCAGGACAAAGCTTTTATCGGTAAATCGAAACATTTTACCGATTCCTGTTTCGGCTCCTTCAATGAAGAAGATACTCTCCATCATCATCCAGCGATCTTTAAATTCGTCTGACAAGAGCTTGTCAACAATATTGTCACCGAATCCAGAGATCGAAGAGAGTGCTGTTTTATCCTTATTGAAGATAGTTTCCTTGATTGCATCGATCGTATGGAACTTCTGCAGCAGCTTGTCTGCCACCGTGTGTCCGATACCATCAATACAGAGGGCTGGCAGCCAGTTTCGGAACGGATGCGGCGTGTCTACTGCATATTGCATTGCGTCTGCGAGTTTCTTCGCCGTCTTCTCTCCAAAATAATCCACGAATTCTGCCTCCATATGCCAGAAGAGATCTTCGAACTTGAAATCCTTGAAACTCGGATCCGTCACTTTGACGATCTTCCGGCAGGTCTCGATTGCCCAACCAGGGAGATCAAGCACATTCTTCTTTGCGATGAATACAAGCATCTGTGCAAGCTTCTCTGGGCATTTCTGATTCACGCAACGAAGAAGTGGCCCTTCTCTCTTAAGAGTTTCTCCGCAGGATGGGCATGTCTCTGGAACTGCGATCTCTTCTGAGCCGCCGCCGTAGTTTACGACAATCTTCGGAATAATCTCCTTTGCCTTAATGACTGCGACCTTATCGTCGATATGGAGATTCAAGCGTTTGATCTCATCTGGATTCGAAAGAGAAGCCTGCGACACCGTGCTGCCGAGGATTTCAATAGGATCAAAATCTGCTACTGGCGTCACAGCGCCAGTCTTGCCGATTTGCCAATGGATGCCACGTAACACCGTGACAGCTGCCGTTTGCTCGCTCTTAATAGCGACAGCATTGCGCGGATGATGCGCTGTACTGCCCCAACGCTCATGAGAACGTTCTTGATCTGTCTTCAGAACCATACCATCGATTGGAACTCCGTCTTCCTGGATCTTATCGTGCATCGCCTTAATATAGTCATGAGCATCATTGAGGTCTGACGGAAGATAGTAAGCAGGTGCTGCCATAAATGGTGTATGCTCGCTGATAAACTTAAGTTTTTCTGACTCCGGCGCGTCCATTCCTATGACATCATAGCAGACATAAGAAATGCTTCCCATGAATGGGCTCATTGTCTTACGTGCCGGGTTCAAGATACCAGCTGCTGCATTGCGAGGATTCGCTTTTGGCTTCTTTCCCATGCTGATAAGCATCTTGTTCATATGCTCGAAAGCATTCTTTCGCATGAATGCTTCTCCGCGAATCGCATATTTCGTATTATCATAATTGAAGACTGCTTCTGGAGCAGTGATCTTGCTCATCGGGCGGAAGTTCGGCAGGATATCTCCCTCTATGCCAGAACCACGTGTTACGAAGAAGTAGCTGCCGCGACCATCTGGATAAGCAACAACGGTAAGGCCATCATACTTTGGCTCAAGGACAACTGGAGAAAGACGTTTGATTTCAGCATCAAGTTTCTCCGTGTCATTTTCATCTACTTTTGCAAGTGACGTAACCTCGATCGGATGCCTGAAACGCCGCGTTGTGACAGGCTTGCCCGGTACATAATCAAGATCCTCCGTACCATAGCGTGCAATATAAGTCGCTCGGAGAATATCATATTCTTGATCGCTCATAATAGGTGCAGCGCCGTCATAATAAGCAATATCTGCCTCTATGATTTTCTTGAGATGTTCATCTTTCTTCATATTTTTATTTCCTTGCGTCTTTATCCTCGCAGATATAATAGTCGGGATTTCCAAAATGATTGTCGATGACAATCTGATAAACTGTTTTGTCACCGTCGTACTCGTCGTAAATCACTGCCACAATACGTCCTCCGCCGTCAGGATAGGCAATTCATAGAACGTGATGTAGTCGTCCTCGTCTGTCTCCCATCCACCATAATCACTTTTTACTTCATCCATGAGCTGTTCTTCTGAGCTTATCTCTGGGTTAAAGTAATTCTCGCGGACAACTTTCTCGAACAGCATCTTGACTGCATCTTTGCTATCGCAGAGCTTATACTGCGTTGCCTCCCGATGATCGTCGATAACCAAAAGCCACATTGTCTTATCCATACATAAACACCTCTTTCTAATAGCTAACATTATTTGTACTCATCTTCCATACCGTATTCGTCATGATCAACAACGATTCCTGCCTTGATCTTATAATGACCGTGCATGCCCCACGATGTTCCTCGATACTCCAAATTGATCTCTGTGGATGGAAATTTCTTCGATAACGCTATTAAGACAAGAGAGGGCGGCCAGAATACTGTCTCAAAGTAATAATCTACCCTATGCATATACCGATAATGCCTGACTCTTGCCGCTGGATACACAGTACCCCAATTAGCTTTACGCCATAAATATTTATCCTTAATATCTTCCGGCGTCTTAATGATATTATCGAAATTGAAATCAGAGCCTACATATTTTTCAATCATCTTAAGTACTTCGCTAGAATGTGTCGAGATAACAAGATTGTTTGCTACAGCATTTTCAAAATCAAACATATCGATATCACTTTCCTTATTTAGCACTATAGACTGCTTCTGCAATCTTTGAGATCAAGTCAATGACATGATTTTCTACGCCGATGATGTTATCTGGCGTAATCATAGATGCTGCAATCATAGCGTACATTGTCTTTTTATCTGGGATCAAAATCAACAGGATAATACATGTTACCGCAACAACAGCGCAAACCTTTATGATCTTAAGTGTGACTTTTTTCTCTTCTTCCTCATTCCCAGAAACAATAGCAGAATCTGCGATTAACGGCGACATAGCCATCATAAATACGGACGCAAGAAGAATAAAGATTGATGCGCCATAGACAGTATTGAACATATGGATCAGATAGATCCATACTGGAGAAATAATTGGCTCCATCAAGCTACCTCATCTTTCTTCGCCTGAGATTTGACTACCTTGGCGATACGCATATTTCGGATAACGTGGGCACACATCATGCACGGTTCTGCATCAATGGTTGTCCCATTTTCTGCTCCATACAGATAAAGCGTTGCATCTTTCGCTTCATCTGCGTCACACTGCAGGAGCGCGTTCTGCTCTGCATGGACGGATACACATAATTCATAGCGTTCTCCGTGCTTGCAGCCCATTTCTTCACGTTTACATATGCCAGTATCGCAGCAGTTAACAGCACCACGATAAGAACCGTTATATCCTGTAGCAACAATGCGGTCGTCTTTCACGATAACAGCACCGTATTGACGACGGATGCAAGTACTCCGAAGAGATACTGCCTTGGCGATATTCAGGTAGTACTCATCTTTTGATAATCTCATTCTTCAATTTTACACCTTTCAAAACGATACTTTTGCTTGGCTTCAGGATATTTTTCATGATCTACTTCGCTCATGAACATCTTGATAGGGCGCACATAAACCTTATATGCGTTATAGAGCGCACGATAGCAGACCAATTGTTCCCGTGTTTCTGTATGAGTTACTGGGCATTCAATAATCTCATAAAGATTTTCTTTGAAGTGCTTCCAGATCTCGCCATGCTGCGGAATGTCTCTCATATCTTTTATCTTTACTCCTTTTTTCAATACCACTCAGTCCAGAATGCTGCATTATCTTTATACCAATCCAGATATTCTTCTTCGGAATAATGACGATGCATGCATTCATCGGAACAATAGTATGCCATGCCATCATCAAAAACATAACCTGAATTCATAAGCTTGCCACAATGTGAACAAACTCTTGAATCCTCGCTGTCTTCGATATTGTTACTACCGCAACGAGGGCATTTTTCTGGTTCATTCTTCATCTTAAAGTCAGAACCGCAATCGTTGCAATGATAAACATCCCAGTTTTTATAGCGACCAATATCACTCATCTTTATTCCTCTTTCGCTTGTCACCACTGATTCTTCTTTTCGATTTCTTTGGCTTTTGCGAGGAGCATGTGAGCCCCTCTTTCAAAAAATATACTGAATCTCAAATTTTTTCGCTGGAAAAATATAAAATCGAATGATAAAGGGCGTAATAATCTGAACCATCGTCCAGTCTATTACACACATAGACGATTATGATTCGTATTCTACATCTTCACCTTTTACGATTGTCGCATCATAACGCTCTTTCTTGTTGACAATCTTCATTCCAATATCATCCCAGCTGTTCTCACAGAGAAGCTGGATGACATATACGGTATCATGAACGCTGTCGGCTCTTTCGAGACGACCATGACGCTGCGTCTGTATCGCATACGACTCAGCCATCTCCATCTCGATGAGGTATTTACAGCGATTCAGGTTGATACCTTCTGCGCCAGCATCAGACATCAAGAGGATCCTGCAGTTCGGGTCATCGCGGAATCGATCGTATACTTCATGATACCGCTGTTCTCCATTCATGCTGCCATTGACATATGCAATCTCGATGCCCTTAAATATCGCATTCTTCTTTGCCGCCTTTTCAATATGTTTCGTGATGATATCCTGCATCTTCGCAAACTTACTAAAGACGCAAGCTTTCTCGCCAGAGTCCAGGATCTCTTCCAGCGTATCCATAAGCAGAGATACCTTATTGTCTGCCTTACCAGTAACATATCGCTTAGCCGATTCAGACTCGCTATTAAGAAGCAAATCTTCAGAGTCGGCCAGCTCCTGCGCAAAAGTCTGCCGCATCATGATGCCGGCCTCGATCTTTGCAAGTTCTGGATTCGTTTTTGCTTCTGCATCACTCAGCTTCGCGTTCAACGCTTTCTCCTGCTCATGCAGTTCATCCAGCTCTTCCATCAGGCGATTACTCATCTCCTGCTGTGCCGGCTCGAATTCACAATAGCGCTGTGACACGACAAGCGACGGCAGCTGCTTGGCAACCTCTTCTTTCGTCAGGATCATCATGTATGGCGATATCTTGTCATTCAGCTGTTTCTCATTACGGCTGCCAGCAACTCTGCCTCGGCCAGCCCAACGGATATACATACGTTCAAATGCGCCCTTTTTTGGGAATATCGTCGGATTGATAAACTTGAAGATACCAAAGAGATCACGCGGATCGCGCTGCAACGGTGTTGCCGTTGCGCCGATCTTCATCTTAACGCCATTGAACTCGCAGAGTGCCTTAGCACGTTCTGTTGTATCTCCTTTAGCATAATGGATCTCATCAGCAAAGAAGAAATCAACATGCAGCTTATGGAGCTGCTGCCTTACATTTGCATCCCGCAGCGTCTCATAATTCAGGACAAGCAGATCTGCACCCTGAAACTGTCCAGCGAATGTCTCCTCTGCTTCTTCCTTCAAGCGCAATACTTCTTTTGCGCACTTCTGTTGCTCTGCAAGATTCTTGGCGCTATCGAACTTCTTCTCAGCACGCTTGATTTGTCCTTGAATCTTCCTCGTCGCATCTTTCGATGTTTTGATGATCTTCGGCGTAAGGTCAGAGAATTTCCGTATCTCTGCCGCCCACTGCGTCTTGAGCGATGCCTTCACGACAATGACGCCAGGCCCATGGATTTTCTTTGCCTTTAAGGCTTCCAAATAGGTCCCGATACCCATCGGCGTTTTACCTGATCCGCAAGGTGAAACAATCAGAGCTGTCTCAGCATCGACGGCGAACTTGATGACACGCTTCTGATAATCATACGGCTGCAGCTTCATGTCTGCGCCCATGCTATCATAATCGTGTACTACCTTCACTTCTCCCTTAACAGCTTCTTGCATTCTTGCTTTCATAGATTTTTTATGCTGTTTTTTCTTATCTGGAAAAAGAGTCTCATCTAATTCAGATAAGCGATTGAATGTATAAGCTGATACCAGCCAGCAATTGTTATCTAAATCGAACTTCACGGGATTTGCCGCGCCAATGATCGACATAAAATCATCAAAATGACGAAATGTCTTCATTGTTCGATTAAACTTAATTGCATAATCGAATCTTGGATCAGCTACAAGTCCTTTATACGTAAATAGCTCCAACAAGCACCCCTACTCTCATTAATAAACGCAGAGGACATGTCCTCTGCGTTTATTATACTTGATTTACTGCGGATTTTCTAGGCATTAGCACAGAACGCCCCTCCCCCGCGAGACAAGTGCTTCTTCTGAGCGTATGCTTTCCCAGAAGAGTTTCAACTCGTTTGACGGAAGGATTCGAGAAATTACTTCCACAGATGGCGGCATAACCAGTAAGAACGCCCGGAATGTCTGAATATTGATGACATAATCACCGAACTCTGTAAGAATCGGGATATCGTTCATCTCATTCATACAAGCAGAAATGAATTCGCATAGATTTTCTACATCATATTCGATATTATATTGGAGCATGGTTTCATACGTCTCGAAGAAACCACGGAAGAACATGATGAGATTTTCTTCTTCTTCATTTGGTACATAACCAAGTCTAACATAATACTGATACGCTTTCTTTGCATCTGTATCATTCGACAAGATTAAATATCTACGAATTAGTGCAAGTATCTTGATCTGACACTCAGACGAAAGTTCTGCAATCTTCTGTGGATGACGAAGTACATTAAACATGAGATCACGGATTTGTTTACTGTCTACAACTTTTTTCAAACGTCTTTGCATACGAACGGCTGGAACCTCCTCCTAGAACTTCAACTTACTTACTTTAGACTTGGCGGAAATTTACTTTCTGGAACATAGTTTGTAATCCCTTTAGAAGTAGATTGAACAATGTCATTCAACGTCTTCGTGAATTTTGCTAATGTCATCTCGTTGTTTTTTTCGTATCGTTGTAGTTCCGCAAAAGACTCACCAGCTTGCAGTACCTTATGAAGCAATAAAGTCAGCTGATCCTGTGCATTCATGGTAAAACCATCCGAAAAATCCTTGTAGGCGTTACATTTTGACTGAATTTTTCCAATTCTTTCTTTCAGCTTTCTATTCTCAGCTTCCAAACGAGAAAGTTTTTCAACTAAGCCCTTGTGCTCCCCTTTTAATACTTCCAGGGCTCGATCCGCTTTGTTTCGCTCAAAAAGAGCTTCATCGCGAGACTGTGTTGCACTCATTGTCTTGCTGTTAATATAGCTTAAGATGTCCGCGCTTATTATTTTAACAAAATCTGTATCATTGTCAAATGATTTTTTATATTTTTGATCAATATTATCATATTTTGCCCCATTGTTCTTTTCCTTGCTATTAGGAGAAAGAATAATGGAATCAGCTACGACCGGATTCTGCTCAATATTTTGAATCCTTTGTTCTATTTTCTTCTTCTTTTCTTCATCAATATCTGGATAGATAATTTGCTCCTGCATCTTATCAAGAAGATTATTTGTTCTTTTTCTTTGTCGATGGACCATGAGACGACTTTTTTGATTTTCTGCATAGATTGCTTCGCAGAGAGCCTTCGGATCCTTTGACATCTTGGCATAGCTTTCTGCCATTTCTGCATCGTAAGCAATCACAACGGCAAATTCACGTTTCTGTGACTTTCTACTCAATGGGTCTTCATATTCGCCTATTATGAGCGCTTGGTTGTCAACCAGATCCTGTATAGCGTGTATACAGCTTTCTAACGGAATTGCCGCTTGCCCTGTCAGCTTCATAATGTCCAACTTTATCCAATGCTTATCGGCATTAGCTTTGACTAATTGAGCAAAGGTATGCAAAATATCTGCATACCTTGAGCGAATCTTCTTGATCTTTGATTCAAGATAGACAAGCTGTTCCTCATTGATACCCTTTACTGCAAATGCACGAAATCCCATCTTTTTCTTGATGTTGGCATCTACCCACTTGAATGCATAAGGCTGCATCTTGATTGCAAGTGTATGGCCGCTGATTTCTGTCTCAAGTTTTGAGATGATATTCGGATTTTCTTGCAGTTTATTGATAATCGCATTTCGAGCTAAAGCATTCTCGCGAGGAGTATCCGATACATTCATCTCTTTTGCAATAAAAGTAGTAAAATCCTCGGTACTCTTCGCTTTTTCTCTCAGCTTATTCACTAAATTATCATAACTAGTCTGAATCAGCTTCTCTATTTTTACTTCTTGAATCTTACGAGCATTTGCTCTCTTTTCAGAGAGTTGCAGTTTCAAATTATTCATGTGCTTTCCCCTAATAGATTAAGTTCTCTTAATGTATTTAGGGTCTACTTCGGCGATGAAACGTGACTGCTGGCAAAATACAGGTGCACCCTGGCGCATCATCATCTTTGGTCTCGTGATAAATAGGAATTTCTCTGCACGTGTCATGGCAACATAGAACAAACGACGCTCTTCCGATACATCTCCCTCAATGATAGACTTGAAATGCGGAATAACACCTTCGTTTGCACCAATCATGATTACGACTGGAAATTCCAATCCTTTCGATGCGTGCATTGTCATCATGTTAACACCATCGAAGTTTTCGCCATCTTCCTCAACTTTCTGTGCATTCAGTATCATGCTGTTAAGGAAGTCCTGCATGTCCGTATAGTTGGCGGCGATCTCCTGGAGTTCCATCAGGTTGTTGATACGCTCTTCGGCATCTTCTTTCTCGGCGTCGAGGAGATAAGCATCATAGCGTGTCAGCTTAACAATTTCGTCAAGCACTTTACTAGGTTTGTTTACCTCGGCAAACTCCATGAGCTGTTCCATGATCGCAACGAACTTTTCCATCGACTTCTTTGCCTTGCCCTGCAGCTTTACGGTCTTACATGCAGTAAGTAGACCATCTACAGGTATTGTATCACAGCAAAGAGCGTCATAGCAAGAGAAAATTCTTTCCAAAGTTTTCTCACCTATGCCACGTTTCGGTGTATTGATGACGCGGCGGAAGGCTTCCTGGTCGCAAGGATTCTGTAAAAGACGCGCATACGAGACGACATCTTTGATCTCTTTACGAGAGTAAAACGGGCAGCCGCCCACGATCTGGTATGGGATACCATTGCGGAGAAGTGCCTCCTCGACATTGCGAGAAAGGAACTGCATGCGATACAGCACAGCAATATCCTGATACTTATGCCCTTTAGCATGCATAGCCTTGACGATGCGCACAACCTGGGCCGACTCATCATCTGTGTCAGCAAGGGTAGAGTAGACAATCTGCGTGCCGACTTCATTCTTAGAATAGACATTCTTCTGGAACGGTTCAACGTTATTCACGATCATGCTGCGTGCCGCATTGACGATCGTCTGCGTTGAACGATAGTTACGCTCCAGCATGAACTGACGGAAATTATGGTCTTCCATGAACTCATAGACAGCGCCCATGTCTGCCCCACGGAAGCGGTAGATGCTCTGATCGCAATCCAGGATCATGCATACGTTGAATGCTTCGCCGCCTAACAGCTCGATCAGGCGAAGGTCTTCGATACTGGAATCATGTGCTTCATCACAAGTGATATAGGTATACTTACTATTAACCTGATGCTTGACTTCCGGGAACTGCTCTAAAAGACGGATAGTAAAATAGATGAGGTCATCAAAGTCAAAAGCATTTGCTTCCTTCATCTTCTGTGCATACGTCTGATAGATGCTGGCGGCCATGCGCTCATAGTTGTTCTCGGCGATCTGCATTGCTTCAGTCGGCGTCAGGAGATGCTGCTTGTAATTCGAGATCGTGCCGGCAACCGTACGGCGATCCATATCGAACTCTTTGCAGATCGGCTTCAGCATATTGTCCTTGTCATTCTCATCATAAATCGAGAAGTTCTTCGTCCAGCCCAGATATTCTGCATATTGGCGCAGCAAACGCATGCAGAAACTATGATATGTGCCAACGGTAACACCTTTAGCTTTTTCACCGATCTGCGCATGGACGCGATCTTTGATCTCTTTTGCAGCTTTGCGCGTAAACGTAAAAAGAAGAATGTTGCTGGCAGATACTCCATCTTCGATCATATAGGCTGCTCTCGCAATGAGTGTTGCGGTTTTCCATTGTTATTAACCGTAGGCTCTTTATCCTACGCTCTGGAGGTCGCCCTCATTTTCATCGGTTGGTTGTTTCCAACCCAGTGTAGAGTACCTTTTGCATATAGTCTTTAAAAGATATAGCTGTAAATATGGATCGGCCTCGTGGAGGATTATATCTTTTCACCTCTACTCGTTGCGCCTGACTGGCAAGATTTTTCCTACCATTAGCTATGTCGCCATAGCCTAGCTGCAATAGCAGCGCCTTCGGACTCTGATCAAGTCATAGACTCTTCCAGCTTAATTCCGACCTTATAATCCAGAGTCTTCATACAGCCTTTAACTCTGGACGGCAATTATTACATGCTTTTACCAGCACCAGGAGCCGCATTTACTGCACATGCGCCCTGATAGTTAATCGCAGCCGCTCTCTGCTGTTCGTTCAATCTAGAGAGGATCATCTCTTTATTATTTGGTGCAATATTTAAACTATTCATATTTTCCTCTCCTCTTATCATTCTTTTACACTGCGCTCTACTACTATTGCATTATCCATGTTCTTCATTATGGCTTCTACCTCATTTCTTAATCCGGGGCAGAAGCCCCTCCTTACTCTTTATTAAAAGTTCAGATACTGCGTCGGATCATCCGGCAGCGACTCACGGTCCTCATCAGCGTCGCACTGTCCATTAATACACTGCGAGATTGCCTCTACCGTTGAACGACACTGATCACCAGCAAAGCCCTCCGTCTCTACCTCGAAAGAACCACCCTTATGAATACGAATCTTTACTCTAGCCATACTAATACCCTCCATGCTATTAATAGCGAGGGGCATTGGCGCCCCTCACCACATAATTTACTTCTTATCTATCAAAGGTTCTTCACTGCATAGTCTGCTTCTTCTGCTGCGAACTTCTCACCGTGCTCTGACATGAGCTGTTCACGGATCGCTTCGCGGCTCATGTTCATATTCTTCTGGTAAGACTTCGCTTTTTCGAGAGCGGCCTTGTTCCAGTCGATGTCCGACATGTGATCGACCGCCCACCTTGCCGCTTCAGGACTGAACTTCTCACCATGCTCAGAGACAAGCTGGTCATATACACCGGCTTTGCTCATATGCATGCTCTCTACATAGAGGATGCCTTTCTTAAGAGCATTGACTCCGTCAGCCGGAGCATCTTTATCCTCGTTCTTGAGCGCACGCTGCTGTGCAGTCATAGGCTTTGCTGTCTTTGCCGGCTTCTCCGATACTGCACTTGCGGTCTCTACCTTGATAGTTTCCTGCTTAGGCTGTGTACTATCGTTGCTATTGCCGAAGATACCAGCCAGGCCGATGCAAGCGACTGCAATGACAATATATTTCTTTTTCATGCATATTTCTCCATTTGACGATTATTCTTTATCTGCTATTAAGCGCTGTATGCTTCGATGATAAGATCTTCGCCCTCCATCTGCTCAACATCGACAGACATGCCGAACTGCATCTGCAGCTGAAACTTCAAGTTGATGGCAGCATAGATCTGGCCAAGATCTCCCATGAACGTACGCTCATCGAGACCTGTTCCCCAGAAGTCACCCTCTACTGTCAGATGACCTTTGCCATCACCGTCAAACAAGAAGCCGAGAGACAGAGCCTCGCCGTCTCTTGTCAGGACAGCATCAACTGTAGCGGAACGGCGCTCGTAGCTTGCATGAACCGTCTTACGGGATTCATCAAAATCAAATCCCATCTGTGCGCAAGCCTCGCGCAGCTTATCCTTATCTACATTCTTCATGACATCGGCAGTGTACTTTCTCCAGCAGCTCATAATTCTTACCTCTTTCTTTCTATAACTTATTAATGATGTTCCTTGTAGCTCTTGATGAGCATATCGAGCGTCGGCGCCCTGCCGCAGCTCATGGAACCTTCTGGACAATATCCTTTTACGCAAGTCGGACCGGCGTGCTTAAACAATATGGGCGATACCTTCTTGCATTCCTTCAGCATAGCATAAGCCATATCGCGAATCTCCTGCTGTGCTCTCTGGCAGCAGCGAAGCTGGAAGAAATGCAGAAGAGCGCGAATGTTCATCGTAACCATCATGCGCGTGCAGCAGGCATTCGGCAGGATCATGCGGGCATCCTCATTTGCTACGCCGAGATCGAGAAGCAGCTTGTAAAGTTCCTGCACCTGCTCCATGTACTCATCATAAATCTTGTTGACTTCTTCATCCTTCTTAATAGCATCAGGCGTGACGTAAGAGAAGCCTTCCTCTGAACAGTAGCGCTGACTGCGAACACTCAGCGATGCGATACGATGGCGGGAGTGCTGTGCCAGGAGTGCCCGAGAAACACCTTCTATGACAAACGTAAAAGATACGTGTTCCATCGGCGACTCATGGCCGAGACTTTCCAGCTTCTCGACAAATGCATTTACCTTCTCTTCATCATCTAACGACTCCAAGAGGGATTCAACATCTGCATGCTTGCTATAGCAGAGTCTTGCTGCAGCAGCGATTACTTTTTCAGGTTCAGGTGTGTGCTCTAACAGAATAACGTTCAACTAGAAATTCCTTTCTGCTATTAAAGATGGAACATGCCGGCGCCAAACAGCGGCTCATTCGAAAAAGACTCTTTCCCCTCATCACGGTCTGTCCTGCGCGCGCGTCCCGCACACCAGCTTTCCAGTGCCATGATCTTCTCTTTCGAAGACTCTGATACAGGAATGACTTCATTAATAGCCATCATGATATCCGTTTCCGTGAAATGCAGCTCATCGCCGCTCTCTTCCTTATAGCGCACATAAGCTTTGCGCATGCAGTTCTTGACGACATCTTTGAGTTCTGCGCCAGTATAGCCATCCGTATTCGCGACAGCGTGATCCAAGACGTTTTCTGGCAGTTCCTTGTTATACTTCTGGAAACCAAGGCGCAGAATCTCTTTTCTGGCATTAGCCTGTGGAAGACCAAAATACCATTGGGCATCAATGCGACCAGAACGCGTAAGTTCTGGCGGCAGAGATGAGACATCATTGGAAGTCATGATAACATAGACACCAGAATCGTTATCGTTCATGAACTTCAGGATAGAAGCAAAGACTCGATTCGTCACGCCGCCGTCGGTTCTATTTGAAGAGCCTCCAGCTCCAGCACCGCCGAGCAGTTTCTCACATTCGTCAAGTAGAAAGACACAAGGTGCGCATGTTTTTGCTGTATTTAGAGCGGCCTCAATCTTGCGTTCGGACTCGCCGACATGCTTCGACATGATCTTCGACATATTGAGCGACAGGAGCGGCATATGCATCATACCGGCAAATGCTTCTGCCAGCATCGTCTTCGCTGTACCTGGTACGCCAGTAGCCATATACCCTTTCGGCATCGGAAGGCCAAATTCTCGCGCCTGTGGGTCAAAGAGTTCTTTCTGTTCATACAACCATTCCTTGATGACATCATTGCCGCCCACATCATCAAGCGTGATAGACGGAATGATATAATCGAGGACGCCACTCTTCTTGACTTCCTGGATCTTGTTCTCCATGAGGAAGTCAAGATCGATCTTCTTCTTGCAGGCGATTGACTCAGCAAGATTCATGCTTGCTTCCTTCATGGTCATACCGATGCATGCATTAGCAGCTGCTTCGATATCGCTATTAGAAGGAATAACATAGTCTTCTTTGCCGCTGTTATGCAGCTCCGAAAGCTTATGGGCGGCAGCATCAATGAGCTTCTTCATTTCGTCACGATTCGGAAGCTCATAGGTCACGATGCGAAATAGCTTTGCGATATCGTCCGGCAGCTCGACCATCGGCGATACGCAAAGAAGGATATTCTGGAACGGAGTGCGATATTCCTTGATGTCGCGGATATAACGGCGTACTGCTGGTGCAGCCTGCCCTTCCAGGAACTCCTGGAGATCCTTGAGGATATAGACGCAATTCTCACCGTGCTTTGCATCGCGCGCACCAGACGATGAGGCAATCACTTCAAAGGCAGCAAGCGGTTGACGAGTATTGAGATTGGCCGGAGTTGCCTTCTCGCCAGGGATAGTCGGCAGCTTCTTGATACCTTCTGCTACCGACCAGCTGTAGAGTGGCATCGATACGTGGCGCGTAGCCACGAGTTCACGGATGTCGTTCACGACAGCCTCTTCTTCATAGGTCTTGATCCAGATACAGGTGATTCCTGCCTTGATCAGGGTATCGACCTCTTTCATACATTTTCTCATGTGTTCTTTTTCCTCTTAAAGCTGGAACAGTGATCCAAACATGTCGTCTGCTGCCCCGAAATCCATCTTTGTTAGATATCTATCACGATCCTGGATAAATGCTTCTACATCATGGAATGACTTCCTTGGCTTCACATTTTCAGGAACTGGCTCGTGATCATTGCAGCGAATTGCGCCAACTTCTATGGTATGATTCGTTAAAACCGGCTCATTCTCATTCGGAGCAGCAGAGTCCTCTTTTAAGATAGGAGCTGTGATTGTCTTTCCGTCAAAGTAGAATTCGATGCTGCAATCATCAAACTGCTTGAGCTCTGTGCAGAGTGTTGCTTCAATCAAGTCTACTTGACTATTTCCAAAGAACATGATACTCTCGAATGTCGAAATGATGGCATCTCCTGATTTGATATAACCAAAGCCAGGCAGAACTTTATGAATCATCAAGATTTCACGTTCTTCGAGCATGTATTTAGCAACTTTTACCTTCAAAGCATCAACCAGTTCGTTGAGTGCAGGAGCATCACGCATATACAATTTTCTGTTCGTGACCAGCATATCCATCAGTTCCATACAGAATTCTTCTGCTGGCACTTCGACATAGCCATAGTCTCCTGCATGAAGGACAGCCATATTATTCTTCTCATCATAAGTCATGGTGATTCGATAGGAAACTGCCGTACTGTCGTCTCCTTCACCGTTGCTTGTGAGGAAGTAGTCTGTTTCCTCCGGGAAATGGAATTTATCGAAATCATCACTATAGAATTCTAAGTCAGGGTCTTTCCTCTGACAGATCAACTTGCCTATTGTTCTCACCTACCTTGTCAACATGTTTTCATGACAGACAGTTTCTTGAATTCATTGTCTTCTTCTTTCGTCCAGTATGTAAGATCATCATCCTGAAAAAGAGTAAGACCAGCAAGGTCGCCCGCCTTCATTCCGATGATGTCATAGTCAATCATGCCGCACTTGCTTTTTTCGCGCCAATCCTTGAAATCCCATATCACTTGATTCGCACTTCCTACGGCGTCATGCAGGCCGTCTTCAGTGGATTCATCGTAGATACGCTGTGTCTCGTCATATTCGCCGTCGATTAATACGTCGATGTTGTGGAGCAGTTTTACCACGACATTATCTTCACTAGGGATCTCCTCATCGTCGGGGAGGAGCAGATCCTCAAGTGTATAGTGCGTAAACAAGATGATATGGTATCCTGCCTCTTTTAACAGCCTACAGGTCTCAGCGAGAGGCACAATCTGGTCAATTGGTTCGCCGCCCACGATCGTGATGTAGTGGTTCGGCGCGAACTTTTTAACACCTTCCAGGATTTCCTGCGGTGTAAGAGCATGCGCATGAGAATTCGGATTCCAGATCTTTGGATTGAAGCAGCCTTTGCAAGGGTTGCCAAAATATGCTTTGTTGCAACCGGCCAAGAAAAGCTCGGTGCGCTTGTTGTCATCAAGAGACGGGCCTGCTGTAACGCTGGTCCATTTCACATCATATAAAAGAATCTTGTCTGTCATGTATTTTCCTCACTTACTTCTTTACATGTTTGTAATTGCGGGGCAGCTTCTTCACGACTGCTCCACAGCGGGCGCAGCGTAATTGTGAGCCGACCTGCTCTTCTTCAAGTACAATACCTTCTTTGGTATCGGCAAGCTGATAGAGAGCGACTGGCTCTACTATCAACTCCGTACCAGCACATTTAGCGCAGTGAAGGTGATGATCATCCATAAAAAGTGGCATCAGCTGCTTGCTTCCTCCGATTCAGCGGCTTGCTCTTTCAGATACTTCACGAATTCCGTGAGCTCTGCGGGCGGCAGATCTCCCATATCGTTGAACGTCTTGTTCGACCAGGACATAAGGACCTCATTGAGTTCTTCTCGTGCATACCCCTGGCTCATGAGTTCCTTGAGATAATCGAAATCTGCTTTATGTGCATCAAGTTCCTCATCCGTCCAAGGATCTTCGTAACAGAGCATATCGAAATACTCCTGCTCATCCTCATCACGATAGAGCTGTGCGCCAATGCCGACAAGTGACGCAGCTTTCTTCAGCGCATCCGTGCCGGCAGACTTGAAGATATCCTTCTGCTCATTCTGGCCGCCGATGATTGGCTTTGCGCCTGCGGCAGATTTCGAGATCTTGAAGATATTGCCGTTCTCGTCGCGAAGATAAATCGTCAGCGTGCCGATGACATGTGCCACCGGATTTTGCGGCTTCGGTTCTTTATCGTACTTCGGGTTGAACTTATCGATCGAATTCTGTACCCAGTGCTCTTCAATCTTCCAGTCCCACATATAGTTGGTCAGTTTATTCAGCATATCAATGACAGTGCTGCCAGAGATATAATGAAGATCTCCTTGACCGGGTTTCTTCTTGATCAGCTGCGATGGGATCTCGGTAGCCAGGAATTCCTTGAATTTCTGGTCAATATCAATCTTCTGTAACAATTAGATTCTCCTTTCGCTATTAGTGTGCAGACGATGCCATGGCGTCCATGCTGTTCTCGACTTTCATCGCACCAAGGAACGTGATGCAGAGATCCGACATAAATTTAATGCGCTGACGGATGCTGTCAAGGAAGATGTACTTCATGCGCGTGCCAGCAATCAGATTGACGAAATTGAACGGCTCGCCATTACGGACACCGTTCGTCAGAGCATTATAGCCATTGGCACGGCGCTCACTCTCATTCGCGCCGATCGCTGCAGCCTGATAGCGGATGCAAGTGCAGATGCCATCTTCCTTATTAGTCAGCGCCTCGAGAAGTGCCTTGAAGTTAGCATGCTCTACAGCGATACGGCCATACAGGTCATTCAGCTGCGTCAGCGTGATGCGGAGCATGCCAGGATTCATATCGGCAGCAACCTTGATCTGCTCAAGCTCCGTGACAACGCCATTGCGGAATTCAACCCAGCCTTCGTCCTCGAAAGTACTCTGGAACTTCGCAACCATCTCTTCATAGCTCATCTTCGAATCAAGGATATCCTGGATCTCGAACTCACGAGCACTGAGAAGGACCTTCTCTCCTTTCGGCTCCGCTTTCTTTACCGTCTTCTGCGGCTTCTCAGTCTTTTCTTCCTTCTCTGCCTTTACAGCCTTGTCTTCAGTCTTCTTCGGGCGACCGCGACGTTTCTTCGGCTTTTCTTCTACTGCAGGAGCTTCTTCTTTGACTTCTGTTTTAGCCTCAGTCTTCTCAAGTGTCTCTTTTACTTCTTCTTTGTCTGCGACAGATTCGTCGATGACAGCAGGCTTGAACGTTTTCTCTTCTTTCTTCGGAGCTTCATCAGCCGGCTTCTTCTCTGGCTTCTTATCGACAAGTTTCTCAACCGTCTTCTCGGCCTTTGCCGCCTCAGCAGCACGACGTTTTGCCAAGATACCAGCAAGCGGAGACTTCTTTGGCTTCTCTTCAGCTGGCTTCGCTGCAGTTTTCTCAACGATATCATTTGCCGCTTTAACAGCCGAAGTCTGTGCCTTCTTATTCTCAGCAGCATGTTTTGCTCTAATCTTCTCAAGGATCGACATAGTACATTTCTCCTTTTCAGTCATGTGTTTACTTAATCACTTATTCATTTATGCTAGAAGGATATCGCTTTCTGGATATTCCTCCTGCGCCTCTTTGAAAACTTTGGAAAGATCCTCTTGGAATTCTTTCCGATAGTCCTCGACAAATTCATCGCCGATCTCTTCCATCTGACGGATATACGTCGGAGAATAGGTCGGCATTGCTTTGATAGAATCTCGAATATAAAACCATTTACCGCGTTCCTGCTTCACAACGCCCTTCTTGAAGACATTCATTGCAATATTGCCCAACAGGACAATGTAGAGCGGCTTGAAGGAATTGATTGCATAGTCGATATATAATTGGCAAGTCTCCTGCTCTGACGTTTTTGGCGCCCGCTTCAGAGACTTCCCATTTATAACCTTATGCGTATAGCAGTTCACGACATTCATCCATATCAGCTGTTCTTCATTGACATGGAGGCTATTAAGAACAGAATGAATCATCTGCCCCTCCGGTGTCCCTTCGAAAGGGATCACTGCTTTTGATCCGTTCTGCTCTTCCAGGACATATTCACCGATCATCAGGATAGACCCATGCGGATTGCCGCCCACAATACTTTTCGTACCATGACAGCATTCTTCACAGCAGTCGCAAGTCCTGATGATTTCGTTGACCTTGTCCTTTGCCAGTTCCTCCACCGCATAGTCCACATAATGAACAGGGTCTGGAACATTGGCCTTTCTTGCGAGTTCTAAGATCTGCTTCTGAATATCATCCATTGTTCCCTTTCCCTTCTTTATGTGTTCTATGCCTTCAATGATCTTAAGGCATCTTCAAATGGATCTTTCTCATACTCTCCCTGCACTTGTTTCAACTGCGCTTTCAGAAGAGCAATTTCTGCTTGTGCTTCTAAAAGCTTTGTTTCAGCAAGCTCTCGTCGTTTGTTCTCGACATCGGCACGACTACGTTCACGCTGGATATTCCGACGGTCGTCGACCATCGTCTTTACCATACTCATGACCGTATCCTGTTCGACAATCGCATAGACATCTTGATCTGCTTCGAAAAAAGAGAATTTCAGATACCAGAATTCCATGTTCTCAACCAGAGCTTCCTGGTGGAGCTTGTCGAGCCATTTCTTCTGAATCGTGAAAGTCTTCTTTCCTGGAGCCTGTACCGCTGTCTTGGTCTTAAGCTCTTCCATGATACGGATACTGCCTAAGATCTGCTCATCGCCTTTTGCCAGGACAGTTGCACCGCTATTAAGCGTCATACCAGATACGGCATCACTCAGCACTTTGTTGTTGCGTTTATGATTCGCATATTCAAAGTTGCTGCCTTGGCGGCCATCTGCGCGCTGTGCATGTTTGGCCATGCCCCATTTCCTCTGGGGCTTTGCCTTGTAGCATTGATCCGGCGTGAAGCAGAGGTCGCACTTCTGATCCTCAAATTGACAATCATCATGCCCCCATTCACAAGACATCAGCCAACGACCTCCTCCGAAGATGCATCTTTCACTTCTTCTGCGCCGACAATCTCTTCTTTTGCCGACTTCTTCTTAGACTTCTTTGACTTCTTAGACTTGGTAGCACCAATGGCTTTGTTAATAGCGTCATTCTCTTCCTTGAGCTCTTCCAGCTCAGAATAAGAGAGACGCGTACCACCATAGACAAGATTCGAGAATTCCTCGAACTCTTCCGGGTTCTCACGCATGTAAGTACGGAAAGCTGCCTTGCCGCACCACTTATTGCGCTCTACCTTATCCGGTGTGTACCAACGGATCCAAGCACCTGCAGCTGTGCAGATTCCCTTCTCTATGGCGGCATTCAACGCGCTGAGAATCGTCTCAACGCCTTCACCGAAGACAGCATAGTATTCCAGCTTGCGATACGGGAACTTGTCCGGCATGACGTGATTCTTGCGGATCGTCACGCCGATCTTAACGCCTTCCTCTTTCGTGATGAGCTCACCTGGACCGATGCTGCGCTTGCGCATATCGAGCGTCAGAGAACTCCAATACTGGATGGCATGACCTCCTGCAACGACCAGCGGATCTCTACTCATTGAACCGATCTGTGTTGTAAGATGACATATCATGATGAACGCCGTATCGAACTCTGCAACAACTGCATTGAATTTCTTTGTCAGGCGGCTGTTCATACGTGCTTGCGTACCGACAACAGCCTGTCCGAGCGACGCGTCCATCTCCTGAGTCGGAACTAACGCTTTCAATGAGTTAATACAGCAGAGATCAATCGTGCCTGTCTTCATCGTCTCGTAGAGGATATCCAAGATCTCTTCTGCCGAGATGCCAGAATCTACGGGGATAAAGACAAAACGCTCTGGGTCAATATGAAACGTCTCGCAGATATAGTCTTTATCGAGAGAGTTCTCGGACTCAACCCAGCAAGCAATGAAATCAGGGTCGCGATTCATCTCTTTACCGATAGATTCAAGCACAATACTGGTTTTCTGTTTTACCCTCCCTTTCAGGATATTTTTCAACCTCAGGGCATAGACTATATCACCGCCATATTCATATATTAATACGAACTTAGGCGCTCTCGCACTTCGATTTAATGGCTTTTCTCCAACCTTTTACAGGCCCTACTCCTGTTGCCGAATTTCACGGCCCTTCACGGGGATAGTCGTTGAACCTTCCTCTTTCGAGGCTTGGCTGCTGATTACCATGTAATAGTACGCTTACTATTTAGGCTTCCCAGCAATTCACGAGAGATACAACCTTATGCGTTTCCGCATAAGGGGGGCTATTGCTTAAACTTCAAGAAAACGTTGATATTTTCTTTCCAAAAAGATTGTCGCATCTTTATAAAGATAATCAAATATTTTTTTCATATCTTGCGCTGATGCGTGTTGCCAACGGTAAGCTTTACCATCCATATACCATCTTTCAGCTGGAGATATGTTGGTATTTACTCGAATGATATCCACGCACTTCTGAAGGAAATTCTTTGTTCCATTTAGCATAATCTTACTTCCAGATATGCATCCATCTCCATCAAAATATCCTCTAATAAAATGATTTTGTAAATTAATAGGGATGATATCTTCTGCTGGAAACTTAAGTACCAAAGACTTGTTTTGAATACATCCTGTTTTATTAAGATCTTCTGACATTTTTTTAGAATATAACGTCAGCCTACTTTCATGAAACAATTTTCCATTACAATAGACATTTTTATCAAATATATCGTATGTAGACTTTGTATCGTCTTTTAAACATTTTAAGATATATTCATCTTCTTTTTTCAAAGTTATTTCAATTTGATAAAATTTTTCATTGTTATAACCATCGGCAAAAAGAAGTCCAAGCCAATAAGCTTTTCGCTCTGTGTCTATTGTTTCAAAAAAGTTATGGTCTATTTTGTCTTCAGCAGTTTACAGCTTTTGAGACATAATAAAATCACGTA
>ULYL01004256.1_pt1 | contig 176213 bp, 132 predicted proteins | sample 1962211 | NCBI WGS metagenome assembly ULYL01 (sample SAMEA4835864, study PRJEB28245) | human gut metagenome | biome: gut microbiome; material: fecal sample | place: Denmark | collected 2008
GCAAGGTTAGGGGGATTAAGATAAGCGGGCAATACCGTTGCTCGGCTTCACTAACTTCGGTGAGTCAGCATGGTTGTTTAGTTTTTTTCGGTGCGAGGCTGTCCTGCTCGCCACCATGAACCTATTACTGTAAAAAGTTGACTCAAAATGCTCAGGTTGTCCGTAAACAGGTGGGGTTTCACGGATAAGTTATTCAAAATCAACAACTTGTCCGTGAGAAGGCGGGTTTTCACGGACAAAACCCATTCCGTGAGACAACGATTATCAGGAATAGCAGAGGTGCTCACAAAAAAATGCGGTGCGTTACGAGGAATGAGGCAAACACAGAATTGGATTGAATCGAACAACCTGCATGTTGTGATTTGGTCTATATTATGGAGAGTCAAGAAGATATAATGAGAGGCCAAATGCTGGTTATGTGAAAAAGTGGGTAACCTGGCTTTAGCTTTATCTGCTAACTGGTTGTGAATCAGTACTTTCGTTAGCTGTGTCAATTTCAGGTTGTTCGGGTTTCTCGTAAGCGTCTCCGCTGTCTCGTCAGCTTCTTTCTTCGGCTGGGGATACGCCTTGTAAAGTTCGCCGTTGATACTCTTGAACTTTTCCTCTAGCTGCGTGCGAATGGAAGAGCACGGTATGCAAAAACCCCTCGGGCTCCGGGTGGAAACCGAGGGGTATAATACAGTTGATTCTCAAATCATTAGATTAATGGCTCTGCATCCATGTCTGCAGGCTGTGGAAGACCCATCAGCTTGAGGATAGTAGGAGCCACGTTGCAGAGGGCACCGTCCTTCACGCTCTTTACTTCGTCACCGGCATTGACAACAATGAACTGAACCGGATTGAGTGAGTGGGCGGTGTTCGGAGTGCCGTCATCGTTAACTGCGTGGTCGGCATTGCCGTGATCGGCGGTAATGAGAATGACATAGTCATGCTTGATGGCCTCTGTGACAACTTTCTCCACGCAGCCGTCAATGTATCTGACAGCCTTCACGATAGCGTCATAGACACCGGTGTGGCCGATCATGTCGCCATTTGCGTAGTTGAGGATGATGAGGTCTTCCTTGTCGCTGTCGATAGCCCCGATAAGCTTTTCGGTTACGATAGGGGCACTCATCTCTGGCTGTAGGTCATATGTAGGAACCTTAGGAGAAGGAACCAGGATTCTGTCCTCATTCTCGAAAGGAGTCTCGCGGCCGCCATTGAAGAAGAATGTCACGTGGGCATATTTCTCGGTTTCGGCGATGCGGAGCTGGTGAAGACCGGCCTTGGATACGATTTCTCCGAGGGTGTCCTTCACGATTTCCTTGTCGAAGAGAATGTGCAGACCCTTGAATGCGGCATCGTACGGAGTCATGCAGCAGTAGTAGAGGTTCGGAATGACGTGCATGCCCTCTTCCGGCATATCCTGCTGGGTGAGAACGGAAGTGATTTCACGTGCGCGGTCATTGCGGAAGTTCATGAAGATGACAGCATCGCCTTCCTCTATCTTTGCGAGAGGAGCACCTGCAGCATCTGTAACAACTATAGGTTTGATGAACTCGTCGGTGACATCTGCGTCATAAGATGCCTGGATACCTTCAGTTGCGGAGGTGAAAGCGGCACCTTTGCCTTCAGTGAGAAGGTCATAAGCCTCTTTTACACGTGCCCATCTCTTGTCACGGTCCATTGCATAGAAACGGCCGCAGACTGTGGCAACCTTTCCGGTGCTCTCTGCCATGTGCTTCTCGAGATCAGCCACGAAGCCCTTTCCGCTGTGCGGGTCTGTGTCACGGCCGTCCATGAAGCAGTGTACATAGACATTCTCCAGGCCATATTCTTTGGCAACGTTCAGGAACTCGTAGTAATGGTCGAGTGAACTGTGTACGCCGCCGGTAGAGCAGAGACCCATCAGGTGAAGTTTCTTGCCGCTCTCTTTTACATAATCATATACGCCCTTGACTTCTGCACGGCTGAGAAGCTTGTGGTCACGGCAGGTCTTATTGATTTTCATAAGATCCTGATATACAACGCGTCCGGCACCGAGATTCATGTGGCCTACCTCAGAATTGCCCATCTGTCCGTCAGGAAGACCGACAGCCTCGCCGCAAGTGAGAAGGTGGCTCATAGGATATTTGGCTCTGAGAGAGTCAATGAAAGGTGTTCCGGCTGTGTAGATGGCGTTCGAGTGGTCATGCTTGCCCTCGCCCCAGCCATCAAGAATCATAAGAAGAACTTTTCTATTCATATCTGTTACTATTTGTTTTCCGCGCGCAAAGATACAAAATCCCTACCTCTTTTTATGCTAATCATAATGTTTTATTTAATTTTGCATATTGGAATTTAAACAGATAAGAGAATATGGCATTCGACAGACGAAAACGCAGCGGCGGAAAACGCGAAGATTCAAGAAGAGACGGAGGAAAAGGACGCATGTCCGGTCGTAGAGGCGACGCTTCCGGAAAAATGAGCAGAAAAGATAATGAAAAGCCTCTGAAGGAATGCCCTGACTATACGGGAACTGTCCAGATGACCAGGGACGGATTCGTTTTTGTCAAGGTCGAAGGAATGGAGGATGACATATTTGTCCGCAATGGAAAGACCAAGGGCGCATTGAACGGTGATACCGTGAAAGTGGCCGTAACCAAGGAGAAGACAGGCAGCAAACGTCAGGAAGGCGTAGTCATCTGCGTCCTGGAGAGGTCCAGAAAGCCGTTTGTGGGAGTCCTCCACGTAGTCGGCAACCAGGCATGGGTACTCATGCAGAGCCGTGTAATGCCATATGACATCAGCATTGACATAACTGACGAAAAAGGTCGTCCGCTTATGCGGCGAAAAGGCGCCGTCTCGGAGATGGGATATCTCAAGTCATTGGGCAACAAGGAGTTTGCTGTGGCGGGAGTTACCGAAACGGTGGATGGAAAAGACTGCGAACTTAAGGTCCACACCGGACTTAAAGTGGCGGCGCTTGTGGACAGTTGGGACAGGGGAGAGCCGAATCCGCATGGCTATATCGTGGATGTCTTAGGAGAGCCGGGCGAGAATGATACTGAAATGCACTCGATTCTGGCCGAATACGGATTGCCTTACAGGTTCGAAGCGGAAGTGGAGAACGCTGCGGACGGCATCTCAGATAAAATCACGGCGAAGGACCTCAAGGGCAGAAAGGATTTCAGAAAGACATTGACCTTTACCATCGACCCTGAGGATGCGAAGGACTTCGATGATGCGCTTTCATTCAAGAAACTGGACAATGGAAACTACGAGGTCGGTGTACATATTGCCGATGTTTCGTATTATGTCACTCCGGGATCTGTCGTGGACAAGGAGGCCCAGTCGAGAGGCACATCCGTGTATCTGGTGGACAGGACAGTCCCGATGCTTCCGGAAAAGCTTTCCAACAAACTCTGTTCGCTCAGGCCTAATGAAGACAAGCTCACTTTCTCGGCGGTGTTCGAGATCTCGCCTCTTGCCAAGATTGTCAGCCACTGGTTCGGAAGGACAGTCATCCGCTCCGATTACAGATTCGCTTATGAGACTGCCCAGCAGATTATCGACAATGGTGAGGAATCCTACAATATGGAACTCAGGGGCGGTACGGACGGTATTCATTCTGTAGTCAAGGATCCTATTCTGGAGGCTTCACCTGAAGCTGCGGCTCGTCGCGCGAAGACTGAGGCAATGATGGGCGCAGGCGTGTATGAAGGCTGCCTGATTCCACGTGAACTGAAAGAGGCAATCCTGACATTGCACAAGATCGCGTCGATTCTCCGCAAACGCAGATTCGCTTCCGGTGCCATCAGTTTCGAGCGGCCGGAAATGAAGGTGGAAGTGGACGAAAAGGGTCGCCCTGTAAGAGTATATCAGAAAATTTCCAAGGAGGCCAACTGGCTTATCGAGGAGTTTATGCTTCTTGCAAACCGCTCTGTGGCAGAATTTATCGCCACGGACGGCAAGATGAACGGCACGGCCAAGAAGAATGCCAAGACATTTGTGTATCGTATCCACGATGTGCCTAATCCGGATAAAGTGAATGGCCTGAGAGATTTTGCGGGCAATTTCGGATACAAGATGGAGGACGCCGACGACGGCAGGAAACTCGCAAAGGCATTGAACACGCTCTTGGCTGAGGCCAAGGACAAGCCGGAGTTTGCAGCGATAGAAATGCTTGCGCTCAGGTCAATGGCGAAGGCTTGTTACAGCACCGACAATATCGGGCATTATGGCCTTGCATTCAAGTTCTACACTCATTTCACATCGCCTATCAGACGTTACCCTGACACGATGGTGCACAGGCTGCTCGCGATGTATCTGGACGGAGCCGATTCACAGAACAAGGCTTATTATGAGGAACAGTGCAAGCATGCATCTGAACGTGAAGTAGTTGCAGCAGAAGCCGAGCGTGCCAGCACGAAGTACAAGCTCGTGGAATTTATGCAGGACAAGGTGGGCGGAGAATATGAAGGACATATTTCAGGACTTACCGAGTGGGGAATGTACGTGGAGATAGAGCCGACAAAGATAGAAGGTATGGTGGCGCTGCGTGACATCCAGTCAGATTTCTTCGAGTTCGACCAGGACCATTACCGGATAGTCGGAAAACGTACCAAAGTGGTTTACAGCCTCGGTGACCCTGTAAAAATACGCGTGAAAGCTACTAATCTGGACCAGAAGCTGCTTGACTATGAACTGGTTGAGACCGGAAATGAGCGCAGAGAGGATTCAGTTCCGGATATTCCGGGCCAATATGAAGAACGTCGTCCTGCGGCCAAGGTCTTCGACAGCACTTCCAGAAAGAAAGCCGCTCCTGGAGAAGGAGACAAAGCCGCACGGAAAGCTAAGGTAAAACAGGCCATAAAGAGGTCCAAGTCCGTTTCCAAAAAGAAATCCTGAGATGGGTAGGGAAATGCCCGGATTGTTGCCGGGCGTTTCCCATGTTTAATATTTGATGCGGGGTTTTGTCAATGCCTCCCGCAGCTGATTGTCATATCTCAGACGCATTTGCACGCCTGCTTCCTGATAATAATATCTCGTAGCGATTTCCTCCTCTATGAACGGAATTATTTCCTGTTTCTTGAGAAGAAGGAACTGCTCTTTCTCCATGTCCAGCTTTTTCGCGAGCGCATCCAGCTCATCCTTCATTGTCCCGGCCATTCCATCCTTCTCGAGCTCTTTCTTCATCTGGTCGTACAATGTCTTGGCTCCTGACCTGTAATCGAAATCCTGTCCCTTTGCGTACTGGATAAAGTCCTCATAATCAGCGTCTGAGAAATGGAAATCTTCCGGAGCCGGGATGCTCTCGTGCTTCTTCACGTACTCCAGAGAATATCTGTCAATGATGCCGTTGAGGACCAGCGAATACACCAGACGGCTGTACTGTCTCTCTGTCAATGTGTCGTCAGGCATAATGCCGCCGCCGTCGCGGACCGGACGCCCGTGCGCAGTGAAAAACTGATGTGTCAATGAATCCGGAATATGGCCCACGCTTCCGTCGGATTTGCGGTGGCTGTAGTCAATGGCCTGAATGCATCGTCCGCTCGGAGTGTAATACTTGGCCGTGGTTATTTTCAGCTGTCCGTTATAAGGTAGCGGGCGGATGCTCTGCACAAGTCCCTTGCCGAATGTCCTCGAGCCCATTACAGTGGCCCTGTCCATATCCTGGAACGCTCCGGACACGATTTCTGCAGATGACGCAGTGCCAGAGTCCACCAGGACGATTATCGGAATCTGCGTGTCCACCGGTTCCGTCAATGTGCGGTATTCATCTTTGGTCACGTTTCCGTTGCCCTTGGAAGTGACGACGAGGGAACCCTTCGGGACAAAGAGCGAGACAATGTTCACCGCCTCCTGGAGCAGACCGCCGACATTGCCGCGAAGGTCCAGCACCAGCTGTTTCATCCCCTGCTTTTTCAGATGGAAATACGCATTGCGCACATCTCCTGATACATTTTCCGTGAAACCGGTCTGGAGAATATAACCGGTCGTATCATTGATCATACCTGCATATTCCACGTCCGGAAGGTGGATTCTTTCACGTGTGACAGTGACCTTGACGGTGTCCCCGGCCTTCCACGACTCACCGCCGCGGAGTTTTTTCACGTCGAAAACAACAGATGTGCCCGGCTTTCCCTTCATCTTGGAAGTGGACTCTCCGGCGTCCAGCCCGATGACGGACAGCCCGTCTATCGCTGTGATTTCATCACCGCATTTCAGCCCTGCCTTGCTTGCAGGGGAGTTCTTGTATGGTTCATTGATGACAATGTTGCTCTCCTTCGTGGGTTTGTAGATGATGGCTCCGATACCCCCGTAGGTCTTGCCGATCATGAATTCGAAATCGTCATTGTCCTCCTCCGGAACATAGATGGTATAAGGATCGAGCGACTCGAGCATCGCATTTATGCCGGCTTTCTCAATTCTGTCAATAGGAAGAGAATCGACGTATGATTTGTTCAGCTCTTTGAGGATAGCATTCTGGATTTCAACCCATTGCCCCAATTTGAAACTCTTTGACTGCCCGAAAGAAGGGGCTGCAGATATGACCAATGCTGCGATTGCAGCTATCAATTCAGTGCGTTTCATTATAAATGAATTATTTTGTTGCATCTCACAAAGATAGCAATCTATTTTGATTTCCTTTTGTGATTGTCCGTGAAATTGATACCTTTGCACCCGAATATATAAGGTAAAATTAAAGCAGTATGACGATTATTTTTGCAACGGGCAATAGCTGTAAACTGCGTGAAGCATCAGAGATTCTAGGCGGGGGCTTTGAGCTCGTTACCCCGGCCTCAAAAGGGATTACGGAAGATATCCCTGAAACCGGCACGACTCTGCGTGCCAATTCTTTACAGAAGGCGCAATACATCTTCGACCACACTTCAGGTGCGGATTGTTTTGCGGATGATACCGGACTCGAGGTGGATATTCTCGGAGGTGCTCCAGGAGTCTATTCGGCCAGGTATGCCGGTCCGGACAAGAGCTTCAGCGCCAACATTGACAAACTCCTCGATGAGATGGCCAGAAAAGAGTATGAGGCATCTGTTGCCAGAGAATATGGCATCGCTACGCCCAAGGCCACGAGAAGAGCAAGGTTCAAGACCGTGATAACCCTGATTCTGGATGGCCAGAAGCACTTTTTCGAAGGCGCTATGGAAGGCAGGATCTCTTACGAGAGGGTAGGAAACGGCGGCTTCGGCTATGATCCGGTTTTCATTGCCGACGATTATCCTGACGTGACGGTGGCCGAACTTACAGATGACCAGAAAAACGCGATTTCCCACAGAGGAAAGGCGTTGAGGTCAATGGCGCAGTGGCTTCAGGAGCACTCGGCCAAGTAGCCCTACCGGTGACAATGCCATGGATGAGCAGGTTATAATACTGAATTACACGAAGATACGGGACAATTCCATAGTTGTCCATACATTGAGCCGGACTTATGGCCGCAAGAGTTTTCTGGTCAGAACCGGAGCAAAGGCCAAGATGGCATTCTATCTTCCGCTCAATATCCTGGAACTTTCTGTCACTGAAAACCCCAAATCGGATTTATGGTATGCCAGCCCCGTGGCGGCGAAATATCCTCTGCTCGGAATCAGGAACAATGTATTCAAGAATGCAATCTCCCTGTTCATGGCGGAGGTGATCTACCGTACCGTAAAGGACGGAGCGGCAGAGGACGGCCTGTATGAATGGTGTGAGCATCAGATATTGACCTTGGATGCCCTGCAGTCGGATTTCAGCAATTTTCACATCTATTTCCTGCTGGAGTTCTGCATTGCCCTCGGCTTCCGTCCGGAAGTGGCTGACCTGCTGCCTTTTACGGATGAAAATCAGGCTATTGTGGCTCAGTTCATGCGTTCTGACCTGGCTTCGGCAATGCTGATTCCGCTCACCGGCCGCGTCCGTGGCGACATAGCCTCCTCCATAATCCGCTACTTGGAATTCCACACCGAGTCCGCCATCAACATCCGCTCCCTGCAGGTCCTCCACGAACTGTTTTCGTGAAGCGGCGGGCTGCAGCGGACAATACCAAATAATAGGTAAATCCATAGGCGCACAATCCCAACAATTTGGGATTGTACGCTCGTTTTGTCCATAATAACTTTGCAGGCGAATTAGGCAAATTACTTGACAATGGACAAAATAATCTTATCGGCATTGACGGCGCTGCTGGCGACCGGTTTTACCGTGTCAGCCCAGGAGAAGACTGACAATGCTCTGAGTCGTCTTTCAGTGGGCGGATATGGTGAGGCTGTGATGTCACGCAACTTCTACAGTCAGCATTTCAACCGTTACCGTGATCCTCTCACCTACAAAGATGACAAATCTCACGGCCGGTTCGACCTTCCGCACGTCACATTGAATCTCGGATATGACTTCGGAAGGGGCTGGACAATGGGGATGGAAATCGAATTTGAACATGGAGGTACCGAATCGGCTGTAGAGATTGATGCAGATGAAAGCGGTGAGTATGAGGCAGAGACTGAAAAGGGCGGAGAAGTCGCTCTCGAGCAGTTCTGGATCAACAAGTCCTTCTCGGACGGGCGGTTCAATGTGAAGGCGGGAGAACTGATAATCCCTGTAGGAGAGATAAACCAGCATCATCTTCCGAACGAATTCTTCTCGGTATATCGTTCCGAGGGAGAAGCCAAGTTGCTCCCGAATACGTGGCACCAGGTCGGGCTGTCCCTATGGGGAAGCCTTCCGCAGTGGCGTTACGAGGCTATCTTTACCTCAGGTCTGGATGCGGAAAGATTCGGACACGACTGTTTTGTCCACTATGGTGCGACAAGTCCATATGAGTATAAACTGGCCAATGTCTATGCAGGTGCCGCCAGAATCGACAATTATTCTGTGAAGGGGCTTCGTCTGAGTCTGAGCGGATATTATGGATATACTTTCAGGAACACTGAACGGAAGGCCGGTGCCTCATATGATGACTGTCACGGCGCATTGGCCATAGGCAGTTTCGGATTTGAACTGAACAGATGGAATCTCATCGTCAGGGGCAATGCCACTTATGCCAATCTCTCTGATGCCGAGCGTATTACGGCCTTTTGCAACGCGTATCCGAAGCATACTCAGCAGGATGGTTCACCTTCCAAGCATTCGCCTATCGGCAGCAGTGCATATTCATTCGGCGGTGAAGCCGGATATGATGTGTTCAGCATTTTCGACGCCCTCAGGCAAAAGCAGAAACTTTATGTTTTCGGCCGATATGAGGATTACAACACATATGCGACAGGAAACAAGAAAGTCGCCTATACGTATGATCACGTGAAGCGTATGTCATTCGGTATCAACTACAAACCTATACCTCAGATTATAGTGAAAGCGGAATGGGCGAAAAGATATCTGGATTCGGCATATAATGACGAACCGTCCATTTCGCTCGGCGTCATGTTCGTGGGCTGGTTCAACAGAAAATAAATCCAAACAAATATGAAAAAGATTATCAATTATTCTTTGATTGCTCTTTGTGCAGTCGCAATCAGTGCGACAAGTTGTGAGTCCTCTCACGAGAAGAGCGAAGCTCTCACCATTCTTGAGAGCAAATTCAAAGCCACAAACACGGATTTTGTGGAAAAGACAGTCAAACCTACCTATCGAGCGCTTGCTGACAATGACAAGAAACTGGTAGAGCAGCTCAGCGCCCTCAAGACAGATGCTGATGTCCAGAAAGCCTGTGACCTATGGAAAGTTGCACGCCAGGATTGGGAATGGTCGGAAGCATTTCTGTTCGGCCCTGCCGGAGACTACGGCATTGACCCTCATACTGATACCTGGCCTTTCGACAGGACTCAGTTTGACAAATACATGGCCAAATTCCATCCTGCAACAGATGAGTCGGATGCGGCCATCATTGATGATGCCATCGCTAACGGGCAGAACCTCACTGGCTTCCATGCTGTAGAGTACCTTATATTCCGCGATGGAAATGCGCGCAAGTTGGCAGATATGACTGCAGATGAAATCTATTTTGCCAAAGGAGCTGCTCAGGATTTGTATCTCAGTTCATTGAAACTGGTCTCTGCCTGGGGCGGGGAAGTGTCTGCTGATGAGCAGAAACTCCTTGATGAAGTAGAATTCGAGTCCAAGGATTACGGCGCAGATTTCAAGAATGCCGGCAATGCGGGCTCAAGTTATTCTACCATCGTTCTTGCAACCCGTCAGATTATTGCCGGAGCAAACGACATCATCGGCGAGGTGAGAGATTCCAAAATCGGGTCCCCTGCTACAGGAGAAGATGTAAATTACATTGAATCTCCTCATGCACACAACTCCATCCAGGATTTCTATGACAATATCATGTCTTGTAAACATACCCTCTACGGAGCATTGACAGTATCTGGAACAGAGCCTTTGGCCAACTCCCTCATCGGCGTATGTCTCGATGTCAAGGAATTCGAGGCTGCGGCAGAGAATGTAAAGACCAATATGGAGGCCGCGCTCAAGGCCATTGCCAATATGAAGAAGCCTTTTGTGCAGAATTACACTCTCCAATCTGCAAAAGATGCGATGACGGCATTGGATGGCCTGGAAAAATCGCTCAATGCACTTGATGAACTTATAGCATCTTATGAATAAGAATATGAAAACATATAAGACAGCGGTCCTTGTGGCCGCTTCAATGCTTCTTGCCGGATGTAGCGATGCCTATAAAGGAACTGAACTCGGTCCTGGCAAGACTGCCGACAATCCTGATGAATACTATGCCGGAGGAAAACTGGGTACTACGGCTCTTGTCAATGCCTATGCATATCAGCAGCCGACTCAAGCTGTCGAGAATGCAGGTCTGGATATGGAGTTCCAGAATGGTGAAACCCTTTTCGAAAGGGATTTCAATTACAATACCGAGGGGGCATTTACCGGGCTCGGCCCTCTGGCTGTCCGTGTGGGCTGCCTGTATTGCCATCCTAATTACGGACATGGAAAGCGCCAGGAACGCTACCGTGCAAGAGATATGGGCAATGGTTATCTTCTCGTCGTTTACGACAAGAAAACCGATTCCTATGTGATGTCTCTTGCCGGAATGCCTCAGACGATAGCCCAGGAACCGTTCAAGGCCCCGATTGATGAAACCAAGATTGAGATCAAATGGGAACCGTATGTGGATGAATGGGGCAACAAGTTCGACGATGGAGAGTCATACAGCCTTATTTATCCGGAAGTCAAGATTCCTGCGGATGCTTATTATGCCCCGATGGTGGTCAAACGCGACGGACAGATGGTTACCATTCCGGCCTCACAGATTCCTGATGAGATAGGAGTGCTGCTGGAATCCACTATCGGAATCTACGGCACGGGTCTGGTGGATGCTATCCCGGAAGAGGAGATAACCGCCCAGTGGGAGTCTGAAAGCAAGTATTTCAATTCCATCGGCAAATCAGAAGCGCTGAATCCGGCATATTGGGACCAGGCCGGAAACAAGTGGGCGAGCCTGTATGTGAACAAGAGTGGTGACAAGAAATCCTACGTGCGCCGTTATACTTATGGCCTTACACGTGGCCCTGTCCTGGACGGAGCAGGCGCAAATGCCATCTGGAACATCACCAATGTAACGCGCTCTGACCGCCGTTATCATTATCTTGACCTCGCAGGTGTATATTATGCACAAACGGCAATGAACGATAAGGATGTCCAGGACGGCTTTCCTGAATTCATAGCCAAAGTGGATCCGGACAAGAAACATCCTGAATGGCACACCGATGACGTCGCTCAGAATATTTATAACTATCTGACCAGCAAGACGCTCGAGCCTGAAATGTCAGACAGGCAGTTTAAAAATCTGATGGTATGGCACCGTGGTCTGGCAGTACCTGCAGCGCGTAACGTAAACACCGAAAAGTTCAAGGAAGGCAAGCGTCTCTTTACCGAAATGCATTGCTCCGAATGCCATCGTCCGTCATGGACGACAGGTGAAGACAATATCCAGGACCCGAATATGATGTGTTCAAATGAGGATATGCCACGCTATCCGAACCAGACTATCTGGCCTTATTCCGATTTCGTTCAACACCGTCTTCATATGAAGAATGACATACGTACAGGCTGGTGCCGCACCACACCGCTTTGGGGACGTGGATTGAGCAAACTCTGTACAGGAGCGGAAGACAGACTCCATGACTGTCGTGCAAGAAATACCTTGGAGGCCATAATGTGGCACGGAAGCGCGCAGAGTGATGCACGCAACTCTATTGAGAGCTTCCGTAAACTGACTAAAGAACAGCGAGATGCAGTCATCTTCTTCTGTGAATCCATCTAAGCGCTACATATTAAACTCTACGGTCATAGTTGCCGCTGTCCTGATTCTGATTATGGCAGCGGCGACTTGCATTGAGAATGTGCGCGGCTCCGGGTTCGTTGCGGAATATGTCTATGGCTCATGGTGGTTCGTCCTGCTCTGGGCGATATTCTCAGGCCTTGGCGTCGCATTGATAATCAAGACGAAACTGTATCAGAGACTGCCTGTCTTCCTGCTGCATGTCTCGTTTGTCGTGATTCTCTGCGGAGCGCTTGGGTCATATCTTACCTCGGAGAGTGGCGAGGTGCATCTGCGCAAGGATGAGCCTGCAACTCAGTACGACAACTCTTCAGGTGTCAGGACAGACCTCGGCTTTGCATTGACACTTAAGGATTTTGAGATCAGATACTATCCCGGAACAGACTCGCCTTCCGACTATGTCTCTCACGTTCTCACGGAAGGGGAGGACTTGGCGGTGTCCATGAATCATATCGGAACGCATAAGCACTTCAGGTTTACTCAAGCGGGCTACGACAGCGATATGGGCGGAGTCCGTCTCGGGGTGTTGTACGACCCGTGGGGAATAACATTGACCTATGCGGGCTATATTCTCCTGCTGCTCTCCATCATTCTGGTGCTGGTTTCGCGCTCTTCCTCCATCCGGACATGGTACCGCAAGGCTCTCGCCGTCGCCTCTGCCCTGGTTTTCGCCTTTCAGGTCAATGCAGGGGCTGCCAATGCACAGTCTTCTGCCTGTCCCGTTCCTGATAGGGTGATTGTGGATGACTTTTCACGTATCTGTGTTCTGTATCACGGCCGCGTATGCCCAGTCAGCACAGTTGCCGATGATTTTGTCACCAAACTTTCCGGAAAATCTGCCTGGAACGGTTATTCAGCAATGGAAATTTTCGCAGGATGGACATTCAATCCTATGGAATGGGAGAAGGCAGAGATTTTTGCGATTAAAGACAAGGTGGCCCGCAAGATGCTGGGAATCAATGGAAAGTGGGCTTCATATGATGACTTCTGGACTCAGGAAGGGGAATATAAGCTCAAGACTCCTCTCAATGACGCTTGGCGGGATGGAAACCAGTTGATGCTCAAGCATCTGCGTGATGCGGATGAAAAATTCAACATTATCAGAATGTTCTACAACGGAGAACTGCTCAAGATGTATCCATATAGAAATGCGGACGGACAGCTCAATTGGCTTTCTCCTGGACAGAGAACAGTGGAAGTTTCACTGCCGGAAGGAGAGTGGATGTTTGTGAGGAAGTCAATGGACTATATCAGTGAATGTGTTGCGTCGGGCGATAATGGATGTGCTTCGATGCTGTTAGGTAAAATCGCCGATTATCAGCGGCTTAAAGCTGGCGAGGCAATCCCTTCCGAATGGCGTGTCCATACGGAGCAGATTTATGGTACGCTAAGTTCGCAGCGCTTTCCTGTAATGATGTACTTGACCGTGGCGCTTGTCCTGGCAGTATTGTATGTATCTGGATTGTGGGGGAGAGTATGCTCTTGGGGCGGAGCGGTATTGGCATTGACAATGCTCATCCATATCTCGGTTCTGCTGGCTTTGCGCTGGATTGTTTCCGGGCACGTGCCGCTTTCCAACGGTTTCGAGACGATGCAGTTCCTTTCCTGGTCTGTGCTTGTGGTGACCATCCTTACTTGTCGGAAATTCCGTATCATACTGAATTTCGGGCCGTTGCTCGCTTCGTTTGCTCTGCTCGTGGCAATGATAGGTAGCGGAAATCCTCAGATTACCCAGCTCATGCCGGTATTGCAGTCGCCGCTTCTGTCTGTTCATGTGATGGTGCTGATGTTCTCTTATGCGCTTTTTGGCCTGATTGCTTTGATCAGTTTTCAGGGGACGCTCCTATGTGTCCGTTCAGAAGCGGAAAAGGCCGGAGCACTTGCGGCATTGTCACATCTGCTATTGTATCCGGCCGTGTTTCTGCTATGTATAGGTATATTTATCGGTGCCGTCTGGGCCAATGTCTCTTGGGGACGTTACTGGAGCTGGGATCCGAAAGAGGTCTGGGCTCTTATCACGATGCTGGTTTATGCAGCGCCGCTCCACTTTACCTCACTCAAGAAATTCCGGTCGCCGAAATTTTTCCATTTATATTGCCTGTTGGCCTTCCTGAGCGTACTGATTACGTATTTCGGGGTCAATTTCTTGCTGGGAGGAATGCACAGTTATGCGTAGGGTTCGTTGAAGCCAATATGATATTGCCAGCCGAAAACCGCTGGTTGGCTGAATAATTTTTTAAAGTAGAGCGACCGATACTAACTTTGCCGATGCCAATGATAGGTTTCATTTGGACGTGTTTGCAGTGAAATGTCAAGTTTGGCACGATAAATGCAAATAGTCGGTCAAGTGAATAATATTATTGGTTGGTTATTATAATGGTTAGTTAGTAGTGTTTAGTTATGGTATCGCGTTGTACTGCCAGATGTGAGATCTCGCCAAAACGCAGATACGAATCTACAGAAGCCCGTTCAGATTCCTGAACGGGCTTCTCGTTTGATATCTGTTATCGCCGAATTGCATTCCGGATTTTACGTTGACCCCAATCTTCGAAACTGTCGTCAGTTGCGACAAAAATAAAAAACACCGCGGCGGATGTGCTGCGGTGTTTTTGGTGGGAGCAGAGGGAGTCGAACCCCCGACCCTCTGCTTGTAAGGCAGACGCTCTGAACCAACTGAGCTATGCTCCCAAACAAACTTGCTCCTGAACCAGGACTTGAACCTGGGACCCTCTGATTAACAGTCAGATGCTCTAACCAACTGAGCTATTCAGGAATTTTATCCCCGTTGTTTCGTAACGGGATTGCAAAGGTACAACAATTTCTGTTTCCTGCAAATTTTTTTCTGCATTTTTTTGCTAACTTTGTCAAGATATTTTAGGACATCTGTTGGACTTATTTTGGAAGATGCTGATTTTCAGTTTTTTAGAGGATATGTGCCAGCCAAATAAAGAATAACCTTATTTATATGGATATCGATCTCTTATCAAAAATGGTTAAAGAACTTATCCTTGACAATGATGAAGTGTCATTGCCGGGAGTCGGTTCTTTCGTGGCAGAACTTGTTCCATCCTCATTTTCGGATAAGGGCTACACTATCAATCCTCCATATAAACGTCTGAGCTTCAGGAAGAAAGCGGACGCCTCTGACAATGTCCTGATAGATTTCTATGCGAAGTCCAATAATGTGGACAAGGAAACTGCTTCGAAGATTGTCATCGATTTTCTGTCGGAGATGCAGAAGGTCCTTGAACTCAGGAAGTCCATTGTCTTTCCGGGCTTGGGAAAACTGAGGGCGACCAAGGAGAATATATTCTTCTTCGTGGCCGATGAGGACCTGGATATTTATCCGGAAGGGTTCGGGCTCGAGCCGATTTCCCTTAAGACTCATGAAGAGACTCCGGCAGAGGTTTCAGCGACTATTGCGGCGCTTCAGGATATCCTTAATCCGGAGGAAACGAAAAGCCAGTCCGGCAGTGGTGAACAGCCTGAGGCGGAGTCCGGTAGTGAAGAGCCGTCTGAAGCAGTGTCCGGCCCGGAAGACGCGCCTGAAGTGGCTGGTGGCGGGCAGCCTGAGTCCTCACTTGAGGCAGAGAACGAGTCCGACAGCGAAATGCAGCCTGAGCAGCAGGCAACAGCCGAAGAGTCTGGCCACCAGTCTGAGAATGAATCTCAGCATGATGAGGAAAGCGAACAGGAGACAGTACAGCACGTAGAAGCTTCAAGTTCGGAAGACGCGCCCGAAGTGACCGGTGGCGGGCAGCCTGAGTCCTCACTTGAGGCAGAAGCCGAGTCTGACAGCGAACCGCAGCCTGAACAGCAGGCAACAGCCGAAGAGTCCGGCCACCAGTCTGAGAACGAATCTCAGCATGATGAGGAAAGCGAACAGGAGAATGAGCCGCAGCAGGAACCAGAGTCTGAATCTGACAGGGTAGAGGAAACCACAGAGCCGATAACTCCGATTCAATCAGAGACCGAACCGGAGCAGCCACGGACAGAGCCTGCGAAGAAGAGCAGGAAGGGATGGAAAGCATTGATCTGGACGGCGGTAGCCATCGCGGCATTGGCCGTGACCTTCATTGTCGGCTTCGTCATCCTCGCCCATATTGCGCCGGACTTCATTGACTCAATCCTCTATACACAAGAAGAGCTGGAAATCATAAATCACTGATTCCCAGCCCTTGTATAGTAATCCGCACGCGCTTACCGTACTCTGATTGAGCGCCCGATTCTCAATGTGGTCTTGGCCGAAATTCCGTTCAATGCGCAGAGTTTCTTGACTGTCGTGTGATACTTCACGGCGAGTGAACCGAGAGTGTCTCCCGACCTGATCTTGTGGTATTGGGCCTTGGCCAGTTCAGCCGCCTTGCGCGCTTCCTCTTTTTCCCTCAGTTCCTGCTCGGCAGCCCTTGCGGCATAATACGTGGAATCAGCCTTCATTATCAGGTAATCTTCCTCATCGCTTTCCGGGATATACTTGCTGCTTGCATTCAGGAACCGCTTTTTCAAGATGAAAAGCCTGTGTCTCAATGTGCCGCTCTCGAAATCGATAAGCCACTGCGGGTCGAATGCGAAACCGCAATACCTCGTCTCGAAATGCAGATGCGCTCCTGTAGAACGTCCCGTGGAACCGCCCAGACCGATGGTCTGTCCGGCAGTCACCCAGTCGCCAGGGGAAACCAGACGCTTGGACAGATGCGCATAGAAAGTCTCCAGACCATTGTCGTGACGGATGACCACCAGGTTGCCATAGCCTCTGTAATACTTTGACAGTCTGACCTTTCCGGTGAAGGCTGCCACGACCGGTGTGCCGGTCTTGAGGGGCAGGTCCACGCCCATGTGTCTGCGCCCGTGACGGTATCCGAAAGGAGAGTAAACCTTTGTCTGATAAGGACAATGATATTCGCTCAATGAATCCACGACCCACAGCGAGATGTCATCCTGCAGGTCCTTCGTGTCCAGCCTGTACGGATTCGGAAGCTCTTCGTTCCAATAATCCTTGTAAATCTTGGCGGAAGCCGCCACATTCGGGTCCTTGTAGTACTTCCAGGTATAATCCTCCAACAACAAAATTTTCACTGCCGGATTGCCCGTGTCCAATGTGTCAATCGGATAAGCAGATGACTTGTCAATCGATTTGACAGGCTGAAGTGCTGTCCGTGGTACGAGCAGAGATGCCCTGCTCATTGTCATCAATGTATCTTGTGCGGCTGCACGCTCGCTCCGGAAAGAAACCAGAGCGAGCAATGTCGCTCCGGCAGTAAGAATTTTATTGAAGTTCATATGATTATGCTGTTGATTACTCCGCACCGAATTCTGATTTGAGCAGAGCTTTCGTTTCGTTGATTTTTTCTTCGAGGAGTTCCTTGGAAGTGGCTTCACAGATAAATCTGAGATAAGGCTCTGTGTTTGAAGGCCTTATGTTGAACCACCAGTCCTTGAACTCTACGCGGTATCCGTCGAAATCCATAAAGGCTGTAGGAGTCTCCTTCGCCGTGAAATGTGCCTTGATCGCATCCATAGCGCCCTTTTTGTCCTCGAGACGGAAATTGATTTCGCCTGAGTTCTGATATCTTGCGATTTTTCCGATAAGCTGGCTGAAGGTGATGCCTTTCTTCTTCATGTTCGCAAGGACTCTGAGTACCAGGATGGATGCGAGGAGACCGCTGTCGGAATAGAAGAAGTCACGGAAATAATAATGTCCTGCAAGTTCGCCGCCCCATACGCCGTCAAGTTCGCGCAGTTTGCGGGCTGCGTTTGCCCTGCCGACTTTCCATGTGAACATCTTGGCCCCCATAGGCTCGAGATATTCGCCTACTGCTTTCGAACTGCGGATGTCCTGGATGACGATGCCCGGTTCGTGGCGCTCGTCGATGAAATAGTGTCCGAGCAATGCGATCATGAGGTCAGGAGAAACGAAATTGCCTTTCTCGTCCACGAACATCACGCGGTCAGCGTCGCCGTCATAGATGACGCCTGCATCAGCGCCTGATTTCTTCACGAGCTCTTCCAGTGCTACTACATTCTTGTGTATCAGCGGGTTAGGTTCGTGATTCGGGAAAGTTCCGTCCATCGTGTCGAAAATATACTCAGGGCCTTCTCCGAAAATCTCCTTCGCATAGAGCGAACTCATTCCGTTGGAAAGGTCGAACGCGAGTTTCAGGCCACTGTAGTCTCCTTTATATTTGAGAAGGAAGTTCAGATAATCCTGATGAATGTCTTTCTGATAGACTTTGCCCCTTTCGGCAGCTACAGGAGTAGGTTTGTTCTCTTTGATCCAGGCCTCTATCTGTCCAAGTCCAGTGTCATAACCTACCGGCAATGCGTTTTCACATGAAACCTTCATTCCGTTGTATTCTTTCGGGTTGTGGGACGCCGTAATCTGTACGGAAGCCTTGAAACCGTAGTTCGCGGTGCCGAAATATACCATCGGCGTGGTGCTCAGGCCGACATCGTAAACATCGGCGCCTGCGTCATTGAGACCCTTCAGAAGGTACTCGTGGATTTCGTCAGATGAGACTCTGCAGTCTCTTCCGACAAGCACCTTGTCAGTACCGAGAAGTTCAGGAAGAAAATATCCTACCTTATAGGCAGTGTTTTTGTCGAAATCCACGTTATAAATTCCGCGGATATCGTAAGCGTGGAATGCTCCCATAATCTATTTTATTTTAGTGTTGTAATGTGTCGATACCTTGCCCTTGGCAATGTTCTGCAATTTCTTGGAAATCATCTTCTTGCGGATAGGAGAGACGTGGTCCACGAACATGTCGCCGTCCAGATGCGACATCTCGTGCTGGACCATGCGGCAGGCGAACTTGTCGAACGTCTCCGTCACCTTTTCTCCGTTTTCATTATAGTACTCCACAGTCATTGACTTGGGCCTGCTTATCTCGCAGTAGATTCCCGGGATGCTCAGGCAGCCTTCCGAATAGTCGGTCTCCTCCTTGCTCTGCTCGAGAATGACCGGATTCAGCATGGTGCGCTTGAAATCCTTGAGATAGTCATAGACGTCGGTCATGCCGGTGCCGTCCACTATCAATGCCCTTTTGCTGACGCCTATCTGGGGTGCGGCCAGGCCGCAGCCGTCGGAGTGTTTCAATGTATCTTTCAAATCCTGTACAAGTGAAGCAATGCCTTCCTTGTCCTCAATGTCGATTTCTTCAGCTCTTGCCCTGAGGACTTCCGAGCCGTATAAATATATAGGTTGTATCATATTCTGAATTATTTTTTCCTGCGGCGTTTCCCGGAAGCGTTTCGGGACAATGTCTCAGGAATCTGAATGGCGGCGGGGTTCGCCGCAAAAGATATGCCACCGTTCTGTGACGCATTTTCGCGGTCCAGCCAGCTCTGCAGTATTATGGCGGCGCTGATTTTGTCCACGGAAGCCTTGTCCTTTCTCTCGGACGCCTTCATTCCGCCGTCAATCATGGCCCTATGTGCCAGCACCGATGTAAATCTCTCATCTTCAAGCGTTACGGGCACGTCCGGAAAGGCCTTGGCGAGCTGTTTCAGGAAAACATCCACGTCTGCAGCTGCCTCTGACGGCTTGCCGTCCATATTGATCGGATATCCGACAACGAACCGGACAATGGTTTCTCCGGTGGAATAATTTTTAAGATAATCTATTATCTTTGCACTTTGTACGGTTTCCAGAGCGGATGCGAAAATTCGTAAAGGATCGCTTACAGCCAAGCCGATTCTCTTTCGTCCATAGTCTATTCCGATAATTCTCTCCATAATCGTGCAAAGTTAACAAATAATTTTTATAACAGGGTTTGCAGATGGCCTCACAGAAACAGTCCAAGGCACCGAAGGTCGAGCACTTCAGAATGTCTCTCATAGATGACATGACTCACAAGCGGTTGTGGGTGATGAGATTTACCCGCACTACTTTTTTCGTGACCATAGTTTCTGTCGTCATGGTGATAATGGCATTGTCCTACTCGCTCATTGCCTTTACGCCTATCAAGACCTTCATTCCGGGCTATCCGGACGCGCACACCAAGCGTGCGGCGATAAACAATGCATTGACGATAGACTCTCTTCAGAATGTCATCTATACATGGAAGTTCTACACTGAAAACCTGAAGAAAGTCATGGAAGGAGCTGATCCTGTGCTGATTGACAGCGTGATACGCACTCAGGACGCCACGGGGGAACTGTCTGCGACAGAGCGTAAGGAACTCGACAGCAAGGACTCGCTGCTCCGGGCCAATGTCCGTGCGGAGGAGAGGTTCGGCCTGTCCGGGGCCAATGAAAGGAGACTCCCTATCGAGGGCGTTCATTTCTTCACTCCGCTGAAGGGAGTGGTCTCACAGGGATATGACCAGCTTCTGCATCCTTACATTGACATAACCGCTCCTGCGAATTCGGTCGTATTTTCGGTACTCGACGGTACGGTAATCGGGGCCGGATGGAGCGATGATTCGGGATATACACTTCAGATACAGCATACCGGCGACATAATTTCCGTTTACAAGCACAACCAGAAGCTCCTCAAGAAGACCGGGGACAAGGTTACGGCCGGAATGCCGGTAGCTATAGTAGGAAACACGGGCTCATTGACCACAGGTGAGCACCTGCATTTCGAGTTATGGTACAAGGGGGAGGCTGTGGACCCTACCAAATACATTAATTTCTAATGACAGAAAAGCGTCGCATAGCGATTTTGGGCTCTACCGGTTCCATCGGCCGTCAGGCTCTGGATGTAGTAAGACAGCACAAGGATTTGTTCGAGGTTGAACTGCTTACGGCAAACAACAGTTCAGCTCTTCTGATAGAACAGGCGATGGAATTCCGCCCTGGAAGCGTAGTCATATGCAATGAAGCAAAATACCAGGAAGTTGCGGATGCTCTGCAACCGAATGATATAAAGGTATTTACGGGTATGGATTCGGTCTGCTCGCTCGTGGAGGCGGAAGACATTGACATTGTCCTTACTGCACTTGTCGGGTTCAGCGGGCTCAGGCCTACGATTTCCGCGATCAAGGCGGGCAAGATAATCGCTCTTGCGAACAAGGAGACTCTGGTGGCAGGCGGGTCTGTGGTCATGGACCTGGCAAGGAAGTACAATTCGCCGATTCTGCCTGTGGATTCAGAACATTCGGCCATATTCCAATGCCTTCTCGGGGCGACTGGCAATCCTATTTCGCGCATCCATCTCACGGCATCCGGCGGGCCTTTCCGTACCTGGGACAGGGACAGGATCGCTGCTGCTACGAAGAATGAGGCGCTGAAGCATCCGCAGTGGACAATGGGAGCGAAAATCACCATTGATTCCGCCACGATGATGAACAAGGGATTCGAGATGATTGAGGCCAGGTGGCTGTTCGACACGGCTCCGGACAAGATCAATATCGTGGTCCATCCGCAGTCCATAATCCATTCCATGGTGGAGTTTGCGGACGGCGCAGTCATCGCACAGCTCGGCAATCCGGATATGCGGGAACCGATACAGTTTGCGCTCAGCTTTCCGGAAAGACTCACATTGAACAATAAGAAACTGGATTTCGCTTCGCTGCAGGGGCTGACTTTCGAGGAGCCCGATATGGAGAAATTCCCGTGTCTGTCGCTCGCGTTCGAGGCTATCAGGAAGGGAGGCAATGTCCCTTGCGCCATGAATGCTGCCAATGAAGCGGCCGTGGCTGCGTTCTTGAAGGACAGCATCCGGTTCTATGACATTCCGGAGATCATATCAGCTTGTATGGCTGGAGTGAATTTTGTAGAGAAGCCGACTGTGGAAGACCTGCTCGCCACAAACGCGGAGGTGTACCGTGTCGCGGCTGAAATGTGTGCGAAACTCGCACGGTAACAGGTAGTTGAAAACGAAACTTGAGCATTTGGAAACAGAATGGTAGTATTGATGAAGACACTCCAGGTGATAATTGCATTGTCCCTGCTGATAGCGATACACGAACTCGGACATTTTATTTTTGCCCGCATCTTCGGAATCAAGGTTGACAAGTTCTTCCTGTTTTTCGACGCTGGTGATGTGAAACTGTTCAGCACGAAGACAACCGGCTGGTTTACAAAGCTTTTCCCGAAAATGAAGGACGCGGATACCGAATATGGCATCGGCTGGCTTCCTCTCGGCGGCTATTGTAAGATCAACGGAATGATAGACGAGTCGCTGGACACGTCCATGCTCGGCAGCGAACCGAAACCGTGGGAGTTCCGTTCCAAACCGGCATGGCAGAGGGCATTGGTGATGGCTGGAGGCGTGCTGTTCAATTTCCTCTTCGCCATCTGCGTCTATATTTTCATGTTGGCGCATTGGGGGAGTGACTATTTGAGCAACGAGCAGAATAAGATTTATGTCAATGAACTTGCTTATGAGATGGGTTTCCGCAATGGGGACCGGATCCTGAAGTTCGACGATTATGAGCCCAAGGATTTCTCAATGCTGCAGGCGGATCTTGCAAGACGCTCCGTAAGGACAGCCACCGTGCTGCGTGGAGAAGATACCGTGGTGCTCTATATGGACAAGCGCATGGTGGGCGAGATGCTGAACTCTCCGGGGATGTTCACGCCGGCGATACCGTTCGCAATCGATTCATTGGCAAGGGGTTCTGTCAATGCCGGCTCAGGGTTGAGGCATGGTGACGTGGTCATCGGCATTGACACGGTATCGGTCGCTTATGTCCAGGATGCATGGAAGCTTCTTGCCGGGAAGGCTGGCGGACAGATTACTGCGAAAGTGCTGCGCGGAGCTGATACATTGGCAGTTCCGTTGCAGGTGGACTCGGCAGGACGTATAGGAGTGATGCTGCAGGTACCGGGCATGCAGAAACGTGAATATACATTTGCCCAGGCCATACCGGCAGGCATCGAATATACATGGAATATGGTTTCCGGCTATGTCCGTGATTTGAAGCTTGTAGCTACACCGAGCACGGGGGCGTACAAGTCTGTCGGCAGCTTCATAGCGATTGGACAGGTGTTTCCGTCGCATTGGAACTGGTTGATATTCATCAATTTGCTTGCGATGTTGTCGATAATGCTCGGTGTTATGAACCTTATTCCGATACCGGGATTGGACGGCGGCCACCTGCTGTTCCTGATAGTCGAGATGGTAACAGGCCGCAAACCGAGCGAGAAGTTTATGATGGTAGCTCAGATATTGGGTATGTTCCTGCTGATGGCGATAATGGTTTTCGCCTTCGGCAATGATATAATGCGATTGTTCCGTTAATGTAAAATTTACCTGTTATGAGAAGATTTTATCAGATAAGAAATGTCATTGCATTGTCAATGCTTATGGTCCTGGCTTCTTGCCGCAGCGGCTCTGACAAGCCTCTTCTGCCGAATGTGAGCGGAAAAGCCGGCGAAGTGATAGTGGTGATGGACAAGAGCGACTGGGACGGCAACCTCGGCGGAGAAACCCGTGGCGTGCTTGCGGCGGACTACCCTTTCCTGCCTCAGAGAGAGCCGACTTTCTCCATTGTCAATGTCCCTCCTACGGGATTTGCGGACCTTTTCAAGATACACAGGAATATCCTTATATATAATATATCACAGGACGTGAGGAAGAGCGGTGTGGTCTATCGCAATGACCAGTGGGCCTATCCTCAGTGCGTGATCCAGATTTCAGCACCGTCTGCCGATTCTGCCGCCACATTGCTGCAGAAGAACAGCGAGCGCATAGTTTCGACCATCGAGCAGGCCGAGAGGGACAGGATCATTGTCAATGCCAAGAAGTATGAGGCTCCGGGCGTCCAGCCTGTGGTCAAGGAGATGACCGGCGGTTCACCATGCTTCCCTATGGGTTACAAGGTCCGCAAGAAGACGGACAATTTCATCTGGATTTCAGACGACAAGCAGTACACTACGCAGGGCGTATTCGTGTACAAGTATCCTGCAGCACAGGTGGAGAACTTCACGGAGGAGAACATCATCGCTCACAGAAACCAGTTTCTGAAGGAGAATGTGCCGGGAATGTTCGACAATACGTATATGATTACCAATGAGATAGCCACTCCGGAGGTAAAATTTATCCGTTTCCGCGGCCGTCAGTTCGCTGAGACCCGCGGACTGTGGGAGGTCTTCGGAGACTATATGGGAGGACCTTTCGTGTCACATTCTTTCTACAGCCGTGACGGTAAGGATATCATTGTCCTGGACGGCTTCGTCTATGCCCCTAAATATGACAAGCGCCAGTATCTCAGACAGGTAGAGGCAGTTCTCTACTCATTTGAGTGGGCTGACGACCCTTCCGGAAACAAGCAGTCTGAGGAAGAAGAGAAGTAGAATGGCAGTTATCACATTCTTGGTTTCCCTGTTGACCGTCAGTTCGGCGGTCCAGTCTCTTTCGCCGGGCAACCAGACTTTGTTGAAAGGCCTTGTCGGGAAGTTCGACAGTCTCGAGGTCTATGAGAACCGCAAGATAGAGAAGATTCAGAGGAAGAAAGAGGCGTGCGGAAGGCTTGATGGACGCGAGCAGATGGAGGCATGGCTGGATGTGGCCTACGAATACAGCTACTTCGATTCCGACTCTACCATTGCTACTCTTGAGCGTGTCGCAAAAATGGCATCTGATGCATCCGACCATTATATGGCGGTAAAGACGGCTATCCGTATGTCACGAATTCTGACGACTTTAGGATACTATAAGGAAAGCAGCGATATAATTGACTCCATAGACAAGAAAACCATTCCTCGAATTCTCCTTTTTGAGTATTATGAGGCTCATGAGTTTCTCTATTACGAACTTTTCCACGTTGATGGTTCACGCCTTGAATTTCAAGACATGCATGAGGAACAATATCGTGCCTACATGGATTCCGTCATTCTTTACGCGCCTGAGAAATCTGAATACGGACTGCGCTCCCGGGAAAAGAAGGCTTTGATGCTCAATGACTTCGACTATGCGATGCAGTGCAACCGTAAGAGAATGGAACTTGCTGCGAAAGGTTCTATTGCCGAGTCATTCGTATTCTACGAAAGGAATCTGATATATAAAAAAATGGGCGGGCATGAGGATGACCGCCTGTACTGTCTTTTGAGAGCGGCCATCATTGACCTGGAAAACTCAAATCAGGATGTCGCCGCATTCACTCAACTTTCATATATGCTCCGAAATACGGTGGATGCCGGGATTCTTGACAAGTTCTCAGAGTATTCCTACTCTTCGATGCTCAAGTTCCGCTCCAGGACACGAAGGATTTTAGGCATGGACGTAATCGTGGAGACAGACAGGCTGCTGCGGCAGCAGATTTTGGAGCAAAAGAGACAACTTACATTGAGTCTGTGTCTCCTTTCTGTGCTTGCCCTGATTCTTGTAGCCGTCTTATTCTATATGATTGCCCTTATACGGAAGGGCCGGATGCTTACTCGTCGTCTTGAGCGTTCCAACCGCATTTCCAACGGCTACATCGCCAGCTTCTTCCAGCTCTATTCCTCCTACATCGATCGGCTTCTCGCTTTCCGCGGACGCATAAACACAAGTCTCAGACGTGGCAATACCGACTATGTAATCGAGCTTACGAATCCGTCCCGCGACATAGAAAACGAGGAACTCAAGCACATGTACGATAGTTTCGACTCGGCCTTTCTCGATATATTTCCGACTTTTGTGGAAGACTTCAACTCGCTCTTGAAACCGGAGTGCCATATCGTTCTCAAGGATAGCGAGAAGCTTAACACGGAGCTGAGGATATTCGCAATGATCAAGCTCGGAGTCACTGAAAGCGCCAAGATTTCGGAGCTTTTGCACTACTCGATAAAGACTGTCTATAACAAGCGGTCCGGCATCAATTCGAAGCTCGTAATCCCGAAAGAAAAGTTCGAAAAAATGCTCAAAGAACTGTAAAATCAGCTCTAAAATTATAGAAAAACATTTCCCTGGTTCAATTCATTTGAATCAGGGATTTTATTGATATTCAAGCTAATAGCGTTTCCCTGAGCCATTTTTGATTTCCTTTATAAAAATGGGTAGGTTATTGTATCGTTTTGATTTCTAATTTTGCAGTGCGAATGGTTGGACAATGCCGGGAGTTCCGGCGTTTCCAAGATAAACTAATAAACCATGTCAGTCAATAAAAAAAAATTGCAAACAGCAGTTGCGGCGTTCATCGCCTTTCTCTTTGCGGGATGTTCATCAAAAACTGAAATCCCTGTCAATCCTTCCGTGGCAGCTCCGATACGTGTGATGCTCAAACAAGACGTAAATGTCTATCTGAAAGGAGTAAATTCCGGTACGGCATTTACTGTGGATTTTGGTGACGGCACTATAGTGGACGCTGTAGTTCCGGCTCCGGCAACTCACGCGTACACAAAGGGCAGTGACTATATGATTTCGGTTTCATCCCCAGTATTGGATGAGAATCACGTGTCCAAACTGCGTTGTTACCCTCTTGAGGCTCTTTCTTCCGCCCAGAAGAATTTCAGGGATCCGTCGTACAAGAAAATCTGGGTAATGACTCATCGTGCCCATACGGCAGACCCTACTGTTCCTGAAAACTCTGTTTCTTCGGTCAAAGCCGCAATCGCAGCAGGTGCCGAAGCGCTCGAATGTGATACGCAGAGGACTAAAGACGGTCATATCGTAATATGCCATGACCTTTCCATCAACAGGACAACTACAGGAACCGGAGATATACCGTCCCTGACGCTTGCGGAAATCAAATCCTACAAACTGCTTGACCGTAACGGCAATCCCACAAACGAGACAATGCCTACCCTCGAAGAGTTCCTCAAGGCCTGCCGTGGAAGAATTTATGTGGATCTCGACTATTCTCCACGAACAGCGTCAACAGCAGAGGTGATGGCCGTTGTGGAAAAACTCGAAATGATGGAACAGGTATGGTTCTATTGCAATTCAGTGGAAAAGTGCCGTGAAGTTCTTTCGATTTCTCCTCGTGCGCACGCCTATACATGGGCAACAGCTTATGAGCCGCTCATAGGACTTGAAGGTCCATATTTCGTTCAGTACAGCTATTCCCCGACTTCCAGCAGCACATCCATCGGCACCGCCGTCCGTGACGGCATGCTCTGCTCCGTATGTATGCTCAGCGCCCTCAACAACAAGATTCCGGAGTATTCCATCGACGAATCTCAGTTGACAGAACTTCTTACCTCTTATCCGGACGTGAAGATGATAATGACTGACGCGCCTGAGAGACTCATTGAATCTCTTGCAAAACGCAACCTCAGATAGTTTTACAGAACACACTTAACAACACTTAACTATATCAAAAATGATTAGATGCAAATTGTCAGCGATAGCTGTATTTGTTTCATCCCTCTTCTTCAGCTTGACACTTTCGGCTCAAACTGGTTTTAAAGTCAAAGGTGAGGTAGTGGATGCAAACGGTGAGCCGGTCATTCAAGCTGGTGTCCTGATTGAAGGTACATCTGTCGGTGTCGTTACTGATCTTGATGGAAAATTTGAGATCAATGCAGCCAAAGGCTCCAAATTGGAGATTTCCTCCATAGGTTTCAAAACCCAGAAAGTCAATGTCGGCAGTGGCGATATGAGAATAGTACTTGAGGCTGAAACCACGACACTTGACGAGGTGGTGGTGGTCGGATATGGTTCGATGAAAAGGAAGGAAATGACATCAGCCATTTCTCATGTGAGTTCAAAGGACTTCAGTTCCGTCAGCAGTATTGACGCCTCCATGCTTATTCAAGGTAAAGTTTCCGGCGTAAGTGTCAGCAACACAGCCGTTGCGGACCCGAACAATTACGGAAGCATACAGATTCGCGGAGTCTCATCCCGCAGTGCCGGAAACGGACCGTTTATCGTCGTGGACGGAATTCCGGGCGGTGACATTACCAACATCAATCCTTCGGACATAGAATCCATTGATGTCCTCAAGGACGGTGCAGCATCCGCAATCTACGGAACCAGAGGTAGCAATGGTGTCATCCTTATAAACCTCAAGAAGGGAAGCAAGGACGGAAACGTGCATACGACATACTCTGGAACAGTTACCTTGAATGCACCGAAACAGGAACTCGACCTGTTGACTCCTGAACAGTTCAGGGCATATAGGACAGTATTGAATCCTCTCGAAGATTTGGGGGCAAGCACTGACTGGTTCAAGGAAACCACTCACTTGGGCCTTTCTCATCTTCACACCCTCACTCTTTCCGGAGGCAATGTCAGAACAAATTACCGTGTTACCGCGGACTACCGTTATGCACGCGGTCTTGACTTGACATCAAATCGTCGTGAATATGGTGCCAGAGCAAGTATCAATCATACAACCAAAAGTGGGTTGTTCTCATTTACTGCAAATTTGACCCCGCGTATAATCAATAGACGCAAGGCTACCGGTTCATTTTCAAGTGTGCCCGGAATAAATCCTACGGCTCCTGTATATGACCCGTCCACATCCAACGGATATTATCATTTTCCTGCAGGCTCGAATTATTCCAATGTCGTCGAATCCATGACTGAGATTACCAGCGATACGGAGATCAAGATTCTTGAATGGAATGCAGGAGCCCAGATAAATCTTCTTCCTCTCTTCAGCCCGAAGAAGCCTGGCTATGAACTTACATCCAGAGTTACGGTTTCAGGCTACGAAGTGGACAAATTCGGAGGCTATTTTGCACCATCCACCATATCTTCGCACCAGAATGACAAGATAAAAGGTGATGCATCCCGTTCATTCGACAAAAGTTCTCAGCTCAATTTCGATTGGGTCAATAATTTCAGCGCAAAGTTCGGCGATCACAGGCTTAGAGCAATGGCTGGTTACAGCTGGTTCTATTCTGTTGCATCAGGAATGTCTGCCAATAATAAAGACTTCACTTCTGACGGTCTCTCCTATAACAATTTGGGCTCAGGAGACTGGGCGTCCAAGGAAGGACAGGTTTGCCTCGGCTCATATAAGAGCGACAGCAAACTCATATCATTCTATGCCAGAGTTAATTATGACTGGAAAGAGCGGTATCTGCTGTCTGCTTCCATCCGTTATGAAGGCTCCTCAAAATTCGGACAGAACCATAAATGGGGTTACTTCCCGGCAGTTTCAGTGGGCTGGAGAATTTCTGACGAACCGTTCATGCAGAAAACGTCATCGTGGCTCGATGACCTCAAGTTCAGGTATGACTATGGTGTCACCGGAAACCAGGATTTCGGCAGCTACAACTCTCTTGCGACCTACCGCGCGTTCGGATATTACCAGTACAACGGCTCAAGCTTCCACGTATGGGGCCCGTCCAAGAACGTGAATACGGAACTCCGTTGGGAAAAGGGACACAACCAGAACATCGGCGTTGATTTCTCCCTCTTCAAGTACAGAGTCAGCGGTTCATTGAACTACTTTATCCGCATGCAGTCAGACTTGCTCGGAAGCTATAATGTTTCCGTTCCGCCTCATCTGTTCAGCCAGATATTCACCAACGTGGGAACATTGAAGAATACCGGTTTTGAATTTGATATCAATGTGGATGCTATCCGCAAAGATAACTTCAGCTGGAGTTTCACTTTGGTAGGCGCAACAAATGACAACCGTTTCGTCAGCTTCTCGAACGATATTTATCAAGGTCAGAAATACTATAATGTCTGCACGATGTCCAATCCTAACAACCCTGGATATCTCCAGAGAATCGAGGAGGGACAGCGCATCGGAAACTACTACACCTGGAGATATGCCGGGGTGGACAAGGCCGGAAACTGGCTCATATACGACCACAACGACAATATAATTCCTATTGCGGAGGGCTCCGAAGAAGACAAGTGTGTGACCGGAAACGGCCTGCCTAAATTCACAGGCAGTATGACACATAATTTCACCTTGGGCAATTTTGATCTTTCGGTTGCATTTACCGGAGCGGCAGGATTTGATATTTTCAATGTGCACGACTTCTATTTCGGACTTCAGGGAATGACCGGAAATGTCCTCACGAAAGCATATTCGAAAAATGCCCATATCAAGACAGGTCTGAACGTCATCACTGACTATTTCATCGAAAAGGGAGACTATCTCAAACTTGATTATGTCACATTGGGATATACGCTCCGCCTGAACCGCAAATTCATTGACCGTTTCAGAGTTTTCGGTACAGCAAGAAACCTCTATACATTGACCCGCTTCGAGGGCGTGGACCCGTCCACATATGAGGTAAACGGATTGACACCTGGTACTTTCGGAGGCTCATATAATTACTATCCTTCGGCTTTCCAGTTCATATTCGGAGTACAGGTGGGATTCTAAAACAATGAAGAAAATGAGAAAATATATTGAAAATCTGTTATGGTTGCCTGCAGTTGCAGTTATAGCTGTGTCATCTTGTACGAACTTGGATGAGACAGTTTATGACCAGGTGATGTCAAGTAACTACTACAATACAAAGAACGATATAATTCAGGCAGTGTTCAGACCATTTGAGCATGCCTTCTGCTGCGAGTATGACTTCTATGAGCATGAAGAATTGACGGCAGACCATTTCATCACCCCGACAAGGGGAACCTGGTGGTATGACGGCGGAAAATGGGAGACATTGCACAGGCATGCCTGGACCAATATCGATGAAGGCTGGAACTGGACAGCAGAATGGAATGCATGCTATACTGGAATCGGACAATGCAATCTTGTGCTTGATGACCTTTCCAAACTCGAACCGGCCAACTTCGGACTTACCCGAGAGGAATTCAACGGATTCAGGGGACAACTTCGCACAATGCGCGCATATTTCTATTCGCGTCTGCTTAATTCATACAGGAACTGCGTCCTGACAACAACGTCAGATGAAGCTGTCAATAATCTTCCTGAAAACAGGAAACAAGTTTCCCCTCAAACTCTTTTCGACTTCATTGAATCTGAACTCAAGACATCTGTAGAAGAGCTTCCTGTAAAGACAGGAACAAGCGGGCCTGGCAGTATGCAAGGTTCTTTTACGAAGGGTGCTGCAGCCGCTCTTCTCGTGAGGCTCTATCTCAATGCTGAAAAATGGATAGGTGTCCCTCACTACGAAGATGTGATCAGCTGGTGTCAGAGAATCAGAAAAGGTGAATTAGGACAATATTCACTGGCTGAAAACTGGTGGGAACCATTCGATTGGAACAATGAGACTTGCAATGAGGTGATATTCGGTTATCCGGCATCATATTCCACAATCTCTTGGCATATGCAGAACTCGTGGAGAACATTCTACGGAAGAACACTTCCATACGGCTCTGCCAATTATCTCGGAGTTGAAGGCAACGGCGAAAGGAACCCGAAATATGCTCTGTCACCAAGCTACGATAACCAGAGTCCGCGTCAGCTCTTCGACTACAAACTTGGAATGCCGTCACAGAAATTTCAGAAATATGCAGGAGACAAGCGCTGGGCACAATACAGAAACACGAGCGTGAACACCCGCGAGGGAATGTTCTTCCTTGAGGGAAAAATTCCGAACTCGAAGACAGCGTCCGGCTATGCGATGAATCCGGACAACCAGTATGTGGTTTATCTGCGGGACCAGGTCGGACAGTTTCTCGGCACTGCTGAAGAAGGAAAAATTTCCGGCAAAGGAAAAGAGTCAAAACTTGGCAATGGAGACTTCAATTCTGGACTTTATTGCGTAAAATATCCGTTCTACTCATTCACGGGCGGTTATTATATAGAATCAGACCTGACTACTATCCGCTATACAGAAATCTATTACTCTGAGGCCGAAGCTCTGCTCCGCACAGGAAAGGCAGACGAGGCAGGAAAACTTCTCAATCAGGTCAGGAAGAGAAACTATGTCGATTTCAATTCGTCGATAGCTTATCAGCCGGAAGGCAGCGTAAAACTCGATCTCGATGAGATGCTGGACGAATGGGGGCGTGAATTCATTCAGGAAGGACGCCGCAGGACAGACTTGATCCGTTTCGGAAGATTCCAGGAAGCTTGGTGGGACAAGCCTAAGGACATTGACAATCATTTGGAGATTTATCCGATTTCCCGTCAGGCTCTTGAGCAGAACCGTTATCTGAAACAGAATCCGGGTTATGAAGAAATCAACTGATATGACCACTGTTAATTATTTGAATTGAATTATGAATATAATAAGAACAATAACATTGACATTTGCAGCATTTTCGCTTATAGGCATCAGCTCATGTCAGAAAACATATCAGATGGTCCCGCCGCCTTCCGTCAGCAACAAAGGTGACGATTTGGATGATGAGGATTTCTGGGGTGACAAGTCCAAGGATGTGTTTGTTACACCTTATGGCGAGGGTGAAATGGATGGCTCCTCTTGGGATAATTCATATGATGCAGATACTTTCCTGTCGCTTCTGTCCGATCAATCCGATTTGTCGAAGACCAATGTCTATCTGTCTGAGGGAACATATTATATGTCCTCCGGATCGGTATTCGGTCCTGAAATACGCAAATCCATCTTTTCGGTAAAGGGCGGATATAGTATTGACAGTAAAGAAAAGGACCTGACAAAGCGTAATGCATTGACATATAAGACTGTCTTTAGCGGAGACAAGAACAAGAACGGCAAGATTGATGATGGGGACTGCGGCCTGCTTAGCGTCTATGGAGGAAACTCTTCATTTGACGGTATTACATTCCGCAATGGCTATATAAGCGAGAAGACTGCTTCCGCAAAGAAGAGCGGAGCCGGTGTCTTTGTAGATGGTAAAACCGATACTTGGATTGAATTTGTAGATTGCCACTTTGAGAATTGTGTGAGTGACGCAACATCACCCGCTTATGCCGGAGGTGCCGCCATCTATGTAAAGTCAGGTCAGGCAAGACTCAAGGCTTGCGAATTGACCGGATGCTCAGGCGTTTCGAGAGGAGGCGCTCTCAGATGCAACAATGACAATGCTATCCTGTTCCTCGACAGGTGCAGCATTCACGACAACAGCCTTAAAGGCGAGTGGGGCTCCGGTCTGCAGCTCTCATCAGGAACGATCTGTGTCAATAATTCGACTTTCTGCTCGAACACTGTGGGCAACAAAGGAGCGGGCGGAACCGTCAATGGCGGCGGAGCAATGCTTGTTCTCAATTCTACGATTATTTCTGACGACACGACTGCAGGAATCCGTTGCGAATCAGATGCTAAAAATGGTTCCTTCTTTGCGAACAACATCAGCCTGAACACAAACGGCGCTCCGGGCTTCCTTCTTAATGGAAGCGGAAAAGTAGCTGTCTCAGGCGGTCACAACATATTCAACAAGGTGGCCGGAGAACTCAAGTCAGCTGCTTCAGATGTCACATACGACACTGACCTGAAGGATTTCGGTTCTCTTGAGGATGGAGCATACATTTGGGACAATTCCAAAGTTTCCCTCGGGACATACGCTACAGCAGCGGAAATCGATGGTTATGCACGTGGATTCAAACCTGCCGTCTGCCCTGTCGCAGAAATCGGAAAAGTCTTCGCCGAATGGTGCGACGGTTTCGCTGTGGACGGCCGCGGCAAGTCGAGAAACCCTGCAAAACTTCTTCCGGGAGCATATGACCCACGCCTTGACGGCGAGGCTGCCAAAGCTCTGCGCTTCAGCGTGTCAGCCGCTCCTTTTGCCGGGAACTCCATCAGCAGTCCTGAGTCATTCGGCTTTATTCTCACAAACCCTGATGGCGCTTATTCCTATAACAAAAAGATGGTTCTTCTCGGAAACGAATATGTAGCCGACGACGGAGAAACGATGCTTTGGGATGGCAAGGGTACGACTGTAACAGTCACTGCGTATGCCCCTTATGCGGCTGCAGTTGACGGCGTAGTCCCTGTCTCTTGCCCAAGCAACCAGGCGACAGCAGCAGAACTCACAGCAGCTGACTTCGTGCTTTGGAAAGGCAGTGTGAATCCTTCGAAGGATCTCTCTGACGGCAAGATTCAGCTCAATCTCGGTCACCTCAACGCAAGGCTGATCGTAAAAGTCACTCTGAACGGTGTTCCGGTAGAGACGTCAAAGATTGCATCGCTTTCCGTAGGCGGACTCAAGACAGAGGGAAAATGTGATCTCAGCACAGATTCACCGAAAGTTGTTGCTGACGGTGCTCCAGTCAATATGTTCCCGAATGTAGGAAAGAATTCTTATGAACTCATAACTGTGCCTCAGACTGTTTCTGCCGGCTCTCTGTCCGTCAAGGCGACTTTCAACAAACGCCAGTATGTCTGGGCGGCACCGTCCGATGTGGCGCTCGCCCCAGGAAAGACATCCGAGCTCACGATAAACATTTCTACAACAAAATCGGCCTCTTCCGGCCAAATGTCAATAACCACAAAATAAAGGGAAATGACTATGAAATCAGGAAAATCAATAATAATGGCCGTTCTTGCAGCGATGCTTGCGTTTTCTTCTTGTGAAAAAGAAAAAGTGCAGCTTTCGCACGACAGCGATGAAAGAGCCGTACGCATAGTGCCCGAGATAGCTTCTCTTTACACCACCAAATCAAACCCTGTCACACAAGGCAAGGAAACAGAATTCAATGACGGAGATATGATTGCGCTGCTCTGCGGCAACAGGCATGTCACGTTTAAACTGACAAGCAAAGTATGGGTACCTACCGACAACTATTACCTCCGCTGGGGAAAAGCTCCGGTGACATATTCTGCATTCTATCCTGCTACAGAGACTTCTATGAGTATGGGCAACTTCGATTTGCCGTCGTCTCAAAGAACATTGGACCGTCTGGCAGCATCCGACTATATGACGTGTACAGTTGAAAATGCTGTAAAATCAAAAGACGGCACATTGAATCTTAAGATGGAGAGACAGATGGCTCAGGTGTGCCTGACTTTGTCCGGAATAGAAGAAGGTGCCCGTGTGCAAGGCTTCCGGATATGGACATCAACCGGTCTTTTCGATGGAAAGCCTAATGCGGACAGAATGTACGTAAGTCCATATACCACTGTACCTGAGGGTGCGTCTGTCGGTACCAATGGTACGAAATATACTGCCATAATCGTCCCTGGCGCAGCTGACGCGTCAAAGGTCTTCGTGGCATTTAACTACAAAGGAAAGGATATCACATTGACCGGCGTACCTGAACTCAAGAAAGGATTCAGATATGACATGGACATAAACATCGCTGGAACAATCATTTCTATCAACTCTCCTTCAGTGGCTCCTTGGGACGAAAGCACACTCGTCATTCCGGGAGGTGACGCAGAGAAAGTTCCGCTTCTTCCTTACTTCGTGAAACCGGTGGTATCCGGAAACGGAAACGGTCTCTCATGGGAGAACGCAATGGGAATGGCTGACTTCCTCAAGATGATAAGACAGAAGAATGGAACCCAGGCAGAATCTGATGAGAATGCCGATAATGTGGACGACAGGGACTTCTACTTTATCGGCGGAACCTATTCCGTAGAAGGCATAAAAGTGGAATACCCAGGATACGGTTCCAGAGTGCAATTCCGTGTACATGGAGGCTATGACCCTGCCAGCAAAGGCACAGACATCAGCAGCAGAAACGCCGAAACCGTGTTCGACGGCAGCGGAAGCAAACGCTTCCTCACACTCGGAAACCAGACGGAGCCTACGTTCGACGGTATCACTTTCGCAAACTTGAAGAGCAACGTCGCACACGAAGGGTGTATTTCAATATCTGCCGGAGGATCCGGAGACGCCCGCGTCAACTTCACGAACTGCACATTCCGCAAATGTACCGGCTCCGGTGGCCAGAACCCGATATTGATGGTCAGAAAGGGATTCGTCAAACTCAATAACGTAATCTTTGACGATTGTCGCGGAGAAGGCGGTGTCCGTGGACTCATACGTCTTGCCCAGAAAGAGAGCAGGGTATATCTCAATGCCTGCGCCTTTATCAAAAACACTTACGGCGGTGGCGGATTCGGTCTGCTCGTGCATCTTAATGATGTCGGAGGCAATGTTTGCCTTCACAACGTAACCTTCGCCGGGAATGACGCCGGCTGCGGTGCTACAGGTGTCGTGAACGGCACCGGAGGAATGCTCATCGCGTCAAGTACACTCGTAGCATCCAACGCCAATCCTGCCATCCGCTGCGAATCAAACCCGAACAGTGGTTCCCGCCTCGTGAACAGTCTCATAATCCAGGAGCAGGACAAGACAGCCATTGACATGTCGTCATCCGGCAGAAAACTGAAGTCTCTCGGAGGCAATGTGGTTGTCGGCGGCATCAATGTCAACGGCCAGTATGAAGCTTCATCCAATGATGACACATTCGCCAACAGGGCTGCGGCTGCGGCACTTGACCTCGAATGGAACTACGGTTCACGTCACTATCTCTGGAACGGAACTACAACCTTCACGAAGTTCTCTCTTGAACAGCTTCGCGCTGCAATCAGGTCATACAGCAACGCCAACACCGGAAAACTGCATGCCGGCTCTACCGAAGTCTATGACGGCAGCAAGGCAGGCGAGGACTTCCTCGGCTGGCTCGACAGCATCAATGCTTTCGACATATACAAAAACAGCTCAGCCGTATGGCCTGGCTCATACCAGGGCAACTGATACCCGGGATTTGACTCTACACTGATACATTGATCAGTAACTGAAAGTGGCTGATTCCAAATAGCGGTATCAGCCACTATTGTAAACAAAAATTGTATGAAATTCAGAACAATTCTATTTTTAGCGACAGTTTCAATTTTCACTACGCTTTCCTGTGCACCGAAAACATTGGAATGGACAGGATGGACGAACCCGCTTTTCGAAGGGCAGTATGCCGACCCTGAAGGGATAATGATTGGTGATGAACTGTGGATATATCCGACTTCATCGCATCCATTCGAGGAGCAGCTTTATATGGACGCCTTTTCCTCCAAGGACCTGAAGACCTGGACCAAGCACAGCAACATCATCACCAACAAAGAGATAAGCTGGCTCCGCAAGGCCCTCTGGGCTCCGGCCATTGTGCATAAGGACGGAAAGTTTTTCCTTTTCTTCGCCTGCAACGATGTCTATGAAGGAGATACGGGCGGCATTGGCGTAGCTGTGTCCGACAAGCCAGAAGGCCCTTTTCAAGACCTTCTCGGCAAACCGCTTCTGAACGACATCGTCAACGGGGCTCAGCCGATAGACCAGTTCGTCTATCAGGACCCGGCATTCGGTGACTGGCTGATGTTCTACGGCGGCTGGGGACACTGCAATCTCGTCAGGCTCGCGGATGATTTCAAATCCATTGTCCCGTTCGAAGACGGAAGTCTTTTCCGGGAAGTTACGCCTGAGGGGTATGTAGAAGGACCGTTTATGATTCAGCGTGACGGCAAGTTCTATTTCATGTGGAGCGAGGGAAAATGGCGCGAGGACAACTACCGTGTCGCCTATTCCATTTCAGACACCCCTTATGGTCCGTTCAAGAGAATCGGAACCATCCTGGAAAGTGACCCGAAGCACGGAACAGGCGCAGGACATCACAGCGTTGTGCGGCGCGGCGATGATTTCTACATCATCTACCACCGCCATCCGCTCGGTTCGACTGACGGAGACAACCGCGTAGTCTGCATTGACCGTCTCGAATTTGACGAAAACGGCTTCATCCTTCCTGTGAAAATGTCCTGAGTGTCATTAGGCTAGAGTGAAGGAGTGATGAGGACGCGCCAGCCGCCCTCGTTGTTGCGAGCCTCAATGTAGCCTTTCTCCTTTAAGCTGGAGAGCAGACGTTGCACCGCAGACTTGTTGATGACGAGTTGATCGTGCAGGCTGTCGATGGTGACGGAAGGCTGGGACTGCATAATGCGAAGGATCTTGGCATAGTTCGGAGTTCTGAATTCGACCCGCTGGCCGTCATACCACCAGACATTCTCGTCAGGCTCCGTCAGGAAGCGGACATCGTTGTATATCTCCTCCGCGACCAGTGCGGTGAAGTAGCGAAGAAAAGGGCGGATTTTATCCAGTTCTGCGTGAGCTCCGATACTGGGAGTGGAACCGACTTCCAGATCTGCCTGATGCAAGGCCTCCAGGTAATCCTTCTTTTCGCGACTACGGACAACAATCATTGGGTAGTCGTGGCGGGCGAGTATGTAATTCACGATAAGCCTGGCGATTCGGCCGTTGCCGTCCTCAAATGGGTGAATCCGGATATATCGATAATGGAACAGCGCTGCCAGTTCGACGGGGGAGAGCTTGCCTTTTGTTTCCTCTTCATTGTACCAGTCAACGAGGTCTGCCATCAGGGCTGCCGTTTCCTCCGGAGCGGCGTATTCGAAACGGTCCCCATAGCGGGTGATTACGCTGTTGGGTCGAGTCTTGTACCTGCCTGCGTGGATGACATAGCTGGTCTGCTGTCCGCCCGGCATTTCACGATAGACAGTATAATCCTCCCGCAGAAGCGTCTTGTGCAACTGACGTATGAAGTTCTGCGTAAGCTGCATATCCTTGATACCTGCTTGTTCCTGCATCATTTTGAGACCCACATTGCTGGCTTTCATTTCCTCCAGATCTTTCATCTCTGCTTCTCCTACAACCTTTCCGAATAGCAGCAGCAGTTCTGTTTGACCATAGGTCAATGTGTTGCCTTCGATATGGTTGCTGTTGAAGTTGAAATCCACTGTAAATTTTCGACTGAGACGTTCTCGGTCCCTGTCGGAAAGAGGCTGAATGGCATTCCAAGCGGCTATCGCCTTGTGTACATTCAAGTACTTCATTGCAAAAAAATGTTTTCTAATTGGTGGTAAATATACCACTTTTTTGCCAACATTTATAAATAATCTGACGAAATTGGCAAGAAAAGATTCGGGTGAGAAGTGGCCGCGAGTAAAAAAATGCATAAACGTAAAGAAAATATTTTGCGATTTAGAAAATAATACATACCTTTGCAATCCCTTAAAATTTCTTAACGAGATTGCTGGGTAAGTCTGGTGGGTTCGTATAACGGTTAGTACTCGAGATTTTCATTCTCGCAATAGGAGTTCGATTCTCCTACCCACTACTAAATATTAAAAAATAAAAACAATGGCAAATAACGCATCTGCAGAAAAGTGCATTCGCCAGAGCGAAAGGCACAGATTGCATAATAAGTATTATGCAAAGACCACAAGGAATGCTATCCGTGCGATCAGAAATACGACAGACAAGAAGGCTGCCGAGGCAAATGCCCCTAAGGTATATGCAATGATCGACAAACTTGCTAAAGTTGGCATTATCCACAAGAATAAAGCTGCCAACCTTAAGAGCGGAATTTCTGTTTATATAAACAAGCTCGCGTAAGTTTAGAAAGTAGCGGGATGTAGCGCAGTTGGCTAGCGCACTACGTTCGGGACGTAGGGGTCGTGCGTTCGAGTCGCATCATCCCGACTTGCAATAGAGAAGTTCAGAAATGGACTTCTTTTTTTGTGCCCTGCCGGTCCGGTGATTTTATCCTGCGGATGTACTATAAGTGACTTATAGTTATATTTTATTCGCAATCGGCATGGTTCGGCTGTCCGTTTTGTGTCTTTTCCATATTTCGTTTTCTATATTTGCGGCACTTTTGGTTAAACTTGGTTGAGGTTGACAAGAACTTCGCAATACATAAAAACACTTAGTATGGAATATTTTGTAAAGACATTCGAGAATACGGTCAGAAGGTGCTGGAACTCTCCGGCGCTGGACGAGTACAGGACATCGAGTGAAACATATGGGCAGCTGGCGTCAGACATTGAAAAGATACATACCTATTTCGAGGCGGCAGGGCTCAAGAGAGGCGACAAGACTGCCATCAATGCACGAAGCAGCGCGAACTGGATCAAGACCTTCATGGCAGCAGTGTCAGGCGGTTATGTGGCAGTCGAACTTTTCAACGGTTACACGGCGCGTGACGCCCAGGCCCTGGTGGACCATTCCGACAGCCGTCTGCTGTTTACGGAAAAGACCCTGTTCAAGGATATGGATTTCGAGTCAATGCCGAAATTGCTCGGAGTCATTGACCTGAAAAGCGGGGAACTACTCGCATCCAGAGGCTCTTTCGGTATGGTCTATGAGCAGCGCGACCGTATATTTGCTGAGGCATATCCCGGAGGTCTGAAGCCTGAGGATATCTGCTATCCGGACAGACCATTGGACGATCTTTGCGCGATAATGTACACTTCCGGCTCGACCGGATTTCCGAAGGGCGTCATGCTCTCGGTCCGCAACTTCAGTGCGAATATCGAAATGATTCCGATACATTGTCCGTATAAGGAGGGAGACAATTATGTCAGCGTGCTCCCTTATGCACATATTTTCGGTCTGACATTCGACGGAGTTGCCCCGTTGTGCCTGGGTATGCACCTGGTGGTGCTGTATGTGCCTCCTGTCCCGTCCAACCTCAAGCCGGTGCTCCGCGAGTTCAAGCCGAGAGTGTTCTTCGCAGTGCCTCTCATCTTGAAGAAGATGATAGACGATACTATCGGAGAGTTCGTGAACAGCAAGACCGGCAAGGCTAAACTTGAAGACTGGCAGAACAATCCCGATTTCTGTGATGCCCTCAGGACCATATTCATGGAAGGAATGGGCGGCGGAATCGAGGAGTTCGTGACCGGCGGCGCGGCCATCCCTGACAAGATCGAGCAGCTTCTCGCGGTAAAACTGAAAACTCCGTTCGTGACCGGTTACGGAATGACTGAGACGGCCCCGCTTATCAGCGTCGGAAAAGTAGGAAGCTACAAGCTTAAGTCCGTCGGCGAATATGCTTCGGAATATGTCAATGTCAAGATAGATTCCATTGACCCTCATAATGTTGCGGGTGAAGTGCTGGTCCGTGGCGACGTGGTATTCTCCGGCTATTACAAGAATGACGAGGCTACGAAAGCAGTATTCACTGAGGACGGATGGTTCCGCACGGGAGATTTGGGTACCATTGACAAGGACGGGACATTGTTCCTTGTGGGAAGGTGCAAGAGCATGCTGCTTTCTTCCAACGGACAGAATATCTATCCTGAGGAAATCGAGGTGATACTGAACAATATGCCGTTCGTGGCTGAGTCGCTGATCGTCAGCAGGAACGAGAAACTCGTGGCCCTGATCGTGCCTGACCAGAATGAACTTGGCGAGGCCGGTACGGATGCGGAAAGCCTGGAGCAGATAATGGATGCGAACCTCGCCGGACTTAACAAGATGATTCCGGCCTATTCGGTGGTCTCATCGTACGAGATTCATCTTGAGCCGTTTGCAAAAACTCCTAAGGGAAGCATCAAGCGTTTCCTGTACGTATAAACAGACAACATTTTCATATCAGTATATAATACACTATCTACGTACGGCGGGCAGAAGCGATTCTGTCCGTCGTTTATTTTATGGAATGAAGAACAATCTCATTGACAATCCTGTCGATGTTGTCGTGTTTCTTCTCCGGCATCGTCGGCTGAAACATGACAATCGCCAGAATCAGAGGAAGGTAGTCTTTAAGAGAATAGCGTAATGCCCTGAGAGCGAATTGGATATGTGATGTGACTTGACGCACCGGGATTCCATAGATTTCAGAAATCTCCCCATATGTCTTCTCATCAATGCGGCTGGCAAGAAACACCTTTCTCGTCACATCCGGCATGCGCTTGAGACAGTTGTCCACCAATGTGTTGATCTCGTCGGCGAAAAGATGCTCGGGATCCAGACTGTTCAGGGAATTGATCTCATATGTCCGCATCCTGCTGCCGGTTTCATAGAAATTCTTATGGATCCGAGTTCGGTTGTTTTCGACTTTCAGGTAATCCAGACAGCGGTTTATGATGGATTTGAAGGCGTAGGACTCGTAATTCTCCGTGTTGAGAGTCGCCCGCTTCTCCCACATTCTGATAAAACATTCATTGACAATGTCTTCCGCTGCACTGTCGTCGTGAATATAGGAATTGGCTATCTTGACAAACATCTGTCTGCATCGGGAGAATATTCTTCCGAATTCTTCTTCTGTCAGGTCTCTGGAAATTTTTCCTTCTTCTGTCATATCTGATTCCTGAAAGTAATTCGACTTAATGCAGTTATGTTATCAGTTCTAACAGTTACTCCGCAAATATAGTATATAAAACCATAAGTAATAACGGACAGGAGGCAAAACATTACGATTTTGAAAAAAACCAAAAAATTACTGTAAACGTGTAATCGATGCTCGTCTATAATTACGAATGCGCAGAATAACGGTTAAAAATTGCGAAAGATGACAGACGAATTGCTTTTCAAATATTTCAGTAATGAGGCTTCCGCTGAGGAAGTGGCTCAGATTGAGCAGTGGCTGGATGAGGACCAGGCCAGACAAAGCGAGTTTGACTCTGCCCACTATCTTTTTAATGCCATGATTCTGCATTCAGACGAGTTGTCCAAGATGACGACACCTGGCGCACTTGAAAAGACATCAAGAAAATCCAAGGTCCGCAGACTGGTTTACCGTTACGCGGCCGCAGCTGCTGCAGTAGTGATTGCCGGACTTTCAGGGGTATTTGTGGAGAGGGAAATCAATTACAACAAGATGACGGCACAGACAAATGTGCTTGAAGTTCCAGCCGGCCAGAGAATGTCGGTTACCCTCAGTGACGGCACTCAGGTACAGCTGAACGGGAACTCGAAGATCGAATATCCTGTCATCTTCTCCCGCAAGCAGAGAAATGTGAAACTCTCAGGAGAGGCATTCTTTGAGGTCAAACATGATGAAAGACATCCTTTTATAGTAGAGACATTCGCATCCAAGGTCGAAGTGCTCGGAACAAGGTTCAACGTTTACGCTGATGAGGCATCTGAGCATTTTTCCACAACTCTTGTAGATGGAAAAGTGAAGGTGACCACAAACGATGAGACAGCGGAGCAGGTAGTTTTGGCTCCGGATGAGATGGTGAAATTCGTGAACAATCACCTTGTGGTGACGAAGGTCGATGCCGAGAATCTGATATCCTGGACAGAGGGCTATGTCAATCTCGCGGACACTGATTTCGCATCTCTCATGCACAGATTTGAAAACGTTTACGGGGTAAAAATAGTGATAGAGAGAGAAACTATGCCGGAGATAGGATACAAGAGTGGAAAAATCCGTGTCTCCGAGGGTGTAAATTTCGCACTGAAGCTTCTTCAGCATGAGTGTAAGTTCACTTATACTGAGAATTATGAAACCAACACGATAACAATAAGATAACACACAATAGAATTTGATCCGACATCGTTCTTCGGAGGATCCGTCCCCCGTAAGGCTTTGTGAGACTGAATTTAAAACGATAATAATAAACCACGTAGCATTTATGTCGAAGACAGTATTATCCAAAATTGGAACACTGTTGCTTCCCCTGATAATCTCCGTTTTCTGCTCGTTTCCCGCTTATGCGCAGAAAGAGAAGACGTTGACTATCGAAGCGAAAGCAATCGCTTTGGAAAAAGTGATGCAGCAGATTGAAAAACAGACCAACTGCGTTTTCCTCAACAAAGATGTGGATGTACAGGAAAAAGTGTCTGTAAGCATTTCCGGGAAAACTCTTTCCGAGACCCTGAATATCTTATTCAAGGACAAGAACATCAATTGGAAGATTGATTCCGGACACATTATCATTTCCAAGAAGGCCGCTCAGCCTAAGGCAGACGGGGCGGGGAGTGCCAAATCCTCACAGATCAGTGGCGTAGTCATTGATGAAGAGGGAGTTCCTGTAATAGGTGTGGGTGTCATCATTCAGGGCACCACCATCGGAACCGGTACGGACCTGGACGGAAATTTCTCTTTTGTATTGCCGGAGGGAATGGAGAACTCTTCTCTTGAGTTTTCCTGCCTCGGCTACACAACCCAGGTACTTAAGATAGGCACCCGCAGAGTCTTCAATATCACAATGACAAGCGACGCGATCATGATGGAGGGAACTGTCGTCACGGCTCTCGGCATCAAGCGTTCAGAGAAGGCCCTCAGCTATAATGTGCAGCAGGTCAATGCTGATGAAGTGACAATGAACAAGGATGCCAACTTCATCAACTCCCTCAACGGTAAGGTTGCCGGACTTAATATCAATGCCTCCTCTTCAGGAGTCGGCGGCGCGTCAAAGGTGGTGATGCGAGGAATGAAATCCATCAGCCAGTCTTCAAACGCGCTCTATGTCATTGACGGTGTCCCTATGTACACTACGGCCCGCGACGGCGGCACACAGTTCGCTTCACAGGGTTCTACGGATCCGATCGCGGACATCAACCCGGAAGACATTGAAAGCATCTCGGTTCTTACCGGAGCTGCAGCTGCGGCTCTTTATGGCTCAGATGCAGCCAATGGTGCAATCGTGGTGACGACCAAGAAAGGCAAGGAAGGCAAACTCACGGCAACAGCTTCAGCGTCTGTGGAGTTCATGACACCATTCGTATTGCCACGTTTCCAGAACCGCTACGGAACAGGCGACCTCAATTCCTCCATCGGCTCGGATGTACGTAGCTGGGGAAATCTCATGAATGAGGCCAACAACCCTAAATACGACCCTGCGAAGGATTATTTCCAGACAGGTGTGACCCACAACGAGACAGTCTCTGTATCAATGGGCAATGAGAAGAACCAGAGCTATCTTTCAGGTTCCTCGATCGACTCATACGGTATGGTTCCCAACAACCGTTATAACCGTTATAACTTCACATTCCGCAATACCACATCTTTCCTCAAGGACAAGATGCATCTTGACTTCAGTGCCAGCTTCATCAGCCAGAGGGACAAGAACATGACCAACCAGGGTACATACAACAACCCTCTCGTCGGTGCATACATCTTCCCTCGTTCAAACGACTGGGATGCTGTCCGTATGTATGAAAGATATGACGTGGTACGCCGTCTGTCCACACAGTATTGGCCTATCGGAGATGCAGGTATGACAATGCAGAACCCATACTGGATCAACTACCGCAACCTCCGTGAAAACCGCAAGGACCGTTTCATGCTGAACGCTCAGATGAGTTACGACATCCTTGACTGGCTGAACATTTCAGGTCGTGTGAAGATGGACCAGTCTGCCACCAAATATACCGAGAAATTCTATGCCTCTACATTCACCCAGCTCACGGAGAGTTCGCAGAATGGACTCTATGGCATTTCAGAAATGACTGACCGCCAGATATATGCGGATTTTCTCGTTAATATCAACAAAAGATTCGGCCAGGACTGGAACCTTCAGGTCAACCTCGGTACATCCATCTCGGACATGTACTATGACGCTTTGAAGAACCGTGGCCCTATCGCGGATGGACAGATGTCTGCGGAGCGCGCAGGTATCGCCAATGTGTTCAACGTTCAGAATCTCAGCAACTCCACCAAGACCACCAGACTTCAGGAAGGATGGCGTGAGCAGACACAGTCAATCTTCGGTTCTGCTGAACTTGGTTTCAAGGGTGCATACTACCTTACACTTACAGCGCGTAATGACTGGCCTTCACAGCTTGCAGGCCCTCACTCAAACAGGAAGTCATTCTTCTATCCTTCAATCGGAGGCTCAGTGGTGCTTTCACAGATCATCCCTAATATGCCTAAGGAACTGGAGTACTTGAAGATCAGAGGCTCATATGCGTCAGTAGGTACCGCTTTCGAGCGTTATATCGCCAACCCGATGTACAGCTGGAACACAAGCGGTCTCAGCTGGAATACCCAGACACAGTATCCTGTATATGACCTCAAGCCGGAGCTTACCAACTCCTTCGAGATCGGCCTGTCAATGAGGTTCCTCCAGTATTTCAACTTTGACGCGACTTATTATCATACAAATACGAGGAACCAGACATTCAATCCTCAGATTTCCACAGGTTCAGGCTCATCCGACATATTCATCCAGTCAGGAGACGTCAGGAACCAGGGACTGGAGCTCACATTGGGATTCGGCAAGACTTGGGACAAGTTCACATGGAACAGCAACTACACATTCTCATTCAACGAGAACAAGATCATGTCCCTTGCCGAGAATGTCACCAACCCTGCGACAGGCGAAAAGTTCTCCGTATCGCAGCTTGACATGAACGGACTCGGCCTTGCCCACTTCATCCTCCGCGAAGGCGGCACCCTCGGTGACCTGTACTCGCTTGGTGATTTCAACTACGACAGCAACGGACGCATCATTGTCAATGAAGATGGAACGGTGACAACCAGAACATTCTCAGACACAAAGGATTATGTCAAGCTCGGAAGCGTTCTTCCTAAGGCGAACATGTCTTGGAGAAATGACTTCAATATCGCAGGATTCAACTTCGGATTCCTCGTGTCGGCGAGACTCGGCGGTATCGTTTACTCAAGCACCCAGGCGATTCTAGACTACTATGGAGTATCCGAGGCCTCAGCGCTTGCACGTGACAACGGCGGCGTGTACCTGAATGGCGGCGACAGACTTGACGCAAACAAATGGTACAGCTCTGTCGGCGGTTCCAACCCGCTTCCTCAGGAATATACCTATTCCGGAACCAACGTCCGTCTCCAGGAAGCCTCTGTAGGCTACACCTTCCCGAGGAAGATGCTCGGCAATGTCTGCGACCTGAACATTTCCGTCGTAGGACGCAACTTGTGGATGATTTACAACAAGGCTCCGTTCGATCCTGAGTCAATCGCCACGACCGGCAACTACTATCAGGGTATCGATCATTTCATGATGCCTTCTCTCCGCAATTTCGGATTCAATGTACGTATAACATTCTAATTACGAGGAGGTATGATTATGCGAAAAATAACAATGACAAGAAATTTCCATTCGCTCGCAGGAGTCATAGCACTTGGACTCATGACTCTTTCATGCACGGGCAACTACTTGGATATCAATACCAATCCGTATGAGGTGAACCGCGAACAGACCCTCACCGACGGATATGCGACTGCTGCGGCGATTGCTGCAATGGGCGGAGCAGTAGTCTCTACCGACGTGAATACCGCGCAGTTCACGGACTGTCTGCTCGGAGGCCCGATGGGAGGATATTACTCCACGACAGGTGCATTCGAAAAGACCATTGACAATTACAATGCGACAGACGACTGGACGAGAGTATTGCTCGCAAGTGACAGGATTATCCCTACACTTTACTCCAACCTTTCGGAGCTCAAGAGCATAACCGACGACCCTGTCACACTTTCCATTGCAACCATCATCAAGGTGACTGCAATGCTCAGAGTTACAGACACATACGGTCCGATTCCTTACTCACAGATCGGTCAGGGCGGAAAAATCACTGTAGCCTACGACTCACAGGAGAAGGTATATGACACGATGTTCGCTGAGCTCGACGACTGCATCAAGACTCTGACGGAGAACAGACTTTCAGGCATTCCGTCCACAGCGGATCCCGTATATGACGGAACAGCAGTAAAATGGTGCAAGTTTGCCAATTCCCTGAAACTCAGAATGGCGATGAGGATTGTCTATGCCGCACCTGAGAAAGCGAAGAAGTATGCCGAGGAGGCAGTGAACCACGAAATCGGTGTGTTCACTGACAATTCTGACAATGCAGCTCTTCAGAAAGTGGCTTTCGGTGACAAGGGAAATCCTCTCTACACGGCCATCAAGTACAACCAGCCTACAGGTAGCGTGACCGGAGGTGATACCCATGCGGCAGCAGACATCATCTGCTACATGAACGGATACAACGACCCTCGTCGTGCAAAATACTTCATCAAATCGGAGTTCGACGGCATTGACTATGCCGGCATCAGAATCAGCATTGAAAAACCGTCTCTGAACAGCGTGGGACGCAAGTATTCCGGTGTCAATGTCACTACAGAGGACCCTCTCGTATGGATGAATGCGGCTGAGGTCGCTTTCCTCAAGGCCGAGGCGAAGGCAGTGTTCGGTTTCAACATGGGTACCGGAACTGCAGAAGAGTTCTACAATGAAGGTATCAAGCTCTCATTCGAGCAGTTCGGTCTTTCAGGCTATGCTGAATATGCAGAGGACAACGAGAACAAGCCTGCAACATATGCCGACCCGGCCGGTCTCAACAGTTACGCCGGAGTGCTCTCAGCCATAACGGTAAAATGGAATGATGCAGCACCGGCAGCGGAAAAACAGGAGAGAATCATGATCCAGAAGTGGATTGCGAACTTCAACAATGGAATCGAGGCCTGGTCTGACCATCGCCGTACAGGTTATCCTAAGTTCTTCCCTGCAACAGACGCAGGCAACAAGAGCGGCGGCTCGGTGACCAACGAATTCGGCGCACGCCGTATGGTCTATCCGCTTGCTGAGTACTCGAACAACGGTGAGAATGTGAACGCAGCCGTAGCTTCCTATCTCAATGGCCCGGACAAGATGGGCACACGCCTCTGGTGGGACTGCAATCCGGCAGTTGTGATAAAATAATCTCAACTTGTAAGACAGGATTAAGATTAACTACTTCAGAAACAGATTTACTGAAATGAAAAAGATTATAAATATATCACTGGCCGTCCTCACGACAATGCTCTTCGTTTTCACGTCTTGCAGTGAATGGACCGAACCGGAAAATCTCGATTTCCGTCACCATACTCCGGAGGAGATCGACCCTGCGGCTTATGAGGCATATCTCTCAGGCATCAGGGAATACAAGAAGACGGAGCACAAGCTGATGTTTGTGACAATGAAGGGCACCGCTGACCATCCGTCAAGCCAGAACCAGCATCTGATGGCGATGCCTGACAGTGCGGATTTCGTGATTGTGGACATTGACGAGTCACTTGATGCTGCTGTCGTGTCTGAGATTCCTCAGGTTCTTCAGCGCAAAGGCACAGAGGCGCTTCTCTTCATAGATTACGCGAGAATCCATACAGCATGGGGACTTCTCGAGGATAAAAGAGCTGACGAAGGAAAACCGGCAGGAACTGCTGCGGAAGCTGCACAGTTCTTCAAGGATCAGACCCAGAAACAGCTTGACAAATGTGGCAAGTATGGTTTCCATGGAGTCGTAGCCTCTTTTGTCGGAAATACGGCTACAGAATATGCCAAAGCTTCCCACGAAGCCTTCATCGCAACAATCAAGGCATATTGTGCAGCGAAACCCGAACTGAAGGTTGTCTTCAGGGGAAGTGCCCGTAATGTGGTAGATACGGATTTCCTCAAGACTTGCTCGCACATCATCCTTGTTGCCGGAGAGGAGCAGAAGCTCACAGCACTTGTAGGCCGTATTCTCGGAAGAAATCCGGTGAACAACAACGTCATTATGGAATTGACCGTTCCTACTGTAGCTGAGCCTGAACAGAAAGGCGCTTCACTCATTGCCGGTGCCTCTTGGGTACTTTCAGAATCCGAAAACACGACATTCAAGGCATGCGGACTCTCGGCAGGAAATGCATATGACGATTATTTCAACAAAAACTATCCTTTCTGCAATGTGCGCAAGGCGATTTCAATAATGAATCAGTCGCAGAATACAGAAGAAAACTAATGCAGATATGAAAAGAACAGGCATATTTATTTTTGCAGCAGCCCTCGCCCTGACAGGGTGTTCGATCCAGGACGGCAGCTTTGAGAACAAGATGTTCATCAATGCTGACAACTACCGGTCTGAAGTCAGGGTTGCGACAGACGAGGGTGTAAAGACTCTTACCAGAAACCTGTCGGTATCAGTCGCCAAACCTCTCGACAATGACATTGACGTGACAGTCGTGAAGTCTCCTGAGCTGCTCGACACCTACCGCAAGGCATGGTATGATGAGACGGCGGAACTTCTTCCGGATGCAAATTGCAGTCTTGACGGTCTTTCTACAGTTCTCCGCAAGGGAGATGTTACCAGCAAAGACATTGAATTGACTTTTACGGGGCTTGACAAACTTGACTACAGCAAGGTATATGTACTCCCTGTCACTATCGCTCCGAATGGAGTCGAGGTGCTCGAGAGAGCCAAGACAATGTATTACGTAGTGAAAGAAGCATCTCTCGTAAATGCAGTTGCCGACATCAAGGGAAACCGTGCATGGCCTGTCTGGGACAACTGGGCTGCTGTCAAGAATCTTGAGACATTCACTATGGAGACGCTCATCAACTGTCATGCATTCAACAATGAAAGCAAGATTCTCACTGTCATGGGCGTTGAGGACCATTTCCTCGTGAGAATCGGTGATGTCACCATCCCTTCAAACCAGATTCAGATTGCATGTGCGTACAAGGACGTCGAGGGCAATTCAACTCTCAGGGCAGACCTTTCAGACGCTTCGTTGCAGCTTAAGGCTGACAGATGGTATCATCTTGCAGTTACATTCAACAGGGGTGTCATCCAGGTTTATATTGACGGCCGTCTGCGTGCGGAAAAAGACCTTTCTGTAATCGGAACAGTTGTCAGAGACGGTGTCCAAGTTCCAGTTGAATTCAAGTCAGTTGATTTCAGCGCACCTCATTCTGACGAGTCGGACGGAAAGCCTCGCTGCTTCTGGGTAGGCTACTCATATGATGACAAGCGCAGCCTCGACGGAATGATTGCAGAGACACGTCTTTGGAACAAGGTTCTTACAGCAGAAGAGATCAATGCTCCGAATCATTTCTACAAGCTTTACCCGTCCGACATTGACGCAAGCCTGCTTGCTTACTGGAAATTTGACGATGCGGCGGGAAAGACCGCAAAGGATTACTCCTCTTATGGAAACAACCTCACTGCAGACCATGATATCCTCTGGAGAGCGGTAACCCTTCCTTAATGTGAAAATCATCAAGATTATTTATAAATAAACCAACTAAAAAGATAACCTTAAAATTATGTTTAAAAGATTTTTGAAAGGTATGCTCGGCATCGCAGTGATGTCACTTACCCTTGCTTCTTGCGAGAAGTCTCCAAACGAAGTTGTCGAGACTCTCACAGTAAAACCGGAAGAGGCTATCTCTTTCAATGCGAAAGACAACTCTGACGTGCTTCTTACCGTCACCACAAACGCTGACGCATGGAAAGCAACTCCAACAGCAGAGTGGATCGTACTCACTCCGAACATGGAGAAAGGAACTCTTAGCGTAAATGCCAAAGAGAACACAACCACAGAGCAGAGAATCGGACGTATCCGTATTGAAGCAGGCGTAGCACAGCCGGTTTCAATCAACGTAGTTCAGGCAGCCGGAACAGGCGAGGTTACTCCTGAACCGACACCTTCAGAGGGCGCAGCTGTGAAGCTCACCGCTACCAGCGAGACGAATATCGCTGTCAAGACAGAGGCTGAGACTTCTGTAAAGGTGAAAGTAGCCATCGATGCTGCCGTATCTTCAGATGTAGAGGTTGAACTCTTCTATGACGAGGGATATCTTCGTGAATACAACTATCTTCACAAGGAAGACGGTGAGGCTGTTCTCTATCCGAAGGAAGCAGTCACCATCCCTGACAATGGTAAAATCGTCATCAAGGCAGGTCAGAAAGAGTCTGCTGAAGTAGAGGTCAAACTCAACGCTTCAGGCCTTTCTCTCGGTTCTACTTACCTTCTTCCTCTTTATCTCAAGCCGGTACAGAATGCTGCCGTTAAACAGGCAGATTGCCGTGTCAATGCGATTGTCAGAAAGAAGAACCCTAAGCAGATCAAGAACGTCGTTTACTTCGAGGTCAATGACTGTAACCCTCTTAACGCAATAGAGTATATGCTCGAGGATGGCACTCCATTCTTTGATGCAGTTATCCTCTTCGCGGCCAACATCAACTACAATACAGCCGAGGATGTTGTTTACCTTGCAAACAACCCTAATGTCCAAGCGCTTCTCGATGATTCAGAGATTTATCTCCAGCCACTTCGCAAGAAGGGTATCAAGGTTTATCTCGGTCTTCTCGGAAACCACGATGCTGCAGGTCTCTGCCAGCTTTCAGACTGGGGTGCTGCCCAGTGGGCACAGGAAGTTGCTGATGCATGCAAGACATACAAACTTGACGGTGTGAACCTCGACGACGAGTACTCAAGCTCACCTATCATCGGCAACCGTTGGTTTACCAACAGAAGCGCGGCAGCCGGAGCAAGACTTTGCTACGAGCTCAAGAAGGCTCTCAAGGCTACTTGCCCATGGGAAACAGAAGTTTCTACATTCGCTTACGGTCAGCTTTATACTCTTCCTACATCTGTTAAAGACCAGGAGACTCAGGTTGATCACCCGATTTCAGAATGGCTTGACTTCAGCGTAGCCAACTATGGCGGAACAACCAGCCCTTATGGAGACCTCACAATGGCCAACTGCTCAGGAATGTCTATCGAGTTGAACCGTGGATATGGTTCTGTGACAGAGGACTCTGCAAGAAGAATGAAGGAGGCTGGCTACGGCTGGTGCATGTGGTTCGCATTTGACCCTTCAGGTACAGGTTCTGTAAGCAGCAACAGATATAGATCTGATTCTTACATCAAGGCAGCAGCTAAAGGCTTCTACGATCAGAATCTGGTAGAACCTACAGGCGTCTGGAACAAAATCGGTGAAGGAAAATACGATCCGGTTCGTCACACTCGTTAATGAAACCACAGGTAATCATTTTAAGAAGAGTCTGACTCCTTTTAAAATGATTACCATGATAACATCAAAAAATAATTAAAACCAAGAATATGAAAAAGATATTAGTCGCTGCGGCATCAGTTCTTGCTTTGTTTGCATGTAGCAAACCGGAGAATGTGAAGGTCGCACCACCAGTACAGGAAAAAATTACTGTATCTCCACACACTGCATCTGTTCCTAATACAGGCGGCAGCTTCAAGGTGATCGTGTCAAGTTCTGCAGAATGGACACTTGAAGGCAAGGCGGATTATAGTGCATGGGTTACCCCTTCAGTAAAGAAAGGTGTAGATGGTGATATCGTAGAATTCACAGTGCAGCCGAACCTCAGCCAGGAAGCTCTGGTTTCTGACTGGACATTTACTTGCGGAAAGACAACCGATAATTTCAAACTTACTTCTCTTCCTACAGAAGTTATTCCTGACCACTTGAAACTTGTCAGCGATGCCTCTGTCGTTCTCGGTTATGAGAAAGGTACTTTGGAAGTTATCGCAGAGTCTTCAATCAACTATCGTGACCTTACTTTCTCTCTCAGCGAAGGTGCAAGCGAATGGCTTGAGTATCAGGCTACATTCGAAGGCGCAAATGAAGGAGAGGCTAAGTTTGTGTTCGAGTACAAGGGACTTGAAGGTCTTGATGACAGAAGTGCTGAACTTACAATTTCAGCTGAAGGTGTAGAGCCTGTCAAGGTTTCTGTTCTCCAGGAGGCAAAGCATGTTCTTGCTACTGCAAAAGAGATGTATCCTGTCAAGATCAGTGGCGAAACTATCGCTGTCGGCATCACAGCAAATGTCAAGTATTCAATCACGATTGCAGATGACGGCAAATCTTGGATCAAGCACACTGAGAACAAAGATGGCAATGAGTACTTTGAAATCAGCTCATTCGATGGTCAGAAGCGTTCTTCTAAGGTAACATTCAAACAGACAGATGCAAAAGAGGGTGAGACTCCACTTACAGCAGAGATTACCATTACACAGCAGAATGCGATTATCAGCTGGGCTGTCCGTATGGACGGAAACCGTCTCTTCCCTAAGTGGGAGAATGGTGGACTCGGTACATGCTACAACTTCACCCTTGAGTGCCTGATTAAGCCGGAGTCATTCAAGCAAACAGGATCCATAATGACCATTATGGGTATCGAGGGTCAGTTCCTTCTCCGTTTCGGTGATGTCGGAAACTCTCCTAACAAGATACAGATTGCAACAACTGCAGGAAACTGGAACATTCCTGAGGAGCTTCCTGCAGGACGCTGGACTCACGTGGCAATCACATTTGGCGATGCAGTTGCAACAGCATATTTTAATGGTGTCAAGATCGGATCTTATACGTTCGAACAGGCGTCATGGTATGGAACAACAAAACTCCAGTGGGTTGACCTTTCTCCATCTTGGAGCTACGAGCCAAGTGGTAACCGCTGCTTCTGGATCGGTTACTCTTACGAAAGCAATCGAGACTTCAAGGGTTTGATGACAGAGTTCCGTATCTGGAAGAAGACTCTTACTGAGGCAGAAATCAATGCTGAGAATCACTTCTATACTGTAGATCCTGCTTCAAAGGACCTCAAGTGCTACTGGAAAGTTGCTTCAGGCGAAGGTAATACAATTCCTAACGTCTCAGATGGCGGCAAGAATCCTCTCTATGGCGAGTTGAACGTGCGCAAGCAGGGCAGCGACAACAAGGGCGATGCAGGTATCACGTTCGAGGCTGTTTCTCTTCCTGAGAACTAATGAATCTATAAATTAGATTGTCTATATGTAAGGTGGCTGGAGAGTCCTGCGAGGACGATTCAGCTGCCTTTTTTATCATTGATGCGTAAAAGGTGGCGTTTCAGTCGTCTATATGTATGTAAAATCACATACTTATGACCAGAATCAAGTCGGCACTGTCGTCGGTGCTTCTTTTTATGCTCATTGCTTTTTCTGCGTGTCAGAAATCTCATGAAATCATTGACCCGACAAATCCTTCAGAACCTGATGAGCCGGAGATCAGGCCTGAACTCATATTAGATGAAGAAGAGATTGTCGCCCCTTCAGAAGGAGGCGTATTCAAATTCGACTTCCGCTCTACCAGAAAGGTCAGCCTAAGCATCTCTCCTGAGCAGGACTGGTGCAAGGCAATGATATCTTCCACTGAGGAAGAATACTCCTTTGTGCTCATCGTGAATGTCGCTGCAATGGATCTCAATGAAGACAGAAGCGCGGCCATCGTGCTTTCTGCTCCCGAATGTGAGAGCCGGAGTCTTGTCGTCAAACAGGAAAGGAAGAAGGCTTCCACCAACAGCCTCACCTCCTTTGTACTTAAGGCGGCATCGAACAGTCTTTCACAGGACCTGGCCTTCAGCTACGATGAGGCGACCAGGACATTCAGTGCCAAGTATCTCAGATGGATTGACAAGGCTCAGCCCGAGATGCTCATTCCGGAATTTGTTACAGACGGGGAGACTGTCCTGGTAAACGGGCAGCCGGTGGTTTCAGGTCAGACAGCCATCTCGTTCGCTGATGATTTCGATCTGGTAGTGAAGGCCGAGAACGGCGACGAAAACACCTATCGCGTGTCTTTCAACTGCCCGCAGATCAATACCGAACTTCCGGTAATAAGAATTCATATCCCGGTTTCAAGCATAACGGACAAGAAGACATACAGGAAGACCAAGTTCGACATCTATCGTCCGGGTTCCGATGAGGGAAGATGGACAGCGTCGGATGCGGAGATTGAAATACGCGGAAGAGGGAACTCCACCTGGGGCCTTCCGAAGAAACCGTATCGTATCAAATTTCCGGAGAAATTCAGTCCGATCGGCCTGAACCATGCCAAGGCGAAGTCTTGGGTGCTTCTCGCTCACGACATGGACAAGTCCCTGCTGCGCAATCATTTGGGCTTCGAACTCTCAAGAATTCTGTTCAGTTCATCTGAAAAATACCACGATGAGGCGGCTCTTGATTTTACACCGTGCTCCCAGATGGTAAACGTGTATTCCGGAAACGACTATCACGGAGTATATCAGATGTCTGACCAGATGGAGGTCGCCAAAGGACGCATAGATCTCGACAAACTTGTTGCAGCCGACGGCTCCGATCCGGTTAAGATCACCGGAGGGCATCTGATTGAGACGAACATCCACCACGACGAGCCTTACCCTGTCAGCTTCACTTCGAGCCGAGGTATCTATATGGACCACAAATATCCGAAAGATGACGACATGGACATCTCCCAGTACAAGTATATTGAAGATTTCATCCGCAAGGCTGAAGCAGCCCTGTATTCATCCAATTTCACCGATCCTGTCAATGGATGGAGAAAATGGTTCGATGAGAAGACATTGGCGGATTTCATCATCGTAAAGGAATTCGCAGGTGATATGGACGGCTATACCAGCACATATTTCTACAAGAGGCGCGGAGTGGACAAAATCTTCTTCGGACCGGTCTGGGACCTTGACAAGGGGTGGAACAATGACAAGCGCACTCCACACGGCAACACTCTCACCCAGCTCATGATATACGGCGGCTTCTATATGCCTCCTTACATCAATCCTGACTGGTTCCACCGTTTCTGGCAGGATGCGGAGTTCCGCAAGTTTGTCGGCAGGAGGTGGGCTTCCAAAAAGGAGCAGCTGAAGTCCAAAGTCCTTTCCGAACTTGACGAAAAGCCTAAGCAGATGCGAAAGGCCATCATTGCCAATTTCAGTATCTGGGATTTCTACTATCAGTACAGTGATGAGGCAAATATGCCTGCACGTACATACGAACTGGAAATACAGCGGATGAAGGACCTCACCGTGCAGCGCGCAGCATTGCTTGACGCGAAATTCAAATAGTAAAACTGATATAAACACCTCGCCGGGACATTCCACCATCGGATGCCCCGGCTTTTCGTTTTTTCAAAAACGATTTTTCGCCCTAAATTCGTTTTTCTAAAAATGAATTTCTATATCTATGATTCATGATTTTGACATCTGAGTAGTTGTCCTCTCTTATTTCTCCTTTCTTGCTGAGTTCTTTCAGGTCTTTTTTTGCGTCTTCGGTAAAAACAAGGGTGTACATTTCAGTCTTCGCTAATCATCCTGTCAATAAAGTCCTTGGTGCTCTCGCCTTCGTTCATTCTGTATACTTTTCCTGCCTCGTAATCTGCAATGCCCTGACGGATTTTGGCGTTCAAAGTTGTGCTGTTCATGATGGTGTCGTCATCCTGAACAGGCACAAGACGATAGCTGCCGTGAGTTCTTGAAGTAATCACGACATCATTGGTGCGAGCCAAATCAAAGTATTTTCGCTGATTGGCTCGGAATTCTCTGCTACTTACTACGACCATAATATTTCTTGTTTACTGCACAAATATAGTAATTCTCAAAACAAGTACCAAATTGGTACACATTATTTCCTGTAGTTTAACACTTTAAAAGCCGTCCACCAAGTACGTAGAGCGCCTCGGCACTCTTGAGGATCTGGAGAAGCGCTTCGGGGGAGAAGATCCCGTAGGAGAACGCTCTTTCATCTCGGTTCAGCCGGCTTCGGAATCGATATCCAGATAGTGACAAAGAAGGCCATGAAGAGCATCATAGCCTCCATCAAGACTTCAAAGGATGAAAAGGACAATGACGATGCGTAGCCGGACAGGCGGTCAGTCGCGGCGGACGTGGCCAGCCCACGGCCTCGGGAAGTGGGAGGTGCCTGCCGGATACAAGTTCTCGCGGTAGCGAGGACGCAGGAGACGGTAGGAGGGCCGAACGAAGCAACGCGGAGTGAGTTCCGCCGTGACGGACTGCCTGTCGGCGTAACACTGGTCAAGCGTTTGGTTTTGTCTAACGTTTGAGCTGCATTTCAAATAGGCTGGCAGGTGGTGGACTTCAAACCACGGGGGCAAAATCGCTTCTTTTGCCTACGTCATTGGATTCACGTGTGCAAATACGGCCTTTCTGCACACGTCATGCAGTTTTTGAACGGCGACGGGGGCAAATCAGGCCTTTCTGCCCCCGTGACAGAAATCTTGTGCACAAAACCCCGCCTTTTGCCCCCGTCGCCCGCAGATTGCCCCAGGCATCCTTATTCTGTAAAGCCTGACGTTTTTTGATAAAGTCAGGCAAGATTTGTAATTTTGTGGAATATTTGGAATATATGAGCGGACATTACACAGAAGAAAAAAAATACGTTATCGCATCGGAAGTTCCGTGCTATGACGTGGACTCGAATTTGAGAATGAAACCTGCGGCATTTATGGACTTGGCGCAGGAAATCGCATATCAGGCAGCCACGGCGCTCGGCTTCGGCTATGACGCACTGCAGAAAGAAGGCAAGGCCTGGGTGCTCTCGAGAATGCATTTTGAATTTCTCAGACATCCGGTGTGGCGCGAAGCAATCGAACTTTACACCTGGCACAAAGGCCCCTACGGCCCGTTCTACCTCAGGGATTTCAACCTGAAGAACACCGCGGGGGAGACACTTGTCAGAGGAACAAGCTCCTGGGTTATTCTGGACGTCGCAAAAAGGACAATGTGCAGAACATCCGAAGTACTGGAACTTGTGCCCGAAGGCTCAGTCTGCACGGACAATGCCATCGAGAAGCCGGCAGACAAGGTCATGATGCCACGCGGAGTGGAACCGCAGCCTGCAGGCATACACAAAGTCGAATTCTCGGACATTGACCTTTTAGGTCATACCAACAATGCAAGATACGTCGTATGGGCCATGGACTGCATTGACTTCGAAGAACTCCGCACCTGCAAGGTGAGTGACGTCACGGTGACCTTCAACCACGAGACACGCGCCGGAGAAGAAATCGCCCTGGAGAAAGTGCGTCAGGAATCGGAAGACGGAAAAGTGACCTATTTCATTGACGGAAAGACAGATGGAAAGTCCGCATTTTGTGTGAAAATAAATTTGTACAGATAATATGAGAGACTTATTCTTGGGAACCGGTATCGCACATACCATCCTTCTTTTTGCTGTGGTGATCGCCCTCGGCCTTTATCTCGGCAGATTCAAGTTCAAGGGAATATCCATCGGCTCCACATGGATCCTCTTTATCGGAATTCTCCTCAGCCACTTCGGCTTCAGGGGAGACCCGCATATTCTGGCATTCATGAAGGACTTCGGCCTTATCCTGTTCGTCTTCAGCATCGGACTTCAGGTCGGCCCGGGATTCTTCCATTCGTTCCGTAAAGGCGGATTGACCATGAACATGCTTGCAGTGACATTGGTCATGCTCGCTGTGCTGGTTACATACATCATCCATCTGGTGACAGGTGAGGACCTGCATACCATGACCGGCGTCATGTCAGGTGCCGTTACCAACACCCCAGGACTCGGTGCCGCCCAGCAGACATTGTCAGACGCAATGATTGCAGACGGAGCGACACAGGCAGCGGCAACTGAGGCATCTTCAGCCATCGCATCAGCTTATGCAGTCTCCTATCCTATCGGTGTGCTCGGAGTAATCATCCTCCTGATGGCCTTCAAGGCTATTTTCAACGTGGACCTGAACAAGGAGAAAGAAATACTTGACAATGAAGGGAAACTCGGAACCGGCGCCATCCGTGCCACATTTGAGGTGAAGAACCCTGCCATCTTCGGCAGAAAGATAGGTGAAGTCACCAAGGACAATGGAGACCGCTTCGTCATCTCACGTCTGCTCCGTAACGGAGAACTGTGCGTGCCGTCATCAGACATGGTGCTGAAAGAGAGCGACAAACTCCTGATTGTCACCTCTCCTGATGCGGAAGACCTCGTGAAGATTCTCTTCGGAGACGAGATCGAGATGCCGTTCAAGGAATGGGAAGACCCTGAGAGCAAACTTGTTGCGAAAAAGATCACCGTCACCAAGTCCTCTATCACCGGAAGAAGCCTTAAAGACTTGAATGTCAGGTCAATATATGGAGTGTCAGTAACACGTGTGTTCAGGTCAGGCGTTGAGCTCGTCGCAAGCCCTAACCTTTATCTGCACGTAGGAGACAGCCTCTTGGTAGTCGGCCCGGAAGACGCTATGGACAAGGTGGCAGGACTCTTCGGAAACAAGGCTGCAAGCCTCAGCCATCCGAACCTGATTCCTATCTTCTTCGGCATCGTGATCGGCGTCATCTTCGGCAGCCTTCCTATCAAGTTCCCTGGCATTCCTCAGCCTATCAAGCTCGGTCTTGCCGGCGGTCCGCTCATCATAGCGATTCTTCTCGGATATTTCGGCCCTAAGCTGAAAATCACCACATATACCACATTGAGTGCCAATATGATGATACGTGAAATCGGTATCTCGTTCTTCCTTGCGGCCGTGGGACTTGGAGCAGGAGAAAACTTCATCAGCTCGATCATGAACGGCGGTTACTGGTGGATTCTCTACGGCGCCTTGATTACATTGGTTCCAGTCACCTGCGTAATCCTGCTTGCCAGACTGGTGTTCAAGCTCAACTTCTATCAGATATGCGGTCTCATCTCAGGCGGAACCACCAACCCTCCTGTACTCGCATTCTCTCAGGAAGTTTATGGAACAAACTATCCGTCAATCAGTTACGCTACCGTATATCCTCTGACGATGTTCTTGAGGGTGCTGATGGCCCAGCTCATAATATTGTTTACGCTATAACAATGTTCGATCTTTTATATCCTATCTCTCCGGCCGTGGTGCTGCCGCTTCCTACGGCGGATGCTCCTAAGCCGGAGAATAACGTTTCGCCCGTGGAGATGCTGCCCGTAATCAAGGAGAACGGCGTAGTCTATGCGCAGGCGTCCAGAAAATACTGCCACAGCGGGTCAATGTTGCTGCATCCGGTGGTGCACCTGCATATCCTCAACCGCTATGACCAGCTCTATCTCCAGAAAAGGTCAATGAAAAAGGACCTTCTGCCCGGATATTGGGATACGGCGGTAGGCGGCCACATTTCCTATGGCGAATATGTGCAGGAAGCACTTTTCAGAGAATCTTCAGAAGAACTCGGATTTACTGAATACAACCCCATATGGCTCGGAAACTACATTTTCCAGAGCGATACCGAGCGCGAACTCGTGAATATCTTTGCCGCAGTCGGCAATTTCGAACCCCATCCAGATCAGGATGAAGTATCTGAAGGAAGATATTGGTCAATGTCAGAGATAGAGGAAAGTTTGGGAAAATCCATTCTAACTCCTAACTTTGAGAATGAGTTCCGCAAAATCAGAAAATCCCTGGAAGCGTTGCTCTAAGGATTACTGAGGACAGTCGGGCTCCCCGTAAATAACATAAGATTATGGCCTCATTCAAAATTGTATCCGGTACTCCGGTAAAGACTACCGCTGACCTTCGCAAGATAGCTTCAGCATTGACAGAAGACTTCGTATTGGTGAACACCAGGCAGTTTGACTGCGATTTGGGTTACCTGGCCCTCGACAGATTTGCCGAGGTTGCCGAATATACTGGTGCCGATATGCTTTACTCCGACCATTACGAACTCATAGGCGGAGAACGCAAACGTCATCCTGCGATAGATTGCCAGAGGGGAGCGCTGAGAGACGATTTTGACTTCGGCCCGGTGCAGGTATTCCGCTCAGAATCATTCAGAAAGGCGGTTTCACAGATGGATGTGGAATACTCATTCGGCGCGATGTATGACCTCAGACTGAGAATGGAAAAAATAGTCCATATCGGCGAATATCTTTACACGGAAGTAGAGGACGACACCCGCAAATCCGGTGAAAAACAGTTCGACTACGTAAATCCGAAAAACCGTGAAGTACAGATAGAGATGGAGAAAATCTGTACCGAGCACCTCAAGCGCATCGGCGCATACCTCGCTCCGGAATTCAAGAAGGTGGAGAAGGACGTGACCATGAACTCGGCCGTGCTCGCGACTGTAGTGATTCCGGTTTTCAACAGGGTCCGCACGATCGCAGACGCGGTAAAGAGCGCATTGGCCCAAAGCTGTGATTTCCAGTACAATGTCATTGTCATTGACAATCACTCTACTGACGGCACATCCGAAGTCCTTTCTTCGATAGCGGACCCGCGTCTGGTCGTGATATCTCCTGAACGTACGGATCTGGGCATCGGCGGATGCTGGAACCTGGCCGTACACGACAGCAGGTGCGGAACTTACGCCGTACAGCTCGACAGCGACGACGTCTATAAAGACGAAAACACGCTCCAGAAGATTGTCAATGTATTCGAACTCGAAGGCTGCGGAATGGTGGTCGGCTCGTACGAACTGACAGACTTCAATATGAACCTGCTGCCTCCGGGACTCATTGACCATAAAGAATGGACCGACGAGAACGGCAGAAACAATGCTTTGAGAATCAATGGCTTGGGCGCTCCTCGCGCATTCTATGTCCCGCTTCTTCGCAAGATAAACCTTCCGAACTGCAATTACGGAGAGGACTATGCGGTCGGTCTGCGCATCAGCCGCGAATACCGCATCGGCAGAATCTACGAGTCGCTCTACTGCTGCCGCAGATGGGACGGAAACTCCGATGCCGCTCTGGACATTGCCAAGGTCAATGCCAACAATTATTACAAGGACAGCATCCGTACTTGGGAACTGGAAGCCCGTATCGCCATGAACTCCGCCAAATGCAAATAGATGGAAGAAGATAAACTGATAGAGAAATTCGTGGGCGACCAGCTCTCGGTGTGGCCACTCGCTGCCGCAAATTTCAGGGCATTGAAAAATGTGGAGACACGCTCCTTGACGGTAGGCGGTCTGGAAGTCAGGCTGCAGCACAACCCTGCAAGAATCCGTTCTTCCGCAGCAAAGGTGGACAAGGCCTCCCTCCAGGCGAGAAAATGCTTCCTGTGTGCGGAGAACAGGCCGCCGGAGCAGCGCCATCTGGAATTTGAAGGAAGAAAAGAGCGCAAATATGATGTTCTGATAAATCCGTATCCGATATTCCCCAACCACCTGGTGATAGCCCGGAATATCCATACGCCGCAGTCCATATGGCACAGGATGACGGACATGACCGATCTGGCAAGACATCATCCCTCATTCACCATATTTTACAACGGTCCGAAATGCGGCGCATCCGCCCCTGACCATTTTCATTTCCAGGCCTGTCCTCACGGACTCATGCCATTGGAAGCCGATATTGACAAGAACATTGACCTGATGCAGGCTTCCGGCGAGACTCCGGAGGCGCTGGATTATGTGACGTCAGTTCAGGATGCGAATCTGTATCATTACGGCAAGTTCACCCGCGGGGTGTTCGTGCTGACAGCGCGCACCTCCAAGTCGATGGCGAAACTCTTCTACCGTCTGGTGGACTGTCTGCCGCAGCGCGAAGACGAGACAGAACCGATGTTCAATCTCCTTTGCTGGTACCGCAAGTCTCCTTCACAGAAGCTGCTCGGCATCTCTCACGGTCGGTTCGGAGAATACAGGGCAGTACTGCTTGCCCGTGACAAACACCGTTCGCACCATTATTTCTCAGACGGTCCGGACCACCTTACCATGAGTCCCGGCTGTGCGGATATGGCAGGCCTCTTCATTGTCCCGAATGAGGAAGACTATGCCAAACTGAACGCCCCTCTCCTGGAGGAAATGCTTTCGGAAGTCTCTGTGAGTGAGGCGGTTGAAAAGAACATTATCTGGAAACTCACACGTACCCAGCGCGAAGTGCATGTGGGCGTGATGTCCGGTAAGGAAATCTGCTTCGAGATGATATCAGACGGCGCAGGAAAGCAGAAAGTGGTTTACGAAAACGGCCGCATATCGTATAACGGAGCGCTCTACGACGAGCTCCTGTTCGATTCCATCACGATGTCGTCGATGTTCGCCGAGCCGACGTTCATGCTTTATGACGTCACCATCGGCGTAGGATTCCATTGGGAAAGAAAGCAGGTGCAGAAGTTCGCAGGCTCGCTGAAGTTCATTGTCAATGAAGATAAAATCATCGCTGTCAATATAGTAGGCGTCGAGGACTATCTTCTGAGCGTGATTTCTTCCGAGATGAAGGCTTCTTCCTCACTGGAACTGCTCAAGGCGCATGCTGTCATATCCCGTTCCTGGCTGCTGGCCCAGATAGAGGGACGGAAAGCAGGCGGAACCGCGTGCGGAAACTCTGTAAAAGAAGACTTTACGGAGCAGGGGACAAGGCATTATGTCAGATGGTACGACCACAAGGACCATGAACTTTTCGATGTCTGCGCAGACGACCATTGCCAGAGATATCAGGGACTTACGGTGGCTGTCGGGGACAATGTCAGGAAGGCCGTGGACGAGACCTGGGGAGAAGTGCTTACCGACAATGGAGAGCTGTGCGACGCCCGTTTCTCCAAATGCTGCGGCGGTATGATGGAAAAGTTCAGCACGTGCTGGGAAGATAAGGATTTTCCATATCTGAAGGCATTGCCGGATACTCCAGAAGAGGAGCAGATACCCGACTTGACAGTAGAAGAAAATGCAGAGAAATGGATTACAGGTGAGATTCCGCAGGCTGAAAAGTCATTCTGCAACACTTCGGATGCGGCAGCCCTTTCACAGGTGCTGAACGACTACGATATGGAGACGCGGGATTTCTTCAGGTGGAAGGCAAGGTACACGAGAGGGGAACTCTCTGCATTGATAAGCACGCGTTCCGGTCAGGATATCGGGCTGCTGGAAAGCATTGAACCTCAGAAGAGAGGCCCTTCAGGACGCATAGAACTGCTGTCGATAAAGGGCTCGAAAAGCTCTATGGTCATAGGCAAGGAACTGGTTATCAGGAAGTTCCTGTCCACATCTCATCTGAAAAGTTCGGCTTTTGTCGTCCGCGAAGAAAAGTCGCCTGACAATAATGCTGAAAATGATACGATTACGCTTCTTGGCGCCGGATGGGGCCACGGGGTGGGTCTGTGCCAGATAGGCGCTGCTATGATGGCAGTGCGCGGCTATAGTTACCGGGACATTCTGCTTCACTATTATCCGGGAAGCGTCTGTGCCCGTCAGGAGGATTTGAAGTGAGCGCCCCGGACCAATGTTACTTAAATTAGAAACTACACATATACACATAATACAATAATGAACCGACCTAATTCTTTGAAATCTCCGTGGTGGTGGATACCCACATTGTACTTTGCGGAAGGAATACCTTACTTCATAGTGAACAACATTTCCGTTACGATGTTTACCAAGATGGGCGTGCCCAACGGCCAGATGGCACTCTTTACCAGCCTGCTCTATCTGCCGTGGACATTGAAACCGCTCTGGAGCCCGATTGTGGACCTGTACAGGACCAAGAGATGGTGGATAATAATGATGCAGATATTGATGTCTGTGTCATTTGTCCTGCTCATCTTCAGTATCCCGCGTCCATCTGACGAGATGATAGCGTCCGTCGGAGTGCCTATATCAATGTTCACCATGACATTGATCCTGTTCGTCATAACTGCCTTTGCGTCAGCCACTCACGACATATCGGCCGACGGATTCTACATGATCGCCCTCGACCATGGCCAGCAGTCGTTCTTCGTGGGCATCAGGAGTACGTTCTACAGACTGTCCTCCATTTTCGGACAGGGAGTGCTGGTCGTGATTGCCGGCATTCTGGAAGAGCGTACAGGCAACATCCCGACAGCGTGGATGATAACGATGGCCGTGACCGCAGTGATGTTCACGCTTATTACATTGTACCATACCTTCACCATTCCTTCTCCGTCGAGCGACAAGGCGGCTGTGGAGGCAACCGGCTCATTTGCAGGCGGTTTTGCGCAGGCGTTCGTGTCGTTCTTCAAGAAGCCGGGCGTCTGGATCGCGATCGTGTTCATGCTTCTGTACCGTCTTCCTGAGGCTTTCCTGCTCAAGATGGTGAATCCGTTCCTGCTTTCCTCAGCTGAAAACGGCGGCCTGGCATTGTCCACATCGACGGTCGGAATCGTATATGGAACCATCGGCGTGGCCGCTCTCACAGTCGGCGGCATCATCGGCGGTATGGCAGCGTCCAGATGGGGACTGAAGAAATCATTGTGGCCGATGGCCGCCTGCATGACACTTCCTTGCCTGACTTTCGTATATTTGAGCATGGCAATGCCTCACAACATCATAATCATCAGCATCTGCGTGGCCATAGAGCAGTTCGGTTACGGCTTCGGCTTCACGGCATATATGTTGTTCATGATGTACTTCTCAGAAGGGGAGTTCAAGACATCCCATTATGCGATCTGTACCGCGTTCATGGCTCTCAGCATGATGATACCTGGCGCATTTGCAGGCTACCTCCAGGAATGGATGGGCTATGAGATGTTCTTCTGGATGGTAATCGTCTGCTGCCTCGGAACCGTGGCGGTGACCAAGCTCATCAAGGTGGACCCCGAATATGGTAAAGTGTCGAAAAACAGTTAGTTATGAAGAAAATTGCACTTGCGCTCGCAGCTCTTGCAGCAGTATCCTGTGGAGCACAGAGAAAAACAGTGTCAGATAACAAGTCGGATGTCGCACCGGTTGAAAGCGTGACCGCAGTGAAGTCCGCGGCCTCCGCCGAGACCGGAAAAGTGGCTTTCGCCCTGTCTCTGTTCAATGCCTCTCTTTCCGGCAAGAGCCTCTCTGCCAATGTCGTAGTCTCTCCGTACAGTGCGGGAATGGCATTGTCAATGCTTGCCGAAGGCGCCTCGGGACAGACGAAGGAAGAGCTGACATCTGCATTGAACCACGCATCTTTTGCAGGCGACAAACTTAAAGGAGACAAGTCTTGTCAGCTTTCGAGTGCCAATTCCATCTGGCTGCGTGACGGTTTCAGCGTGCTTCCCGCTTACAAGTCATTATTGACCGGCTCATATTCGGCCGAGATAAATTCGAGGGATTTCAGCAGTCCGGCCACTGTCAAGGAAATCAACAGATGGTGCTCGGACAAGACCAACAGGAGAATACCTGAAATCATCGATGAAATTTCTCCGGAAATGGTGATGTTCATACTCAATGCCCTGTATTTCAAGGCTCCGTGGGAATATCAGTTCGACAAGAACAGCACGATAAAAGATACTTTCCACAGCCCTTCAGGCAATCAGGAAGTGGACTTCATGCGCATAAAGAGACAGTTCAGCTGCGCGGAATATGAAGGCGGACGCTTCGTGATATTGCCATATAAAGGCGGCGCATGGCAGATGATGATCTGTCTGCCGGACGAAGGCGCTGATATCCAGAAACTTGTCTCTTCCGTAAGCTCAGAGATGTTCTCAAAGGCTGTCGCCGGTGCCGAATACCGCGAGGTGGCATTGTCAATGCCGAAGTTCAAGATAGACAATACATTGATACTCAACAGTGTGCTCCAGTCTCTTGGTGTGAATCGCGCGTTCACCCATGCGGCGGAGTTCGGCAATATGACAGAGTCGTCGGTAGCCGTGGACGAAGTGAAGCAGAAATGTTTTGTCGAGGTCAATGAAGAAGGTGCGGAAGCTGCCGCAGTCACATCCATCGGTGTCAGACTTACTTCTGTGCGTCCGGAGCCGATTCCGTTCAGAATGACTGTGGACAGACCGTTCATATTCTCCATTTTCAATTCGGAAGCCGATGAAATTCTCTTTGTAGGAAAAATAGGAATCATTAACGACTGATGCTTATGAAAAAGACCAATGCCTTGGTAGTCAGCGCATTGCTGCTTATTCTGCCTGTGTTATCCGCTTTTGCAGCACGTAAGACGGTGGTTCGGACAGGAATTGAGGTGCTTGAGGAACGTGGATTTGCCGGGCTCGTGGGAAAACGTGTGGGCCTGGTAACCAATCCGAGCGGCATTGACAGAAACCTGCGCTCCACCATTGACATCTTATATGAAGCGCCGGGCGTGGAACTGGTAACACTTTTCGCTCCGGAACACGGTGTGCGCGGCGATGCCTATGCAGGTGACAAAGTCGCTGATACGGTGGACCCCAAGACCGGTGTCAAGGTCTATTCCGTGTACGGCAAGACAAGAATGCCGTCCCAGGAAATGCTCGACGGACTGGATGTGGTAGTGTATGATATCCAGGATGTCGGAACCCGCTCATATACATTCATAAGCACGTTGGGCCTGATGATGAGAGCCTGCGCCATGAAGGGAATCGAGGTGATGGTGCTGGACAGGCCGAATCCGCTCGGCGGAGAGAAAGTCGAGGGGTGCAATGTAGAGACCGGCTTCTATTCCTTCGTCAGTGAATTCAGCATCCCGTACATCTATGGCCTGACGGTCGGGGAACTTGCCATCATGATCAATGAGGAGGGCCTCTGCCGTGGCGAGCGCGGATATGAAAGTCCGCTCAAATGCAAGCTCAGTGTCATCCCGATGGACGGATGGCGGCGCAATATGACTTATGTCGAAACCGGTCTGCCGTGGGTGCTCCCTTCGCCTAACATACCGTATCCGCAGTCTGCCATAAACTATCCGTCTTCCGGTATTGCCGGCGAGTTCAACGGCTATCTCAATATCGGCATCGGTTACACTCTTCCGTTCGAGACTTTCGCTGCCGAATGGATTGATGCTGAGAAACTTAAAGCCGAACTTGACAGTTATGCCCTTCCCGGCGTGGCTTTCCGTACGATCCATTACAAACCGATCGCCGGAAGTTCTCAGGGAAAGCTGGTGCACGGTGTCCAGTTCCATTATACCGACTATGCGAAGGCGCAGATAACATTGACCCAATTCTATGTCATGCAGGCGGTCAACAGGCTTTATCCCGAGCACAATCCATTCGTGATTTCCAAGTCGAGGACCGGAATGTTCGACAAGGTTTGTGGTACGGATTATGTAAGAAAGACTTTTTCAGAGAGACTTGAGGTCGCAGATATCATAGACTACTGGAACAAGGATGTAAAGGATTTCAAGACTCTTTCCAGGAGGTACTACCTCTATAAATAACCACGGTTGCGGTTTTCTGCCGCACCCAAAACACTGATACGTTATGAGAAAATTAACTAACATCGCATTGGCATCACTTGCCGCTTTTTCCCTGTTCGCGGTGACAGATGACACTCTTGCGCAGACAAGACGTTCTACGACTACTACTCAGCAGCGCAATACTTCAGGCAGTTCTTCATCACAGACTCGTTCTACGGGTTCACAGTCCCGTTCTACCGGTTCGCAGACCAGGTCTTCATCATCACAGACCCGCTCGACCGGCTCTCAGACGCGCTCTTCCGGTTCTTCATCACAGGTGCGTTCTTCAAGTTCGCAGACACGCAGCTCCGGCAGTTCTTACCAGTCCCGTTCGAGCTCATCCCAGACCCGCAGCACGGGCACTTCTTCTCAGGTAAGAAGTTCAGGAAGTTCTTCACAGACACGTAGCTCCGGTACCTCGTCACAGGTCCGTGGTTCGAGATCCTCATCTCAGGTTCGTGGTTCGAGATCCTCATTCCAGTCCCGTTCTACCGGCACAAGGACATCCGGTTCAAGCTCCTCTTCACAGGTGCGCGGCTCGAACAACCGTTCCAGCTCATCCTCACAGGTGCGTCAGTCCGGAAATTCCACTCAGGTGCGTGGCTCTGAGTCAGATACTTATATCGTAAAAGACGTAAATCAGGTGGATGTCTCAAATCAGATAAATAGAGAAAGTTCATCAGACAGCCAGGTGCGCCGTTCCAGCTCATCCTCACAGGTGCGTCAGTCCGGCAGCTCCTCACAGGTACGTGGCTCCAGCTCATCTTCCGGGCAGAGTTCGCAGGTACGTTCCTCATCTTCGAGCTCAGTAAGGAGCAATACCAATGTTACCAAAGGCGGTCTCGGCACAGTTACAAGCCAGATGCGTTCACAGTCCGGCTCCAATACCAGAGTTTCAGGCGGCAAGCCTGGTTCGAGAATGAACAATGCTGATGACTTCAGGATCAACAACTACAATGTGGAGCGTATCCCGCCACGTGACCGCGGATTCATGCCTTACGACCGTCCGGGACATTTCTACGACCATCATCACCCTCATTGCTTCGGTTTCAGAGTTGAGGTCCTGCCTCCGAGATACAGGGTCGCGAGATATTTCGGCGTGGACTACTACATCTATAACGATGTGTATTACAGACCTTACCACGGACATTACATCGTTTGCCGTCCGCCGTTCGGTGTCACGATTACTGCAGCTGTCGCCGATATGACATTCGCGGCAGTGAACTTCGCTTATTATAACAATGTTTACCGCACATACAGTGCGATAGATGCGAACAACAGGTACATTGACCAGCAGAACCGTATCATCGCCCAGAACAATGCGACAATCCTGGCTCAGAACAATGCAATTGCCATGAATCCGACAGCGGCGCTTTCTTCCTATGAGATAGCAAGCCGTCTGGGACTTGTCCAGAGCTATGCTTTCGCTGACCGCAATTACTTCTACCAGGACGGTATCTTCTACATTGTAAACGGCAACGGACAGTACCAGACCATAGTCCCTCCTGCAGGAGCATTGGTCCAGAGCCTTCCGGAAGATTATGATATAATCACTCTTAACGGAGTTCAGTATTACAGGGTGGATGACACAGTCTATAGACTGACTCTTGTCGGAGGTGTGCCTTATCTCGAAGTTCTCGGTCAGATGTACGGACAGATGTCCAGAACTTACAACAACTACGGATATTAGTAGTCAACATTCTAATTATGATTAAGATAGGAGTCTTCGATTCCGGTGAAGGCGGGTTGTCAGTCCTCAAGGAGATAACCCGTCTTCTTCCTGAAGCAGAATATGTATATTACTCTGACAATGCGCATTGCCCCTATGGGGAGAAGTCACCGGAGTACATTCAGAACCGTGCGCGTGCGATAACGGAGCGGTTGCTGAAAGAAGGTGCGGACGTTATTGTCGTGGCATGCAATACAGCTACTGCTGCGGCAATTTCCGTGCTCCGGTCAGAGTATTCTGATGCTTCTTCGCATGAGGTGCGCGACAAGGTTCGGAAACTGACTGGAGGCCGGCATGACCATATCTGCTTTATCGGGATGGAACCGGCGGTCAAACCTGCCGCGCTCGGCACCCGCACCGGCGTCGTCGGAGTTCTTGCCACAGCCGGCACGCTCAAAGGCTCCAAATATCTCAAGACCAAGGAAAGTGTAGATGACCAGGTCAATGTCTTCGAACATGTCGGGCGGGGTTTCGTGGAGCTTGTGGAAGATGGCAGACTGTCCGGTAGCGAAGCGGAAGACGTGGTGAAGGCAAGCCTCGGTCCACTGCTGTCCGCAGGAGCGGATATCATTGTCCTGGGCTGTACGCATTATCCGTTTCTTCTCCCTGTCCTTCAGAAAGTTGGCGGGCCGGATATCAGATTCATTGACCCGGCTCCTGCCGTCGCGCGTCAGCTGGTGCATGTCCTGGAAAGGGACGGGATGCTCAGTGCCGGGGAGGTGTCTTCTGCATTGGCCCGAAATGCCTCGGCTGTCCCGTCTTCGCCTCACGTGAAGCTCCTTTCCTCAGGTGATCCAGAGCCGCTCCATCATCTGTATGGAACTATTTTTACCAATTCTTGAGAATTGCTTTTTATTGTGGATTTAAATTCTTAAGTTTGCCATACTGTTTTTCCGACAAATTATCAGCAATTTTACTGATTGAAAGAAAAATGCGAAGTAATAACACTAAATTGATAACAATATGGCAGATAAAAAGATGGAGTTGTCTCCAAACATTGTAGCGACATATCTGAGAAAGTCGCCGGAGTCCTTTACCAAGGCTGATATCGTGGAGTTTATCCGTTCTTACGGTATCAAAATGGTGAATTTCATGTATCCTGCAGAGGACGGAAGAGTAAAGACATTGAACTTCATCATCAATAGTCTCGAATATCTCGAGACGATTCTCAGTCAGGGCGAGAGAGTGGACGGATCCAGCCTGTTCCCTTCATTTGTGGAGGCGGGCAGCAGCGACCTGTACGTGATTCCGCGTTTCAGGACGGCGTTTGTGGATCCTTTCGCCGAAATTCCTACTCTGGATATGCTCTGCAGTTTCTATGACAAGGACGGCAGACCTTTCGAGTGCGACCCGTACCTTACTGTGCTGAAGGCGTCAAGGCAGTTCACCAAGGCTACCGGCATGACGTTCGACGCCATGGGCGAGCTCGAGTATTATGTGATTGCTGACGAGGATGAACTTTTCCCGGGGACTGACCAGAAAGGCTATCACGAGTCGGCTCCGTTTGCAAAGCTCAATGAGTTCAGGACGGAATGCATGGCCCGTATTGCTCAGGCCGGTGGACAGATCAAGTATGGCCACAGCGAGGTCGGCAATTTCACCAGAGACGGAAAAACCTATGAGCAGAATGAAATCGAATTCCTTCCTGTTCCTATCGAGACCGCTGCTGACCAGATTCTTCTTGCCAAATGGGTAATCCGCACTCTTGCATGGGAATATGGCCTGGATGTCACTTTCGCTCCGAAAATCATCGTAGGCGAAGCCGGTTCAGGTATGCATATACATATGAGAATCATGAAGGACGGCAAGAGCTGCATGACCGAAAGCGGCAAGCTTTCAGAAATCGCGCACAGAGCCATCGCCGGCATGATGACGCTCGCTCCTGCTATAACCGCGTTCGGCAACAAGAATCCTACTTCATATTTCCGTCTGGTTCCTCATCAGGAGGCCCCGACCAATATCTGCTGGGGTGACTGCAACCGTTCTGCACTCGTGCGGGTCCCATTGGGCTGGTCCACTGCCAATGACATGTGCGCGGATGCGAATCCGGTGGAGAACCACTGCAAGTATTCTGACGGTTACGAGGTCTCAGACGCCTCAGCCAAGCAGACTGTAGAGATGCGTTCTCCTGACAGTTCTGCGGACATATATCAGCTCATGGCAGGTCTCTGCACCGCTTGCCGCTATGGCTTGGAAATGCCTGTGAAAGAGGCTCTTGAACTTACAGGCCGTACTTATGCGGGATTGAATATCCATACCAAGGGGTCCAAGGATTTTGCTGAATTGCCGGGCTGCTGCAGTGAATCTGCCGATGCTCTCGAGCAGGTGCGCAGCGTGTTTGAGCAGGACAATGTCTTCTCTCCTCGTATGATAGACGGTATTATCAGGTCCTTGCGCTCTTTCGGTGACAAGGGTCTGCTTGCCGATGCTCAGAAGGATCCCGACAAGGTCAAGGCTCTCGTGGACAAGTATTTCTACTGCGGATAACAGCATTGACTGAATAATAAAAGAAGGTGGCCGGAATTCTGGTCACCTTCTTTCATATCTGTTGTGCAGTTCTCTGTCGTCAATTTCCTGACAGAGGTGTCTGCTACTGATTTACACGTTTGTATGTCAATGTTTTAGCTCCCGCAGATTTTACTGATGAGCTGGAGACGATCTCATCGCTTACATCCGGTGCCTGGAAGACCTTTCCTTCTGCGAAATCCTTTCTTGCCAAGTAGTACATGGAGATAGGATCATCATTGCCTTTTTCAGAACCGTTCAGGAATTTGGAGAACTTGCCATCTGCATCCATTCCGCAAGGCCATAAGCCTGTCATTTCTGCACCGAGGTCGCTTCCGGTGTAATTCTCGCCCTCAATTTTTATGACTGTCTTGTTCTTGTTCCCGATATAGCCGTGGAAGCCTTCTTTCCAGGATGGCATTACAGTCACTGCATACTCTTTGTCGTATGCTTGATAGATACTCGTAGTAACACCATTTTCCATTTTTGACAGGACGAACCAGGAAGTGTATGCCCACTCTGTCTCGCCCTCGGTCTTGATGGTCTGAGGAAGAGTAATGGTGAAATGCTCGTCGATTTTGTCGGTCGCTTTCTTGTAGTTGAGGGTGATAGGGCTTGAACTGAATCTGTTCCGTTCTCCTCCCCAGCCGGTAATGGTCAATGTCTCGCTGCCGGATTTGGCTATCGTTACATTGAACGGCTTGCTGTCCACGATTTCCAATTTTCTCGTTTCTTTGCCGTTCTCACCCTTCTCTATCTTGGTAAAAAACTGTCCGTTCGGCATGCAGACCCATTCTCCTACAAAGTCATCAAATGTGGCAGGGTGAGATTTGGATGCACCGTGGTTTATAGCATAGAAAGGATAACTCATGGAAACGTCTGAGATAATCTCAATGCCTTTTTTGGTCTTCTCCACAGCTGCAGCTGTGAACATCATGTCATCAGCTCCGTCGAATTCGAAACCGCACTTGCTATTTCCTTGGATGATATACTTGTCCTTTACAAGTGATTCCCATGTCTCGCCTTTGTCGATATGGTTCTGGATATCTGTCTCAATCCAGGATTTTGCATCACCCTTTGAACTGTATGCCACAGCACCTACCCAGTAGTAAATGCCGTTATCGCTCGGTTTTACAAATGCGCTGTAATACAGATAACCGCCTTCCTTGTCGTAACATTCGTAAGGGGTAATCTCGAATGTGATGGCCTTGTTGTCGGTGGTCACGTCCTTGTAGAACCAGTTTGACGATGCCTTGCCGTCCTTTGTGGCAGCGATTCTGACCGTGTATGTCCTGCCAGGGTGCAGACCCTTTGCGATATAGTTTGTCTCTTTGATGTTCTCCTTCACTACATCGGCATTGGTACCGTCAGCGAGGTATGTGATTTCGATTCTGTAACCGTCTGCTCCATTGACAGGATTCCACATTGCCGTCAGCGAAGTGGCTTCTGCAATTATCTGAACATCAGGTGCTGCAAGCGCTCCGTTATTTCCGCCCTGCTCTTCGTTGCTTTTTGTGCAGCCTGCAATGGCCATAACGGATAACAATATTGAGAATATTTTATGTTTCATTATTTCTGAAAAATTAAAATTCGGCAAATGCCCTAACTCGATGTGTTTGTTTTTTGTCCAGTTTGTCATGGTCTGTTACGGAGGTTCCCGACTGCATGTCGAAAGCATATACGATGCTCGGACCGGTCTCATTTGAAGACCAGTATATGCCGTCTGTCAATGCCGTTCCTTTCTTGTCGGTCAGACATTTGTTGAACCAGGCCTTGCTTGATGAGTCATCAGCCTTGGACTTGATGGAACCGGTACCCTGCTCAGTGTCATTGGCTTCGTGACCGGTATATGCCTTGTAGAGATGGGCAAGTTCATTCATTGAAGGTATGAACCAGTCCTTGAGCGAACCTACATTTTTTCTGCTGCACCAGTCGAATGCCGGATACTGGTTTCTCCAGTCCTTCATCTTATAGATACATTCAGTATTGTATTTTCCGGTCCCGGGCTGGGAACCCATAGCCTCCTCGTATCTGTAGGACCATACGGCTTCCGTCTCATTAAGCGAAACCACCATTCCGTGCTCGCCTTTTTCGTCCACGCTTATGACAATGCCCTTTACAAAGCCCTGTTCATAGTAGTCACCTACCTTATAAACTGGTGCTGATGGCTGATCCGGCTCGTCCGGCTTCTGCGGCGTGTCTGGATCATTGCTCTTGCCGCAGCCGCCCAGAAGGGCAACTGCCGCAAGTGTCAATGTTATGAATCTGCTGAAGTTTTTCATTATCGTGCAACAGCTATAGTTTCAGTCTTGTCGATTTTTACGTCTGTTGACATTCCTGTGTTCAAAGAGCCTTCTTCTTTTGACAAGTGGCTTACTTTCAGAATATCTGAAGGGATGTTATCCGTGTCGTATGCGATAGCATATACGTAGAACATCTCTCCGCGTGTAACAGACGGATTGTATCTATATTGGCATGTAATATATCCGTAATAATCTTCTTGTGCCAATGTAGGAGTCTCCTTCAACAGTAATGTCACCAGTTCCTCTGAACTCTTTCCAGCCCACTCGTCTGTGCCTGTGAAAGTTTTCACATACAGTTTTCCGGCTGAAGCATATGGCACAGCATCGAAGCTGAGATTATAGTTTGTCTTATTAGCAGGGTATTTCTCAAGCATCCATGAGTCTGCGTTTTCATCAAGCATCCATGCTTTCATAGCAGTTGATACTGATACCTTGCTCTTCTTCTCCTCGATGGTCTTGAATGAGGTCTTGAATGGCTCAGTCGTGTAAGTGCCGTCAGCCTTGATGCCGATCACATAAGCATAGTATTCTGTGCCGGCAGTAAGTCCTTCCCAATCCACGTATGTTCCTGTGCCAAACACTGATTCTCCTGGGAGCAGTCGGGAAAGGAATTCTTTCCTGTCGAGTTTTGCATTTGCATGGCTTTCATTCCATTCCTTGAGGCTGGCATCAATCTTTGCATCCATGTGCTTCTGCAGGAATTCTTTCTCGCTTGAGCCTTCTACGCCGGCATCAAGTTCTGCTTTTGTGACATAGTTGAGAAGGAATGTCTGTCCTGTAGCCTTGTCGTCTCCTGAGACATTGACTCTGGCTGTAGTCTTGGAGATGTTGGATACTTTGATTGTATAGGTTGCACCTGTCGGACTTGCTGTCTTGGTCCTGATAGTTTTTTTTACGATATTGGCCTTCTCTCCTGTCTTAGGAGTGCCGTTCGTGTTGCAGGCGAAGATGAATACGTAGTAATCTTCATCCGGAATCAGGTTTGTAAATGAGCCTTTTGCCCTGTCTGCAAAAAGATATGCGGAAATGTCGCCTTTATTTGCGGCTACCAGGTCTGCCACCATCTGCTCATCGGTTTCTCCCTCGAAGTAGATGGCTCTTTCCATCATCACGGCGAATGCTTCGCTATATGCCGCGAGAATGTTGAACTCGTATGTGATGTCGCTGATGGCGGACTTGGTTACGGTATATTCGTTGCGCGGTGTTTCCCCTGTAGTGACTTTTACTACTGTAGGATTTGTCGAGAATGAACCGTCATTGGCGATGCCGATAGCATACACATAATAGTCGTACTCAGGAAGAAGGCTGTTGTTTGTTTCTGATGTCTGGGTGTCGTATGTGTATTTGCCTCTTTTTGTAAGGTATGTGACAAATTCTGCCCAGCTCATCGCCTTGAACGTGTCGTTTTCAGTCTTGAGAGATGTTATGAATGTTTTTACGAAACTTGGAATGTTGGCCGGGTCATTTGCGCACTGGTCTTCATATTCATAAGCCGGCATAATGTCGAAGAAATAGAAAATGTCAGGGTTGCTCGGCTCGATATCGAATACGAAGTAGGTGGACTTTATCTCGGTCGGTGTGATGTTGAATGTCACCGTCTCATCCAGCTTTGGCTCAAGTGTCTTGAACTCATAGTAGCTCACCGAGGTAGTGGCGTTTCCGTCGAGGTCGAGGCCATATACGAAGAATACATATTCAGTGTTCGGTACGAGTGCAGTATATGGCTTATTCTGCATTCCGCTTAAAAGTGCTTCCTTGAGAATGTCCTGCAATGCCAGTCCGTTTGCCGTGGCGATCTGCTCGAACCATGCCTTGTAGGCTGCTGTAAGTTTGTCGGAGTCGCTGCTGTACAATTTGGCGAAATCCTCTTTGGAGATGACGTTGAAGTAGTAAGTGCCTTCATTGTCCTTAGGTGTGATGCGAACGCCGAAGGAACCCTGTGTGAGGTCCGTCTGTTCGATAGTGAAATCTTTGTTTTCCGGGCCTGGAGTCGGTTCGGAAGAAGATTTTTTGCAGCTCAATGTCAATGTTGCAGCTGCACAGAGTAATGCTAAGATGCGTTTCATTTTCATACCTCTTATCTTATTGTTTGTTCTTTATTTCCAGTATTTATTCCAGTTACTATATCCGCATAAATGTACGATAATTTGAAATATCCGCAAAATTTTTTCATAAAATCGCAAAAAAATATTCTACAACAACCTTAAATCAGATAATCCTCGATATGCATCAGTATGCATTGCCGGGTTCGCATGAGCCCTCGGGGCGGCGTAGCCGTCCGCGGCTTCGTGAGCGGAAGGGGCCCGCCGCTTCGCGGTGGGAAGGATAGCCCTGAAAGGGCGTACCGCCCCCGAGGGCTCGTGTGAACCTCGCTTATGCAGGATGCCTACTATCTGAGTTTTTTATTATTTTTGTGACTGTAATTTGCGGCTATAAAACAGAAAATAAAATCACGGATATATGAAAACGGTTACACTTAACAATGGCGTGGAGATGCCGGTCCTCGGATTGGGAACATTCAAAACCACAGATCCGAAGGAATGTCTCACGAGCGTAAGAGATGCCCTCGAACTCGGCTACAGGATGATAGATACGGCGCAGTTCTATGATAATGAAGAACTTGTCGGCCAGGCGGTTGCATCCTCTGACGTCCCGCGTGAAGACATATTCATCACCACCAAAGTGTGGCCGACAAAGTTTACCGATGCGCGCGCATCATTGATGGAGTCAATGAAGAAACTCCGCACAGACTACATTGACCTTGTCCTGCTGCATTGGCCTTATGGCGACATCTATGCCGCATGGCGCGACCTCGAAGCGATGACCCGCGAGGGCCTGGTCCGTGCAATCGGAGTCTCCAACTTCAATACCGACAGGCTCATTGACCTGATGAATTACAATGAGATAGCTCCGGCAGTGAATCAGATCGAGACGAACCTCTATGCTCAGCGCTTGGAAGAGCACGAGTGGCTGGAGCGTCTCGGAGTGGCGCACGAAGGCTACATGCCGTTCGGACATGGCCGCATGGACGAACTCTTCCAGTCTCCACGACTGTTGGAGATAGCTGCCAGCCACGGGAAATCCACCCGTCAGGTCACCCTCCGCTATCAGCTCCAATGCGGAGTCATCATCATCCCGAAGAGCGTCCATCGCGAAAGAATCAAGGCCAATGCGGATGTTTTCGACTTCGAACTTTCGCCGGCAGAAATGCTGGAAATCAGGTCGATGGACAAAGGGGCCCCAATGACTGGAACCCCTGAAACTCCGGAACGTGTGATGAAAATTACAGGTTTCCGCCTTCCGGATGGGAAATAAGCAAGCGCCAACCCATCTGCACACACTATTTTATCGCCTTGTCAATGCCTAATTCAGGCGCCTTGTCCGAAGATCTTGCATACAGCACTGAAATCAGGATGGCGAGAATGCTGAGCGTGATGAAAATCAGTTCAGCATGCAGTGCCGCGCTCTGTTCCTGGGCGGCGTTTCCCGGCATTGTCACCTCATTTCTGAAGATGAAGCCGACCGCAATCGGAACAAGCAGCATGCCCATATTCTGAATCCAGTAGATCAGAGAATATGCAGTGCCGAGATTCTTCTCGGGAATGATCTTCGGTATGGTCGGCCAGAGGGCGGCAGGAACGAGAGAGTAGCCGACACCCAACATTGCGATAGCCACATATCCGTAAGCCTGAACGCCCTGAGGCGCGAATGCTATCATCAGATGGGAAACGAGGACCAGGACTGAACCCGTTATCATCCATCTGGTTCCCTTGCCTACCTTATCCACCAGCAGTCCGAAAAGCGGTGCGAAGATTACCGTGAAGAACGGAATCATTGACACCATCAGGCTTGCGCTGTCCACCGGCAGGTCGAATCTCGGGATCAATATGGAGGTGGCGAATTTCTTGAATGAAATGATGCTGCAGTAGAAGAACACGCAGAGCAGCGCCGACATTATGAAGTAGTTGTTGCCCAGCACCTTGAATATGTCGGTAAACTTGAACTTGTCTTCTTCTGAAGTCTCTTTTCTGTCGGTCTCGCCCGTCACTGAATCGAATCTCGCATCCATTGCCACGAAAATCGCCCAGACGATGCACCCCACCATCAGGATAACCAGTCCGGCGAATGCGGGACGGGCGGTTTCTGCCAATGTGTAGGCTTCTCCGGCCGGTTTAGCCGTAACAAGAAGCGGAGAAAGTATCAATGCCAGTGCAGTACCGAGTCGGGCGATTGCCAGCTGCAGTCCCATTGCGAGAGCCATATTCCTGCCCTTGAACCATTTGGCGATGGACCGTGTCACTGCCACGCCTGCGATTTCGCTGCCGAGACCGAATATCATGCATCCGGCATAGGCCGTGAGCAATGAAGATGAAGGAGCCATCCCTGACGTTATCGCAAAAGTCACGATGGCGGCGCCGGCTGCCATAAGTCCCACGAAGATGGAGCCGGTTATCCTGACACCCCATTTGTCTAAGAGCATACCGCAGACAATCAGGCCTCCCCATACGCAGAGGAATGAGTAACCGCCTGCGTAGAAGCCGTAGTCGGCAGAATCCCATCCCAGTTCCAGCAGTTCCGGTGAGCGGAAAAGCTGTGACAGGGATGAGAACATATCATCGAAAAAGTAAGATCCGAACATCGGAACCACCAGGCAGGCGAGTGCCAGCCAACGTGTGATGTTGCGGATCTTTGCTGTATCTGTAGCCATCGGGACTATTCCTTGACGTTAGGAAGCTCCAGGCCGTATCCCTTCTTCCTGTCCTCGAACTTGAGCATGAATGACAGTATGAAGGCGAGTACTCCGAATGTGGAGAAGATGATCATCGGAACCATATATCCTCCGGTTGCCTGAAGTGTAGCGCCGATAAGAAGCGGAACCAGGCAGAGTCCGATGTTCTGTACCCAGAAAATCAGACAGTATGCTGAACCGAGAATCTTCTCGTCGATGATCTTAGGAACTGACGGCCAGAGAGCGGCAGGGACCAATGAGAAGGATACTCCGAGAGTTACGATCAGTACAAGTGCCAATGCCTTGCTCGGGAATGCCGGCAGAAGGAATGCGAAGCTGAGGTGGCAGACAATCATGATGATGGCACCCAACATCAGCATTGACGCGCCCTTGCCCTTGAAGTCGAGGAACGCTCCGAGGAACGGAGTAAGTACCATTGCGAGAATCGGGAAGCAGCTGAACAGGCGTGAAGCGGTTTCAGCGGATACTCCGAGGGTGATCTCGAGGTAGTTAGGTGCATATCTCTGGAATGGGAAGATTGCGCTGTAATAGAGTACGCAGAGCAGGGCGACAATCCAGAACATCTTGCTGCTGAAGATCTTGCCGAGGTCGCTGAGGTGGAATTCGTCTTCCGGTGATTTCTCGGCTGTCATGAGACCTGCTTCTACAAGCTGGCTGTCGAACTTGCGGTCCATAAATGTAAATGTAAGGAAGAAAAGGAGTCCTACGCAGAGAAGTGCTGTGCAGAATCCTACAGGAGCAACCACGGAGCCGTTGAACTTGGAAGCGATCATAGGAGAAATCCACATCACTGCAAACACGCCGAGACGGGCGATGGCCATCTCGAGGCCCATTGCCAATGCCATCTCCTTGCCTTTGAACCACTTGGCGATAGCCTTGGATACTGTAGTTCCGGCCATTTCACAGCCGCATCCGAAAATCATGAATCCGAGGCAGGCCATCTTTGCGCTTCCGGGAAGGGCTACCCACCAGCTGTCAAGCCAGCCGCAGAAAGCTGTAGCCTGGAACCAGTCGCTGATACCTATATATTTTACGACGGCGCCGCCGACCATCAAGGAGGCTGAAAGCAGTCCTGTGAAGCGGACACCCATCTTGTCCAGGATGATTCCTGCGAAAATCAGGAAGAAGCAGAACACGTTCAGGAAGAACTCTGAAGCTGCATATGTTCCGAATACGGTGCTGTCCCATTTGAGTTTCTCTTCCACGAGAGACTTGAGAGGCGACATTACATCCACGAACATGTAGCCGAAGAACATCATCAGTGCGATTAGCACGAGAACTGACCAGCGGGCTACCGCACTGTCATTCATTAATTTTTGCGCTTTAGACATATTTATAAACTATTTGTATTCATCATTGGCCTGCTGCACGCGGGCTGCGAAAAACAGGCTTGCAAGTTATTCAATAAATCATAAACCTCAAAATTATTGGAAGATGAAATGTCGGGAAATGTTTGTAACTTGCAGCAATTTCGAAACGGAAACAGATTTGCTATGCTGGAAAATATCAATGGACCGGAAGATATAAGAAAGTTTGACAATGCGCAGCTCGAACAGTTGTGCGCCGAAATCCGTCAATACATCATAAACTGTTGTGCGACGAATCCGGGGCATCTCGGATCGAGTCTTGGTGCTGTGGAACTCATTGTCGGACTTCATTATGTATTCAACACCCCTGCTGACAAGATTGTATTCGATGTGGGGCATCAGGCCTATGCACACAAGATATTGACAGGCAGGCGGGAGGCCTTCCTCAAAAACAGGATGAAAGACGGACTCAGCGGATTTCCCAAAAGGGAAGAAAGCGAATATGACGCATTCGGTGTCGGACATTCTTCCACCTCCATATCAGCGGCTCTCGGACTGTCTGTGGCAGCGAAAATGCAGGGCATTGACGAGAAAGTGGTCGCTCTGATAGGTGACGGAGCCCTTACGGGAGGCCTGGCCCTGGAAGGTTTGAACAATGTCGGGGCCAGCAAGAGCGACATCCTCATAATACTCAATGACAACAACTGTAGCATTGACAAGAATCTCGGAGGAATTCACAATCATCTGCTGAGACTTACCACGGACCCGACCTATAACAAGATCAAGGCAGGAATCTGGAATACGATGGGGGAGGGCTGGCTTCGTGACAAGATGCAGAACCTGGTGCGTTCTACCAAGTCTTCGCTCGTGGATGATTTCGGAGGTGCGTTCTTCGAATCTCTTGGACTCAGGTATTTCGGTCCTGTGGACGGCAATGATATGGGCGCTGTTATCGATGCCTTGAAAAGGCTCAAGGATCTCAAGGGGCCGAGGCTGCTGCACACCATAACCCGCAAGGGAAAAGGCTTTGCTCCGGCTGAACAGAATCCTACTGTCTGGCATGCTCCGGGGAAGTTCGATCCGGTTACAGGCGAACGTCCTTCATCAGAAGGCAGGCCTGACCGTTATCAGGACGTTTTCGGTCAGGTGCTTCTGGACCTGGCGCGGAAAGACAGCAGGATTGTCGGAATAACTCCTGCGATGGCTTCCGGTTGCGGTATGAATCTGCTGGCCAAGGAACTTCCGGGGCAGTTTTTCGATGTCGGCATTGAAGAGGAACATGCCGTTACATTCTCCGCAGGTCTTGCTGCAGGAGGAATGAAGCCGTTCTGCAATATCTATTCATCATTTTCGCAGAGGGCGTACGACGAGATAATCCATGACGTGGCGCTTCAGCATCTGCCTGTAGTCCTGTGTTTCGACAGGGCCGGGCTGGTCGGAGAGGACGGCGCCACACATCACGGATGCTATGACATGGCAGCTTACCGTTCGATTCCGGATGTGATAATTTCTGCTCCCCGGAATGAGACTGAACTCAAGAACCTCATGTACACGGCGGCAAGCACCAAGACGGGTCCTTTCATAATAAGGTATCCTCGCGGCTGCGGCGAAGGGGTGGACTGGAAAAATGCCGAGGTCAATGTTCTTGAACCCGGGAAAGGCGAGAAACTCCAGGACGGAAAGATCCTGTCGATAATCGCTGCAGGGCCGGAGGCGAACAGGGCAATGGAAGCTGCCGCATTGGTGGCGGAACGGACAGGAGTTACGCCTGCCGTATATAATATAAGGTATATAAAGCCGCTGGACGAGGAGTTGGTACGGGAGGCGGCTTCAAAAGGAATGATACTTACTGTGGAGGAAGGCTGTATCAAAGGCGGGCTCTTCGGTGCCGTGGCAGAATATCTGGCATCTGAAGGAATTGTAATGCCTGTTCAGGGGCTCGGTATCCCGGATGAGTTCATCGTACAGGACAAACAGGCCTCACAGCGTGCTGCGTGTGGTTTGGATGCGGAAGGCATAGCCGGGAAAGCAGTAAAAATGATAGAAAACGTCGAAAAAAATTAAAAAATGTTTGCAGAATAAGATTTATTACCTATCTTTGCAATCCCTTACGAAACGTAAGGCACAAAATATTGCCGATATAGCTCAGTTGGCCAGAGCACGTGATTTGTAATCTCGGGGTCGTGGGTTCAAATCCCTCTATCGGCTCAAGTTCCGGAAACGGCCTTTTCCGGTGAAATATTGGGAGAATACCAGAGTGGCCAAATGGGGCAGACTGTAAATCTGCTGACTTATGTCTTCGGTGGTTCGAATCCATCTTCTCCCACTCACACTTGCGGAAGTAGCTCAGTTGGTAGAGCATCAGCCTTCCAAGCTGAGGGTCGCGAGTTCGAACCTCGTTTTCCGCTCAAATTTTTCGAAAAGTGTCGCCGGTGTAGCTCAGGGGTAGAGCGCATCCTTGGTAAGGATGAGGTCATGAGTTCAATTCCCATCACCGGCTCTATACGTGTTTATTCATAGCAATAACATATTAAAAACATAATATTATGGCAAAAGAAACATTCGTAAGAACCAAGCCGCATGTCAACATTGGTACAATTGGCCACGTTGACCACGGTAAAACTACCTTGACAGCTGCCATTTCCAAGGTGCTCGTTGAGAAAGGTTTTACAAAAGCTGACGAAGTCAAGTCTTTCGATCAGATCGACAATGCTCCAGAAGAGAAAGAGCGTGGTATTACCATCAACTCTTCACACATCGAGTATGAAACTGCAAAGCGTCACTATGCACACGTTGACTGTCCGGGTCACGCTGACTATGTGAAGAACATGGTTACCGGTGCTGCTCAGATGGACGGTGCTATCCTCGTTGTTGCTGCTACTGACGGTCCTATGCCTCAGACTCGTGAGCACATCCTTCTCGCTCGTCAGGTGAACGTACCTAAGATCGTTGTATTCATGAACAAGGTTGACCTTGTTGACGATCCTGAGATGCTTGACCTCGTTGAGATGGAAATCAGAGACCTCCTCAAATTCTACGGTTTCGATGAGGATTGCCCTATCATCCGTGGTTCTGCACTCGGTGCTCTTAACGGAGACCCTAAGTGGGAGGAGAAGGTTATGGAACTTATGGATGCTGTTGATACATACATTCCTATCCCAGTTCGTGAGAACGAGAAACCATTCCTTATGCCTATCGAGGATATCTTCTCTATCACAGGTCGTGGTACTGTAGTTACCGGCCGTATCGAGACAGGTACTATCCACGTTAACGACCCGGTAGAGCTCGTAGGTTTCGGTGACGCTCCAAGATCTACAACTGTAACAGGTGTTGAGATGTTCCGTAAACTTCTCGATCAGGGAGAGGCTGGAGACAACGTTGGTCTTCTTCTCCGTGGTATCGACAAGAAGGACGTCAAGAGAGGTGAGGTTGTTGCTAAACCAGGCTCAATCACTCCGCACACTGACTTCAAGGCTCAGATCTACGTCCTCAAGAAAGAGGAAGGTGGCCGTCACACTCCGTTCCACAACCACTATCGTCCACAGTTCTTCATCCGTACACTTGACGTGACAGGTGAGATCACTCTTCCAGAGGGAACTGAGATGGTTATGCCAGGCGATAACGTTGAGATCACTGTAAAACTCATCACTCCAGTTGCACTTAACGAAGGTCTTCGTTTCGCAATCCGTGAGGGTGGTCGTACAGTCGGCGCAGGCCAGGTTACAAAGATTATCGACTAATTTTCGATAAGACAATACAAGTGGTGCCGGACTTCCGGCACCCATTTACAGGGGCATAGTATAAGGGCTAGTATAGTGGTCTCCAAAACCATTGATGGGAGTTCGAATCTCTCTGCCCCTGCTAATATCAAAGGTTACGATTTGGTAATGTTTAACTGACACCGCATCTGCTTCCAACAAGTGGTGTCCATTAAAAGAAAAGATGAGTAAGTTCATTAACTATCTGAAAGAGTCGTATGAGGAACTCACCAAGAAGGTGACATGGCCGACCTGGGCAAAACTTCAGAGTTCTGCTCTCCTTGTTATGGTCGCTACTGTCATCATCGCGGCTGTACTGTTCGTCATTGACTACATTTTCCAGTATCTGATGACAGCAATTTACACGTTGTAATTTTATTCATTACCATGGGCGAGAAAAAATGGTACGTCCTTAGGACTGCAGGAAGCAAAGAGAAGAAAGTCAAAGAGTACCTCGACAAAGAGATCGAGAGGAGCGTAGATTTGCAGAAAGAGATTTCGCAGGTCCTTGTTCCCCTTGAGAAAAAATATACCGTGAAGAACGGCAAGCGCGTAGCTACCGAGAAAATCCTTTTTCCTGGTTATGTGTTTATCGAGGCAGAACTTGGCAAGGATTCCGATTACCTCATCCGCAGTCACGTCATACCTGGTCTCGCAGGTTTCCTCTCCGAGAAGGACAGCAAAAACCAGAGCGAGAAAGTTGCAGTGCCTCTGCATCCGGATGAAGTCAAGAGGCTTCTTGGACAGCAGGACGAGCAGACAGAAACTGTAGCTGATACAGAAGTGGATTATCAGGTTGGCGATTCAGTCAAGATTACTGACGGACCATTCAGCGGCTTCGATGGAACAGTCGATGAGATTGCAGTTGACAGAAGCAAAATAAAGGTAATAGTTATGATCTTCGGCAGAAAGACTCTGCTCGAACTCAACTTTAATCAAGTAACTAAAGAATAACAAGTTATGGCAAAAGAAGTAACTGGATTCATTAAGCTCCAGATCAAAGGTGGAGCAGCGAATCCTGCGCCTCCTGTAGGACCGGCTCTCGGTTCGAAAGGACTGAACATTATGGACTTCTGCAAGCAGTTCAATGCAGCCACTCAGGCGTCTGCAGGTAAAGTGCTTCCAGTAGTAATCACCGTATTTTCAGACAAGTCTTTCACTTTCGTTGTAAAACAGCCGCCAGTTGCTGTTTCCCTCAAAGAGGCTGCGAAAATTCAGAAGGGTTCAGGCGAACCTAACAGACAGAAGGTTGCAAGCATTACTTGGGATCAGGTAAAAACCATAGCAGAAGGCAAGATGGCAGATATGAATGCTTTCACCCTCAAGTCCGCTATGAAGATGGTCGCAGGTACAGCAAGAAGTATGGGTATCAGAGTTTCAGGAACTTTCCCTGAGGATGTTAAATAATCACGCGCATCATGAGTAAACTTTCAAAAAATATGACAGCTGCGCTGGCCAAAGTTGACCAGACAAAGCAGTATGGCCTTTCTGAAGCGTGTGGTCTTCTTAAGGAAATCACCTTCACGAAATTCGATGCTTCAGTAGAGCTTATCGCAAATTTGGGCGTTGACCCTCGTAAGGCAAACCAGATGATCCGTGGCGTCGTTACACTTCCTCACGGAACCGGTAAAGTCACAAGAGTCCTCGTTCTTTGTACTCCTGACAAGGAAGCTGAGGCTAAAGAGGCTGGTGCAGACTATGTTGGTCTCGACGATTATATCGAGAAGATCAAAGGCGGCTGGACTGACGTGGATGTCATCATCTGTACTCCATCAGTTATGGCTAAAGTCGGTATCATCGGTCGTATCCTCGGTCCAAGAGGCCTTATGCCGAACCCTAAGACTGGCACAGTTACAATGGCTGTCGGCAGCGCTGTAAAAGAGGTTAAGGCAGGTAAGATCGATTTCAAGGTTGACAAGTCCGGTATCATCCACACCGCTATCGGAAAGGCTTCTTTCACCCCTGAGCAGATTTATGACAATGCAAAGGTTGTGATGTCAGCAATCCTCAAATTGAAACCGCAGACACTTAAGGGAACATATCTCAAGAGCGCAGCTATCTGCACTACTATGAGCCCTGGTATCAAACTCGATGTTAAAGCATTCAGTGCTGAATAATAAATATTCAATGTTATGAGAAAAGAATTAAAAGCCCAGATAATTGAATCAATCTCAGCACAGATCAAAGAGACCCCTAACTTCTATGTTACAGATATCGCAGGTCTGAATGCTGAAGATACAACAAAACTTCGTCGTGCTTGCTTTGAGGCAGGTATCAAGCTTACAGTTGTGAAGAACACATTGTTCACTCACGTACTCAATGAGCTCGGCAATGAAGAGATGAATCTCCTTATCCCGACTCTCGTAGGCAATACCGCCATCATGTACACTGAGGTTGCAAATGCTCCTGCAAAGCTTATCAAGAAGCTTCAGAAGAGCGGTCTTGAGAAACCAGTTCTCAAAGGCGCTTATGTTCAGGAGTGCGCATTCGTAGGTGCAGACAAGCTTGACGAGCTCGCAGCTATCAAGTCTAAAGAGGAACTCCTCGGAGACATCATCGGTCTTCTCCAGTCTCCTGCACGCAACGTTATTTCTGCTCTCGAGTCAGCAGGCGGAAAACTTGCAGGAATCGTCAAGACCCTTTCAGAAAAAGAAGAGAAATAATATTAACAATTTTAAATATCTACATTAATTATGGCAGACGTAAAAGCACTCGCAGAAGAGTTGGTTAACCTTTCTGTAAAAGACGTTCAGGAACTTGCTAAAGTTCTCAAGGAAGAGTATGGTATCGAGCCTGCAGCAGCTGCAGTTGCAGTTGCAGGTCCTGCAGCAGCCGCAGAGGCAGCTCCAGCAGAGCAGACAGAGTTCGACGTTATCCTCAAGTCAGCTGGTGACGCTAAACTTAACGTTATCAAAGCCGTTAAGGATCTCCTCAGCCTCGGTCTTAAAGAGGCAAAGGAACTTGTTGACAAGGCTCCAGGTGCAACTTTGAAAGAGAAAGTATCCAAGGCAGAAGCAGAGCAGATCAAATCTACTCTCGAGGAAGCTGGTGCAGAAGTTGAGGTTAAATAACTTCGCTTCTCCCCTGGTTGGGAACGAAATCAGGTTTAGAGTCGGATTATAGGCTCTAAACCTTTTTGTCGTATTTAAGTTTTTCTCATTTCAAAGGCAGAATATGTCAAATAAGACTACCAATAAACGAATAAATTTCGCCACATCAAAAATCCTGGATTATCCGGATCTGCTTGAGGTGCAGCTGAAATCATTCAAGGATTTTTTCCAGCTTGACACCACCCCTGAGAACAGAAAAAACGAAGGTCTTTACCAAGTATTCCAGGAAATATTTCCAATCGAAGATACGAGGAACAACTATAAGCTCGAGTTTATAGATTATTTCATTGATCCTCCTAAGTACTCGATTGAAGAGTGTCTTGAGAGAGGTCTCACGTACAACGTGCCTCTTAAGGCAAAACTCCGCCTTTCTTGCAGTGATCTCGAACACGAGGATTTCGATACAAAAGTTCAGGACGTTTATCTGGGTGACATCCCGTACATGACTCCTGGCGGAACCTTCGTCATCAATGGATCAGAGCGTGTCATCGTTTCACAGCTGCACAGGTCTCCTGGTGTGTTCTTTGATCAGACCCTCCACGCAAACGGTACCAAGCTTTATTCAGCCCGTATCATTCCGTTCAAGGGTTCATGGATCGAGTTCGCCACGGACATCAACAATGTGATGTATGCCTACATCGACCGTAAGAAGAAGTTGCCTGTAACGACACTCCTCCGTGCTATCGGTTTCGATGCGGACAAGGATATCATAAACATTTTCGGCCTGGCTGAAGAGATTGAGGCTACTCCTGAGAATCTGAAGGCAAATGAGGGCAGAAAGCTCGCCGCAAAGGTTCTCAAGACCTGGAACGAGGACTTCGTTGATGAGGATACCGGTGAGGTTATCCCTATCGAGCGTACAACTCCGGTTGTCGAGAGATGTGAAGTCATCAACGATGAGACAATTCAGAAACTTACCGATGCAGAGGTGAAGACTGTGCTTCTCCAGAAGGATGAGGCCAGCGACAGTGAGTATGCTATCATATTCAACACCCTGCAGAAGGACCCGACAAATACGGAAAAAGAAGCTGTCAATTACATCTACAAGCAGTTGCGTAATTCAGAACCACCTGATGAGGCAACCGCGAGAGACGTGATCGACAAGTTGTTCTTCTCCGAAAAGAGATACGATTTGGGTATCGTCGGCCGTTATCGTCTTAATAAGAAACTCGGCCTCGACACTGATCCTGAACTCCGTGTTCTCACAAATCAGGATATTACCGAGATCATCAAGTATCTCATTCAGCTTATTAACTCCAAGGCTACGGTTGATGATATCGACCACTTGAGCAACAGACGTGTAAGAACAGTAGGTGAGCAGTTGGCTAACCAGTTCAGCGTAGGTCTCTCAAGAATGTCAAGGACTATCCGCGAAAGAATGAACGTAAGGGACAGTGAGCAGTTCAGCCCTACTGACCTCATCAATTCCAAGACATTGTCTTCGGTAATCAATTCATTCTTCGGTACAAGCCAGATGTCCCAGTTCATGGACCAGACGAACCCGCTTGCTGAAGTTACATGCAAGCGTCGTCTTTCCGCATTGGGTCCTGGCGGTCTTTCCAGAGACAGGGCTGGTTTCGAGGTTCGAGACGTGCACTATACTCATTACGGAAGGCTTTGTCCTATCGAGTCTCCGGAAGGTCCGAACATCGGTCTTATCTCATCTCTTTGCGTCTATGCGAAGATTGATGACCTGGGATTCATCGAGACCCCTTACCGTAAGGTCGAGAACGGAAAGGTGAATCTTTCCGATGACGGCTGGAAGTTTATGAGCGCGGAGGAAGAGGAAGACAAACTCGTTTCTCTTGCCAATGTGAAGATGGATGATGACGGAACCATCGAAGAGGACAGAATCCAGTGCCGTCTCGAGGCTGACTTCCCTGTAGTCTCCAAAGAAGAGGTTGACTATATGGACGTTGCGCCTAACCAGATGGCTTCTGTGGCTGCATCCCTCATTCCGTTCCTTGAGCACGATGACGCTCACCGTGCATTGATGGGAGCGAACATGATGCGTCAGGCAGTTCCGCTTCTCAAGCCTCAGGCTCCTATCGTGGGAACCGGTCTTGAAGAGAGGGTCTGCATCGACTCCAGAACACAGGTGATGGCAGAAAGAAGCGGTGAGGTCGTATATGTGGACGCAAATGAAATCCACGTCAAGTATGACCGCACAGAGGACGAGAAATTCGTAAGTTTCTCTCCGGACATCACTGTTTACCATCTTCCTATATATAGAAAGACAAACCAGAATACAACTATCTGCCTGAAGCCGGTTGTGAAGAAAGGCGACAAGGTAGTTGCAGGTCAGGTGATGACAGAAGGATATGCTACCCAGAACGGTGAACTCGCACTCGGCCGTAACCTTATGGTTGCGTTCATGCCTTGGAAGGGTTACAACTATGAGGACGCTATCGTTCTTTCAGAGAAAATGGTCAGATGGGATATCCTCACATCAGTTCACGTGGACGAGTACCTTACGGAAGTCAGGGAAACCAAGCGTGGTATGGAGGAACTCACATTCGATATTCCTAATGTCAGCGAGGACGCTACCAAAAATCTTGATGACAACGGTATTGTCCGCGTAGGTGCCCATATCGAGCCGGGTGACATTATGGTCGGCAAGATTACTCCTAAGGGAGAGAGCGATCCTTCTCCAGAGGAGAAACTTCTCCGTGCAATCTTCGGTGACAAGGCAGGTGACGTGAAGGATGCTTCACTCAAGGCCAATCCGTCACTCAGCGGTACTGTCATCAAGACCGCTCTTTACTCAAAGGCTGCCAAAGAGGGTAACCGCAAGGGCGCCAAGGCTGAACAGAAAGCAAAACTTGACAGCATCGAGGAAGATTTCACCAAGAAGGCCGAGTCTTTGTACGCCAAGTTCTTCGACAAGCTCGTTGCATTGGCAGAAGGCAAGAAGAGTGTGGGAATCAGCGACCTTTATGGCGTTGAGATCATTCCTGAGGGCAGAGAAATCACTGCTTCCCAGCTCAGGACCATTGACTTCGAAAATATTAATTCAAACAGATGGACTGACGACGACAGGACCAACCTCATGATCCGTGACCTCATCAACAATTACTGCATCGCCTACAAAGAGGCTCTCGCAGCAAACAAGAGGATCCAGGACAAGGTCAAGGTCGGTGACGAACTCGGAAACGGCGTTATGCAGCTTGCGAAAGTATATATCGCCAAGAAGAGAAAGATCACTGTCGGTGACAAGATGGCAGGACGTCACGGTAACAAGGGTATTGTTGCCAAGATCGTAAGAGAGGAGGACATGCCGTTCCTTGAGGACGGTACTCCGGTGGACATTGTCCTGAACCCTCTCGGTGTGCCTTCCCGAATGAACCTCGGTCAGATTTATGAAACTGTTTTGGGATGGGCAGGTGAAAGACTTGGTCTCAAGTTCAGCACCCCTATTTTCGACGGTGCAAGTCTTGATGAGATTTGTGCATATACTGACAAGGCAGGTCTTCCTAAGTACGGAAGTACTCATCTGAGAGACGGCGGTACCGGTGAATGGTTCGACCAGTATGCAACTGTAGGTATCATCTATATGATCAAGCTCAGTCACATGGTTGATGACAAGATGCACGCAAGGTCTATCGGTCCTTATTCTCTCATTACTCAGCAGCCTTTGGGCGGTAAAGCTCAGTTCGGTGGTCAGAGATTTGGAGAAATGGAGGTTTGGGCACTCGAAGCATTCGGTGCGGCAAATGCTCTCCAGGAAATCCTTACTGTCAAGTCTGATGACGTGACCGGAAGGTCCAAGACTTATGAAGCCATCGTCAAGGGTGAGCCGATGCCTACTCCAGGTATTCCTGAATCTCTGAATGTGCTCCTGCACGAGCTCAGAGGTCTCGGACTTAAAGTGACTCTTGAATAGTAACAGTCAATTTTGATTTGATATATTATGCCTATTTTCAATAACAAAGATAACAAGGTAAGGAGCAATTTCCAGAAAATCAGCATTTCGCTTGCTTCTCCGGAGGACATCATTGACAGGTCCCACGGAGAGGTCCTCAAGCCTGAGACTGTGAACTACAGGACGTACAAGCCTGAGAGGGATGGCCTTTTCTGTGAGAAGATTTTCGGACCTACCAAGGACTACGAGTGCTATTGCGGTAAGTACAAGCGCATCAGGTACCGTGGTATCGTCTGCGACCGTTGCGGTGTGGAAGTTACAGAAAAGAAGGTGCGCAGGGAGAGAATGGGACACATTTCACTTACTGTCCCTGTTGCCCATATCTGGTACTTCAAGTCAGCTCCGAACAAGATTTCCGCAGTTCTCGGTGTTCCTGCCAAGAAACTTGAGGCGGTAATCTACTACGAGAAGTACATTGTCATCCGTCCTGGACAGACAGACAGGCAGAAACTCGAACTCCTTTCCGAGGACGAGTATCTGGCAGTTCTCGACCAGTACCCTGACAACTACAACCTTCCTGACGACGATCCTGCAAAGTTCGTTGCCAAGATGGGTGCAGAGGGTATCTATGACTTGCTGAAGGAGATTGACATAAAGGAACTTGCCGACAGTCTCCGTACAGAGATGCGTCTGGCAAATTCCCAGCTCAAGAAAGCGGAGCTGCTCAAGCGCCTCAGCATCGTCAAGTGGTTTGAGGAGTCCAACGGCATCAACCGCCCAGAGTGGATGATCATGAAGGTGATTCCGGTCATTCCACCGGATCTCCGTCCTCTCGTTCCGCTTGACGGTGGCCGTTTCGCCACATCCGATCTCAATGACCTCTACAGACGTGTCATCATCAGAAACAACCGTCTGAAGAGACTTATCGAGATCAAGGCACCTGAAGTCATTCTCCGAAACGAGAAACGTATGCTTCAGGAGGCTGTGGATTCACTCTTCGACAACTCCAAGAAATCAAATGCAGTGAAAAGCGAGTCCAACAGGGCTCTCAAGTCACTGTCAGACAGCCTTAAAGGAAAACAGGGACGTTTCCGTCAGAACTTGCTCGGTAAACGTGTCGATTACTCTGCGCGTTCAGTCATCGTCGTAGGTCCTGAACTTCAGATGCATGAGTGCGGTCTCCCTAAATTTATGGCTGCAGAGCTTTACAAACCGTTCATTATCAGGAAACTGATTGAGAGGGGTATTGTAAAGACAGTCAAGTCTGCAAAGAAAATTGTAGATAGAAAGGAACCAGTCATCTGGGATATCCTCGAGAACGTGATGAAAGGTCATCCGGTTTTCCTTAACCGTGCACCTACTCTTCACAGACTCGGTATTCAGGCTTTCCAGCCGAGAATGATCGAAGGAAAGGCCATCCAGCTCCACCCTCTCGCTTGTACCGCGTTCAATGCGGACTTCGACGGTGACCAGATGGCAGTCCACCTGCCGCTCGGCAACGCTGCGGTCATGGAGGCTCAGCTTCTCATGCTCGGTTCCCAGAACATCCTGAATCCTGCCAACGGTACTCCTATCACTGTGCCTTCACAGGATATGGTGCTCGGTCTTTACTATATCACTAAGATAAGACCTGGTGCAAAGGGTGAGAAGATGTCTTTCTATGGTCCGGAGGAAGTTATCGTGGCTCTCAACGAGAAAGCCATTGACCTTCACGCAGAGATCAATGTAAGGCTCCCTAAGGACAAGCAGCATCCTGAGGCCGGCACACAGATGGTGAAGACTACTGCAGGCCGTATCATCGTGAACCAGTTCGTTCCGGTAGAGGTCCCTTATGTCAATGACGTACTCGGAAAGAAGGCCCTCAGAAAGATCATTACTGAGGTCATCAAGAATACAGGCGTGTCCAGAACAGCCCGTTTCCTCGATGACATCAAGAACCTCGGTTATGACCGCGCCTTCCGTGCAGGTATCTCATTCAACCTTGGCGATGTCCTCATCCCGCCTGAAAAATATGACCTCATCAATGAGGGCTACAAGCAGGTGGAGGATATCAAGAACAACTACGCTATGGGTTTCATTACCAACAACGAGCGTTACAACAAGGTTATCGACCTCTGGACCTCCATTGACAACAAGCTTACCGGAATCGTGGAGAAGCAGATTTCTGCAGACCAGAAAGGCTTCAACCCGGTTTACATGATGCTTGACTCAGGAGCCCGTGGTTCCACACAGCAGATCAAGCAGCTCTGCGGTATGCGAGGACTTATGGCAAAACCTCAGAAGTCCGGTGCGGCAGGAGCGGAGATTATCGAAAACCCTATCGTCTCCAACTTGAAGGAGGGTATGACAGTGCTCGAGTACTTCATCTCTACCCACGGTGCACGTAAGGGTCTTGCCGATACCGCCCTCAAGACAGCCGATGCCGGTTACCTGACACGTCGTCTCGTGGACGTTTCTCACGATGTCATCATCAATGAGGAAGACTGCGGAACACTCAGGGGTCTTATTGCTACAGCCATCAAGAACAAGGACGAGGTTGTCGAGTCACTTGGCGAAAGAATCCTCGGCCGTACGTCAGTACACGATATCTTCAACCCTATTACGGGTGAACTTATCATAAAGGCCGGTGAAGAAATCCGCGAGGCTACTGCAAACCTTATTGACTCTCTTCCTATCGAGCAGGTGGAAATCCGTTCAGTGCTCACTTGCGAGTCCCGTAAGGGTGTCTGCGCTAAGTGTTACGGACGTAACCTTGCTACCAGCAGAATGGTCGAGAAGGGTGAGGTTGTCGGAGTTATCGCAGCGCAGTCTATCGGTGAGCCTGGTACCCAGCTTACACTTCGTACCTTCCACGTCGGTGGTACTGCATCCAGCACGGCAGCTGATTCTTCCATCGAGTCCAAATACAACGGAAAACTGGTATTTGACGAACTCAGAACTCTTCAGAGAGTGACAGACGACGGTCAGACACAGGAAGTTGTCGTCAGCCGTATGACTGAGGTCAAGATTATCGATGAGAACACAGGTATCACATTCTCTTCATACGACGTTCCTTACGGAGCGATTCTGTACAAGAAGGATGGCGATACGGTTCAGAAAGGTGATCTTATCTGCGAATGGGATCCGTACAATGCGATTACCATCGTCGAGACAGCCGGTACAGTACGTTTCGAGAACATGATCGCAGGTGCGACATACCGCGAGGAGTCTGCAGACGAGTACTCTAACAACAAGGACAAGGTCATCATCGAGTCCAGGGACAAGACCAAGACTCCTTCGATCCTCATTCTTGATGAGAAGGGTGCCACACTCAAGCAGTACAACCTTCCTGTAGGTGCGCATATCCCTGTCAGCGACGGCACTCAGGTGAAAGTCGGCGACATCATCATGAAGATCCCTCGTGCGATCGGCAAGTCAAACGATATTACTGGAGGTCTTCCGCGAGTTACAGAGTTGTTCGAGGCAAGAAATCCTTCAAGCCCTGCTACAATTTCCGAGCTCAACGGTGAGGTCCGCATGGGTAGAATCACAAGAGGTAACCGTGAAATCTTCGTCAAGAACAAGTCCGGTATCGAGAAGAAATATCTCGTTCCTCTGTCCAAGCAGATCCTCGTTCAGGAGAACGACTACGTGAGGGCAGGTTCAAGACTCTCAGACGGCGGCGTTTCACCTACCGACATCCTCAATGTCCTCGGTCCTGTAAAGGCTCAGGAGTACATTGTCAATGAGGTTCAGGCCGTGTACCGCCTCCAGGGTGTGAAGATCAATGACAAGCACTTCGAAATCATCGTAAGACAGATGATGAGAAAGGTTCAGATCACTTCATCCGGAGATACGGAGTTCCTGCCTGAGGAGCTTGTGGACAAGTGGAAGTTTATGGATGTCAATGATGAGATCTATGGCAAGTACTACATCAAGGAAGCCGGAGATTCTCAGCGCTACAAAGTAGGCGACATCATTTCTGCACGTGACCTCAAGAACGAGAATGATTCTCTCGAAAGACAGGGTCTGAAACTTATGGCCTTCAGGGAAGCTCACCCGGCAACTGCAAGTCAGGTGCTCCAGGGTATTACAAGAGCAGCCCTCAAGACAGACAGCTTCATCTCTGCCGCATCATTTCAGGAGACTACCAAGGTGCTCAGCGAGGCAGCTATCCGCGCCCGCGTCGATGACCTCGAAGGTCTTAAGGAAAATGTCATCTGCGGTCACCTCATTCCAGCCGGCACAGGCCAGAAGGAATTCCAGGATATCGTAGTAAGCAGCAAAGAGGATTACCTCAAGGAAATGAATGACCTTTAATAAGGTTCTGACATAATGATCAAGCCCGACTGTGATGAGCAGCCGGGCTTTTTTTTGAATCTCAAGTTTCGCGAGTGCGAAAAACCGCTTATAGAGCCCGTGAGGGCGAGAGTAAGTAACCTATCTTTCGATTGTAGCCTCACGGTCAGGTCCGAGAGAGATGATCTTGATAGGCACCTTCAGGTAGTTCTCCATAAAGCGGATGTACTCCTTGAACGTCTCAGGAAGTTCCTCCTCTTTCCTGCAGCCTGTAAGGTCCTGGTTCCATCCCTTGAACTCAGTGTAAACCGGAGTTATTTCGCATTCCGTATCGAACGGGAACTGGTTCGTCTCCTTTCCGTCAATGATATAGGATGTGCAGACCTTGATGGTCTCGAATGAATCGAGGCAGTCGGACTTCATCATGATGAGGTCGGTAACGCCGTCGATCATCACAGTATATTTCAATGCTACGAGGTCGAGCCAGCCGCATCTGCGTGGTCTGCCCGTGACAGCACCGAACTCATGACCGATCTCGCGGATCTTCTCACCGGTCTCGTCGAACAGCTCCGTAGGGAACGGACCGCTTCCGACACGTGTACAGTAAGCCTTGAAGATACCATATACATGGCCCACTCTTGAAGGGGCCACACCAAGACCTGTGCAGACGCCGCCGATTGTCGTAGATGAAGATGTCACGTACGGGTATGAACCGTAGTCAATGTCCAGAAGCGAACCCTGCGCACCCTCTGCCAACATAGGCTTCTCATCAAGCCATTCGTTTACAAAGTATTCACAGTCAATGAGATTGAACTTCTTGAGGAATTCGATGGCACTCATCCACTCTGCCTCGTCCTTGTCAGGATCGCATTCGAACTTGAGGTCCTGGAGAAGCTGGAGATGTCTTGCCTTGAGTTTCTCGAACCTTGCCTTGAAGTCAGGGGCGAGAATGTCGCCGACACGCAGACCGTGGCGGCTGATCTTGTCGGTATAAGTAGGCCCGATACCTTTCAATGTAGAGCCGATCTTGCCCTTTCCGGCAGCTGCTTCATAAGCCGCATCCAGAAGCCTGTGTGTAGGCAGAATAAGGTGTGCCTTCTTGGAAATATAGAGCTTCTCCTCAGGATTGATGCCCTGCTTGGCGATGTTGCCGCACTCCTCGCGGAATGTAATCGGGTCAAGTACCACACCGCTTCCTATGATGTTCGTGGACCCATCCCTGAAAATACCTGAAGGAATGCTTCTTACCACGAAGTTATGGCCATCGAAATGAAGTGAATGGCCTGCATTCGGACCGCCCTGGAATCTTGCTACGGCAGGATACCTTCCGGCCAGAACGTCCACAATTTTACCTTTGCCCTCGTCTCCCCACTGGAGCCCAAGAACTACATCAAGTTTCATATTGCTTATAATTTACTGTTATTTCTTAGAAAGGAAGGTCGTCAGACGGACTTGAATAGTCAGGCTGAGCCTGTGGAGCAGCCGGCTGTGAAGCCTGGCGAGGAGCAAATCCTGCAGGCATGTCGGCTCCGCCCTGTGACTGGTAACCGCCCTGAGGCTGATAACCGGTCTGATGATTGTCTGACGGCTGCTGTGAAGCAGGATTGTCAGACTTGCGACCGAGCAGCTGAATGGAGTCAGCTACGATTTCTGTACGGTACTGCTTGGCACCTGCCTGGTCATTCCATGACCTTGTACGTATGCGGCCCTCTATATAGAGCTGCGAACCCTTCCTGATATATTTCTCAGCAAGGTCAGCGAGCCCTCTCCAGGCCACGATGTTGTGCCATTCAGTGTTTTCGCGCACCTCTCCGTTCCTGTCCCTGAACCTTTCGGTGGTGGCCAGAGTGAACTGTGCGACTTTCGGATTTGTTCCCTGCGGAGCAGGATTGTTCTCAAGGTAACGGACTTCCGGATCTTTTCCCACGTTACCGATCAGCATTACTTTGTTAAGTGACATAGTTATATGTATTAGTTCTGCAATTTAGCAATTATTCTTGGTTTTTCATCCTGGAAATCACAGCAGATTCCATGGCGTCCAGGTCAGGCATTTTGCCTGTCAGCACAGAATATCCCGTCAGAGCCTGGTACAGCAGCCATCTGAGGCCTGGAACATATTGTGCGCCCGCTGCATTGACCAATGTCCTGTCACGGAAAGAAGGCGTCTTGTAGTTTGCCTCCAGGATGACCTTTCCCGGACGCGGCCAAGTGTATCTGTCCTCACCCTCGAAATCCTCCGCAGTAAGAGCCGAAATCCCGTCCAATGCCACAGGCAACGTATAGATAACGAGATCACATTCTTTCACGGCAGCGCGGAAATCGCTGAGCTGGTCCACGATGAAGCCGTATTCCGGCATCTCGTCCGCCATCTTCTGAGCCTTTTCCCCGGTCCTGTTCATCAGTGCCGTGTCGAATCCAAGCTCAGCCGCAGCCACAGCCGCAGCCCTGCCTGCCCCGCCGCAGCCCACGATCAGAGCCTGAGGCTTGCGCGAAAACAGCATTGTCAATGCCTGTTTTACATACTGGTGAATCTTGATATGGGCCTTGATGCCGTATTTTTCGTAAAACTCCCTGACAATCCCCGGGACATAGGCTTCGGCAATGCTCAGGATGACTCCGGTAAAGTCCGAATTGTCCGCCAGGATGCCGTCATCAGTCTTGACAATGATATTTGCGGCACCGATTTTCCTGCAGCCGGCAGTGAAAATGTCAGCCTGAGAGAAAGCCTGCTGCTTGAACGGAGCCGTGACATTGATACCCTTGTATCTGTCCTCAAAAGCCTTCCATGAACTGCCGAAATCAGCGCCCTGGATCAGGTCGTAGGAAAACTCTCCCGAATACGCTGCCTCGAACAATGCAGGAGACAGGGAAGTGGCTATAGGATCGCCGATCAGACCGAATCTGTTCATAATTTGGAATTTCTTTGACGCACCGCCTCGAACATCAGGATTGCTGCGGAAACCGACACATTCAGAGAGTCCATCTGGCCGAGCATAGGAATCTTCACATGCGCGTCAGCGTGCATTCTCCAGAAAGTGGAAAGCCCTTCGTGCTCAGTTCCCATCACCAGGGCAGTGCCGCATTTCATATCCGTATCGTAGTACCATTCGGAGTCCTGAAGCTGTGCTGTATATATCTTTATATTGTTGTCATTCAGCCATTTGAGAGTCTCGCCGGAAGATGCCGCCACAACTTGTCTCGTAAAAGTGGCACCTATACTCGAACGTATAAGATTAGGGTTGTACAGGTCTGTCAGCGGGTCGCAGACAATCACTGCATCTGCATCAGCCGCATCAGCCGTCCTCAGTACAGCGCCGAGATTGCCCGGCTTCTCCACCGACTCCAGCACGATTACCAGAGGGTTCTCGCGCAACTTGATGTCGCCCAATGACTTGTCAATGATTTCCGCTTCTGCTATCACGCCCTCAGTGCTTCCACGATAGGCGATTTTCTCGTACAGGTGAGCCGGGACATTGACAATGGTGCAGTCCTCACCGCATCTCTCTGCGATTTTCTCCAATTCGCGTTCCGGTATGATTTCCGGGCAGGCGAACAAGGTCCTGACTTTGTATCCCGCATCCAGGCAGTGCCCGATTTCCTTTCTGCCCTCTACGACAAAAAGAGAGTTCTCGCGCCGGGTACGAGATTTTTCCCCAAGCGCGAGAAGCATCTTGATTTTAGAATTCTGTGCAGAAGTTATCGTCTCTGTCCGCATTGACTATTCCTGTTCGTTAGCCTCGTTCTTGCTCGGCATCTTCTCAGGTCTCATCTGCGGGAAGAAGAGAACGTCCTGGATGGTAGTGTTGCCGGTCATAAGCATTGTCAGACGGTCGATACCCATTCCCAAGCCTGATGTAGGCGGCATGCCGTATTCGAGAGCGCGGAGGAAGTCATAGTCAATGAACATTGCCTCGTCGTCTCCGTTGCTCTTGAGCCTGGCCTGCTCCTCGAAACGCTCCCTCTGGTCGATAGGGTCATTGAGCTCTGAATATGCATTGGCAAGCTCGTGGCCGCATACGAACAGCTCGAAACGTTCTGTAAGGGTAGGGTCGTTCCTGTGTCTCTTGGTGAGAGGTGACATTTCCACAGGGTAGTCCGTGACGAATGTAGGCTGCACGAAATGTTTCTCGCAATATTCTCCGAAGATGGCGTCGATCAGTTTGCCCACGCCCATGGACGGCTCGATTTCCACATTGAGTTTCTTGCAGGTCTCGCGGAGCTGTTCCACATCCATGCCCTTCACGTCGATACCGGTGTATTCCTTGATGGCATCGAGAATGCCGATTTTCTTGTACGGCGCCTTGAAGTCGATTTCCACGCCCTCGTTCATCACTGTGGTCTTTCCGTAGAGGTTCATCGCGATCTTTTCGAGAAGGTTCTCGATGAACTCCATCATCCAGATATAGTCCTTGTAGGCCACATAGATTTCCATACATGTAAACTCAGGGTTGTGGGTCTTGTCCATACCCTCGTTGCGGAAATCCTTGGCGAACTCATACACGCCGTCATAGCCTCCCACTATAAGTCTCTTCAGATAAAGCTCATTGGCAATACGCAGATACAGAGGGATGTCCAATGCATTGTGATGAGTGATGAACGGTCTTGCAGTAGCGCCGCCAGGTATCGACTGGAGAATCGGGGTCTCCACCTCCAGACATCCTGCATTGTTGAAATACTCACGCATCGTAGCAATAATCTTGGCCCTCTTGATGAAAGTGTCCTTTACCTGAGGGTTTACGATGAGGTCCACATATCTCTGTCTGTATCTGAGCTCCGGATCGGTGAACGCGTCGTGCACCTTGCCGTCAGCCTCCTTTACGATAGGAAGAACTTTCAATGACTTGCTGAGGAGAGTGAGCTCCTTGGCGTGAACCGTAAGCTGGCCTGTCTGTGTGTGGAATGCGAATCCCTTGATGCCCACCACGTCACCGATGTCGAGAAGTTTCTTGAATACGGTATTGTACATGGTCTTGTCCTCACCAGGGCAGATCTCATCACGTTTCACATAGACCTGTATCCTTCCGGTGGAATCCTGAAGCTCCATGAAAGAAGCGGCTCCCATGATTCTTCTGGACATGATTCTCCCTGCAATACATACGTCCTGGAAATTTCCTTTCTCAGGATCATACTCAGCCTCAATGACTTTCGCAGTCGCATTTACAGGGTACAACGGAGCCGGATAAGGCTCGATTCCAAGCTCTCTGAGTTTGTCGAGGGACTCTCTTCTGATGAGTTCCTGCTCGCTCAATTCCAAATTTGCCATATCTTTTATTTCAATATTTTTTATTCTCGGTAAGTGTCACGCAACCAATCTCTGCGGATGATCTCCGCCATTTCGCGACATCTACAAAATTACATATTTAATTCTAGAATTGAAATAATTAAGGTATCTTTGTATGTTATGCCGAAAGAAAGAGAATGGAGACTAAGGGCTCCGGCCGATCCGGAGAATGTGAAACAGCTCTCAGCAGAGCTGGGGGTGGATCCTGTGCTTGCGACTTTGCTTGTCCACAGGGGCATCCGGACATTTGAGGAAGCCCGCTCGTTTTTCAGGCCGAACCTGTCAGACATCCATGACCCGTTCCTGATGAAGGATATGGACAAGGCGGTGGAGCGTCTTGAAAAGGCAGTGTACGGCAATGAGAAGGTTCTCGTCTATGGAGACTATGACGTGGACGGGACTACAGCAGTGGCATTGGTCTATTCTTTTATCCGCAGGCTGACTTCTTCTGTGGATTTCTACATTCCCGACAGATATGACGAGGGCTATGGCGTGTCCAAAAAGGGTATCGACTGGGCTGCAGAAAACGGTTTCAGGCTCATCATAACATTGGACTGCGGAATCAAGGCCATCGACAAGGTAGAATATGCCGCATCCAAGGGCATTGACATAATCATCTGCGACCATCATCTTCCGGAATCGGAGATTCCTGCGGCTGTGGCGGTGCTGGACCCGAAGAGGGAGGATTGCCATTATCCTTTCGACGACCTTTCCGGTTGCGGTGTCGGCTTCAAACTGGTTCAGGCATATTCCGCCAAATGCGGAATTCCGTTCGAGTCGCTGCTTCCGTTGCTTGACCTGCTGGTGGTAAGTATCGCTTCCGATCTGGTTTCAGTTGTGGGGGAGAACCGCGTGCTGGCGCATTTCGGACTTAAATGGCTGAACGAGAAGCCTCGCGTGGGGCTAAAGGCCATGATCAGTCTGGCGAATTTGGAGCCGGAGCACATCACCATAGACGATATCGTATTCAAAATCGGACCGAGGATCAATGCCGCAGGACGTATGGAGTCAGGCCGACTCGCGGTGGAACTGCTTACTGCAGAGGACGATATGACCGCGATGAGCATCGGCACGAAGATCAATGACAATAACAACGAGCGGAAGAGCATTGACCGCGAAATCACCAAGGAGGCCCTGGATATGGTCCAGAACGGAACCTGCTGCACATCTGAAAATGCAGTGATCGTCTATGGCCCGGAGTGGAACAAGGGTGTCGTGGGCATTGTCGCTTCCCGACTTGTCGAAGCATATTACAAGCCGACTTTCGTGCTAACAAAGTCAAATGGCTTCATAACTGGTTCAGCAAGAAGTGTCAGGGGCTTCGACCTTTATGATGCCATCAGCAGCTGCGCGGACCTGCTCGAGAACTATGGCGGACACATCTATGCGGCAGGCCTGACGATGCGTGAGGAAAACCTTGCGGAATTCGCTTCAAGGATAGACAGATATGTAAGCAGCCACATCACCAAGGAGATGGTGACGCCTGTAATCGATGTGGATTCGGAAATTAACTTCTCGCAGATAACCCCGAAGTTCTTCAGGGTGCTCAAGCAGTTCCAGCCGTTCGGTCCGGGCAACAGTTCGCCGGTTTTCCTTACCAGGAATGTGTATGATGACGGAAACGGCCGCAAAGTCGGTCCGGGTGGTCAGCATCTGAAACTGGAACTCATTCAGGAATCGCAGCCTTACCATCAGGTATCGGCCATCGCATTCAATATGGCGGACTCATTCGAGCATATCCGCAACGGCAATCCTGTCGATGTATGCTACAGCATCGTGGAGAACTATTATAGAGGAAATTCCACCCTCCAACTGCGTATAAAGGATATTCACGAGCGGGAAGACATCATATAGCCACGGGCTGAACCTGTCCCGCGTCTCGCACGTCATTGTCCTGATTTCTCAGTCGCTCTTGCGATTTCTTCGGCGATTTCGCCGTATTCCTTTCCGTCTATGTCAATGATTATGTGGGCAGTACGCTCATAGATCCGTTCACGTTCCGCCATCAGTTGCTCAACCCGTCTGACAAGCGTCTCCCGGTCTGGCAGGTCCTTCAGCATCGGCCTGTCCTCAGGCCACATGGTCAGATTGTAAACAAGCGTTTCTATACTCGCCCTCAGATAGATGCAGGTAGTCCGGTCATGGACAAGTCTGGCGGATTCCGGCGAAGTCAATGTCCCTCCGCCCAGCGAAAGCACCTTCACCCTGTTTTCGGAAATGATCCGGGCCAATGCCGTTGCTTCGATTGCCCTGAACCCGGATTCTCCGTCTTCCGCGAAAATCTGCCCTATACTGCGTCCCGCCTCTTTTTCCACAGCTTTATCCAGGTCAATGAAATCCCACCCCTTGAGTCGGTTCAATTCCTGGGCGGTGCAGGTTTTCCCGCACCCCATAAAGCCGGTCAGAGTTATCATAGCCTACAAGTCGAACAGATTAGGCTCCTCTTCGCTTTCGTCAGCATTGTCGCTTCCGCCTATATCTCCACGGCTTTCCGTCTTGTCTGACGGCTCGTGGTACATTGACTCCGGTGAGAAATCGTCTGAAGAGTCCTCCTCTATGTTTGCAGAAATGGCTTCATGCACTTCCTGAAATTCCTCATCGTCTTCCGGCTTGTGAAGCGGTTCGATGAACTCCACCTTGAGCACATCCAGCCTGTGGCATCTGTTGCCCTTGGCCGCGATACCCTTCTTTGCGATAAATTCCTCAGCATCAAATACTTCTGGCTCTCTGTTTTCGTGTCTTCCTGTGAAGTACACCTTGAACTGAGGGTGCTTGTCCGCACTGAAGTCGGCAAGATAATTGCCTCTTCCTTCAGGAATGAACTGGGCAGGAGTATTGTCGCTCAATGTGAAAGAGAAGCGCTTGATGTAGAACAGTTTGGCCGAGCCGTCGTAGTAAAGTGCAGCATAGGTCCTGTTCTCGTCGTATTTCTCGATCCTCAGCAAGTCGCCCTGATATCTGTTGCTCAGGTCGTATGAAGTCGTATAGTATGTGCCGTTCTTGAAGATTGCAAGAATCTTGTCATCTCCGCTGAACTGTCCGAGCAACTCTCCACGTCCATCTTCATTGAGCCTCATCACGTCAGGGTCGAACCAGACGTCCTTTCCGCCGATTGTGGAAACACCTTTGGACTTCTGGGTGATGCGGCGTACTGCATTCTTTGTCACGACATTGCCTCGGGACAGTTTGCCCTTGATCGCAAGCTCGGAGAAATCGTACTCCATACTGAGATTCTTGAGTCGCGGTCTCGGTATGAACGTGATCTTCACGGTCTCAGCCTCTCCGTTGTGGTTTACTGTGAACCATACGATCTTGGAACCCGGCTTGCCCTGAGTGATGTCGTACTCCTTGTCTCTGGTGATGCTCGTGATGGCAAACCTCTTGGCGTAGTACAGGTCGGACTTGCCGTCTCTGTAGATTACGTTGTAGATGGTACGTGTGTCACCACGGTTGAAAATGCCCACATAGAGCAGGTCCTTGCCGAAGAAGTCCTTCTCCACAACCTTCTTGATCCAATATTTGCCCTCTTTGTTGATAACTACGACCTCAGACATGTCCGAGCAGTCGCAGATGTATTCGCTCTCGTCTTTCTTGAGTCCGATTCCCACGAATCCTTCCGCAAGATTGGCGTAAAGCTTGGCATTGTTGCTGACAACCTTGGTGGCGGCGATAGTCTCGAATCCGGTAATCTCGGTTCTTCTCGGGAAATCTTTTCCGTATTTGGTCTTCAGACCCTTGAAGAACTTGATGGTGTATTCTGTGATATGTTCGATCTGGTCATTGACAGTCTTGAGCTCTTTCTCGATTTCAAGTATCTTCTGGTCAATGACTTTCGTGTCGAATTTGGATATTTTGCGGACAGGCTTCTCCACGAGTTTGAGGATATCCTCCTTTGTGATTTCCCTGAGCAGCTTGTCCTGGTATTCCTTCATCTTGGAGAAGATGTCGCCTACCTGGGCCTCCCAGCTCTTCTGGTCCTCTTCCAGGAGTTTGTAAATCCTGTTCTCGAAGAAGATCTTTTCCAATGAAGTGTAATGCCAGTTGTCCTCGAGCTCATTCTTCTTGATTTCGAGCTGCTGGCGGAGCAGATCCCTTGTGTGCTCCGTGTCGTAGATGAGGATGTCATCCACGCTCAGGAACTGAGGCTTGTTGTCCTTGATGACGCAGGCGTTCGGTGCAATCGTGGTCTCGCAGTCTGTGAATGCGTACAATGCGTCGATGGTCTTGTCAGGGGAAACATCATTCGGAAGATGGATGACAAGGTCCGCCTCTGCGGTGGTCATGTCTTCGATCTTCTTGATCTTGATTTTTCCCTTGTCCTTCGCCTTCAAGATGGAATCCACGAGGATATGAGTCGTCTTTCCGTAAGGTATCTCCTTGATGGCCAATGTGCTCTTGTCGATCTTCTCGATTTTCGCCCTTACCTTGACGCTGCCCCCGCGCTTTCCCTTCATGTATTTGGAACAGTCAGCGTATCCTCCTGTCGGGAAGTCAGGAAGCAGCTCGAACGGCTTGCCTTCGAGATATGCTATGGATGCGTCTATCAGTTCATTGAAATTATGAGGAAGGATCTTGGATGCCATACCGACGGCGATTCCTTCCGTGCCCTGTGCAAGCAGCAGAGGGAAACGTACCGGGAGCTCTACCGGTTCCTGGTTTCTTCCGTCGTATGAAGTCATCCATTCAGTGATCTTCGGGTCGAAAATCACGTCCTTCGCGAATTTGCTCAGACGGGCCTCGATATATCGTCCTGCAGCGTTAGGGTCGCCTGTGAGGATGTTACCCCAGTTACCCTGGCAGTCTATGGCATAGCCTTTCTGACCCAACTGGACGAGAGCTCCAAGTATGGAGGCGTCTCCGTGCGGATGGTAATGCATAGCCTCGCCCACGATTCCGGCCACTTTGCTGTAGGCTCCGGTATCATGTTCGTACATTGCGTGCAGAACACGTCTTTGAACAGGCTTGAGGCCATCCACGATATTAGGGACGGCTCTCTGGAGAATCACGTAGGAAGAGTAGTCGAGGAACCAGTCCTTGAACATGCCCGACAGCTTGTATTTCTTGCTGTCACTTCCCAAGAGTTTCTCGTATTTGTCCGATGGAGTCGCCGAAGAGTCGTCAATCGGCTCTTCATTCAAGTTCTCATCATCATCCAGCTCGTCCTTAGACAGCTCGTCATCGTCAAATTCTTTCATAAAGTCTGATTTTCAAATAATTATTCTTCGTATCCGAACTTCCTGAGTTCTTTACGGTTCTCCCTCCAGCCTTCATCCACCTTCACGAACATTGACAAGAAGACCTTCTTCTGGAAGAAATCCTCCATTTCAATTCTTGCCTTCGTGCCCGTGCGTTTCAATGCGCTTCCCCCCTTGCCGATGATGATTCCTTTCTGGGAATCCCTCATCACATAGATTACGGCGCTGATTTCATAGCGTTCCTCGCCTTCCTTGAACTGTTCGATTTCCACTTCGCAGCAGTAAGGAATCTCCTCAGAGTAGTTTTCCAGAATCTGTTCCCTGATGATTTCAGAAGCGAAGAATCTGAGATTCTTGTCCGTGAAAGCGTCTTTGTCAAACCAGGCAGGCGATACCGGAAGTCGTGAAATAACGGCATTCAGAACACTGTCAATGTTGAATTTCTCTTTTGCTGAAACAGGGATGATCAGTGCCCCGGGTATCCTTTCCTGCCATTCCGACATGGTCTTGACCACTTTTTCCTGGTCACTCACGTCGATTTTGTTTATCACGATGATGACAGGGCATTCCACCCTCTTCAGCTTTTCGATATATTCAGCGTTCTTGTCCGCTTTTTCCACAACATCGGTCACGTACAATATGACGTCCGCGTCACCGATGGCGGTGTCCACGAAGTCCATCATATTTTCCTGCAGCCTGTAGTTCGGCTTGAGAATACCAGGCGTGTCGGAATAGACAATCTGATAGTTCTCTCCATTGACAATGCCCCTGATCCTGTGTCTTGTAGTCTGTGCCTTCGCCGTGACGATGGACAGTTTCTCACCGACCAGGGCATTCATAAGAGTGGACTTGCCGACATTCGGATTACCGATGATGTTGACAAATCCCGCTCTGTGCTCTTCCGGTTCCTGAATCTTGTTCATACCTTATACGTATGAGCCCATTTTCAGGACATTGGCTTCACCTTCAGAAAGATATCTCCACTCGCCTTTCTTCAGTCCCTTCTTGGTAAGACCTGCGAAATATACGCGGTCGAGAGCCTTCACGTCATAGCCCAAGGATTCGAAAATCCTTCTGACAATGCGGTTCTTTCCCGAGTGAATCTCGATACCGAGCTTTCTATGGTCTTCAGCATCAATGTATTCGAGCTCGTCAGCCTTGATGTCTCCATCTGAAAGGGTGATGCCGTTTACTATCTTGTCGAAGTCTTCCTGCTCAAGTGGCTTGTCCAGGATGACCTGATAGATCTTCTTCTTGTCGTATGACGGATGTGTGAGCCTTTCTGCGATTTCTCCGTCATTGGTGAACATGAGTACACCTGTCGTGCTCTTGTCCAGACGGCCTACAGGGAATACTCTTGCGCTGCAGTTCTTCAGCAGGTCCATAACGGTCTTGTCTGCATGAGGATCGCTTGCAGTGGTGACATATCCCTTAGGTTTGTTCATGACGATATATACCTTCTCTTCACCGCGGATTCTTTCACCGTTGAAACGGATATCGTCTGTGAGGACATTGACCTTGGTACCGAGTTCAGAGATGACTTCTCCGTTCACGGTGACCACGCCGGCCTGTATGTACTGGTCTGCTTCACGACGTGAGCAGATGCCTGAGTTTGCAATGAACTTGTTCAGACGGATCACTTCCTTGATAGGTGTCTCTACGTAGTCATTGTCTGAAAGCTGTATCTGGTCGAGCTGCGGCTTTCTGCTCAGCATCATATTGATGCTCTTCTCGTCCGCGTCATTGAATTTGTACGGATTAGGTTTGGCCTGGCCTCTCTTGGCATTGCCTCTTGCAGGTGTGCGTGCAGCATCTCCTCTGCCGCCGAATTTTGCGCCTTTGTTGAATCCGCCTCTTCCTGCTCCGTTGTCACGGCTGTCGCGAGGTCCGAATGCCCTTCGGCCTGATGGAGCGAAACTTCTGCCTGACGGGCCGAAACTTCTCTCGGACGAGCCGTAGCTGCTTCTTCTCTCTGAAGAATCACCATAACTGTGTCCTTCAGACGGGCGTCCGTAGCTGCTTCTTCTGTCCTGGCTGCCGTAACTTCTTCTGTCAGAGTTGCCGTAGCTGCTTCTGTCAGAATGGCCGTAGCTGTTTCTTCTCTCTGAAGAATCGCCATAACCGCGCCCCTCAGACGGGCGTCCGTAGCTGCTTCTCCTGTCCTGGCTGCCGTAACTTCTTCTGTCAGAATTGCCATAGCTGCTTCTTCTCTCTGAAGAATCACCGTAACTGCGGCCTTCAGACGGACGGCCGTAACTGCTCCTTCTGTCTGAGCTGCCGTAGCTGCTTCTTCTGTCCTGGCTTCTGCCGTAACTTCCGTGTCCTTCGGAACTGCCGTAGGACCGTCTTCCATAGGTCCTTTCTTCTCCTGATGAATTTCTTCCCTCAGAACTGTAAGATCTTCTTTCTGCAGGTCCTTCTGATGATGAATAGACCTTTCCGGAAATGCGAGGCCGTCTCGGTCTCAGCTTTCTTCCCTCTGCGGTAAAACCGCTCTTGTTGTTTTCTTCCATTTGGATTTTGCCCTCTGCGGGCGTTTAATTGTTATATGGCTCACGCCATTGGTATAAAAATATATTGTCGGCTTACGCCGTGTTTTCGTTTATTTCAATCTGAATATGTAAGTGATCTTGCCTTTCTGCAGGGCCGGAGCATCGGCATCCATATTGAAATGCGTGCTCAGCGCCGCTTTTCTGGCTGCCTGCCAGAGGTCGGCATTGTTTACGGTAGTTCCCTGTGCTCCCGGAAGAGCTTTGGTGACTTTGCCGTAATTGTCCACCCATATATCTACAACTACTATGCCTTCTTCCTGAACACTGTATTCTGGTTTAGCTATGACTCCCACTGTCTTTCTGCCTTTCAGTACGGCATTCGGCGTATTGGAATTTATGGACGTGTGGGTGTTTCCCTGGGCATGTCCGGCTTTCAGCGCGTCGCTTACCTTCGCTGCTGTCTGCGCTGCCAATGTGTCTTTCGCATTCTTGTTCTTCGCTGCGCTGAACAGGGCTTTCTTGTTTATCGGCTTTTCTCTTTCAGGCTCGTATTTCTCCACGTCTCCGAAATCGTCCACCGTCGATTCTTCGGCAAGATTGTTCTTCGTGCCTTTCTCCATCGCCTCGGATTTCTGTGCAAGCTCTACCGGCCTGGTCCTGTCAGGAGTCTCTGACTGCGGCATTGACCCTCTCAGGTGCTGCCTTACCGGTTCTTTTTCTGCTTCTTCGGTGAAGTCCACCAGGAAAACCTGCTCAGGTGGCGGCGGATAAATGTATGTGAGTCCGCTGAAACTGCCGAAAGCAATCAGGCCGGTATGAAACAGCACAGTGGCGATTACTGCAATAACCGTCCCTGTACGTTCCCTCCGTTTCTGTATTTCCCGATATTCTTTCATGACTATTCAGGCTGCGTCGCCAGTATGACTTTGTAGTGGTTACGCTTGGCTATGTTCATCAATGCCACGATTTCCTTCACCGGCACGCTTTCGTCAGCGTAGATGGAGAAAGTCGGATCCTCATCGCTCTGAAGAAGATTTACGAGATCATCCTCCACTTCATTGAACGGAACAGGCTGCTCGTCACCATTGATGTGGTAGGTGAACTGGCCGTTGTTCCAGTCCTTTACGGATACGCTCACGGTAGCCTTCGCGGACACCTGCCCTGTGCTTTTCGGCAGGAGGAGCTTGAGCGCGTTCGGGTTCACGAGCGTGGATGTTATGAGAAAGAAGATGAGCAGCAGGAAGACGAGGTCGGTCATTGACGACATCGCCGTTTCATGCAGACTCTTCGTTTGTCTTTTGAATGCCATCAGTAAATGTTTCTAAGATTCTTTGTTGCCTTCAGGTTCCTGCAGAAGGTCCATGAAATCAATGGTCGCGTTCTCCATCTTGAATACTACGTCTGAGATGTTGGAAGTCAGGTAGTTGTATCCGAAGTATGCGAGAATGCCGACGATAAGACCGCCCACTGTGGTGATCATCGCCGTATAGATACCGCTGGAAAGCAGCGTGATGTCGATGTTGTTACCTGCATTGGCCATATTGAAGAATGCCTGGACCATACCGAGTACGGTTCCGAGGAATCCGATCATAGGCGCGCCGCCGGATATCGTGGCGAGGATAGGAAGACCTTTTTCGAGTCTTGCCACCTCTGTGTTGCCGGTGTTCTCGATGGCGGTCTGGATGTCAGAGAGTGGACGTCCGATACGGGACAGGCCTTTTTCCACAAGTCTCGCAACCGGAGAGTCGAACCTCTCACAAAGGGACTGCGCTGATTTGATTTTGCCTTCGCGGATATAGTCGCGGATATCGCGCATGAAGTTCGCGTCGATGGTGCTTGCCTGATGGATCATCCACCATTTCTTGCCGAAAATGTAGATGGCGATTATGGACAATGCCAAGAGGACCAGCATGAGCCAGCCGCCTTTTGTGGCCATTTCCAGAAGGTGCATTTCTTCTTCATGAGGAACAGCTTGCGCTGCTGCCTGTGCTGCGGCTGAGAAATCGGTTGAATCCAAGCCTGCGGTCTGTAAGAGATTGAACAACATATTTTGTTACTTTTTTATTTTGTCAATTATTCCGTCATTTGGTCTAAAGTCTGATGACTTGGCCTAAAGGAGTGCAAATTTACGAATTTTCATTGATTTTCCTAAAGGGAATCAGCCATCTCCGAACTTTTTTTCAGTCGTTTTCAAGATAGGCACACTCTGTGAGAAACAATGCATGGCCCGGAACGGATTGGCCTGCGTCAGAGCGGGTTCCGTGGTCCACGAGTTCTCCTATCCATTCCGGAGAGCGTTTCCCGCGTCCGATTTCTATCATTGACCCGACAATCGCCCTGACCATATTCCGCAGGAACCTGTCGGCGCGGACTGTAAAGACGATATAATCTCCGTCAATGCAGGGATAACCCATCATCCTGACATGGTCCGGTGCCCAGGTCTCCCATCTGGCATCTGTGATGTTGCAGACGGACGTCTTGTTGTTTCCGCCGACTTTTTCGAAGCAGCTGAAATCGTGTTCGCCCAGAAGCAGCGCCGCCCCGCGGTTCATCGCCTCAAGGTCCAGGGGCAATGTGAAGAGGTATGACCTGTCCGACATGAACGGGTCCTTCTTCCGATGTATGAAGTACTTGTACTCCCTGCTCGTGGCATCGAACCTCGAATGGAAGTCATCTCTGACCTCCGAGACTTCGTGCACGGCGATTTCAGCGGGTAAGATGGCATTTAATTTGTAGCGCAGAAAGTCCGTGTCGATATCGTGGGAGGATTCCGCGTCGAAGTGCGCGATATAGTTTATTGCATTGACTTTGGTGTCAGTCCTTCCGGCTCCGGTTATCGTGATGCTTTCGTTCAGGAGCGTTTTCAATGCTCTTTGCAGGCATTCCTGAACGGAAGGGGCGTTTGGCTGAATCTGCCAGCCGGAGAAGGCTGAACCATTGTAGGACAAGCGTATGCGATATCTCATTTTGTGCTCTTTATATGGTACAAAGATAGTGGTATGTTGAAAATTAAACAATAATATAATGGATAGTGTGAATATCAAGGAACTTAACGACAGGATTCAGCGTGAAAGTTCTTTTGTCGATTTGTTGTCAATGGAAATGGGCAAGGTCATTGTCGGGCAGAAACAGCTGGTGGAGAATCTGCTGATAGGTCTGCTCGCGAACGGCCATATCCTTCTTGAAGGTGTGCCTGGTCTGGCCAAGACATTGGCTATAAACACTTTGGCTCAGGCGGTCAGCGCCAAATTCAGCCGAATTCAGTTTACACCTGACCTTCTTCCTGCGGACGTGATAGGTACTCTTATCTACTCTCAGAAGAATGAGCGTTTCGAAGTTCACAAAGGCCCTGTTTTCGCCAATTTCGTACTCGCGGATGAAATCAACCGTTCTCCGGCCAAGGTGCAGTCAGCATTGCTCGAAGCGATGCAGGAGAGGCAGGTCACGATAGGCGAGGAGACCTACAAGCTCCCAGAGCCGTTCCTTGTCATGGCTACCCAGAACCCTATCGAGCAGGAAGGTACATATCCGCTTCCTGAAGCCCAGGTGGACCGATTCATGCTGAAAGTGGTCGTGTCCTATCCTAAGAAGGAAGAGGAGAGGCAGATTATCCGTATGAACAATACCGGAGAGTTCCCTAAAGCGCAGCCTGTGGTTTCGCCGGAGGATATCGTAAGGGCAAGACAGGTGGTACGTGACGTGTATATGGACGAGAAAATCGAGAAGTACATCGTGGATATCGTCTATGCCACCAGAACACCTGAGGACTATAACCTCAAGGCCCTGTCAGGACTCATTTCGTATGGTGCGTCTCCGCGTGCCAGCATTTCATTGTCAATGGCGGCGAAGGCATATGCGTTCATAAAGAGAAGAGGCTATGTGATTCCTGAGGATGTGCGCGCGGTCTGCAACGAGGTGCTCCGTCATCGTATAGGTCTGACTTATGAAGCTGAAGCTGAGAATGTTACCACTGAGAATATCATATCACAGGTTCTCAATGCAGTAATTGTTCCTTAGGAGAGGGAAGAAATGGACTCTAAAGCAAGCGACCTGCTCAAGAAGGTCAGGAAAATAGAAATCAGAACGAGGGCTCTGTCGCATCAGATATTTGCGGGCGAGTACCATTCTGCGTTCAAAGGACGCGGTATGGCATTTAGCGAAGTGCGTGAGTATCAGTATGGTGACGATGTGAGGAACATGGACTGGAATGTCACTGCCCGCTTGCGTTCCCCTTACGTGAAAGTGTTTGAGGAGGAGCGTGAGATGACGGTGATGCTGCTCATTGACATAAGCCGTTCAGGTTTCTTCGGGACAGTCGGAGGCACCAAGCGTGACTTGATTGCCGAGATTGCCGCCGTGCTGTCATTTTCGGCGATTCTGAACAATGACAAGGTCGGTGCCCTGTTCTTCAGCGACAAGGTGGAGAAATTCATCCCGCCGAAAAAAGGACGCAGCCATCTTCTCCATATAATAAGGGAAATCATCGAGCTTGAGCCGAGTTCCTCAGGTACGGACATCAGCGCGGCGTTGAGGTTTCTGACCAATGCCATAAAGCAGAAATGCACGGCTTTTCTCTTGTCGGACATGATGGATACCGATGCGGAGGGCAATCCTAATTATGAGGATGCCATAAAGGTGGCAGTGAACAGGCACGACCTGTCAGTCATCAAGATATATGATCCCCGTGAGCGGGTGGTGCCGGATGTGGGACTTGTCAATGTCAAGGACTCGGAGACCGGGGAAAGCGCCTGGGTGAACACATCCAGCCGCAAGATGCGCGAGGCTTATGCGCAGGCGACCAAAAATGCGGATGACAAGGCGCTGAAACTCCTCAGGCGTTATCAGATAGACAGTGTGGACATATCCACGGGCTCTGATTATGTAAGAGGGCTTATGGCGTTCTTTGATAAACGATAATTTATGTTGAAGCGATTATACATATATGTAGTGGCGACGGTGCTCTTGGCTTTGCCTTCTTTCTTAGCGAAGGCTGATGCTGACAGCACTCGTGTCGTGTTTGCAGGAGACGCTTTCCTGAAGCCACTGCAGAAACGGGACAGCGTGCTGATTGCGGACCAGATGAAATATGGTTTCCGTCTGGACAATGTCAAGGCAGGTACCGCCCTGGCGCTTCCTGATCTGTCACAGGGTATCCGCGACAGCGTGGAAGTGGTGGAAGGCTGGAGTCTCGATACTCTGAAATTCAGGAAAAAGAAGGCGGAGATGGACATTGAAGGCAGTTTTGTCATCACATCGTTTGACGAAGGCTCGTACGACCTTCCTCCGATTGCGGTCATGAGAACATTGCCCGACGGTCAGACTGATACGCTTTTCTTCAAGGGCCTTCATCTGGATGTAACAACAATGCCGGTGGACACGGCGACCTACAAGCCGCACGATATCAAGGCCCAGATGCGCTATCCTGTCACGTTCAGGGAAATCCTGCCGTATCTGCTTGGCGGACAGCTGCTTGCGGTGCTCATAATATTGGCGGTGGCGCTTTATATGATACATAAGAAGAAGGGTGCGGAAGAAGCCGGTTCCAGCGAACCTGCATATATCGTGGCGCTCAAGAAACTGGACAAGTTCAGAGGCAACAAACTCTGGGCGCCTGAAAAGCAGAAGCAGTTCTACAGCGGAATAACAGACGTGCTGAGAGAATACATAGCGGCAAGATTCGGTATAGGCGCGATGGAAATGACCACTGCAGAAATTTTTGAAGGACTGAAGGACAAGGATATCCCTCAGCCTCTGATGGAGGAGACGCGCGGACTGTTCCTTATGTCTGACCTTGTCAAGTTTGCCAAGATGACCGTTACCGACGAGGACAATGTCAAGGCTGTCCCTACTGCCGTACGTTTCGTAACCTCGACCTGGAAATATGAGGAAGAAGAGTCCTCCGAGTCCGGTGCCGAAGACAAAAAGGAGGCCAAGTGATGTTTTTCGAATATCCTCATCTTCTGTGGCTGCTGCTCGTTCCGGTATTGCTTATAGCCCATTACATTTACCTTGAGCTCGCCGGACGCCGCCCTCATCTGAGAGTTCCGGACGTGAAATTCTGGAAAGCGGGAGGCCGTTCCGTAATGTCAGCGCTCAGGCATGTGCCGTTCATATTGCGTACTGCGGCTCTTGTGATGATAATCATAGCCATTGCCAGACCGCGTTCTTCTACCAAGATGGACAAGATCGACACGGAAGGCATTGACATAGTCCTTGCTATGGACGTTTCTACCAGTATGTTGGCCAGGGATTTCACTCCAGACAGAATCAGTGCGGCGAAAGACATTGCCATCGAGTTCATCTCGCAGAGACCGTCCGACAGGATGGGAATCGTGGTCTTTGCCGGCGAGAGCTATACGCAGTGTCCTCTCACTACCGACAGGGCGACATTGATAAACCTGATGAAGGAGATAGAAACCGGTCTCATCGAGGACGGTACTGCCATCGGCAACGGTCTTGCTACCGCTGTGGCGAGGATGCAGTCGTCAGATGCGAAGAGCCGCGTGGTGATTCTTCTGACCGACGGTGTGAACAACAGCGGAGAAATCACTCCGCAGATGGCGGCGGACATAGCCAAGACCTATGGCGTGAGAGTATATACTATAGGTGTGGGAGCCAACGGTACGGCTCCATATCCGGTGATTACGCCGTGGGGCGTGCAGGTGCAGGATGTGCAGGTGGAAATCGACGAGGACCTGCTCAAGAGTATTGCAGAGACTACCGGCGGAAAGTATTTCAGGGCTACGGACAATACCAAGCTCTCCGAAATATACAGTGAAATCAATAAGATGGAGAAGGCAAAAACTACGGTGGACAGTTTCCCTGTATATAAGGAAATGTTCACGCCGTTTGCTCTCGCAGCGTTGCTCTGCCTGCTGCTTGAGGTTTGTATGTGCTTCGCCATCAAGAGATTGCCTTAAAAGGGCGGAAAGAAAGGATTTGTTATGATATATTTTGCACAAGCACAGTATCTGTTTCTCCTCCTGTTGGTGCCGGTTTTCCTGGTGCTGTACGGGGTGGTGAGATACAGGCGTGTCCGCAATATAAGAAAGTTCGGTGACGAGAAGCTGGTGAAGGACCTTATGCCGTCCTACTCCGGAGCGAAAGGCTGGACGAGGATAATCTTGTTCTCGCTTGCTTTTCTGTTCTTCAGCATTGGCCTTGCCCGTCCTCAGATAGGTGCCAAGCTCAAGGAGCACAAGAGCAAGGGTGCCGAGGTGATGATTGCCCTGGACGTGTCCAACTCAATGCTGGCCAAGGACTACTCTCCGAATCGTCTGGAGCGAGCCAAACTGGCGATATCCCGCCTGGTGGACAAACTCAACGGGGACCGCATCGGCCTTGTACTGTTCGCCGGAACATCATTTGTCCAGCTTCCTATCACGACCGACTACGTGTCGGCGAAAATGTTCTTGGGAAACATCTCCACTGAGTCGGTTCCTGTCCAGGGAACTGCCATGGGTGACGCCATCAACACTTGCATAAGAAGTTTCAGTGCCCAGAGTGAGAACAGCCGTGCCATAGTGGTCATCACTGACGGTGAAAACCATGAGGACGACCCTCTGTCGGCAGCGAAGCAGGCGGCTGAGATGGGCATATCCGTATATACGATAGGTGTCGGTTCTTCTCAGGGACAGCCTATCCCGATGAAGGACGGTCTGCTTAAGGATTCCAATGGGAATATCGTGGTGACGAAGCTCGACGAAGCTACGCTCAAGCAGGTTGCCCAGGCAGGAAAGGGTGCCTATGTGCATGCGGGGAATGATGAATTCGGACTGAATCCGATTATCGACAATATCAGGAAACTTAATGACGAGGAATTCAATTCCATCGTTTTCGAAGAATATGACGAACAGTATATGTATTTCTTTGCGATTGCGCTCGTGCTGCTGGTTGTCCAGATGCTGATAGGGGAACGCAAGGTGTTCGGAAATCTGTTCGCTAAAAATTGAGGTTGTTTATGAGGTGGTTTAGAAATATTGTTGCGGTGATGACAATGCTGTGTGCACTGTCATTGACCGTGTCCGCCCAGGTGGACAGGCACGATGTGCGTGCGGGAAACCGCAAGTTCCGCAAGGGGGACTGGAAGTCCGCAGATATATCTTACAGGAAGGCCCTTGTGAAGGATTCCACATCGGTTCCTGCAAATTTCAATCTTGCCAATACGCTCTACCGTACCGAGAACTATGATGAGGCGGCCAAGACGATGGAAAAGATCAAGGACTCGGCTCCGTCTTCGGCCAATGCCGCTGATTATTTCTACAATGTCGGGGATATAGCGATTGCCAAGAAGGACTGGCAGGGCGCCGTGACCGCGTTCAAGGAGTCGCTCCTGCGCAATCCTGGCGACCTGGAGGCGAAGGAGAACTATATCTACGCCAAGAAGATGCTTGAAAATCAGCAGAACGGTGGCGGCGGAAATGGTCAGGACAACCAGGATAATCAGGACAATCAGCAGAACAAGAATGACCAGAATGGCCAGGGTGACCAGAACCAGGATCAGAACAAGGACAAAAATCAGGACCAGAATCAGAATGACCAGAACAATCAGCCTCAGCAGAGCAATCAGAATAATCAGAGCGGTCAGCAGGACGGTCAGCAGATGAAGATTTCACCGCAGCAGGCCCAGCAGATGTTGAGGGCCATTCAGGCTAAGGAAAAAGAGACTCAGGACAAGGTGAACAAAGAAAAGGCAGAGGCTCTCAAGTCGAGACAGAAGGAAAAGAACTGGTAACAGGAGAAGAATATGTTGGATATCGTAAGAAAAACAGGATTGACAGTGCTGTTGGCGCTCATCACACTGACAGCTTTCGCCCAGACGGAAATCAAGGTGGATGCTCCGAACATCGTGGAGTCGGACGAGCAGTTCAATGTCACGTTCATAATCGAAGGCAGCAGCCGTCCGGGGAATTTCAGTTGGGCACCGGGAGATGACTTTACATTGGTATGGGGCCCTCAGAGCGGCTCTTCGTCCAGCGTAAGCATAATCAATGGAAAGAGGACATCGTCATCCCAGTTCACTTACACATATATAATCGCGCCGAAGAAGACCGGCAAGTTCACATTGCCGCAGGCGACTGCAAAGGTAAAAGGTGAGATGATTTCATCCGCCCCTATGCAGATAGAGGTGCTTTCCGGCGGATCTTCGTCGAATCAGGCTGCATCTGCTTCACATCCAAGCACTTCGCAGCGTTCTTCGTCCTCTGATGTGTCCTCATCGGATATTTTCCTGAGACTTTCCCTGAGCAAGACCAATGTGGTGGTAGGGGAGCCGATCAATGCTGAACTTAAGCTCTATCAGAGAGTGGACGTTGCAGGCTATGAAAGCCCCAAGTTCCCTACTTTCAACGGTTTCTGGAGCAAGGAGACGTATGCTCCGAACAATGTGAACTTCCAGAGAGAAGATGTGGACGGCCGTCTTTACAATGCCGCGACACTCCGCAGATATGTGCTCGTGCCGCAGCAGACCGGAACTCTCGTCATTGACCCGGCCGAACTTGTCTGCCTTGTGAACGTGCGCTCTTCATCGAGTTCGGCCCGCAGCATTTTCGACAGTTTCTTCGATACGGGAACCACGACCATAAGGAAGCGCATAGCGACTTCGTCCGTAAAGGTCAATGTCAAGAATCTTCCTGGCGGGGCCCCGGCTTCATTCTGCGGAGGAGTCGGCAACTTCACCATAAATGCCAAGCTGAATCAGTCTCAACTTAAGGCACACGAAGCCAATTCATTGATAATCACAGTGTCAGGACGCGGCAATGTGTCGCTTCTCGAGGCGCCTAAGGTGAATTTCCCTCCGGACATGGAGGTCTATGATACCAAGTCTTCTGAAAATACAACCCCGAACAGCGGTGGAACTTCAGGAAGCAAGACATTTGAATATCCGTTCATTCCGAGAAGTCATGGTGACTTCATCATAGAGCCGATAGAATATTCGTATTACAATGTGACGACCGGCAAATATGAGACATTGACCACCGCCCCTATTCCTTTCAATGTGGAGAAAGGGGATACTCCGGAAACTACAGGTTCGTCAATGCAAGTGGCGGTTCCGGACAGAAAGGATGTGAAGAATCTCGGTGAAGATGTCAGATATATCCGCACGAAAGAACCTTCGTACAAGTTCAGGACCGTGTTCTTTGTGGGCAGTGCAGGATATTGGTTCGCATTGGTGTTGATTCTTTTCTGTGCTGTAGTTATATGGCTGGCTTTCAGGAAGATAGCCTCGAGAAGAGCAGACGTCGTGGGCAGCCGTAACAGGCGTGCCACCAAGATGGCACTGTCCCGTCTCAAGACAGCCGAAGGCTTCCTCAGCAAGAATCTGTATTCCGCATTCTACGAGGAACTGCACAAGGCGCTGCTCGGTTTCATCTCGGACAAACTGAACATGGGTGCTGAGGAACTGAACAAGGACAATATCAAGTCCCAGCTTGTCGCAGGCAGCGTTTCCGCTGAACTTGCGGACCGTTTCGTGGCTCTGCTTGATGCCTGTGAGTTTGCGAGGTATTCTCCGGATGGCGGAAACGAAGCCATGAATACACACTATAAAGAAGCTGTGGATGTCATTTCATCTATCGATTATGTCATGAAACGTAGAACATCAGGCGGGTCGGCTGCCAAGTCAGCTGCATTGGCCATAGCCTCCCTGCTCTTGTTGCAGACAGGTCTGCAGGCTGGGGAGACGGCTTATCTCGATTCTCTCTGGACTAATGGTGCAAATGCTTATGCTTCAGGAAATTGGAGCGAGAGTGCAGAGGCTTGGGGTACACTTGAGAAGGCCGGTGTGGTCTCTCCGGAACTGTATTACAATCTTGGAAATGCTTATTTCAAGTCAGGTGACAATGCCCGTGCTGTCCTTTATTATGAAAGGACACTGAAGGCAAATCCTTCATTCGCCGATGCGAGATATAACTTGGATATAGTCAGAAGCAGAATCAAGGACAAAATCGATGTCGTCCCGGAGTTCATTCTGAAGAGTTGGGCGAGGAAGCTCTGCTATACGCTCAGTTCCAATGTGTGGGCTGTGCTGTCGCTGCTGTTTTTTGCAGTTTCATTGGCATTGGCCCTGGTCTTCCTCATGAGCCATTCGGCGGCAGGACGCAGATGCGGATTCTACGGAGCCATTGTGGTGTTCTTCCTGGCGGTGTCCTCGTTCAGTTTCGCACTGTGGCAGCGCAGCATGTTCCTGAAGCAGAGCAATGCCGTGATCATGACTCCGGTGTCGTCCGTGAAGAGCTCACCTTCCGAGAACGCGTCCAAGGACCTGTTCGTGCTGCATGAGGGAACGGAGGTGAAGGTGCTGGATTCTGTGGGAGACTGGAATAATGTGGAATTGTCTGACGGCAGGCAGGGCTGGATCAGAAACAATGAAATAGAAATAATATGAAAAACCTTTTCGTCACTCTACTGATGTCCGTGGCCACGCTTTCCGGCGTTGCGCGGGCATCTGCTTTTTCTGACAGAGACAGTGTACTCAGATTCGCATTTGTCACTGACACTCATCTTGCGACACATACCAGTGCGATAGAGGACCTCAGCGCGTGCCTGAGAGATATTAACAAGTCGGACTCTCTGGATTTCGTGCTTTTCGGCGGTGACATCACTGATTTCGGTACAGATGAGGAAATCAGAATCGCCAAAAGCATGATGGATACGCTGCGTGTGCCATATTATGTGGTGCAGGGCAATCACGATGCCAACTGGTCGGAGAGCGGCTGCAATACTTTCTTGAAAGTGTTTGGCTATGAGCACTTTTCGTTCGCCAAGAAGGGATGGCGTTTTATAGGCTGCAACAGCGGCCCGGATATGCGCATGGCTCCGGGACTTGTGCCGAAGGAGACTATGGAGTGGCTCGGCTCTCTTGAAAATGAGGGCAGGAGCATTTTCATAAATCATTATCCGATGGATTCGTCGGTCCTGAATTATTTCGATGTCACCAAGCAGCTCAAGCGCCTCGGGGTGCGGTTCTGTGTCGGAGGACATTGGCATAGGAATGTGGTGAAGAACTATCAGGGAATTCCTGCGGTGCTGTGCCGCTCGTCATTGTCGGCAGGGGCTGTGCCGGGATATAACATTGTCCGGATCAACGGGGACAATATCAGTTTTTCCGAAAGGCGGATCTATGGAGATACTGCGGTGGAATTTGCTCCGTGGTACAGGTATCATTTTTCGGAAAATGCCCCTCAGGACAGTGTGAAGTATGACAATGACGGCTTGCCGGAAGATTATCCGTGGATGCGCTATGACGTGAACGTGCGTTATCCTCAGGTCAAGGAGAACTGGAAGCGTTCTTTCGAGGCCAATATTGTGGCGGGTTTTGCTGTACGTGGAAGCCGGGCATATTTCCCGCTTGCCTGTGGTGTAGTCAAGTGCATATCCCTGAAGGACGGATCGGAAATCTGGTCAAGGCAGTTCGACGGAAAGATATATTCGACTCCAGCGATAAGCGGAAAGACATTGGTCTTCGGATGTACCGACGGCAATGTCTATGCTCTGAAAGCCTCAGACGGCTCTGTGAAATGGAAATATCATACTGAGAAATCAGTGCTGTCTTCTCCTGTCATCATGGATGGTCTGGTGTATATCGGCGGCTCTGACCACAAGTTCAGGGCATTGTCCCTGAAAGACGGAAGTGCGGTGTGGACTTATTCTCCGGTTGAGGGGCATGCCATTTCCACTCCTTATTGTGATGGTGAGAGGGTGGTTTTCGGCACTTGGGGAAGGACGCTTTATTCTCTGGATCCGCGTACCGGCAGGGAACAGTGGAAATGGACGGTGAAAAAGCCTTCCAGGATGTATTCTCCTGCGCATTGTGTGCCTGTCTATGGTTCGGGACGCATATTCGTAGCCGTGCCTGACAGGAAGATCTATGCTATAGATGCCGCTACCGGCAAATGTCTTTTCAATGTAGATGGCGGCAGGGATGCGCTCTGTGGAAGTGAGGACGGAAAGACCGTGTTCTCCAAAGTGATGTTCGGCAAGGCCTATGCGTTCCGTTCCGATGTTCCGGCCCCTGCAGACGGCGGCGAAATTTCGTCCGGCAACAAGCTCTGGGAGGTGGCGGACAGTCTCGGATACGATATCGGGACCTCTGCATTGACGGAAAAAGACGGGGTGCTGCTGATTCCGTCGGACAAGGGCAATATCGTGGCTCTGGACGCTGCGACGGGCGAATTCCTGTGGGCGCACAAGGTCTCAGTGGCATTGGTGAATCCGCTGAAGGTGTCTTCCGACAAGAAACGGATGACTGTCCTTGCGTCAACGATGGACGGCACCGTGACGCTGCTTACGATCGAGAAATAACGGTTGTGCTATATGCCGGCGGTGAGGCGGAAGTGCCAGAGGACAATGCCGGCTGTGACTGAGATGTTCAGCGAGTGCTTGGTCCCGTACTGTGGAATTTCCAGGACGCCGTCTGAACTGCTTACGACCTCTTGCTGTACGCCCTCGACTTCGTTTCCGAAGACCAGGGCGTATTTCTTTCCCTTTTCGGGGATGAACTTGTCCAGACTGATGGAGTCTTCGGCCTGTTCCACGCTCAGAATGGTGTAGCCTTCTTCTTTGAGCCTGCCTATCACATCCATTGTGGAAGGGGAGTGCTCCCATTCGACGCTGAATTCGGCGCCGAGTGCGGATTTGTGGATTTCTGCTGACGGAGGTGTTGCACAGATGCCGCACAGCCATATCTTGTCCACTTTGAAGGAGTCGGCGCTTCTGAATACGGAGCCGACATTGTGCGCGCTTCTGATATTGTCCAGCACTACACAGACTCCTGAGTCTGGGAGTTCCTTATACTGTTCCGCAGTTAATCTTCCGAGTTCTATGTTCAGCAGTTTCCTGTTTTTCATCGGTTTATTTCGATTTTCTGCAAATTTATGCAAATCTTGAACAGTTTCTAAATTGTTTCATCCGAAAAATGCTATATTTGTAGTACATCATTGATTTTAACAGCTTCTTATATGAAACAGGATCTACAGATTTTTGAATTAATCAAGAAAGAAAGAGAAAGACAGTCTCAGGGCCTTGAACTGATAGCCTCGGAAAACTATGTCACTGACCAGGTGATGGAAGCAATGGGTTCAGTCTGCACGAACAAATATGCGGAGGGTTATCCGGGAAAAAGATATTATGGGGGGTGTGAGGTAGTTGACCAGATCGAACAGACTGCGATTGACAGGCTCTGCGAACTGTTTGATGCTGAATATGCAAATGTCCAGCCTCATTCCGGCGCCCAGGCAAATCTCGCAGTGGAGATGGCAGTCCTGAATCCGGGAGATACCTTCATGGGGCTCGACTTGTCCCAGGGCGGTCATCTTACTCACGGTTCGCCGGTGAATGCTTCAGGAATCCTTTACAAGGCAGTGGCCTATGGTCTTGATCCTGAAACGGGATGCATCGATTACGACCGTATGGAGGAGTTGGCTAAAGAGCATCGTCCGAAACTTATCATCGGCGGCGCTTCCGCATATTCCAGAGAGTGGGATTATGAGAGGATGAGAAAGATAGCTGATGAAGTAGGCGCATTGCTCTGGGTGGACATGGCTCATACTGCGGGACTTATCGCTGCAGGCCTTCTCAAGAATCCTGTGAAGTACGCTCATATCGTGACATCCACTACCCACAAGACATTGCGCGGACCTCGTGGAGGCGTTATTCTCATGGGCAAGGATTTCGATGATCCTCAGGGCCGCAAGACTCCTAAGGGCGAGGTGAAGAAGATGTCCCAGATCCTGAACTCAAGCGTGTTCCCGGGTATCCAGGGAGGACCTCTCGAGCATGTGATTGCTGCCAAGGCTGTTGCATTCTATGAGGCGATGCAGCCTGAATACGTGGAATATCAGAAGCAGGTTGTCGCAAATGCACAGGCTATGTGCGCGAGATTCATTTCCAAGGGTTATAAGGTGGTTTCAGGCGGCACGGACAATCATCTGATGCTTATCGACCTCCGTACCCGTTTCCCTGAGGTGAACGGAAGAGTGGCTGAGACAGAACTGGTAAAGGCTGACATTACCGTAAACAAGAATATGGTTCCGTTCGACAGCCGTTCCCCATTCCAGACTTCAGGAATCAGAATCGGTACTCCTGCTGTGACTTCAAGAGGTTTCGTGGAGAAGGATATGGAAGATATCGTGGAACTTGTTGACAGCGTTTTGGCTTCCGCTTCCGAGCATCTCGACGCCATCACGGCCAAGGGAGAAAGGACTCCGGAGCAGCTTGCTTCTCTCGAAGAGCACAATGCCGTGCTTGAAGAGGTCAAGAGAAAGGTTCACATGATGACCAGCGGAAGACCTCTGAACAGGTATTAGTCAGTTAGTCAGTAAATCAATAAAGGATGGCCCGATTGGGTCATCCTTTTTTTACTGCCATGTGATAGAGTTCAGAACTCTTCTTTGACATTGTACTTGTTGCGTTCCGTCGAGTTCCGTGAGACCATCTCGCAGATGAAGCCGGCCAGGAACAGCATGACGCCCAGGATTACGGCGAGGAGCGCCAGGTAGAACAGGGGCTGGTCCGTCACAGGGCGGAAATGCATTCCTCCGCTCTGGTGTATCAGTTTCGCTGCAATCAGTATGATGGTGAGGATGAAGCCCGCAAGGAACATCAGGATTCCAGTGAATCCGAAGAAGTGCATCGGCTTCTTTCCGAATGTGCTTAGGAACCACAACGACAGCAGGTCGAGAAATCCGTTCACGAATCTTTCCATTCCGAACTTGCTCTTTCCGTATTTTCTCTTCTGGTGGTGGACCGGCTTCTCGGTAATACGCTCGAAACCGGCATTTTTGGCCAGATACGGAATGTAGCGGTGCATTTCCCCATATACCTCAATATTCTTGACGACCTCGTTCTTGTACGCTTTCAGTCCGCAGTTCATGTCGTGCAGCTTGATGCCTGTTATCCAACGGGCTGTGGCATTGTACAGTTTGGAAGGCAGATTCTTGGTCAGCTTGTTGTCCTGACGGTGCTGCTTCCATCCTGAAACCACGTCCCATCCGTCAACTGCCACCATCCGGTACATTTCAGGAATCTCTTCCGGCGAGTCCTGCAAGTCGGCGTCCATGGTGAATACTACATTGCCCTTAGCCGCTTTGAATCCGTGGTACAGGGCGGCAGACTTCCCGTAGTTCCTTCTGAAACGGATGCCGTGTATGGTCGGATCTGTCTCCGACAGTTTCCTGACGACTTCCCAGGAACCGTCCCTGCTTCCGTCATCCACCATTATCAGTTCATATTTCCATCCCTCCTTGTCGAGGACCCTGTGGATCCAGGCCACAAGTTCCGGCAATGATTCTTCTTCATTGAAAAAAGGAATGATGATAGTCAAGTCAATAGAATTTTCCATATTCCGGAGGGTTTGATCTTATTCTTCGTTTGAGTCTGTCGGTTCGCCGAAAATGTCCCGCGGGGGTATCGATGCGGAGAAAATCTTCGCGGCTACCGTGCCGAACAGGAAGCAATATACCAATGATGAAAAGAATGATATCAGGGGCAGACGGCTTAGCGTTCTTTCCAATGTGACCTGGTCGCTGGCGCTCAGGGCCGACGAGTAGGACTGCATGGCTGCTTCAATTGCGCTCTGCATGCTTTCGGGCGCGATCAATGTGATGTTGACAAGTCCGATGCCGGCCACGATGATGGCGGAGAACAATGCAGTAAACATTCCGAACCTGAATGACGAACGTGGCGTAAGCGTCGGATTTGCCACGGCGAACCTGATCATGAAGAATCTCAGAAGCCACAGGCAACCCACTAACTTGAGCATCCACAGCAGGGCATTGACAACGGTAATCATAAGTTTGGCACCGAAACTGTCCGAATTGATCATCCCGATCAGCATCGCGACGTAGATGAATACCCCTGTGAAGAGGCCGAGAAGCAGGCCTGATTTCGCTGCTTCATTGAGTATGGTGCGCATGTCAATGTCTTGTCTCATTATTGTCGGAAATTTTGTTGATTCAACGGTTGCAAATATAGTGAAATAACGGCGGATTGTTCAGAATCTGCAGAATAATTCTTAACTTTGCGCTCTTGACTAATAATATGGCTAATCAAGTTCAAGTACTTGGTTTGTAAATACTGGTTAGTCCAATTCAATTATTAATTATTGTGTTATGATTAACATTACATTTCCTGACGGAAGCGTCAAAGCCTTTGAGAAAGGCGTAACAGGTTATCAGATTGCGGAGAGTATCAGTCCGAGGCTGGCAGCAGAAGTTTTGGCTGTGGCAGTCAAACCGGAAGGTGATACTACGGTAGGCAAGGGAACAGTCATCGGACTGGATACCCCTATTGAGGAAAACAGTTCCGTAAGACTTCTCAAGTGGGAAGATGAAGAAGGCAAGAGGGTGTTCTGGCATTCATCTGCTCACCTTATGGCACAGGCACTCGAGGCACTGTATCCGGGTGTCAAGTTCGGCATCGGGCCTGCTATTGAAAACGGATTCTATTATGACATTGACCTTGGTGACAGACAGCTTACTGATGCGGATTTCCCTGCTATCGAGAAGAAGATGATGGAATTCGCGCACAGCAAGGAGGCTTTCAAATGCTCTCATGTATCCAAGGCTGATGCCCTCAAATATTTTACGGAGAAAGGTGACGAGTACAAGGTTGAGCTGATCAATGAACTTGAGGACGGCAAGATTACCTTCTATGAGAACGGCAACTTCACCGATTTGTGCCGCGGACCTCACCTCAGAAGCGCTGAGCAGATAAAGGCTGTCAAACTGACTTCACTTGCAGGCGCATACTGGAGAGGTGACGAGAAACGCCCTCAACTTACCCGCGTATATGGTATCACATTCCCTAAGAAGTCTCTCCTCGACGAGTATCTCGTTCTCCTGGAAGAGGCCAAGAAGCGTGACCACAGAAAGTTGGGCAAGGAGATGGAACTGTTCACATTCTCTTCACGTGTAGGTCTCGGTCTGCCGTTGTGGCTGCCAAGAGGTGCCGTGATGAGACTCCAGCTGGAGAACTTCCTCCGCAAGAAACTTGACGAGTTCGGATATCTTCCTGTAGTTACGCCTCATATCGGAAGCAAGCAGCTTTACGTGACATCTGGCCACTATGCAAAATACGGCAAGGATTCATTCCAGCCTATTCATACTCCTCAGGAAGGTGAAGAGTATATGCTGAAACCGATGAACTGTCCTCATCACTGCGAGATCTTCCGTTCAGAACCGAGGTCTTACAAGGATCTTCCTTTGAGATTTGCCGAGTTCGGTACTGTATATCGTTATGAGCAGAGCGGTGAGCTTCACGGTCTTACACGTGTACGCTGCTTCACTCAGGATGATGCCCATCTGTTCGTGCGTCCTGACCAGCTCAAGGAAGAATTCGAGAAAGTGATTGACCTTATATTATATGTATTCGGTACATTCAATTTCAAGAACTTCACAGCCCAGGTTTCACTCCGCGACCCTAATCACAAGGAGAAATACATCGGAACAGACGAGAACTGGGACAAGGCAGAGCAGGGAATCATCGAGGCTGCTGCTGAAAAGGGACTCAAGACAGTCGTAGAGTATGGCGAGGCTGCATTCTACGGTCCGAAACTCGACTTCATGGTGAAGGATGCCCTCGGAAGAAAATGGCAGCTCGGAACCGTACAGGTGGATTACAACCTTCCTGAGAGATTCCAGCTCGAATATACAGACAAAGACGGCTCGAAGAAACGTCCTGTAATGATTCACAGGGCACCGTTCGGATCTATCGAAAGATTTACCGCCGTATTGCTCGAACATACCGCCGGCCATCTTCCTTTGTGGCTCGCTCCGGATCAGGTTAAAGTTCTGCCAGTCAGCGAAAAATACACTGAATATGCAGAAAAAGTTTGTGATTTGATGAAAAAATCCGATATTCGCGCTTCAATAGACGACCGAAACGAGACACTTGGCAAGAGAATTCGTGAGATTTCGCTTCTCAGAGTGCCTGTGCTCGTGATTGTGGGAGAAAAGGAGGCAGCTGAGAATCTGGTTTCAGTCCGTCACGAAGGAACAGACAAGGGCACTATGACTGTCGAAGACTTCATCGCAAGAGTAAAAAATGCGGTAAATTCTTACGGCAATGAGTTTTAGCGCTCAAAAAATATTTGACAACTAATTATTTGGGAGGGTAAATTTATCGCAACGCCTTTTAAACCTCACTTCGGTGGCCCGAGGCCATCAGGTAACAAACCTGCAGGAGCACCAAAGCCGGCAGGACCGAGACCTGCAGGCGGCAGGTCGTTTCCACCACGTCACAAGGACGAGAATGAACTGAACATCAATGATGAGATCAGGGCAACTCAAGTCCGCCTTGTAGGTGACAATATCGCTGAACCTGGAGTCTATTCCATCGCCCAGGCCATGAAGATGGCTGATGAAATGGAACTTGATCTGGTGGAAATCAGTGCCAAGGCAGATCCTCCTGTCTGCAAGATTCTGGATTACCAGAAGTACTTGTACCAGCAGAAGAAGAAAGCCAAGGAGATGAAGCAGAACTCCACAAAGATTGTCATCAAGGAGATCCGCTTCGGGCCTAACACAGACGAGCACGACTTTCAGTTCAAACTGAAACACGCTCAGGAGTTCCTCTCGGAAGGCTCTAAGGTGAAGGCTTCGGTTTTCTTCAGAGGACGTTCGATCCAGTTTGCAGATCAGGGCGAGAAGCTGTTGCTCAGATTCGCTGTGGAACTGGAAGAGTACGGACGCGCTGAGCACATGCCGCAGCTTGAGGGCAAGAGGATGATAATGATGATTGCTCCTATAAAGAAGAAATAAAAACCTGGGTTTTCGGAGGTGCGAGCCTCCGGAAGTCCGGATATAATTAATTATAAATCTTTTGTAAAATGGCAAAGCTTAAAACCAACTCCGGTGCCAAAAAGCGTTTCGCGCTTACCGGAACGGGAAAAATCAAGAGAAAACACGCTTATCACAGCCACATTCTCACCAAAAAGACCAAGAAGCAGAAAAGAAATCTTGATCACTTCGCACTTGTTCATCGCGACGATGTGAAGAGAGTTAAAGAGCTTCTGGTTATCTAGTTATCAATTGTTGAACTTGGAATGCAGTCAGAAAGTATCGCTGAGGGCGGTCACTGTATCCAAAAATCGTAAAATTTATGCCAAGATCAGTAAATTCAGTAGCCTCAAGGGCTCGCCGCAAGAAGATTCTCAAGAAGACCCGCGGCTATTTCCTTTCAAGGAAAAATGTTTGGACGGTAGCGAAGAACACCTATGAGAAAGGTCTTACCTACGCTTACCGTGACCGTAAAGCCAAGAAACGTGAGTTCCGTGCACTTTGGATTCAGCGTATCAATGCAGCTGCACGTCAGTACGGTATTTCATACTCACAGTTTATGGGCAAGCTTGCAAAGCAGAACGTCGGCCTTAACCGCAAAGTGCTTGCAGACCTCGCTATGAATAATCCTAAAGCTTTCGAAGCTATAGTAAATCAGGTAAAGTAGTTGTCTGATGAGCTTGAAGGAACTATACCGCAACAGATGGGCAAGGATGGGCTTCTGGTCTGTCTTGTATCTCGTGTGGGTGGTTTGGCTCGGAAACTATTGGTGGCTCGCAGGCCTTGTAGTCATTTTCGATTACCACATCACAAAAAAGGTGAAGTGGCTGTTCTGGAAAAAAGACTATAAAGAAGGCGAAAAACGGAATGCTCTGCTGGACTGGCTTGACGCCATCATCTTTGCAGTCGTTTTCGTGACGTTCATCAATATTTTCTTCTTTCAGGCATTCAAGATTCCGTCTTCTTCGATGGAGAGTTCTCTTCTTACGGGAGACCATCTCTTCGTCAGCAAGTTGACCTTCGGACCGAGAATTCCGGAGACTCCGTTGACGATTCCGTTTACCCATAACGTGATTTTCGGAAAGGAGTCGTACTCTACACTTATACAGAACAAATACAGGCGTCTGAGAGGCTTCAGGCACGTGGAAAGAGGTGACTATGTCGTATTCGGGTTTCCCGACGGCGATACTGTCCTGACAAAGGCACCGGCAGATGATTACTATTCCGTGTGCCGATTCTACGGAAAAGACTATGCGATAAAGTCGTACGGACCCGTAAAGGTCCGTCCTTCAGACAAGAAGGACCACTACGTCAAGAGATGCGTTGCCATCCATGGTGATACGCTCTCGGTAATAGACGGCAGAGTGTGGGTGAACTCACAGGCTCAGGAAGTCTGGCCAGGCGTTCAGACTACATATTCAGTGGTTACTGACGGCTCCCGCATAAACCAGAAGACACTCGAGCGTTTCGGTTTGAATCTGTCGGAACTTCAGTTTGACGATACATTGCCGGGTTATCCCCAGATGCCGTTGACGGCAGCAATGCTCCAGGAAGTGAAGGCTTGTGCCAATGTGACAAGTGTAGAAGAACAGGTAGATGTATATCCTCCTGACTTTCCGGATTCGTACCTCATGCTGTTCCCTTACAAGGAAGATTTCAGATGGACACGTGACAATTACGGTCCGATCTGGATCCCTGAAGCAGGAGTGACGGTGAAGCTCGACCAGAAGAATCTTCCTCTCTATGAACGCATCATAAGTGTTTACGAGAAGAACGACCTCATGGTCAAATCCGACGGTACGATTTTCATCAATGGAGAAGAAACGGATGAATATACCTTCAAGCAGGATTATTACTTTATGATGGGCGACAACCGCCACAATTCTCTGGATTCAAGATATTGGGGATTTGTCCCTGAGGACCACATCGTAGGAAGGCCCGCTTTGATATGGCTTTCCACTGACAGAAACAAGTCTTTCCCGTTCAATATCAGGTGGAGACGTTTCTTCAAATTTGTGTAAAAATTTTGGAAATCAGAAAATTAAACGCGATATTTGCAGCCCGCGTAAGTGTTTTTTAGAAAATTATAAAAGTAAAAATAATATGGCAAAGGTTTGTCAAGTAACAGGTAGAAAGAGAATGATCGGCAACAATGTCGCTCACTCCAAGCTTCGCACAAAGAGGACTTTCTCTCTGAACCTCAAGAACAAGAAGTTCTGGCTTGAGTCAGAGCAGAGGTTCGTCACACTCAAAGTTACCTGCAAAGGTATCAGGCATATCGAAAAGAACGGTATCGAAAGCGTTCTCAGAGATGCACAGAAGAAAGGATATATTAACCTTGTTTAATCAGATTAGTCATGGCAAAGAAAGCTAAAGGAAACAGGGTGCAGGTCATCCTGGAGTGCACTGAGCAGAAAGAAAGCGGTGTACCGGGAATGTCAAGGTACATTACCACCAAGAACAAGAAGAACACAACAGAGCGTCTTGAGCGTATGAAATACAACCCATACCTCCACAAGGTGACTCTTCATCGTGAGATTAAGTAATAAGGAGAACAGTTTATGGCAAAGAAAGCAGTCGCAACCTTCGCAGCTAAAGCTGGCGCAAGAAGCATTGTAAAGTGCATCCGTATGGACAAATCTCCAAAGACCGGTGCATACGTCTTTGTTGAGCAGTTCGTTGATGCAGGCAAAGAGAAAGAATTCTTCGACAAGAAGTAAGAAAGATTCAACACATATTTCGGGAGGTGCCGCGTGAAAGCGCAGCGCCTCTTTTTTTTGTATTTGGCACCTATTTTCATTAACTTTGCCTGTTAGTACATTGTTTACGGAAGAGACTAAAATATCGTCTTTATGGGTATATTTGACAAGGGTGTCAAGAAGACAAACGAAGGCTTTTTCAAAAGGCTTTCAAGAGCGATTGTAGGCAAGTCCAAAGTCGATGACAGCGTGCTTGACGCCATTGAGGAGGCTCTTATCTCCTCTGATATGGGTGTGGATACTACGCTTCAGATAATAGATAATCTCGAAGAGAGAGTGGAGAAGGACAAGTATCTTTCCATGGAAGAGCTTGTCGGCATGCTGAGAGAAGAAATCGCAGGCCTTCTGGACGTGGATAAAGAGCAGACAGGCGTTTCCTCATCATTGCCGTTCGATTTTTCACATAAGCCATATGTGATTCTTGTGGTCGGAGTCAATGGTGTAGGCAAGACCACCACCATAGGCAAGCTGGCGGCTAAACTAAAGGCGGAAGGGAAGAACGTGGTGCTGGGAGCAGCGGATACATTCCGCGCAGCAGCAGTGGAACAGCTTCAGATCTGGGCAGACCGGGCCGGCGTAAGTATAGTAAAACAGGAAATGGGTTCAGACCCTGCTTCCGTAGCCTATGATACAGTGAGTTCGGCAGTGGCCAAAGGCGCAGATGTGGTGATAATCGATACGGCCGGTCGACTCCATAACAGGGTGAACCTGATGAACGAACTGACCAAGATCCGTAATGTCATCAGAAAAGTGATTCCGGATGCGCCGCACGAGGTGATGCTTGTCCTGGACGGCTCTACCGGACAGAACGCTTACCATCAGGCTCAGGAATTCTCCAAGGCGACAGACGTGACATCATTGGCAGTGACCAAACTTGACGGCTCGGCAAAGGGCGGTGTGGTTATCGGAATCGTGGACCAGTTGCAGATCCCGATCAAGTTCATAGGAATAGGAGAGGGCATTGACGACCTGAAAGTGTTTGACAAGAAGGAGTTCGTCGCATCTCTCTTTAATCCGGAAGACATTGACAAGTAATTGAAATATAATAAATTATAAATATGAAACTTTCGTATAGTTGGCTGAAAGACTATCTGGAGTGTGACTTGACTCCTCAGCAGATAGCTGATGCTATGACTTCTATCGGTATAGAGGTCGATTCTGTTTCTGAGGAAGAAGAAATCCCCGGAGGACTTGCAGGTGTTGTAGTTGCAGAAGTTGTGGAATGTGAAGCGCATCCTAACTCTGACCATCTTCATATTACCAAGGTGAATGACGGTACGGGCGAACTTCTCACAGTGGTTTGCGGAGCGCCGAATGTGGCAGCCGGACAGAAAGTCCTGTTTGCAAGGCTCGGAGCGGTGCTTCCTGGTGATTTCAAAATCAAGAAGTCCAAGATCCGCGGCGTGGAGTCATTCGGTATGATCTGCGCTGAAGACGAACTCGGAATCGGAAACAGCCACGACGGCATTAAGGTGCTTCCTGCAGATGCTGTACCTGGTACCACAGCCAAGGAGTATCTCCATCTGAAGTCAGATGCTGTCATCGAATATGAAATAACCGCGAACAGAGTGGATGCGGCATCCCATATCGGAGTAGCAAGAGACTTGTATGCATACATGCAGCTTAACGGCATCCCTTGCAGATTCTCTTACCCTGACGTATCTTCATTCGTGGAAGGAAGCGGGGAAGGCGCTATCCCTGTGGAAGTAAAGGACACGGAAGGCGCTCCTGAATACGAAGGAATCACCATCAGGGACGTGAAAGTCGGTCCTTCACCTGAATGGCTCCAGAAGAAGCTGTTCTCCATCGGACTGAAGCCTATCAACAATATCGTGGACATCTCCAACTTCGTTCTTTTCGAAGTCGGCCAGCCGCTCCACACATTTGACGCTGACAAGATCAGCGGCGGAAAAGTCATTGTCAGAAGAGCTGAGGAAGGCGAGAAGATCGTCACCCTCGACGGCATCGAAAGGACACTGCACAGCTTCGATATGGTCATTGCCAATGCAGAGGGCCCGATGTGCATAGCAGGAGTCTTCGGCGGAGAGAAATCAGGTGTGACCGAGAATACTGTCAATGTTTTTGTCGAGAGCGCATATTTCGATCCTCATTCAATCAGGAAAACATCCAAGACACAGGGCCTTCAGACCGACGCGTCATTCAGATATGAGAGAGGAGCTGACCCGGGAATCATTCCGTTTGCAGCCAAGAGGGCCGCGTTGCTGATCCTTGAACTGGCCGGCGGACACATCGAGGGCAAGACTCAGATTTCATATCCGGCTCCGATTGAGAAAAAAGTCATTGACCTGGACTATGACAGGATCGAGGCTTTCATCGGCAAGAAAATCGGTCACGATGTCATTGAAAACATATTGACCTACCTCACTTACGATTTCATCGAGAAGCGTCAGGGCGGCGCAAAAGTGGCTGCTCCTTCGTATATGATAGATGTTTACCGCGAGTGCGACGTGGTGGAGGAGATTCTCCGAATCTACAGTTATAACAATGTGGAACTGCCTAAACACATGAAAATGTCGGTGGGCACGACTCCTGACCCGGATCCTGAGGCAACGAGGAACTATATTTCCAACTTCCTTGTGGCGGACGGTTTCGTGGAGACGATGAACAACTCGCTTACCAAGAGCGCCTACTATTCCGGCCTAACCTCATTCCCTGAAGAAAGGTGCGTCAAAATCGTGAATCCTCTGAGCTCTGACCTCAATGTCATGAGACAGACGCTGATTCTCAATGGTCTGGAAGTCATTGCCTACAACGCCAACAGACAGATTACATCTCTCCGTACATTCGAGTACGGCTCTGTATATCAGAGACTTCCGAATACTGACGGGACGACACTTGCTTCCTATGAGGAGCATCAGTGTTTCGCTCTGTTCGTGTCAGGTCCTACAGCAAAATCATGGAGACTGGGCGAGCAGAAAGGCAACTATTTCCAGCTGAAGGGATATTTGGAGCAGCTTTGCTCAAGATACGGAATCGATCTGCTGTCAATGGAAACTGAGGCGGCTCCTTCTGACATTTTTGCAGAGGGAATCGTGTACAGACTGCCTGGCACCCACGAGGTGTTCGCTACTCTCGGAACTGTTTCACCTGCATTGGCCAGGAAATTCGATGTGCGTCAGCCTGTATTCGCTGCCGAAATCGTATGGCCTGTGTTGCTGAAGCTCATATCCAGAGTCAAGGTCAAGTTCCAGGAGATGCCTAAATTCCCTGAGGTCAGACGTGACCTTGCATTGCTCATCGACGAGTCCGTCTCTTACGCTGATTTGTCAAAGGCAGCGTATAAGGCTGTGAAGAAGATACTGAAACAGGTTACATTGTTCGACGTCTATCGTGGCGACAAGATTCCGGATGGAAAGAAGCAGTATGCACTGAACTTCGTTCTTCAGGATCCTGACAAGACATTGACGGACAATGAGGTGGAGAAGGCTATGGACAGGCTTCTCGCTACATATCAGAATACATTCGGCGCTACATTGAGATGAAATTGCTGTCGCGAAACATAGCTCTGCTGCTGGCAATCCTGGCATTGGCCTGTTCCTGCGGAAGGGACGGGCGGGTGATTCCGCCGCATAAGCTGGCGAGAATCTATGCTGACATGCTTGTGGCGGACCAGATGATTCGCAGCGATTATTCTCTTACCAATGTGGCGGACACATCGCTGTTCTATGAGCCTGTGCTGATGGATTACGGCTATACGACCAAGGATTATGTGAAAAGTGTCGGCCACTATATGCGGGATCCTGAGTCTTTCGGGAAGATATTCAAGGAAGCAAAGGATATTCTGACCAGTCATATAGACGAACTGACCGCAGAAGAACGTGCAAGGCACAGGGCGGACAGCTTGAAGCGTGCTATCGAGGCTTCCGATTTCAAGCGTGCACCTATATACAGGAGCGGCCTGAGGGATTCTCTCCGCACAGACACTGTGGAAATCAGTCTGGATACTTCGGGTATGCTCGTCTGGAAGTGGTTCATGCCGGATACGATTTTCAAAGGCCCTGTATTTACACTGAAATCGGAACTGGATTCGCTTGCGGCAGTTGCAGATTCACTTTCAGCTGTAGCGGATTCGCTGAGGCGTCAGGATTCGTTGAAGGTCAATGCTCCTAAGGTGGATGTGGCCAGGAAGTTGGCCGGGGAACGGCCTAAGAAATTGCCGACAAAACCAGGTCTTGTAAAGCCGACTGTGCTGAAGGGAGCAGAGGCATTGACCAGAGATGAAAAATTCTTGAAATTGAAATGAGACGTATTTATGCAGAATATTTATATGACGGCGGTTCTTCAGAGCCGCTGAGAAACGCCTATGTGGAAGTTGCCGATGACGGAACTGTCTTGGCTGTAGGCAAGGTGGAGAATCCTGAGGCGGAGCCGGAGTTCCATAAGGGTGCGATAGTTCCGGGCTTTGTGAATACGCATTGCCATCTGGAACTGTCCTACCTGAAGGGAAAGTTCCGCAAGGGTACCGGAATGGCGGGGTTCATTGACCAGATCAATGAAATGCGCGACACTTCGTCTATGGAGGAAAAGAAAGCGGACATCGCCTTCTGGATGAACGAGATGTGGAAACGCGGCGTTACGGCAATGGGTGACATCAGCAATTGCAGCGACACGTTTGAGTGCAAGGCGGATTCCCCGATGTACACGAGGACGTTCCTGGAAGTGTTCGGAACTGAGCCGCAGGATTGTCAGGATGTCATTGACAATGTCCTTGAACTGCAGAAAACTGCTGAGAAGTACGGCATTGACGCTGCTCCGGGGCCTCATGCCTGCTATACTATGAGTCCCGAGCTGCTTACTGCTGTTTCTGCCATCGGTCTCAAGTCCGGCTATCTTTCGTTCCACAGTGAAGAGACTCAGGAAGAGGAGGATATGATGATTTCAGGTTCCGGACCAATGTGGGAAAACCGCAGGAAGGCCGGCATGAGCGTGCCGCCTGTGACAGGAAAATCCTCATTGCTGTATTTTATTGACCGTCTTGAAAAAGCGCATCCTGCACCGTTTGACGAGCATATTCTGCTGGTTCACGAATGTTGTATGAACGAAGAGGGCATGCGTGCTGTCAAGAATGTGATGAAAAATGCTTATATTGCACTTTGTCCATGCTCCAATATATTTATTCATAATGCATTGCCGCCGATTGACCTTATGAGGAAGGAGGGCATGAGGCTTACGATAGGTACTGATTCACTGTCAAGCAATGATGATCTGGACATGGTGAGGGAGATGTTCTGCATACAGGAGAATTTCCCGGATGTGCCGCTTGGAGAGATTATAAGTTGGGCTACACGCAACGGAGCGGAGTTTTTGGGCAAGGGAGACGTTTACGGACGTCTTGCCGAGGGCTTCAAGCCGGGTGTAGCAATTATTGACCACATAGATAAGGAAGGCCGGCTTACGACTGCCAGCAAGTCCATCAGGATTATTTGATGTTAAGGGAAAAGTTAGTGTTCGGACCTATTTTCAGCAGGAGACTTGGCTCGTCATTGGGCATAAATCTCTTGCCGGAGGAGGGGAAACTGTGCAATTTCGATTGCGTGTATTGCGAGTGCGGCTGGAACAAGGACGGTAGGGGCGACAAACGTCTGCCTTCGCCGGAGGAACTTTCTGTTGCGCTTGAAGCTGCTCTTAGGAAATGCCACGAAGAGGGGACCCGTATAGATTCCATTACTTTCTCAGGCGACGGAGAACCGACATTGAACCCGCATTTTCCGGAGATGATAGACATTACCATTTCTCTCAGGGACAAGTATTTCCCGGATTCGGTGATATCTGTATTGTCCAATGCCACAAGGATTTGCAGGGAAGATGTCCGTGAGGCGCTGATGAAGGTGGACAATCCTATATTGAAACTCGATGCCGCTTCTGACGAGATGGCCAGGATGATTAACCAGCCAGCCTGCGAGTATTCCGTGAAGGATATAGTGAATGACTTGAAGCTTTTCAACGGGAATTTTGTGCTTCAGACCATGTTCCTGCGGTTTGACGGTTTTGACTCCACATCGGAGGAAAACCTGAAGGGCTGGATGGATATCGTCAGGGAAGTGAAACCGAGAGAGATAATGGTATATACCCTTGCCCGCGAGGCTCCTGCTGAGGGTCTGGAAAAATTTTCCGTGCAGCAGATGAAGGAGGCTGTAAAGCCGTTGCTGGATGAAGGGTTCAATATTCAGATTAAAGGTTGATTTATAAATTAATAATAATAGATATGAAAGAATTATACTTGAACTATGGCTATTCTCCTGACAAGGAGGCTGTTGACAGAAGTCTGGAATTGATTGCCTCGAATCTGGACAATGTCGTTTCCGATGAGGTCATCAGAGACTGCTTCTCTTTTATGGACCTTACCTCTCTTCACAATGCTGACAGCGTCGAGTCGATCTCCGCGCTGATGCAGAAGGTCAATACCTATAGGGATACATATCAGAATTATCCTCTTCCTGCTTCTGTCTGCGTATATCCGAACCTGGCTCACGTAGTAAAGGAGACACGCAAGGAAGAAGAGTTGCACGTCACTGCCGTGGCAGGCTGTTTCCCTACCTCACAGAGTTTCATTGAGGTAAAGACTAAAGAGTGCGAAATGGCTGTTGAGGCTGGTGCTGATGAGATAGATATCGTATTGGCGCTCAATTCATTCCTCGCTGGAGATTATGAGACTGCAGGTGAGGAAATAAAGGCTTGCCGCAAGGCTATTGACGAGGCCGGAGCGCGTGTGGGCCGTCAGATTGTACTCAAGGTCATAATCGAGAGCGGTGTGCTTTCTACACCTGAGCTGATTGCAGATGCTTCTTTCCTCGCTATGGAATGTGGCGCTGACTTCATCAAGACTTCTACCGGCAAGGTTGAGGTCAATGCGACCCCTATGGCTGCTTACATCATGTGTGAATGTATCCGCAAATTCTATGAGAAGACTGGCAAGAAGGTCGGTTTCAAGGCTGCGGGTGGCGTTTCCACGACTATGGATGCAGTATGCTACTATTCGATTGTTTCGGCGATCCTCGGCAAGGAGTGGCTTGACAAGAAGTATTTCCGTTTCGGCGTAAGCCGTCTCGCGAACAGCCTTATGTCATCTCTTGAGCAGAAGACGGTTTCGTTCTTCTAGAGTTTGAGGACTACTGATTGGCGTTAGAACGCTATTCGATATTTTTTTGATTACATCGCCCGGCTGAATGGATTTCGGCCGGGCATTTTGCATGTAAAAAGGTTGCGTAAATTCTATGATGGCCGTCAAATGTTACAAAAATGTTAAGAAGGGCAAATCATTTGCGGTAAATTTTCAGGAATTTCAGAGAAAAAACCTCAATCCAATGGCGTAGGATGGCGAAATAAAAATAAAGCGTGTTCATTTTCTGAAAACGGTTTCTCTCCAATAATTTTGCAGTCAGACCAAAAGATAATGAACGTATGAAAAAATTCTTGAAAACATTTTTCATCTTCGCTGCATTACTTGCTGCGGGATGTTCCGAGAAGGGATTGGACTTGTCTGGGGAAGATGAATCCGGAAATGAGACGGTGTCCCACGAAATGATTGTATTGGGAAAGAAACTGGATGACCCGTATTCGGTCTCAAATGTCACGAAAGCATTGGCCAGTCTCTATCCGACGAAGGCGGGACGAGTGGATGTCACACCTACGGATATCTATGTGCGTTTCCTGCCGAAAACGGAAGAGGAGTACCAGAAACTTGTCACATTGGGCTATGAACTCATGGACCATCCTTTGGATTATCAGATTGTGAAGGACGGCGACTATTATCATGACCCGGATGTGTCGGAAGAGGAGATAACCTGGCAATACGCCGTCGTGCCTCATTCGACGACATTCCCTTCAGACATTTACTACGAGGTGCTGGACGACTGTTTCATTCCGGATCCGAGTGCCGGCACGAAGTCTGATGACGGCATTGACTGGGAGGCGGTCGTGAGAGAGTCCTTCATCCTTACGGGCAATGAGGACATGCTCTGTCCGGAGACTAAAGGCGGGGCGCAAAAACCATCCGGACGCATAACGATCGTGGATGAGGATGCCAATGGGCGGCAGCCTTTCGGCGTGGCCGGGGTGAAGGTGATATGCAATGTGTTTGTGAAATACGGTTCTGCCTATACTGACAGGGACGGCTATTATTCCATATCCAAGAAATACTCTTCCAAGCCACGCTACAGACTCCGATTCAAGAACAAGGAGGGCTTTGCCATAGGATTGAACAAAATTCTCGTGAATGCGTCCACATCCGCATTGGGAAAGGGCCCGGCAGCAGGCCTAAATGCGACGATTACCAAGAACTCAGACAGGAAACTGTGGTGCAGAAGTGTCGTGAACAACGCCGCATATGACTACATAAAGAGGTGTGAGTCAGATGACATGGACATCAAGCGCCCTCCTAAGAACTTGAGGATATGGATATTCCAGAAGCAGTCCGCAAGCAGTGCGGTCATGATGAGGCAGGGCGCGTTCATAGACGGTTCTCTCATCAGGAAGTTCCTGGGCGACTATGCTTCAATCATAAAGCTGTTCTTGCCGGACGTGACGCTTGGCCTGAAGGACCGTGTGGATTACGACCAGATCTATTCCGAGACCTGTCATGAACTTGCCCATGCAAGCCACTTTGCCCAGGTAGGGAAGAAGTATTGGGACAAATATATCGAGTTCATAATCTCGTCATTCGTCTCATCAGGCGGCGTTACCTATGGAGACGGGACGGAAAAGGATGCCGGATATTGCGAGGTAGGTGAGATGTGGGGCTATTTTATGCAGAATTCCATGTATCATGACAGATATGGCGGGTCAATGCCGACTTCCGGCTTGTCGCATTGGTTCCATCCTCAGATTTTCAGATATCTCGAAGAGCGTGGATTGAGCAAGTCCAAGATTTTCGCCGCCCTGCAGAGTGAGGTGACCTCCAGGGATGCGTTGAGAAGGCAGCTTCTCGTGCTCTATCCTGACAAAGCTTCTGTCATACGGCAGGTTTTCGACAGGTATTCGGATAAGAGTTTGAAGAACGAATAGTTATGCGTAATGTGTCATTGAGGGTTGCGGCTTCACTTGTGCTTGCCTTGTGCCTGGACTTGTTCCAGGCATCTGCCCAGAATGCGTCAGTTTCCACTGACATGGTCAGCTATGCTAATTTTGCGACATTGAATCTTGAGGCGTCGGTGCCGATGGCCCGTCACTGGAGTGTCAATGCGTCTGTCAAATACAATCCTTTTGAGTTCGACCTTGGAGAAGGGCGTGAAGATGCACGCAACAAGCAGCAGGCCTATGCCCTGGGAATGCGCTGGTGGCCATGGAATGTGTATTCCGGCTGGTGGGTCGGCGGAAAACTGCAATACCAGGAATATAATGTCGGAGGCATAGTGTCCCGAAAGACTTCAGAAGGTGACAGACTCGGAGCCGGTATCTCGGGAGGGTACTCATATATGCTCGGAAAGCATTTCAATATCGACTTCGGCCTGGGGTTCTGGACCGGATATGACAAGTTTTCCGTGTATGCCTGCCCTGTATGTGGTGTTACTGAAAATACCGGCTCCAAATTCTTCATATTGCCGTCGGACGTTATGATTGCGCTAAGTTATGTTTTCTGAAACTTGGAGATTTTATAAGTTTCTTGTCCTCCTCAGCGTCCTGCAACCTTTTTTCACCTGCCCGGGTTGTTCTGTGAAGGAGGACAGGGACTTATGTCCATGCACATTGGTGTTGGAGTTCCCTCGTGAGGATGCGGAACGTCTGCGGGACGGGGTAACTGTCTGTATGAGAGGATATTCTGATGATGGTTTTTCTCTATGTGATACCCTCTTGGCCGGTCAAGCTGCTTCAGACGGAAGTCCGGACACCATTTCAGACAAGGGGTCATATAGTTATGTGGTGCCTAAAGGGGATATCGATCTGGCTGTTGCATACTCGGCAGATGGACTTGCAGGGGAGTTGAACTCTTCGGGAAGATGGATAGAGATCGATGAAGGGCGGCCCTGTCCCTCCATATGGACATGCTGTGAAAAGGTGTCTGCAAGGGCGGACAGGGTGACAGTCCCTGTGAGGTTGCATAAGAACTTCTGCCGGATCGACATTCAGGTCAGGGATGTGGACGGGGAGGAATTTCCGTTCAAGTTGCGTGTCAGAGGAAATGTGAACGGTTATGGTCTGGACGGCAAGCCTGCACGGGGAGCCTTTCTTTGTGATGCTGAAAGGTCAGAAACGGAAAGTGCCGGCTCCGGAACTGAATCGGATGGTGATGACTCTGGAACTGCATCGGAAAGCACCGGCTCCGGACATGGATATGCTGTAACTGTACCACGACAGACAGATGATTCCCTGACTTTGGAAATTGTCACAGGCGACGGAGTGGCAAAGTCCTTTGCCATAGGGAATTACATCGCCGCGAGCGGATATGACTGGACTTCTGCGGACCTGAAGGACATTTGTCTGGAGATAGATTATGCAAGAACTGTCATATCATTTACAATAGACAAATGGACTCATTCGGAGCAGTTTGAGGTGGTGATATGAAAAAGAGTTTTGGTTTTTAGAAAACAATGACTAACTTTGTAGTCTAAATCAGTTGCGCGGGTGGCGAAATGGTAGACGCGCTAGTTTCAGGAGCTAGTGTCAATTACGACGTGTGAGTTCGACTCTCATCTCGCGCACGAATGAGTCAAGACATTGTCAGACAATGCTTGACTCTTTTTTTATCCGTGCCGACGAGCTCCAAGTCCATCAGTCTCAGTAACTATCTGGCAAGACCGTCAGCGATTCTGTCAAGTCCTTCATCCAGCAATTCACGAGGGCATGCCAGGTTGATGCGGATGAAACCTTCTCCCGCTTCACCATACATGGAACCGGCATTGACATGAACATTGAACTTGTCCACCAGCAACTTTTCGATTTCATGGGAGGTGAGGCCGGTCTTGCGGCAGTCACACCAGACGAGGTATGTGCCTTCGAGGTGGGATATCCGCATCCACGGCAGCCTGGACGCGAAAACCTCGCGGAGACGGCAGTAGTTGGCGAAGACGTAACTGTTCATTTCGCTGAGCCATTGATCCGCTTCCGGGTTTGTGTACGCCGTGACAAGGGCCGCTACGCCGAACGGATTCACATCACATATCTCATTGATGTTGACGGCTTTGTCGATTGCATTGCGCCAGTCCTCACGGCATGTGATGATGTTGGCGATCTGCAGTCCGGCTATGTTGAAGGCCTTGCTCGGCGAGCAGAAAGTGATGGTGTTGCGGCTTATTTCCGGTGAAATGCTTGCAAGAGGAGTGTAACTGTAGCCGGGCATCACTATTTCGCAGTGGATCTCATCGCTGATGATCGGCACTCCGTGTCGAATGCAGATGGAGGCCATGCGTTCCAGTTCGTCTCTCGTCCAGATATGCCCCACAGGGTTGTGAGGATTGCACAGGACGAAAACCGCAGCCTCTTTCACCTTCCTTTCGAAATCATCGAAATCCACGTGGCATGTAAAACTGTTGTCGTCAGCATAATCGTAAACCAGCCGGCTTTCCAGCATAGTGCAGCCGTTGTTCCTTATCGAAGAGAAAAAACAGTTATATACCGGTGTCTGTATCAGTACTTTATCTCCTGGCTTGGTCATTGCCTTGATCGTGGCGGACAGTGCCGGAACTACTCCGGAGGTGTAGATTATCCACTCTTTCCGGATTCCGTTCCACCCATGTTTTCTGGAAAACCAGCTGCTGATGGCATCATAATATGAATCCTGTACGTGCGTATAGCCGAAGATGCCTTGGTTTACACGTTCCCGGAGCGTTTCCACGATACATGGCGCCGTCTGGAAATCCATATCGGCCACCCACATCGGTATGACCCCGTCTCTGTCATTGTCCCATTTCACGCAGCCGGTTCCACGGCGCTGATTTACTTTGTCGAAGTCGAACATATCTTGCAGTCTCCTGGTTTCTTGATGTTTTCGTCAATGATGATTTCTCCGATGCTGTCAGCTTTGATGTGTCCGGTGCGCGGGTTCTTCACTGATGTGATGTGCCCTTTGACATCTGCATTGACAGAACTGTATTCGAACGCGAGGTCGGCGTCCGGAGCCATGGTGCAGTCTTCCATTATGAGGTTTTCAGCATAACACAGCGGCTGTGTGCCGGAAATGCGGCATCTTACCAGTCGGAGATTCTTGGCATACCATCCGAGGTATTCGCCGTTTATCTCTGAGTCATAGACTGTTACGTTCTCGGTCTCCCAGAATGCGTCTTTGGTGTTGAGGATGGAATCGTGAATTTCCACGTTTTTACAGTATTGGAACGAGTAGTTGCCGTCCAGACGGAAATTACGGATCTTTATGTCGCTGCAGTGCATGAAAATGTAGTCGGCATGGTCTGCGCTGACATTGTCCAGCTCGATGTTCTTGCAGTGCCACAGTGTTTCCGCAGCTCCAGGAATCTGCACGTTTTTCAGTTTGATCCCGTCCATCTCGCGGAACATCTTCGGCGCATCTACGTATGTGTCAGTCATCTCCACGTTTTTTGAATACCACAATGCGGCTCTTGCTCCTCCAGTGAAAAGGCAGTTCCTCACGATGAAGTTCTCACAGCACCAGAACGGATATTTCCCCTCGAATACACAGCTGACCGCAGTAATGTCGCTTGTTTCCTTCAATGCTGACTCGCCCCTGTGAATCTTCACATTCTCAAGATACAATCCGTGTCTGCAATAGAGCGGCCTCTCCCCGATAAACTCTTGACCTATAATCTTTTCCATATATTCTAAAATCTTACTTGGTTCTACTCTTCCTTTGCTTCAATTATCATTCCTGCCAAGTTACCAGTTTTTCTGATTATATTACCTTGAAAACTGATTTGACAATTATCGGCACGAATTTATTATTTTCGCAGTACAAAAAAGCAAAAATATGAAAATTGTTTATCTGGATGCTGCCACTATGGGCAACTCATCATTGGCACCGATTGAGGCTTTGGGTGAACTGGTATGCTGGCCCAACTCGTCAGCGCAGCAGGCACTGGAACGCGTAGGCGATTGTAATGTATTGATTGTCAATAAAGTGCGCGTGACAAAGGAACTGCTTGATGCCGCGCCTGAGCTGAAACTTGTTTGTGAAGCGGCTACAGGTGTCAACAACATTGACCTGAAGGCGTGCGAGGAGAGAGGTATTCCCGTCAGGAACGTGGCAGGCTATTCTACTGAGTCGGTAGTGCAGGAAACGTTTATGCACATCCTGTCCCTGCTCGGCAACGGCCCATATTTCGACAATGTCGTGAAATCAGGTGCGTACTCTGCGAGCGGACTGTTTACGGATGTTTCCAGGCCGTTTATTGAAATGCACGGAAAGCGTATCGGCATAATCGGAATGGGAACAATCGGCAGCAGGGTGGCGAAAGTAGCCGAGGCGTTCGGAATGGAAGTGGTGTATTACTCCACGTCCGGAACAGGGCATTGCCACGAATATCCGAGCATAAGCCTAAAGGAACTGATGAAAACCTCAGATGTGATATCCATTCATGCACCATATAATGAGCGTACTGCCGGGCTCATCGGCCTTAAAGAACTTGAATGGATGAAGCCGAGCGCGATAATCGTCAATATGGGGCGCGGCGGGATAGTGGATGAGCAGGCATTGTCCACAGTCATTGACAAGGACCTTATCGGCGGCGCAGCACTCGACGTGTTCATAAGCGAACCGCTTCCTGCTGACAGTCCGCTGCTGCATACCTCGCATCCGGAAAAATTCCGCTTCACGCCACATACGGCCTGGGCAAGCGAAGAAGCACGTCAGCGCCTGATAGAAGCTGTCGCTGCAAACATATCCAAAGGCTGGTAAAGCGCGAACAATAAAGACAAAAAAAGGATGACCATGTATTCTGGTGGCCGTCCTTTTTTTCGTCTGGAACTTACTATTCCCACTCGATGGTTGCAGGTGGTTTGGAAGAGATGTCATAGACTACGCGGTTCACTCCCTTCACCTTGTTTATTATGTCGTCGCTGACCTTGGCGAGGAAGTCGTATGGGAAGTGGAACCAGTCTGCTGTCATCGCGTCGGTGGAAACCACTGCCCTGAGCGCTACAGGATTCTCATAAGTCCTTTCGTCACCCATCACGCCTACACTCTTGACAGGTAGGAGGATCACACCGGCCTGCCAGATGGCGTCGTAAAGATTTGTCGCCATGATGCGCGGGTCTGATGCGGAAGGAAAGCCCATACCGGTACAGTCATAGTTGCGCAGACCGCTTATGAAGATGTCGTCAGCCTCACGCAGAACGCGCAGCTTCTCCTCGGTCACATCTCCTATTATACGGATGGCCAAGGACGGTCCGGGGAACGGATGCCTTCCGACAAGTTCCTCTTTTATGCCCAATGAACGTCCTACACGGCGGACCTCATCCTTGAACAACATTTTCAGCGGCTCCACAATCTTCAGGTGCATCTTCTCCGGAAGACCGCCCACATTGTGGTGAGACTTGATCTTGGATGCTATTCCCGGGATGCCGGCAGACTCGATGACGTCCGGATAAATGGTGCCCTGGGCAAGCCATTTGGCGTTTTCGATAGTCTGTGCGTATTTGTCAAACGTCTCGACAAACAGTCTTCCGATGATTTTTCTCTTGGCCTCAGGTTCGGTAACGCCCTTCAGCTCGGAGATGAATTCTTTGGAAGCGTCTGCGCCGATGACGTTCAGCCCCATGTCCTTATATGAATTCATCACATCCTCGAATTCGTTCTTTCTCAGCAGTCCGTTGTTCACGAAGATGCAGGTGAGGTTGTGCCCGATAGCCTTGTTCAGCAGCACGGCAGCTACCGTAGAGTCCACGCCGCCGCTCAGACCGAGTATCACTTTGTCGTCACCGACCTCTGCCCTCAGTTCCTCAATGGTCGTGTCAATGAAAGACGCAGGTGTCCAGTCGCCTTTGCAGCCGCAGATTCCGAAGGCGAAGTTCGCCAGCATCTTGGAGCCTTCCGTAGAGTGGAACACCTCAGGATGGAACTGGACGGCATATGTCTGCTCTCCCTTGAAATGGAAAGCGGCATTGACCACGTCATCCGTGGAGGCGATAACCTCTGCATTGTCCGGAATGGCGGAGATGGTGTCGCCGTGGGACATCCAAACCTGCGAATGCATTGACACGTCTTTCAGAAGAGGGGACTCTCCATTGACGATGTTCAGCATTGCCCTTCCGTACTCTCTTGCGAGCGAGCCCTCTACCTTTCCTCCGAACTTGGAAGCCAAGTACTGGGCGCCGTAGCAGATTCCCAGCAGCGGAAGCTTGCCCTTGATCCCTTCCAGGTCGATTTGAGGGGCATTGGCATCTCTGACGGAGCATGGACTGCCTGAAATGATCACACCCTTTATGCTCGGGTCGATTTCCGGCATCTTGTTGTAAGGGTAGATTTCGCAGAACACATTGAGCTCCCTGAGACGACGTCCGATAAGCTGCGTTACCTGGGAACCGGCATCGAGAATGATGATTTTTTCTGTCATATTGAGAAGTTTTCAAATGCGGGACACGCCAAGCGGCCGCCCCGACAGATTTAATTCTACAAAAATAATACAAAATCTTCATTCGGCAATCTTCTGATGTTTGTTAAAACCGAAGAAATGAGTAATTTTGCACTTCTGTATCAGAATGTATTTGATTTCAAGCCGTTGAGGGCTGACAGGAAGTTATTAGAAGCATTATAATAAGTTTATGGACGTTAGAAACATTGCGATTATCGCGCACGTCGATCACGGTAAAACGACTCTCGTGGACCGAATGATTTATCAGGCGAATTTGGTAAGACAGCCGGAAAATCTCGGTGAACTCATACTCGACAACAATGACATTGAAAGGGAAAGAGGTATCACTATTCTTGCCAAGAACGTATCTGTAGTTTATAAAGGAGTTAAAATCAATATCATAGATACCCCGGGCCATAGCGATTTCGGCGGTGAGGTCGAAAGAGTCCTGAACATGGCCGACGGCGTCCTGCTTCTCGTTGATGCATTCGAAGGCTGTATGCCGCAGACGAGATTCGTGCTCCAGAAAGCCCTGAGCATGGGCAAGAAGCCGATTGTCGTGATCAATAAGGTGGACAAGCCGAACTGCCGCCCTGATGAAGTCCAGGAAGAGGTCTTCGACCTGATGTTCGCTCTCAATGCCAATGAGGACCAGCTGGATTTCCGCACTGTTTTCGGAAGTGCCAAGCAGGGATGGATGTCCACTGACTGGAAAAAGCCGACCGACAACATCACCCCTCTGCTTGATACCATCCTGGAAGTGATTCCTGCGCCTGCACAGGTGGAGGGCACCCCTCAGATGCTTATTTCTTCATTGGAATACTCTCCTTATGTGGGACGTATTGCTGTGGGCAGAGTTACAAGGGGCAAACTTTCGACAGGAATGAACGTTAGCCTCTGCAAGAGATACGACAGGATCGAGAAGTGCAAGATCAAGCAACTGCTTGTATTCGATGGACTTGGAAAGAAAGAAGTTCTGGAAGTACAGTGCGGCGATATTTGCGCGGTAGTGGGAATCGACGGATTTGAAATCGGCGATACGATTGCGGATTATGAGAATCCGGAGGCGCTTCCTCCGATCGCGATCGACGAGCCTACCATGAGTATGCTCTTCACCATCAACAATTCCCCGTTCTTCGGAAAAGACGGCAAGTTCGTGACTTCCAGACATATAAAGGAGCGTTTGGACAAGGAGCTCGAAAAGAACCTCGCCCTTCGCGTAAAACCTGGCCTGAATGCGGATTCATTCGTGGTGTTCGGACGTGGTGTGCTTCATTTGTCAGTCCTGATTGAGGAGATGAGACGTGAAGGCTTCGAACTTCAGGTGGGACAGCCGAAAGTGCTGGACAAGACTATCAACGGCCAGAGATGCGAGCCTATCGAGGAACTCAGCATCGAAGTGCCGGAGCAGTTCGTCGGCGCGGCAATCGAGATCTCCACAAGAAGAAAGGCGGCATTGATACATATGGAGCCGAGAGCCGACAGGACTCTTCTCGAGTTCGAGATTCCTACCCGTGGCCTTATGGGACTCAGGAGCAATCTGTTGACCGCATCTCAGGGAGAGGCTGTGGTAGCACACAGGTTCAAGGACTATCAGCCGTACAAGGGTGAGATCGAGCACAGGACCAACGGTTCTCTCGTTTCATTGGAAACTGGCGAGGCCATAGCATATTCGATGAACAAACTTCTGGACAGAGGTAAATTCTTCGTTGATCCGGGAGAGGAAATATATATGGGAGAAGTTGTGGGTGAGCATACCCGTGACCGCGACCTGAATGTCAATATCTGCAAGACCAAGAAACTGACGAACGTCCGCGCGGCCGGCAGTGACGAGAAGATTGTCCTCCCTCCTCCGATCAAGATGTCTCTCGAGGAAATGCTCGAATATATCAATGAAGATGAGCTCGTGGAGGTTACTCCTCACCATCTCAGAATCCGCAAGGTTCTGCTTGACCCGACAGAGAGGAAAAGAAAAAGCGGAGACGAGGATTGATATTCCAAAAGTTTTTCTTACCTTTGCATCCCCTAATCTGTTTATAGGCAAATGAAAGACGAATTTATTATACCTTTGAATGGATTGAAACCTGGCAGGACAAGTTTCTCCTGGCATGTCGGGAAAGAGTTCTTCAGAAGATTTGAGAACACGGAAATCATTGACGCTGATATAGTTGCCGATGTGGTTGCTGAAAAGTCCGGGTCTTATCTCGGAGTCGATTGCTCGCTTTCGGGCACATTGACAGTTCCTTGCGACAGATGCATGGAAGATGTCGTGCTTCCGGTAGATGCCAAGGCATTGCTCAGCGTGAAGTTCGGTGCGGAGCCGGTTTCGGAAGAAGAAATTACGGTCAGTGATGAACGCGAGATCGTGTATCTCCCTGAAGAAGGAGCTGATATGGACTTGAGTCAGACGGTTTATGACTATGCTTGTCTGTCATTGCCGATGCAGAGGGTCCATGAAGAAGGCAAATGTAATCCCGAGGCGTTGAAATATTTGTCCGGAGAGGGGGAAGAGCGGCAAGAAGACCGCAAGACTGAGGAAAACAACGATACTTATAATCCTTTTGCAGTGCTCAAAGGGTTGAAGTTAGATTAGATATTACGAGCACAGGAGTGAATAAATTTTAAAAGTTATATAACAATGGCACATCCGAAACACAAACTTTCAAAGCAAAGAAGGGACAAGAGAAGAACACACGACTTCGCTGCTGTTCCGACCTTGGCAACTTGCCCAAATTGCGGTGCTACAGTAATGTATCACAGAGTATGTCCTGAGTGTGGCTTCTACAGAGGCCGTCAGATTATTGAGAAGAAAGTAGCTGAATAAGCCGCTTTCCGCTCATAATGGCCCTGTAGTTCAACGGATAGAACGGAAGTTTCCTAAACTTTAAATACAGGTTCGATTCCTGTCGGGGCTACGTGAGTAATCCGTAACAAGGATTACTGAGTGTAAAGAGTGACTGACTATGTCGGCCACTCTTTTTGCGTGTTTGACTATTGTTAAAAATCGTTATATTTGTCCGAGGATTCTTGTGGACAAGCATTCGCCTAAAATACCATTGAATTGTAACAAGAGCAATGATGACTGAATTGGAACTGGTTCGGCTGATCCGTAAAGGGGACAGGAAGGCATTCGATATTCTTTGTAGGGAATATTATGCTGCCTTCATCTCCTATGCGAGGATGTTCTTGCCGGCGGACGGGGCGGAAGATGTCGTCCAAGATGTCTTGCTGAATGTCTGGAGCAGACGTGAGAGTCTTGTGGAAGACCGTTCGCTTCAAGGCTACATCTTGCGCTCGATTTATAATGCGGCATTGAACAAATTGTCCAAGGACAAGTCAGCGGCGGATTATAGACAATGGTACAGGACGTCGATAGCCTCGCTCGCCAGCCACTATTGTGATCCGGAGAACAATGACTCGATACGCAGGCTGTACACGATGGACTTGAAGAAAAAGATAGACGAAGCTGTGATGGCTTTGCCGCCGAAATGCCGGGAGGTCTTCAAACTCAGTTATATAGAGCATAAATCCACAAAAGAAATAGCAGAACAGTTGGGTGTCTCTACCAGTACCGTTTCAAATCATATTTACAACGCCCTGAAACTTTTAAGGGAGTCTCTTGGGGTGGCGTTCTCTCTCTTGATGCTGTTCCTTTCCGAATAATCATAAAAAACTGAAATCGTTTTAGAAACTGTTTTGAAATTATTCACAGAAGGTTTGAGTGGAAAAAACTTCAGATTCAACAGAGGGTTCAGGGAAGATAGCTGGGCCTATCTGACCTGAAAACTCGGGAAGAAGATGAAGGAATTTTACCTCAAACAACTATTCAATCATTTCAAAACAGTTTCTTAGGCAGTTTAGAAGAGTTGTCTGTATTATATATGTAAAGACAACTTTCCAAGACTATGAATGAAGTACCTTACGAACTGTTTAGAAAATATCTCAAGGGTGAGTCCACTCTTTCAGAGAACCGTCAACTGATGAGATGGCTGCTCGAGAATGAGGAAAATGAACGGATATTTGCTGATACGATGTCTGTCATAAGCGCAGCGGAAGTGGTGAGTGATGAGCATTTCGAATCAAATCGTGACGCTTTTCTCGAGCGCCTGTCCCAAAGCATTGAAAAACAGGATGCCCAGACGGCTTCGAGAAAGCGCAAAGTGAGGACGTATTCATTCGCCTGTAGCATAGCTGCCGCTGTTGCTGTCATTGCCGTATTACTTTTCGCTCCTGTGAAACCGCATACGGATGACGCGTCCTTGCTCGGTACAGTGTATTCAAATGCTGATGAAGAACCTGCCATGGCTTGCCTTCCTGACGGGACAAATGTCTGGATCATGAGCGGGTCTTCATTGCGTTATGTCGAGGAGACGAAAGGCGGCACGCGCGACATCTATCTTACAGGAGAAGCATTTTTCGATGTGGCCAAGGATACGCTACATCCGTTTATCGTGAAGACACCCGGTTTGTCAGTAGTCGCCGTCGGTACCAGATTCAATGTCCTCGTCGAGGATAAAAAAGGTACGGAAGTCATGCTTGAAGAGGGCAGTGTCAGACTGTGCAATCCTCAAGGCGTCCATCTTATGCGGCTTTGCCCTGATCAGACAGCTACTTTTGACCTGAACAGCAATGACATATTCGTTGGACATCAATATGTCCAGGCGGCAGTCCGCTTGAAATACAATGTCATCGCCCTGAATGATGCGACTGTCCAGGAAATCGCCAACAGTATTGCAAGAGCCTATAAGGTAGAGATAAAGGTTGGAAAGAACGCGGATGACAGTAAGCATTATAATTTCTGCTGTCTGAAAAGTCGTGGAGTGGATGAGGCTCTCGTCATTCTGTCTCATCTGTCCGGCGTGGACTGTGAAATCGTGAAAAAGTAATACATAATACCAAAAACTAAGTTTAACCAATCAAAAAATCACTTATGAGATTTAAGTTTTTCAGTTGGGTATTCTTGTGCGTCACGCTTTTGTCGGGACTGTCAATGCAGTCCGCTCAAGCCTCTCCGCAGGAAGACCAGAAAACGTACAATGTCAGCATCTCTCTAAAGGATGCGACGGTGAAAGGGGTTGCGGACGCTTTGACAAAGCAGACCGGAATCCTGTTCTCTTATGATGCGGACCTGAACAGCATGTCCCTCGGGGAGGTAAAGGTCAGCCATAAGAATTCGAGTTTGACTTCCATTTTGGACGAAGTGTTTGCCAATAAGGGAGTTAAATATTCAGTAGTTGGAGCGACTGTAGTGCTGAGCCGGACAAAGTCCACAGGAAAACGCACGATTACAGGTCAGGTCAATGACGCTTCCGGCATGCCGGTTCCAGGTGCTGTAGTCATGGTCGTAGGACAGTCCGGAGGTACGGTGACTGACGCTTCCGGCAGGTTCTCCATGTCTGCTTCAGACGGAGATGTTAAATTGGCAGTTCAATGTCTTGGTTATGTGGAAAAGACTCAGCTTCTTTCAGCCTCTGCAGATAACATTGTCATGACTATTGACGAGGACGCCTTGTCGATAGACGAGACAGTGGTAGTCGGCTATGGCGTGCAGAAAAAGGTCAATCTCACTGGCGCGATCTCTACGGTATCTTCCGAGAATCTTGAGAACAGGACCGCTCCGACACTTACTCATATGCTCCAAGGCTCAGTGCCTGGACTTAACGTCACCACAAGCTCGGGACGTCCGGGTAACTCAGCAAGCATAAACATCCGTGGTATCAACTCCATCAACGGCGGTAGTCCATTGGTTCTGGTAGATGGTGCAGAAGGAGACCTGTCAAGGGTGAATCCTGCTGATGTCGAGTCCATTTCCGTAATCAAGGATGCGTCTGCAGCTGCTGTCTATGGTGCAAGAGCATCATTCGGTGTAATACTCGTGACCACCAAGAACGGAACAGAGGCTGATGGAATGGCCACAGTCCGCGTAAACAGCCGCTTCGGTTGGGAAGCACCGACCACTTCCACCGAGTTTGAGAACAGGGGTTATTATTCCGTTTATCTCAATGACTTGTTCTACCGCGCTGCGAACGGTACGAATTATACATACTATACTCAGTCTGACATGCAGGAACTTTGGGCCCGTGTCAATGACAAGAGGGAGAATCCTGCCCGTCCTTGGGTTATGATTGACCAGCGTGACGGAAGGGATACCTATCTTTATTATGCCAACACCGACTGGTATCATGAACTCTTCCGTGACCGTCGTCCGAATCAGCAGCACAGCGTGTCACTCAGCGGCGGCACTACACACGTAAAGTATCTTCTTTCAGGATCTTATAATAGGGAAGAAGGTATTTTCCGCCGTAACACGGACAAGTTGGACAAGTACAGCTTCCGTTCGAAGATATCGTTTGACATCAAGAAGTGGCTTAATCTCACCAATAACACGAGCTACTATAAGTACCGTTACCGTTATCCGGGACCAAGCGATGTCAATACGGCTTTCTCATTGATGACCGTGCATGCTCTGGCCAGTTATCCGGCTCACAATCCGGACGGTACGAGCATCGGCTACACATCATTTGCCAACAATAACTACGTGATGGACGGACTTCTTACCATTCTGGACAATCCTAACTACAAGAACGAGGATAATAAGGATAACCTGTCCACTACCACGGAACTTACCATAAAGCCTTTGGCTTCGTTGGAAATCAGGGCCAACTTTACATATGCGCTCAATCAGAACAGGTACATGAATCGTGCGACCAATACCGAGTATTCGCGCTATCCTGGAGAGATGGTGCAGGTTACCAACTCGCGTTCGATCGACAGCCTCAAAGAGAAAACCGAGACCCAGCATTACTATGCTACCAACATCTATGCGACTTGGACAAAGAGTATCGCTCAGGCCCACAATATCAAGTTGATGGCCGGTTTCAACTGGGAGACCAAGCATTATAAAGATGTGGGAGCGAAAGGCTATTATCTTATGAGTCAGACGCTCAATGACTTGAATCTTGTCGGCTCAGACGCTGACGGCAATCCGAGAATGGAAACCTCAGGTGGCCAGAATGAATATGCTCTCGAAGGCTTTTTCGGCCGTTTGAACTATGACTACAAGGGGCGTTATCTTTTCGAGGCCAGCGGACGCTATGACGGAACATCCAGATTCGCTTCAAGCCATCGTTGGGGATTTTTCCCGTCAATGTCATTGGGCTGGAGAATATCAGAGGAAAAGTTCTTCGCTCCAATAAAGAATACGATGAACAACTTCAAGTTGAGGTATTCATACGGAAGCCTTGGCAACCAGCTTGTCGGCTATTATGATTACATCCGTAAAATCGCGATCGGTACAGGCTCCTACACTTTCGGCTCAGGTACAAAACCGACAATTGCCACTATCGGAGCTCCGGTAGCGTCCAACCTTACATGGGAGAAAACGCTGCAGCATGATTTGGGAATTGATCTCGCATTCTTCGGCAACCGCCTCATGTTTACTGCTGATGCATATATCCGTGACACCAAGGATATGTTGACAGCAGGAGTTGCGCTGCCTGCAGTTTATGGCGCCTCATCTCCTAAGATGAATGCTGCTGACCTTCGTACCAAAGGATATGAATTCCAACTCTCCTGGAGAGACGGCTTCAACTTGTTCGGAAAACCGTTCAATTATTCTGTGACTGCAAGTTTCAGCGATTATATTACGGAAATTACCAAGTTTGACAATCCTGAGCGTACTTTCGCAAAATCTTACTATGTAGGTATGCGTATGGGTGAAATCTGGGGTTACCACACTGGCGGACTGTTCCGCTCAGATGCGGAGGCTGCGGATTATAAGATTGACCAGACTTTTGTCAATCAGGCCATTATCTCAGCTGCCGGCGATGAGCGCGGACTTCACGGAGGAGATGTCAAGTTTCTTGACCTGAATGGTGACGGAGTCGTCAATCAGGGCAAGAACACCGTGGATGATCCTGGTGACCGCACTATCATCGGAAACAATCAGCCACGATACAACTACGGCATAAACTTGAGTCTCCAATACTTCGGCTTTGATTTCGGAATATTCTTCCAGGGTGTAGGTAAGATGGATTGGGCTCCGGCTGCCAACAATGTTCTGTTCTATGGTCCATATGCCCGTCCTTATGCTACACTTATCCCTAAGGATTTCCATAAGAAGATCTGGAGCGAAGACAATCCGGACTCTTACCTGCCTCGTCCGAGAGGTTATGTGGGACTCGGTTCCAACCGAGAGCTTACGGTGCCGAGCGACCGTTATCTTCAGGATATCAGCTATTGCCGTCTGAAGAATCTGACATTCGGATATACATTGCCGAAATTTATTACCGATAAGATCGGCATGGGACCTGTCCGGTTCTCCTTCTCTGGAGAGAACCTTGCTTATTGGTCTCCGTTCAAGAAGCATACGAAATACATCGACCCGGAAATGGCAAAGACCAATTCTACCAACCGTATTTATCCTTGGCAGAAGTCATTTATGTTCGGTATTGATCTAACTTTCTAATTTTTAGGGGAATACAGTATGAAAAAAAGTATATTGATAATGGCGGCAGCCTCTCTTCTCGCTGTTTCTTGCGATTTGGACAAAAAACCGTTGGCTAATCTGTCGCCGGACAGTTTCTTCTCCACAAGGAGCGAGTTGGATGCGTTTGCCAATAATTTTTATTCAATCTTTCCGGCATCATCGATTTTCGAGGAGGAATCTGACTTGATCATCAAGATTGACCGTGCGGATTGGATGCGGGACGGACGTTCAGTTCCGGGTTCCGGCGGCGGATGGACTTGGACATCGTTAAGAGATTTCAATACTCTCATTGAACTTTCTTCAAACTGTCAGGATGAGAATGTCCGTAATGAATATATCGGAGTGGCCCGTTTCTTCAGAGCGTGGTTCTATTTCGATAAGGTAAGGCGCTTTGGTGATGTGCCTTGGTATGACCATCAGTTGGGTTCTGCTGACAAAGACCTTTACAAGCCTCGTGATTCACGCGAACTTGTGATGTCACATGTCGTTGAGGACTTGGATTACGCTATTGCGCACTTGCCGCTGAACCGTTCCGTATATAAAGTCACCAAATGGACAGCACTGGCTTTCAAGAGCAGAGTGTGCCTGTTCGAGGGCACTTTCCGTAAATATCACGGAATAAAACTGGAGGGACATAGCGCTGAATGGTATCTTGAGCAGGCAGCTGCTGCGGGTGAGGAGTTCATTGCTACAAGTGGTTATTCTGTTTATACCGGAGGTGGTGTGGAGAACAGCTACCGCGAACTTTTCGCAAGTACGGATGCTATCGGAACAGAGATTGTCCTGGCCCGTGACTACGACTTGAACCTGTCCATCAAGCACAATGGAACGTACTATACCTTAGGTAATTACGGTAATCCAGGCATGACGCGCAAGATGTTCTGCTCTTATTTGATGAAAGACGGAACAAGGTTCACGGACAAGGCCGGATGGGAGACAATGTCTTTTGTCGAAGAAACCAAGAACCGCGACCCGAGACTTTCGCAGTCCATCAGGACACCGGGCTACAAGAGAATCGGTTCCGACAAGGTGGCGGCTCCGGATTTCAGCCATTCGGAAACTGGATATATGATAACCAAATATGTTCAGGGCGTAGATCTGAATGTGGATATGTTTGGAGCTGCCTACAATGACCTGCCGCTTATAAGAAGCGCAGAGGTTTATCTGAATTTCGCGGAGGCCAAAGCTGAGTTGGGTACATTGACACAGGCCGATCTGGACAAGTCAATCAAACTTCTGAGAGACCGCGTGGGGATGCCTAATATCGATTTGGAGGCAGCCAACAATTCACCTGATCCATATCTTTTGGACAAGGCTACCGGTTATCCTAATGTCACAGGACCGAATACAGGCGTGATTCTGGAAATCCGTCGTGAAAGGGCTGTGGAACTCTTTGATGAGGGCTTCCGCTTTTACGATCTGATCCGCTGGAAGAATGGTCAGGCCATAACGCATAAGTTCCTAGGCATGTATATCCCTGGTCCTGGAACCTATGATCTCGACGGAAACGGCACTCCGGATGTATGCTTCTACAAGGACAATGAACCTGCAGGTCTTCCGACAGGAGTGGTCAGATGCAAGATAGGTGAAAGAATATTCTTCACGGAAGGTGATCACGGTTATGTGGACGTTACTCCGAATCTCCCTGGTTTATGGAATGAGGCTCGTGACTACTATTATCCGATTCCTACTAATGAGCTTACTCTTAATCCGAATCTTGAACAGAATCCTGAATGGACAAAATAATGTTTTACGATATGAACAAGTATATCAATAGACTATTTTTAGCATTTACGGTAGTGTCTTTTGCTCTCGTTGCTTCCTCATGTGGAGGGAGCAATAGGGCTGAAGACACCACCAAGGATCCTTGGGGATGGAATAAAGGAGATGAGGACAAAAAGGACGAGGATACCGGCTCGGAAAGCAAGACATATTATCCTAAGGAAAAGGGAAGTTTCAGGATAATGTCCTACAATATCGGTTGCTTTGGAAAGTACATCACATCAGTGACTGACAATGTGAAGATGGTGGCTGACATGATCAAGGAAATCGAGGCTGATGTTGTGACTCTCAACGAGCTGGACAGTATCAATACCCGTCACAATGTCAATGAGGTTGCTCTTCTGGCAGAAGGCGTAGGAGGATGGAAGTGGCATTTCGGCCGTGCCATGGCCTACAGGAACGGAGCCTATGGCAATGGTTGCATTGTTCCGAAAGAGACTAAGATCATTGACAAGTACACAGTCACACTTCCTAAACTCAGCGGTGCAGAGCAACGGAGCATTGCCGTAGTGGAGACGGAGGACTATGTGATCGGCGCGGCTCATCTGGACCACACTTCAGAGCCTACCCGTCTGGCCCAGATGGCAGTGGTAAATGCTTGGGCAAGTGAACGTTATGAAAAGTGCTCAAAGCCGGTATTTTTCTGTGGCGACATGAACGCGGATCCTGACAGCGAGACGGTCAAGACACTCAAGAATACTTGGGACATGCTGTCCTCAACGGAATACACATTCCCTTCAAGAGGTGCCAAATCTTGTATAGACTACATATTCCATTACAAGAACTCCGCTGCGGTCAAGTTGGTGGGTGCCCACACGATGACCAGATTCTACAAGGGAGACGTGACGATGGCATCAGACCATCTCCCGATTTATGTCGATGTACAGTTTTAAATGACAAGACCAATGAAATCAAATAAAATAATACTTGCCGCAATGCTGGCCACAATATTTGTGGCTTCCTGCAAAGAGGAATATGAGTACGAGAAGAAAGATCATATCGACTCGCCTGCGGTATTGGCTCTCAATGTCCGGGATGTTGAGGCAGAGGTGGCCTTGATGGCTCCAAAGACAAAATCCTACACGGTGGACGTGACCGCATCTTCCATAGCGGATGAAATGCTGTCCTTGACGATAGCTGCCGATCCGTCCCGCGTGGCTGACTATAACCAAGCGCATGGAACATCTTATGATGCTGTTCCCGGAGATGCCTTTGAACTCTCTACCAATACATTGATGTTGCCCCGCTACAACAAGACTTCGACAACGGCTCAGTTGACTCTCAAGAGCTCGGCGATGCCTGAGGACGGCTCTCTCAGGGTATTGGCGCTTTCTGTCACCAAGATAGAAGGCTCGGACAATATCTCGCCAGAGTCTTATGGTACAGTGTTCATCCTTTTCCGCCGCAAGACTCTTCCTGCTTCCGGATTTGAACTGGGATCAGGAACAGAGGCCGATCCGTACATTATCCGTAACCAGCTGGAAATGATCAGTATGGTCAAGGGTATGAAGAGCGGAAAGACATACTTCAAACTGGATGCGGACATTGACATGTCCGATTATGAGGACTGGTCGCCGTTGAATGCTGCCGACCCTTATGACAAGGCGGTGGATTTCGACGGATGCGGTCATACCATAACAGGATTCAATTGCTCTTCAGATGCTTATACAAGTATGTTCGGAGTCATGTTGGGCTCATTCCGCAATGTGACTTTCGAGAAGCCTGTCCTGACAGTGGGAAGCTCAAGTGCCGGCCTTCTTGGAGCGCAGTGCGGCAGCAAGGACGTTCCTACGGAAATCAAGAATGTGACAGTGAACGATTTGGTCATCAATATGAACGGTACCGCAGAAGGGGTGGGCGGACTTGCCGGCCGTGCTGTAAATGTCAAGTTCTCTGACATAACACTGTCTGCCAATATCGAGGATGCCGACAAAGACGGAAAAGTCCCTGATTCAGTGGGTGGCCTGGTCGGAGTCGCTTCTGAGGTTCCTTCAATGTTCACAAACGTCCACACTTCCGGTGCCATTACAGGAAATCGTCGTGTTGCCGGCATGATCGGCTTCATTGTCGAGAACAGCGAAAATGTAGTGGTTGAAAAGTCTTCATCCGCTATGATTGTCAATGCTTTCGGAGAAAACACAGGTGGTCTGATTGGATATGCTGAGGGTGAACATCTTACCGTAAAGGACAGCCATTCAACAGGAACCGTTGAGAATAAGGGAAACTATGCCGGCGGCTTGATCGGCTCAATGTGCGGATTCTCTACAATCAGCAGGTGCTATGCCACTGGCGATGTCCTCGCAAAGGCCGGAAACCATATCGGCGGCCTTGTCGGCAATGTTACACGAAGAGATAATGGCGGCACTACAATTGAAGATTGCTACGCTACGGGTAATGTCGTATTGACAGGTTCTAAGGGCCGTATGGCCGGAGGTCTGATTGGAGTTGTCGAGAATAAAAACGATATCACTGTCAGACGTTGTTATGCTACAGGTGACATATCATCCCTGACCTCAGTAGTCGGCGGATTGGTGGCTTTTGCGAAGTCAAACGTGCTGACCGACAACATCAACTTCAAGATGGAGCATTGCATCGCATGGAACAAGACATTGACAAACAAGGTCGGCAAGACCTGGAGTTCCGGCGCTGTCATCGCCGTATCCAATTCGGTGAATACATTGACAGGCAATTATCGTCGTCCGGACATGACATTCAATGATACGGACGGAAAGACGCTCTTTGACTGTGCTGACGCTTCACCGAGTGCTCCTCTTCCGTATGTGGTCGATAAGTCTCACTATTATCCATATCACGGAATAGCAGCTCCGGCCGGTTCTACTATCACTTCTTTGGCAAAGACACTCGGCTGGCCGGAAAGCGTATGGGATCTGTCTGGCAATGAGCCGAAATTGAAATAATGTGATCGGGTATGAAAAAATTGCTTGCAATTCTTCTGTCGGTTTTTGTTATGGTTCCTTCCTGTGGAGGCGGAGGCGTCTCCAAGGAGGATCCTGACAATCCTTATATTTGGGGAGGCGGCAGTAATAAAGACGAACCTGGAAGTGAAGGAAAGACATATTACCCCAAGCCTGACGGGGCATTCCGGATAATGACCTACAATGTGGGCGCGTTCCACAAATACATTTCCGTGATGAACCAGAACATTGATCTTGTCTCCAAAATCATAAAGGAAATTGAGGCTGATATGGTTGGGATCAATGAACTGGACAGTATGAACACCCGTCACAATGCAAACCAGGTGGCACTTCTTGCCAAGGAACTTGGAGACTGGCAATGGCATTTCGGCAAGGCAATAGATTATAAAGGAGGGGCCTATGGCAATGGAGTAGTCGTGCCGAAAGGTGTCCGCATCGTGGAAAAGTACACGGTTGCACTGCCCAATCCGACCAGTTATGAGTCCAGAAGCATTGCCGTTGTGGAGACCGACAAATATGTCCTTGCGGCTTCTCATCTGGATCATTCTTCAGAGGACTATATCCAAATCCAGATACAGGCCGTCAATGCTTGGGCGCAAACCAGATATTCCGGTTGTGACAAGCCTGTGTTCTATCTGGGAGATATGAATTCTGTTCCTACATCCGAGGCGATAAAGTCTCTTCAGACCTGTTGGGACGTAATCTCCAGCAAGGAGAACACGGTGGGGACAATGCCGTCCACAAGATGCATCGACTACATCTTCCATTATAAGAAATCGGCTCCTGTGAAGGTGCTCGGAAGCCATACGATAAGCCGTACATATTGCGGCGACGTGTCGAAAGCGTCCGACCATCTTCCGGTTTATGTTGATGTGGTTTTTTAAGAAGTGCTATACATTACTTCCGAAAAAATCAGTAACTTTAAAAGTTGTATTGAAAACAATAAAATTTTTAACCATATAGACAATGAATCGAAAGGATTTTCTCAAGAGCCTTGGAGCGCTTACTGCCGGGGCGACATTCCTTGGTACAGGCGAGACTGTAAAGGCTGCCGGCAAGGCAATGGGCGTTTCTGTGGACAATTCCCTTTTTACTGACCCTGAGGTGGACTTTCCGGTCAAAGGACTGAAGGCAGGAGTCAAGAACGGCCCTGTCAAGGTGATCATCATCGGAGCGGGAAACCGTGGCCGCACTTATGCCAACTATGCCAAGATGTTCCCTGACTGTATGCAGATTGTAGGCGTGTCCGATATCCGCGAAAGCAGGAAGAATGCCATGGGAGACAGGTTCAATGTCCCTGAGGAGCATCGTTTCGGCGATTGGAGCGAAGTGTTCAGAGTACCGAAATTCGCTGACGCAGTGGTTATTTCCACACCGGACGACGTTCACTATGACCCTTGTATGAAGGCGTTGGAGTGGGGTTATGACTGTCTTCTGGAAAAACCGGTTGCACAGACAGAGAGAGAATGTACGGACATCGCCAAACAGGCCCATAAATACGGCCGCATCGTGGCTGTGTGTCACGTGCTCCGTTACAGCCCATATTTCAGGGCAATGTATCAGGCCCTCCAGAGCGGAATGATAGGCAAAGTAATAAGCATCCAGCACATGGAACCTATCGAGTGCCGTCACATGGCCCACTCATATGTCAGAGGAAACTGGAGAGATTCCAACCAGACCACTCCTATTATCCTCGCAAAGAGCTGCCATGACCTGGATATTCTCCGCTGGTTCGTGGGCAAACCTTGCAAGACCATCGTTGCGGACGGATCGCTTACATGGTTCAAGGCTGAAAATGCACCTGAAGGAGCACCGCTGCGCTGTACGGACGGCTGTCCTCACGAGAGCACATGTCCGTTCTCGGCAATCGACGTATATGTCCGCAGAAAACAGCATCTCGGAGTGTTCGACCTCAAGAATTCACGTGACGAGAAGGAAATCATGAGCAAGATCTCGGATCCTTCAAATCTCTGGGGACGCTGCGTATATCACTGCGACAACAACCAGCCTGACCACTTCGTGAGCGAAATGGTGTTTGAGGACGGAACCACGGCTTCATTCTCAATGGAAGCATTCACACCGTTCGGAGGCCGCCGCACCAGAATCATGGGTACGACCGGTTTCATCGAGGGCAATGGCTCAGAATTCACCATTTACGAATTCCGCAGCAACAAGAAGATACTCTGGAACAAGAAGCTCGCTGATATTCCGGAGTACAAAGGCTCAGGACACGGCGGTGGCGACATGGCTCTCGTGTGTGATTTCGTGGAGGCGGTTTCATGGCAGGCTCCTGAAAAGCTGACCAGTACCATCGACGCTTCGATAGAAAGCCACGTAATGGGATTCCGTGCAGAGAAGAGCCGCTTGTCACACAAGAAGATAGACGTGACCAAATAATAATCAGACATTATGAACAGACTGTTGAAAATGATACTGCCGGCGGCATTGATATGCGGATGCACCGGTAACAATGCCCCTGAACTGATCCCGGCAGAAAACTTCGCGGATACGGTAGATTCCAAACCGGTAGCGCTTTATACGCTGAAAGCCGGTGACATCACACTCCAGGTCACCAACTTCGGTGGCAGGGTAGTGTCACTGTTTACTCCTGACAAGGATGGAAAACTTGAAGATATCGTAGTGGGCTACAATAATTTAAAAGATTATGTCACCCCTCCGGGAGAGCGTTTTCTCGGTGCCTGCGTGGGACCTGTAGCCAACAGAATCAGCCACGCATCGTTCATAATCAATGACACCACGTACAATGTTCCGGCCAATGACCACGGAGTCAATACTCTGCACGGCGGCTACAAGGGACTGGACAATGTCGTCTGGGATGTGCGTGACGTTACGGACTCGTCCATAACCCTGCATTACCTGCATGCCGACGGCCAGGAAGGATTTCCGGGCAACAAAAGCATTGACATGACCTATTCTGTGACGTCGAAGAACGAATTCAGGATAGACTATGCTGCTCAGACGGACCATGCCACGCCTATCAACATCACCAATCATCCGTTCTTCTGCCTGCGCGGAGAGGGCAACGGCACTGTTGAGGACTACATTATGCATATAAAGTCAAGTCACTACACGCCGACTGATTCTCTCAGCATACCTACAGGCGAGATTGCGGACGTAACCGGTACACCGTTCGACTTCAGGACAGCGCACAGAATCGGTGACATGATAGAAGAGGACAATCTCCAGCTGAAATACGCCCACGGCTACGACCATAACTGGTGCATTGACCGGGAAAGCAAAGAAGGAGTGGAGATAGTCTGCTCGGTAACCGACCCTGAGACCGGCCGTCAGATAGATGTCTATTCGGACCAGCCTGGACTTCAGTTCTACAGCGGAAACTTCTTCAAGGGAGACAGCACCGGCAAGTATGGAAGGCCGCTCGGATTCCGTTCATCACTGGCATTGGAGACCCAGTATTATCCTGACGCTCCTAACCAGCCGAACTTCCCGAGCATCATTCTGACACCGGGACAGACCTATCATCAGATCTGCATTTACAAATTCTCGGTAAACCGATAGCTTTCAGAAAACAGATTACTTTGTACGGGTGATTTTAGCGCCGAGCGCGTTAAGTCGCCCGTCAATGTTTTCATAGCCTCGGTCGATCTGGCCGATATTGCTGATTACACTTGTCCCCTTGGCCGACATTGCCGCAAGCAACAATGCGATTCCTGCCCGGATGTCAGGCGAAAGGAGGTTTCCGGCCTTGAGCTGCATCCTGTGGTCGTGTCCGATGACTACGGCCCTGTGCGGATCGCAGAGAATAATCTGCGCCCCCATCTCAATTAGCTTGTCCACGAAGAAAAGACGGCTCTCAAACATCTTCTGATGAATCAGAACGCTGCCTTTGCACTGTGTGGCGACCACCAGCATCACGCTCAGCAGGTCCGGCGTGAGCCCAGGCCAAGGTGCATCTGCTATCGTCATGATTGATCCGTCCATAAACGAATCGATTTCGTAACTCTCCTGCGATGGAATGAAAATGTCGTCACCGCGCTGCTCAAGATGGACTCCGAGCCTGCGGAAACTCTCCGGGATAATGCCCAGGTTCTTCCAAGAAACGTCCTTGATGGTAATCGAACTCCTGGTCAATGCGGCCATGCCTATGAAGCTGCCCACCTCGATCATATCCGGAAGAATCCTGTGCGATGCTCCGTGAAGCGATTCCTTGCCATTGACAGTCAGGAGATTGGAGCCGATGCCTTCGATTTCAGCACCCATTGCGACCAGCATCTTGCTGAGTTGCTGGATATACGGTTCGCAGGCCGCATTGTAGATTATGGTCTTGCCTTCAGCCAGGCAGGCCGCCATCAGGATATTGGCAGTGCCGGTCACGGATGCCTCATCCAGAAGCATATAACTGCCGCTTAACCTTCCTGATTCAGGGGCGGTAAGGTAAAATGCCTTCCGCCTCTCGTCATATTTCTGCCCGGCTCCGAGATTCAGCATACCCTGTATATGAGTGTCCACGCGCCTGCGTCCTATCCTATCGCCGCCCGGCTTCGGAAACCACGAACGCCCGAAACGCGCTAACAGCGGACCGACCACCATCACCGACCCTCTGAGCGAAGCGCATCTTTTTATAAAATCTTCACTCTCAATATATTCAGTGTCAATGTTGTCCGCCTTGAAACTCCAGCATCCCTTCTCCGTCCTCGTTGCCTTTACCCCCATTGCCTTCAGCAGGTCAATCAGGTTCTTCACGTCGAGTATTTCCGGGATATTGCTTATGGTTACCTCATCAGAAGTAAGAAGAGTAGCGCAGATAACCTCCAATGCCTCGTTCTTGGCACCCTGGGGAGTGATTTCTCCACTCAGTTCATATCCGCCTTCTACTATGAATGTATTGTTCTCCATTTCTCAGTTCAGATTATTTCAACTTCCGGCTCCAGTGTGATGCCGAACCTCTCCTTTACAGAAGCTGTAATGTCGTTTTTCAGGTCAATGATTTCGCCCGGACTTGCGCTTCCTGTGGCATTGACAATCACCAGCGGCTGCTTTTCATAGACCCCGGCATTGCCCTGAGTGCGGCCCTTCCATCCGCATTGCTCGATCAGCCATGCAGCCGGAATCTTGACCCCGCCCTCAGTCACATAATGAGGGACATCTGCATTGGCCTCCTGGATTTTCCGGAACACTTCCTCCTCCACGACAGGATTCTTGAAAAAACTTCCGGCACTTCCAACCTGCTCTACATCAGGAAGTTTGCTCCTTCTGATGGAGATTACTGCATCCCGTACCACCTGTGGAGTCAGCGCATCGGAACTTTCCAGCGACTCGGCCGGAATGCCGGTGATTCCGCTCAATGCTGTCCGTATGTGCCCGTAATCCAGTTTCGGATTTTTTGTCCTGGTCAATGCGAGTACCACATTGGTCACGATATATCTGCCTTTCATCTTTCCGGACTTGAATGCTGACGTCCTGTATCCGTAGCCGCATTCATCAACTCCGAAATGGACGAATTCCTCCTCTACGGTGTCGTAGCAGTACACCTGACGGATAATGTCAGAGATTTCCGCTCCGTATGCTCCGATATTCTGTACAGCTGCAGCTCCGGTCTCTCCCGGAATCAATGACAGATTCTCAGCGCCCCACAGTCCGCGTTCAGCAGCCCATCTGCAGAAATCGTCGAACAGTATGCCTGCTCCGACTGATACAAGTACTTCGTCATCAGACTGGTATAGGGCATCGTCTGAAGGCAGTTCATAGACGAATTTTATAGCAGAATGTAGAATGGTCCCGTGAAAATCGCCCGTAAAAAGCAGATTGCTCCCGCCGCCTATGTGTTTTACCGGTGAAGGAAGCGTACTGAATTCTATGTCAATCAGGTCGGCAACGGAATCGTATTCGATGAATTTGTCACATTTGACCTTCATTCCGAAGGTATTGTGGCTTGTCAAGTCCTTATTTGCAGTTTTTCTTATCATTGTCTTTTACCGAGGGCGGCTGCTTGTCGCCCATCCTACAAAAATAACCAAAAAAAACGGACTTGGACCCATTTCTCTTTCGTTCTGCAGAAGTTTGTCGTACCTTCGCACAACTCCTGATAATCAATGCCCGGTGTCAGTGATGTCGATGACGATGGAGAGGCTGTTGCCTGAATCGTCCACAGCAGTGATACTGTGCTTTCCTGAGGATGGACGTACTGTCATCTGATGTATGAAGCGCGTCTCTCCTATATATTTCTGGTTCAGGTGCCAGTAAACCGTGGCGTTCTTGACATGGTGCGCAAGATTCAGGACCAGGTCTCCGAGAGTGCCGTCATTCTGGCGTGCAAGGGTAATCCTGCTGCCGTTCTCAGGATAGATGAATTCCATTATCGGGGTTTCAGAAGAGACAGAAGTTCCTGAAGCCGAGTCGTATTCAGGGTGCCTCTGGCGGTAGAACCACTCCATCGCAGGCGTCAGGCGGAACACGTTGTGCCCGTTTTCCTGAAAATGGTAAGGGCAGACGGCACTCCGCTCACCGGCATCAGGAATCATGATACTTGTCTTGTCAATGCAATCAGGCCCGGCAAGAAATCCTGAAAGAGCGCATACTTCCGCATGATGAACCGGATGTTTCCATGCCGGATTCATTTCAGGGGAAGGGAACCAGTCAGGAGACGATGCCGGCAGCATATTGAATATCTCGAACATCACCGGGCCGGCAGTCCGCGCCCCGATCAGAGCCGGCGCCCCGTTCCCGGAAGCATTGCCGGCCCATATACCTACAGCGTAGGACGGCGTGACACCTACAGCCCACGCGTCCCTGTAACCGTAGCTCGTTCCGGTCTTCCAGGCGACTTTCTTTACGGAACGTATTATGTGCCAGTCGATTTCATCCGGCCTGTTCACCTCCTTCAGAGCATCCAATGTATAGAATATAGGTACAATGTCTTTGGCCCCACCTGTCATATACGCCCTTGCCATGTCAGCATAGGCAGCCGTAACCTCATCCAACCTGCATTCGCCGCCGCCAAGAATCAGCGACAGTCCGTAATCGGAGGCGGAGCGGTCAAATGATGTAAGACCCCGCGCTTTGAGGTTTTCCAGGAATTTCCCGGTCCCGAATGCCTTGAGCAGATGGACGGTCGGGACATTGAGCGAGCGGCTGAGCGCCTGGGAAGCCGGCACAGCCCCGTCATAGGTAAGGTTGTAGTTCTGAGGCGTGAAACCATTGATGTTCACAGGAGTATCCGCGAGCAGGGAATAGGGGAGAATCGTGCCGTCATCCAGTGCGTCACAGTACAGGAACGGCTTCAGGATGCTTCCGGAACTGCGTGGCGACCGTGCGATATTCACATTGACACCGGCCCTTTTCCTGTAAGGCGAAGAATTTCCGCAATACGTGATAACCTCGCCCGAAGCCACATCCACCACCACTGCCGCAAGGTCGGAAATCCCCTCCGCCGCCAGGTCGTCGCTTTTCCTGTCAATGCATTCTTCCACTCTTCGCTGAAGGTTCAGGTCAATGCCGGTCTTCACATAATGTCCACGCTCTGGTGAATTCTTTCCGGCAATGTCATCCACATAATGATGAGCATAGGACGGCAGCGGCTCCGGCTCGTCAGGCAGGGGTTCTCCTATAGCGGAAAGATACTCCATTTCAGTTATAAAGCCTCTGTCATTCAGTCTTTTGAGCAGGCGGTTGCGCTTCTGGACCAGCCTGTCCCGATTTCTTCCCGGCCTTATGCTGGAAGGCGAATTCGGGAGTACAGCCAGTGTGGCAGCCTCGCCCCACGAAAGTTCCGAGGACGGCCTTCCGAAATATCTCCATGCAGCAGCTTCAAGTCCCACGACATTGCCTCCGAACGGGGCGTGGGACTCATACAACTGAAGTATCCTGTCTTTGGAATATCTGAATTCGAGCCTTGTGGCCAGCACAGCTTCCGTGATTTTTTGCCACAAAGTCCTTTCCTTGCGGCGCGAAAGCCTTATCACCTGCATGGAAATAGTACTGCCTCCGCTTACGATATGTCCTGATTTGGTGTTGATATACAATGCCTTGCAAATGGATACGGGGTTTACGCCCCAATGCCATCTGAACCATCTGTCCTCAAATTCTATGAGCGCTGTCCTGTATTTTTCCTTCCCCGCGCTTATCTCGTCCTCCCGCTCACCGGAGACTGGAAACCGCCATTGTCCGTCATCCGCTATCCTGGCACCCAAAAGTTCGCCGTTTCTGTCCACGACCACGGTGGACCACTTGGTGTCGGGAAACAGATCACGCGGCAGGCAGAAGTAATAGCCCACGGCCAACACTGCTGCCACCACAAAGGCAATACGTCCCCTTCTGGTTTTGGGGACGTATCTTTTAAGTTTCCCGAAGTCCATCCTATCTGATTACCTGTGCGGAACCCGATGCACTTCTCGCAAATACATTGGCATTGTACATATCCTCGCACGCTACCGCAGGCAGGACGAATGTGCCCTCATATGCGGCGCGGAGTCTGACCCTGAATTCTTTGTAGGAGTTCCTCGGCAGGCTGAAATAGAATATGTTGGCATTGTCCCGGATGTCCAGATAATCGTATTTTCCGTCGGACGGAACATCCTGTCCGGTCATGCGCTCATTTATTGTTTCCCATCCTGAAGGAATCATTTCCGTCAGAGCGATATGTCTCAAATCTGCCGAAGCGGACGGGTTGGATACTCTGATTACTGCCGTGAATTCAGTTCCCTGTCTGACAGATGCCGGATTAAGTGTATTTCCGTCAGGACCTATATACCTGACATTCAGGCTGATGCCTGAAGAGCTGGCTGCCACGGCCTCGCCAGGAAGTGCTCTTGAAACAGTGTTTACCCTTACGTAGGCAGGGCCGTCCGAGAAGTTCTTTACAGTGATGTTTCCGGAAGCAGGATCTGCTGATGCGCTTACCCTGCCGTTGTCGGACGGCTTGGCGGTAAGCCTGTTGGTGAGAGCACCGTCATTGACCTCGATATCGACATTGCTGCCGCCGGCATCTTTTGCCAGAAGGCTCATTGCCCTGGCTATGAATACGGATTCCTGAGTGGTCATTGACCATGGCTGCAATCCTTCCGAATACTCGCCACGACATTGACTCTGGGCATAGACGATGGCCTCTGATGTGTTGCCGCTGCGAACGAGCGCTTCCAGTGCTATCGCCTTGTCCCTGAGCGGAGAACTGAATACCGGCGTGTCTGCAACCCATTCCTCAGGGGCTTCGGAGAGGCCTTCGAGTATGTTGTTGCAGATGTTCTTCTTGCCGCATACCGCATAGGTGGATGCGAGCATCATGGAAGCCTGCCAGCTGAGTTCTCCGCCTTCTTTCATCCTGTTCATGGCTGCCTCGTCAGACTTGCCTGCAACAGCGACGGTATAGAGTCTGTATGCCTGGGTAAGGTCGCTCATCCTATATACTTTGGCGGTACGGTAGTTCTGGATGCAGCGTTTCTGAAATTTGTGCCAAGATGAAAGCACACCGCTGTTCACATCGTATCCGTCAGCTTTGGCTTTGGACATGAACTCTCCTGCCATGGATGTCACCCATTCGTCAGAGACTGTTCCGCCCGGCCAGTATGTGAACCCTCCGTCAGACAACTGTCTGCCGTAAAGTTCGGTCAGGATACCAGGTATCATTGCCCCTGCCTTCTCTGCATTTGTCTTGGAAAGCATCGGCATCGAGTAAAGGAGGCTGAGGCCTCTTGCTGCCAACTGCTCGGAACAGCTGTGCTGATAATTGCCGATGAAGCTGAACAATGCATCCCAGTCAATCGAAGGATAACCGCTTGCTTCAACACGTAAACCGCATCTGTCGTCAGCGGCAAACGGCTTGAAGCTGAATGACTTGGTCTCGCCCTTTCCGATGAGCGCATCCTGAACAGATACTATTTCAGGAGAACGGTTCACGACTTCCAAGTTTATGGTTTCAGTCATCTTGTGGCCGTTTCCGTCAGCCGAGATTGTGACTTTCGCGAAGCCTTCTCCGGAAGTGCTCAGGCTGAATCTGGTCATCTGCTCGCCTTTCTTTCCGAATGAAAGCGTCTGTGAAGCGGAACCGTTGATAGCCACAGGCCCCTCGCAGCGTACGGAAACATTGACATTGCTTATGCCGTCTTCCATTACGAAGACATTGACAGGAAGTGTTATGTCCTCTCCTACGCCTGCAGAGCGAGGCAATGTCGGAAGTATCATCACAGGAGATGTCACAGGAACTGTTTTCTCTGCATTGCCATAAGCCCTGTCCTGTCCTGCCACAACCATTACCCTGACGCTTCCCACGTACATCGGAAGTGTGATCTTATGTGAGCGGGAGCCCGAATTTACTGTGAATGGACCGAGGAACTTGACGATCGGGTTGAACCTGTTTTCCTTCTTCGCCCCCTTGGTGAGCTCCTCGTCGCCGCCGATGCTGAACATTGCTGACAATGCACCGCCGCATGAGCCGAAAACGTCATCGTACATATCCCATGTCCTGATGCCGAGAGCCTCCCTCTTGTACATCGTGTTCCACGGGTCAGGTGTGCGGAATGCCGTCAGGTCCAGCAGGCCTTCATCCACGATGGCAAGCGTGTAAGTCATTGACTTCTTGTCCCTTTCGCTTACCTTGACGGTGAATTGCTCCTCAGGATGGATCTTGTCGGGCATCGTGATTACAGGATGAAGGTGCGAGTTCTGGTTTTCCACCATTATCGGCCTCACGCCGTACATCCTTATAGGCAAGTCGTTGGACGTGTTCCAGTAAGGCTGGACCAATGTTATGTGTATGTAGAAGTTCGGCGACAGGTCTTCCGTAATCTTCAGTTTGTAGGCCGTATCGCCTGCGCCTGAGGTGCTTACCCATTCGCTCTTGAGAACTCTGCTTCCGTTTTCGATGGAAACCAATGCTCTTCCGTCTTTAGCGGCAGGGACATATACGGTAGCCGTCTCTCCCACACTGTAAGAATTCTTGTCGGTCGAGAAGCTCAGCATTGCCGGCGCATCCGGGTCCTTCCTGTCTGAACGTCCCCTGTAGGCAGGCCAGTCGGCGAATACGATGCCTCCGGACGCATGGCCGCTGTCAATGTCCTTGATATAGATGAGATACCTTCCCCACTGGTCATCATTTGCGGAGAACGGGATGTTGATGTCCCCGCTTCCTGAAGTGGTGCGGCCGGAACTGAAAGCTGACGCCGCCGAAGCATTGATATATGAATCAAGCGGGTCTCTGCGGCTTTCCCACCACCAGCTCCATTTCAGTTTGAAGATTCTCCATTCGATGGTGTGTCCGCTCACGCGTCTGCCGTTGCAGTCCACCACCGCCACCGGAATATTGTGCGTCTTGCCGGTATCCAGATAATCGCCGTCGGAAGGAAGTTTCGCTCCGACATATGCGGAATAAGGAGAATAAGGCATTGTCAATGTCGTGTAACTCTCATCCCCGCCATCTTCCATCACACTGCATAAGATATTGGCTGTCAGCATTCCAGGCGCGTTCTGCACACGTGGAAGCGTTACCATGGACTGTGCCTTGCCGTCCTGGTTCAGGCGCACATCGAGAAGATCCTTGCTGTAGGATTCGAAACTGCTTGCCGGGTCAATGAATCTGTACCCTTCCAGTCCTTTGAATGAACTCTGTCCCGGTTTCAATGTCATTGACACTTTTGCCGGAAGCGAAGCTGCTGCCGGTCCGGTAAGCCAGTTGGACGCTACCTTGACATTGACAGAAGAACCGCTCTTCAGCATCTCGGTACCCAGATCGACATTGACCTTGAGCCTGTTGGGCTTGATGGCCTCGATCCTGAGCGACTTGTGGAACGTGGCGCCGCCTATCTTCACGTAGGCGTTCCACAGGCCTGTCGGGCTGTCAGCGACTGTCGGTACCGTAAATGTGTAGAACCCGTTTTCCGCTTTCCTGCAAACTTTTCTGGTAAAGAACTGGCCCTGAGGCGTATAGATGTCCATTATAGCAGGATGTGTGTCAGGGACTTTTTCATCACTGTGCAGAATCATCGTCAGATGGAGCGTGTCTCCCGGACGCCAGACTCCACGTTCACCATAAATGAAGCCCTTCATTCCTTTCTGCAGGATTTCCCCTCCGGTATCGAATCTGCTGAGAGACTTTTCATTGCCCTCGGTAACTTTCAGATAAGTCGTGGAATTGCCTTTGGACACGACTGTGAGGAACGGCCTGCCGGTGAGTTTCACCATTTCAGCACCGTTGGAACCGCTCTTTCCGCTTCCGATTTCCTGAAGCTGGTAGTTCAGAATCTTGATTTCGGCTCCTGAAACCGGCTCTGCGGAGATCAGGTCGCTGACTGCCACCCAAACCTGTCCGGCTGTCTTGCTGTCAGGCGCGTATTTGGTGATGACACCTAAATTTGAGACCTGGAAATTCCGTGAAGGGAAGCTGTAATTCATATAGTATGAAGGAGTACGCGGATTGTTGCGGTCTCTCCAGTTGTATCTGCTCCAGTCGTAATTTCCATCATAATAATACGGATAAGGCTCATCCCAGACGGCCTCGTCTTCCTCACTCATCTGCCCGGAAGAAAGACTTATCAGATTGTCTCCGCCGAGGCTTCCTGCAGCATTGCTGTAGAGGTAGTATTCCTGTCTGAAGGATATCTTCATCCTGTATATCGCACCCGGCTCCTTGTTGAAAAGCCCTGACAGGTCCACCGTAAAGACATTGTTCTTAGAAAGGTCCTTGGACGGGTCGGAGTCCAGCATAAGCGTATTCTTATATACCAGTCTTCCCGCTCTGCGCAGGCTGTTGTTGCCGCTTAGATTGTTGTCCTGCAGGAACATAGGTATATTCTTCGGATAGATTTCCAGGATACTGACATCCACCGCCCTGAGATTCTGGGCATGGAAAGGTATGACCAGATTCCTGGTGTCCGGCAGGATGTTTCCGTTGGAGAGAAATCCTGCATGAGGAGCAGGGGTGGATGTCGCCAATGTCTTCATCCAGTTTTCTCCAAGCCTGTTGCCGTCAATATCCCGCACACCCTTGTCTATTTCCAGCTGCATCTGTGCCTCGTCGTCGGACTCATAGTAGATCTTGATACGGTTGTCGGCCATGCTCATCGTGCTGCGGAGTCCGCTGCTGCTTCCGTAGCTTGTCAATGATACAAGTCCTCTCAGGTCCTGGCCCTGGCTGAGCGGCTGGGAGAATGTTACATATATGTATTTGTCCTCACCGTCTGACTGTTCGGTGTCGAGTACTCTGAACGAGTCGGCCGAAGGTATACAGACCTTCAGCTCACTACATTCGGCGAACCCTGTCCTGCCAGGTTTGAACCTGACTGTCAATGTCCTGTCTTCACTTCCGCGCTTCAGTCCTGATGCGGTGAAGGTGAACCTGCGGGCATCTGCAGCATTGACCTCGAAAGCCGCCCCGTCCTCATTCCATCCGAATTCCAGCAGCGATGCGGGTTTGCTGACCGCCACGTCTTCACTCAGGGTCAATGTTCCCGTCACGATTGCATTGCCCTTGTCTTCCGCCTTGATGCTCATCGCGGTTTTCTGCAGAGAGGCCTGCTTCGGGGCAGTCGTGAAACTGAACTTGAAATTCTTGTGCTCGCTGTCGGTGGAGGCTACCTTGGAAAGATAGAATGTGCAGTCATATCTTTTACCCGGTTTCAGTTCCCCGTCTTCCGGAATGAATTCCACCCTCTGCGCACCTCTCCATTTGGCTGTGCCCTTAATCGACGGAGAGAACTTGAAAAGGTCTTTTGCGCTGTTGTTCAGCTCGCTTTCTGTCCCGTCCAGCCCTTCTGCAGGAGAGACAAGTTCTATGACAATGTTGCTGCCCCCATTGACAATGCCGCCCGTATAGGCTTCAATATACTGCGCGAATCCGCTGTCAGGAGCGCTCTGCTGAGTGCCGCATCCTATAATTGTCAATGCTGGTATTATCGTAGCGAAGATTTTTCGCAAAATGTGGTTACCGTGCATACGCAAAAGTATTTAAGTAATTATTGTCCAATACGTAAAGGTATGGATTTATTTTGGAATCTGCACTACCTGTTTCGGGTAGTTTGTCAGTTTGTATGCCAAAATGTCACGATTCCGGTTATGGCACGTCAGTTGAATTACAGATGTCCGGTTCCCTAGCGGAACAAAATTGACAAAAACATTAAAAATATAGAATTATGATCAGACCATTAGCAGACAGAGTGGTACTTGAGCCTAAAGAGGCCGAGACCAAGACAGCTGCAGGACTTTATATTCCTGATACAGCTAAAGAGAAACCTCAGCAGGGTAAAGTTGTAGCTTGCGGACCCGGAAAGAAAGACGAGCCTATGGAAGTCAAAGTGGGTGATGAAGTTCTTTACGGAAAATATGCAGGTACGGAAGTGACTGTTGAAGACAAGAAATATCTGATTGTACGTCAGTCAGACATTATGGCAATATTATAATATTATAATATAGGAGAATTACATTATGGCTAAAGATATTAAATTCGACGTTGAGGTACGCGCGAAGATGAAACAGGGCGTTGACGCTCTTGCAGATGCAGTAAAGGTTACACTTGGTCCTAAAGGACGTAACGTAGTTATTGATAAGAAGTTCGGTGCGCCACAGATTACCAAGGACGGTGTTACTGTCGCAAAGGAAGTGGAGCTGAAGGACAGATTCGCCAACATGGGTGCGCAGATGGTCAAGGAAGTCGCTTCCAAGACCAATGAACAGGCCGGTGACGGTACGACTACCGCTACTGTCCTCGCACAGGCCATCATCAATGTCGGTTTGAAGAATGTGACCGCAGGTGCAAGCCCGCTGGACCTCAAGAAAGGTATCGACAAGGCGGTTGCGACCGTAGTTGCTGAACTTAAGGCCCACAGTCAGGAGGTCGGTGACGACTACTCTAAGGTAGAGCAGGTAGGTACCGTTTCTGCCAACAATGATGCTACCATCGGCAAACTGATTGCTGATGCCATGTCCAAGGTAAAGAAAGACGGCGTCATCACTGTTGAGGAAGCAAAGGGTACTGAGACCGAGGTCAAGGTAGTAGAAGGTATGCAGTTCGACAGAGGTTATGTTTCTCCATATTTCACGACCAATTCAGATAAGATGGCGGCAGAGCTCGACAGCCCTTACATACTTATCACTGACAAGAAGATTTCTTCAATGAAGGATCTGCTTCCTATTCTCGAGCCTATCGCAAGAGACGGCAAGTCACTTCTTATCATTGCAGAAGATGTTGATGGTGAGGCTCTTACTACATTGGTAGTGAACAGGCTTCGTGGCACTATCAAAGTTGCTGCTGTCAAAGCTCCTGGATTCGGCGACCGTCGTAAGGAGATGCTTCAGGATATCGCTACTCTTACTGGTGCCACCCTCGTTTCAGAGGAAAGAGGCTTCACTCTCGAGAATACTACTCCTGAGATGCTCGGTAAGGCAGAGAAAGTCACCGTCACCAAGGAGAATACCACTATCGTAGGCGGTGCTGGCAACAAGGAAGATATCGCAGAGCGTGTCGAACTTATCAGAAAGCAGATTGCTACTTCTACTTCTGAGTATGACAAGGAGAAACTTAAGGAACGTCTCGGCAAACTCGCCGGTGGTGTTGCAGTCCTCTATGTGGGCGCTACCACTGAGGTAGAGATGAAAGAGAAGAAAGACCGTGTCGAGGATGCATTGAACGCAACCCGTGCAGCAGTCGAGGAAGGCTATCTTCCAGGCGGCGGTGTAGCTTACATCCGTGCTGCTGAGGCTCTCAAGAACCTCAAGGGTGCAAACGATGACGAGACTACCGGTATTCATATCGTTGCCCGTGCCATCGAAGAGCCGCTTCGTCAGATTGCTGCCAATGCAGGTGTTGACGGTAGCGTGATTATCCAGAAGATCCGTGAAGGCAAAGGCGATTTCGGTTACAATGCCCGTACTGATGAATATGTGAACATGTTCGAGGCCGGTGTCATCGACCCTACCAAGGTAAGCCGTGTTGCTCTTGAGAACGCCGCTTCTGTTGCAGGTATGTTCCTTACCACCGAGTGCGGTATAGCAGACATTCCTGAACCGGCTCCGGCAGCTCCGGCTATGCCGGATGGCGGAATGATGTAATCCCGCATTGAAATATGATTTAAAGCCACGGAATCGTAATTGCTGCGGTTCCGGGGCTTTTTGAATATATTTCCTGACTTTGACAGCCATTTTTCGCCATCCTTGTAACCTTCTGAAAATCAGCTTTGTTGAAAAATCGCCCCGGCGCCTT